>ERZ772897.422-NODE-422-length-52161-cov-5.852934_pt1 | contig 52161 bp, 51 predicted proteins | sample MGYA00512125_ERZ772897 | MGnify/ENA primary metagenome ERZ772897 (study PRJEB29015, sample SAMEA2737660) | human gut metagenome | biome: human gut; feature: human-associated habitat; material: faeces | place: China | collected 2012 ... | reverse complement strand
ATCCCCCCTGCTGCTCTCGATCGGCGACAGCCTGATCTCCTCGATGCGCCATCGCCCCGTCACCGGCATTTTTGTCGTGCTCAACACGCACGATCTTGACACACGCAAAAAGGGCGAGCCGCTGCCCTGCCTTTATCTGCGCGACCTTGACCCGAATTCCTCCCCCTCGCAGCGCAATTCCGATCTTATGCTCGTGCGCGCACCCGCACAGGTCGTACAGTCACTCTACATTGCGACCGACACGAGCTGGATGCCCTCGATCAACTATGGGGCCAACGGCAGCAGTGGCTTTCTCTATCCCGTCTTTCAGGCAGCCTACCACGGAAACGGCGAACTGGACGCCGCGGACTACGGCCACTGGACGTCCTCGCCCTACACGCTCTCCGGCGACGATCACTCCGCCATCGCCTACACCATCCCGCTTATTTTAGATGACGGCACGGTCTACGGCGTGCTCGGCGTCGAAATTCTTGAAAGCTACCTGCAAGCCCTGCTGCCGGGCACCGAGCTGCAGAACGACAGCTCGGGCACCTATCTTCTCGGCGTCGCATCGAATTCCGCCATCGGAAAAGACGACCTTACCGTCAGCGTCATCTCCGCCTCCCCCGCCGCAAATGCGCCGCAGCAATCCTATGACCAGGCGCTGCTGCTCAAGCCGTCAAAGCGCGGTGGCTACCAGAGTGACTCCCCCCTCGGCCTTTGTCACGCCGCCGTGGCACCGCTGACGCTCTACAACCGCAACGCGCCATTTTCCAATGAGCAGATGCTGCTTATCGGCTCGGTGCCGGTATCGGCGCTCTACGCCTTTTCAGGCTATGTGCTGCGGTTTTTGATCATCGCGGTCCTCGTCGTGCTCACTGCAGGACTTTTCAGCAGCCTTGTGCTGGCGCGCAAGCTCTCGCGCCCGATTTCGCGCCTTTCCGACGAGGTCGCGCACGCGCGTGAAAGCCGTAGCTCCATCCCCATGCTCTCCGCCACCGGCATCATCGAGCTCGACCGGTTCTCCTCCGCGTTCACGCAGCTCGGACGCGAGGTACTCGATACTTCGACCAAGTTTCTGCGCATCATGGACATGGCAAGCGTGGAGCTCGGCGGCTATGAGCTGCGCTCCGCTCCCGACAGCATCTATGTCACCGACAATTTCTTCGACCTTCTCGGCATGCCCGGCGTTGACGCAGACGACTTAACAGCGCAAAGTTTCCGCGAGCTTTTGCAGCGCTTTGAGCGCTCGTGCCCCCACTCCCCCGCGCCCGACGGCGCGATGCTCTACCACATCCGTCTGCCAAGCGGCAAAGAGCGCTACCTTCGCATCGAGACGACACACGAAGACGGCACGCAGGTCGGCCTTGCCGAGGATGCGACCGCCAACACGCTTGAAAAGCTGCGCATTGAGCACGAGTGCGACTATGACACGCTCACAGACCTCTACAACCGCCGTGCCTTCCACCGCATCTGCGCCGAGTTCTTCTGCTCACCCGAAAAGCTCGGCCACGCGGCGCTTTTGATGTTCGACCTCGACAACCTCAAGCAAATAAACGACACATTCGGCCACGACTGGGGCGACGAGTACATCCGCCGCACAGGCGAATGCTTTGCCAAGAACGCTCCCGCGCGTACCGTCTGCGCGCGCATCAGCAGCGATGAGTTCAATGCACTCTTCTACGGCTACAACGATCAGGATACGCTGCGCGCCGACATCCGCGCGCTGAAAGCCGCCCTTGAGCATTCTGTCGTCCAGCTTCCCAGCGGACGTGAGCTGCGCGTGAGCGTCTCCGGCGGTATCGCGTGGTATCCCGAGAGCAGCACAAATCTCATCACACTGCGCAAATACGCGGACTTTGCCATGTATCAGGTCAAGCGCTCGCGCAAGGGCGAGCTGCTGGAATTCGACCCTGAGGTCTACCGCACCAGCCTGCAGGAAAGACGCTGCCATGAGGAGTTCCGCCGTCTCATCAACGAAGAGCTCATCTCCTATCACTTCCAGCCGATTATCGACGCAAAAGACGGCAGCGTCTTCGCCTATGAAGCGCTCATGCGCGTGGACCTGCCCACGCTGCGCTCCCCTGCTGACGTGCTGCGCCTCGCGCGCGAGGAAAACTGCCTGCACGAGGTCGAGCGCATCACGTTCTTCTGTGCGTCAAGTGCATATCAGGCGCTTGAAAACGCCGGTAAGGTCGTGCCCAGCGCGCTGCTGTTCGTCAATTCGATTGCAAGCCAGTATCTAACGCCCGATGAGCTTTCGGAATACTCCGCGCGCTACGCCTCGATCCTGCCGCGCATCGTCATTGAGATCACGGAGGAAGAGTGCCTCGACCCCAAGGCGCTGCGCATCAAGCAGACGATCCGTGGCAGCTCTGGTGCGTTCGCGCTCGACGACTACGGCAGCGGCTACAGCAACGAGCGCAGCCTTCTCGAGCTCTCGCCCAACTACATCAAGATCGACCTTTCCATCATCCGCAGCATCGACACCGACGCCAACAAGCGCCAGATCGTGTCGAACACCGTGTCCTACGCGCACCAGCGCGGCATGAAGGTCGTGGCCGAGGGCCTTGAGACCGCGGACGAGGTACGCACCGTGCTGTCGCTCGGCGTCGACCTTCTGCAGGGCTTCTTCCTCGCGATGCCGCAGGTCGAACCCGGCGGCGCGAGCGAAGAAAGTCTTGCCGTCATCGCCGAGATGCACAGCCAGAGCGATGAGAGTCAAATTTCGATATTTGGCGGCGACAAGCAGTAAATATCGCAAAAAGGCTCACGAAAGCATTGCTTTCGTGAGCCTTTTTCTTTTATCCGTTCCCTTTCGCCGTGCGGGCGCATTCGATGATCGTGCGCACCGCGCGGTCGATGTTGATGGGCTTGGAGAGGTGGGCGTTCATGCCCGCGGCGAGGCATTTTTGAATGTCCTCATGGTAGGCGTTGGCTATGAGGGCGATGATGGGAATGTGCTTCGCCGTCTCGCTGTCGAGCTTTCGGATGGCGGCAGTCGCCTCCAGGCCGTTCATCACCGGCATCTGCATGTCCATCAGGATCGCATCGAACTCTTCTGGCGCGGCCTGCTCGATCCGCTGTAAGCAGTCCTGCCCGTTCACAGCGCGCACACAGTGCACCCTGTAGCCGCGCAGTTGCTCGGCGGTGATCTCGTAGTTTAGGTCGTTGTCCTCGGCCACGAGCACGGTGAGCGGCTTTTCCGGCAGCGTGATAGCCGTCTCGGTGTGCTCTTCGGTCTCGGCGTCGTCCGCCGCGGCGGGCAGGTCGAGCGTCACGCGGAATGTCGTGCCCTTGCCGACCTTGCTCTCAGCCCCGATCGCACCGCCCATCAGGTCGACGATCTTTTTCACAATGGCAAGGCCGAGGCCGCTGCCGCGCACTTTGTTGACGCGCGTGTCGACCGCGCGGGAAAAGGCCGAATACATCTGCTCCATGAACTCCGGCGTCATGCCGATGCCCGTGTCGCTCACGACCGAGACAAGGCGGACCTTGCCGCTCTCGGCAAGCTTTTCCTCATAGACCTCGAACTTCACATCGCCGTTTTCCGGCGTATACTTGACGGCGTTTGAGAGCAGGTTCATATAGATCTGCCCGAGGCGGATCTGGTCGGAGAGCAGCACATTGTGGGAAATGTCGTGCAGCTTGCCCGAAAAGCGGATGTTTTTCGTCTCCGCCATGCCCGCGATGGCCTGGCAGTAGAAGTCAAACAGCTCCGACAGCTTCACCGGCTGCGAGACGATTTTGAACTCCCCGCTCTCGATGCGCGAGATGTCCAGCACATCGTCGATAAGCTCCCGCAAGTTGCTGCCGCTGACACGGATCTTTTCCAGGCACTCTTTCATCTTATCCGAATCGTCCGCGTGCTGTAGGGCGATATTCGTAAAGCCCATGATGACATTCATCGGTGTGCGGATATCGGCGGCTGACGCGGTCCTTGGTCCTGAGCTCGCGCATCAGATTTTCTGCGTCCAAAAATTGCAGGAAGTCCGGTGCGCTCTCCTTAAGGATGCACTTGTGATAGTAATGCTCGACCGCCTCCGCATAGGAAAACAGCTCCTGCCCATGCGGGAGCAGGTCGCCCGCGGAGTTGGAGTGCTCCTCGATCTTGACGATCTCGGCCCGGTCGTTCATCAGGTCCACACGATAAACGGACGTGCTGTCCTTGCAGAGCACCTTGAGCATCTGCTGCTCAAGCTTCACGGCCTGCAAATTCTGCTCGAGCGACTTCTGCTTTTCTTCCAGCAGCGTCAGCATGCGCAGGTTCTCCCGCGCGCTGCCGAGGTGCCCGCCGACAAAGGCAAGCAATCGGAGCTGGCCGGCCGTCATCGCCCACTGCGGATTGTCAAGGCCGAAAAAGCCGCTCAGATTGCCGCGATAGAAGACCGGCACCGCGATCTCGGAGCGAATGCTCTGCGCCTTCAGGATCTCGTACTCGCTCGGCATCTGCGTTTTCACGCCTTCAATATTCGGAATGACGATCGTCTCGCCGCGGCCGAAGACCTCCAGCCAGTACGGCATATCCGCGGGAACGATCTCCGTCAGGTTGTCGATCTGCGGCGCGACGCCGTTCGCGCACCACTCAAAGGTGTGGCCTCCGCCGTCCCCTCCAGCCGCTCGAAGAGAAACACGCGGTCAGACTGCATGGCCTCGCCGATCAAACTCAGCAGGCGGTAGACCAATTCGTCCATCTCCTCTTTGCTGCACGTGCGGTCGATACGCGCGAGCTGATCGATGAGCGCAAGGCTGTATTCTGCCGCAATGCTCGCCCCTGCGGTCGCGGGCGGATGTTCTGCTTGCTTCATGCGCTTGTCTCCTTTGCGGCAGCTTTCGATACCTGTCATAAATATACAAAATTGGTCATAGTTTGTCTATTATAGCACGGGGTAGTTCGAAAGTAAAAACGAAGTTGTCCCTCCCGTCGATCGTTCGGCATCACCGCACAAAAAGTGCGCTGGCTCGTTGAGCCGGCGCACTTTTATTTGTTTTCACACTTTGACGCTTTACTTCTTCTTGCCGCCGAGGAATTCCGGCAGGGGCTTGCCCTGCTTGAGCCACTGGTGATACTCGGCCGTCGCGGCGAACTCGACGTCGCCCGCAGAGTTGAGCGCGGTCTCGACAGAGTCCTGAATGACGCCGATGATGAAGCCGACGCCGACGACCTGCATCGCGATGTCGTTCGAGATGCCGAACAGCGAGCACGCCATCGGGATGAGCAGCAGCGAGCCGCCCGCCACGCCGGAAGCGCCGCACGCGCCGAGGGCCGACATGATCGAGAGCAAAATCGCCGCGGGCAGCGAGACCTGCATACCCAGCGTATTGGCCGCGGCCAGCGTCATGATGGTGATGGTGATGGCCGCGCCGTCCATGTTGATCGTCGCGCCGAGGGGGATAGAGACGGAGTAGAAGTCCTTGTCCATGCCGAGCTTTTCGCACATCGCCATGTTCACGGGGATATTCGCCGCGGAAGAGCGGGTGAAGAACGCCGTCAGGCCGCTTTCACGCAGGCAGCGGAACACCAGCGGATAGGGATTGCAGCGCAGATAGATGAAGATGATGATGGGGTTGATGACAAGCGCCATGAAGAGCATCGTGCCGACCAAAAGCAGCAGGAGCTTGCCGTACTGGGTGAAGATCGCAAGGCCGTTGCTCACAACGTTCGTGAACACAAGGCCCATGATGCCGAACGGTGCCAAATTGATGATCCAGCGCACGATGGTGGACACCGCGTCCGCCGTGTTGCTGAGGAAGACCTTCGTCGAGTCCGCACCGAGCTTCTTCATCGCCACGCCGAAGAGACAGCCCCACATCAGAATGCCGATGTAGTTGCCGTTCATAATGGCGGAGATGGGGTTCGAGACGATGTTGGACAGCAGCGTGTGCATGACCTCGCCAAGGCCCTGCGGGATGACCTCGGCCTCAGCGGCCTCGGCCAGCAGGAGCATCTGCGGGAAGAGCATGCTGGTCACAACGCTCAGCGCCGCGGCGACGAACGTCGTAAGCATGTAGAGCCACACGACCGTGCCGAAGCGGCGGTCGAGCTTGGACGAGCCCTGCGCCAGCGCGCTCGCCACGATGACGAACACCAGCACGGGGGCAATGCCCTTGAGCGCGCCGACAAACAGGTTGCCAAGCTCCTGTAACCACGTCGCGCCGGGACAGACCAGCGCCAGGATCACGCCGACGACAAGGCCGATCGCGATGCGCAAAATCAGGCTGACGCCGTTATACGCGGCGGCAATTTTTTTAAGGGTCTTCATAAAGGGATTCATAGGGGCATCTTCTTTCTTTACAAAATCTAACGCTCTTACGATCCTCTTCTCTCTGCTCAGGCCGCAAAGGCGCTTTCACTAACGGCCTTTATTATATCTTTATGTGCAGGAAATTGCAAGGAGCGGACAGATGTATTTCTACGAAAAACACTCCAATGACAGAAATTCGTCATTATCGCCATGAGATCTGCTGTCTGTCGCCGTCTCGCAGCACGAAAAAGTCTTTTCTGTCCGCACGCCATAAAATTCTTGCGCAGGCGAACGGATTCTATTGACATCTTTGGGCATTTTTGCAAGAATCCGATTCGTCTGTCAAAAAACACAGCACAAATAATAACACCCATCGGATCATACCGACGGGTGTTATTTACATAACCGCATTTTACATCGGCTCAGCGTGTTCGCCGCAAAGTGCAACAATGGTCAGCGCAAACAGCTCCGCGCTTCGCACGATCTCATCTACCACAAGGTACTCATTTGCACCGTGCATGTGATAATCTACACCTAATCGGGAAGCGCCAAACGCCACGCCATTTTTCAGAAAGTGCGCATATGTCCCGCCGCCAATAGCAAGGCACTTACCCGGTTCGCCCATGACCTGCTCATAGCAGCCTAGCGCGCGCAGCATTTTCCCCCTTCGTTAGGGACAACGCTGCGTCAATATTCTCGCGCATCACATTTGTCTGATAGGTTTGAATACCATAGTCCATTGCACGGCTGTCAATCATAGACGTCTGCGAAAACCATTCCCGCTTGTCCAGCAGATCCGTGACGAGCTCTTCCTTTTTCAGCAAGATCGCATAGTGCAGAACCGTAAGGCCAAGGTCGTCTTGCCAATCATACCACGCAGGATCCAGCTTTTTCCCGAGCCGAACAGCATGGTATACCTCGTTCATACGACAGTTCCGAAAACAGTGCAGGAAATCCTCAACTTCCTGCGCTCCTTCAGGGTCGCATCTTGCAAGGCTTTCCTTTTCTAACCTGTATTCTACTCTCCTATCGAGACGAATGCAGAGGTAACAGAAAATAATCTTTTCGGACGGGGCCGCCCTCTTTGCGCCGGAAAGGTTCTGATGGGCAGAAGTAAGATATTCTGAATCAAACGTGCCCTTCGGATCTGACAAGTCCTGCCGCAAGTCTTTCGAAAATTCTCCTTGCTTTTCTTTGACCTTTCTTTGTTCTTCATAGGGAAGCGCGTTTACAAAGCCGTCGTAGATCTCAAAATTGCAGGAGCGATACAGGTCTTCCGTGCGGAGCAGCTTGGCAGAAAAAGCGTCATCCCCCGCCAGTCCGAAATTGTCAAGCATCATTAGTTGGTCATCACTGATGCGACTGTACTTCATTGAAGTCCGGACGGCAGCGAATAGCCGCTGAATGCTGCGCTCTTTCTGCTCTCGTGCCCAGTCGTACTTTTCGAGCAGTACCACTTGCAAGCCGCGGATAAATTGTGTTAGCTCCATTCCGCCGACGCTCTTGCCGAAAATGGTACAGCCTAAGATCGTATGTCAGTCATATCGCCCGCACAGAGCTTGGGTTTGACAAGTTTGATTACCACAGTCTTCGTCACACCCACGCCACCATGCTTGCCGAGAAGGGTGCTTCGCCCAAATATGTGCAATACCGCCTCGGTCACAAAAACATTCAGGTCACAATGCAGATCTATCAGCATCTCACAAATAAGATGTCCACCGAAAATGCACAGCTATTGGAGCTGTTTTAGGTATTGCTGAAAAAATAATTGGGATTTTTCCTTTCATCTGCATTGTTTCTCTGCCGTTCGGCAGATACTGCTATTGACATTCCTTTTTCATTTGTAGTACAATCGTAACACAAGGAGTTGATTTTTATGGCAATGGATGCAACGTTTCAAATCCGTATGAACAGCGAACTGAAATCCGAGGTAGAGAGTCTCTATCGCAGTCTCGGTACCTCCTTTGCAGAGGCCGTCCGCATCTTTGCGCAGCAAAGTCTTCGTGAAGGCGGTATGCCCTTTACCCCGTCCTTAAAAACCTGGGATGAACTGAGTCAGGATGAGATCAACGCCAAACTCCGCAAGAGTGCAGCGGATATTGCCTCTGGCCGTACCCTCTCTCAGGATGCGCTTGACGCAAAAATCGCGGGACTATAAGCGAACATGGACAAATACAATATCGTATACACAAATGCTGCCGCCAACGATATCGCTGAAAAGTTTCAATACATCACCAGCGTCCTTCACAACCGTACCATTGCCGAACGCTGGTACGCTCGCTTGAAGGATGCGATCTGGCACGATCTTTCTTTTATGCCGGAGAAGTATCCGCTTTACAACGAAGAGCCATGGCACAGCAAAGGTGTCCGCCTGTTCATCACACGGCAGGATGTTGTGATTTACTCCACAGATAAAACTGCACAAACCGTCTACATCTGGAATGTCTTCACAGCAGGCCGCGATTTGAGTTCTCATATAGAAGACGCACTCGAAAAGTGACATCGCCCACTGCATCATTTTAGTGCCGACTTTGAGCAGAGGTTGGCAAAATGTTGACAAAAACGAAAAAGCACCCGCTTCCATGAGGAAACGGGTGCTTTGTGTTTTGTAGAATTGTTGCTTTTTTGCCAGCTTTCGGTAAGTTTTTCTTACTTCAGGCTCTCCGCGACGGCGACGGCCACGGCAACGGTGGCGCCGACCATCGGGTTGTTGCCCATACCCAGGAAGCCCATCATTTCCACGTGCGCGGGCACGGAGGAGGAGCCGGCGAACTGGGCGTCGGAATGCATGCGGCCCATGGTATCGGTCATGCCGTAGGAGGCGGGACCGGCAGCCATGTTGTCCGGGTGCAGGGTACGGCCCGTGCCGCCGCCGGAAGCGACGGAGAAATACTTCTTGCCCTTCTCGATGCACTCCTTCTTGTAGCAGCCCGCGACCGGATGCTGGAAGCGCGTCGGGTTCGTGGAGTTGCCCGTGATGGAGATGTCGACGTCCTCGAGGTGCATGATGGCAACGCCTTCCTGCACGGAGTCCGCGCCGTAGCACTTGACCTGAGAGCGCTCAGGATCGCTGCCGTAGACGATCTTGTCGACGACATTGACCTTGTTCGCCTTGTAGTCATAGTCCGTCACGACGTAGGTGAAGCCGTTGATGCGGCTGATGATCTGCGCAGCATCCTTGCCGAGACCGTTGAGGATGACGCGCAGCTTGTTCTTGCGGACCTTGTTCGCCGTCTTGGCGATGCCGATCGCGCCCTCAGCAGCCGCGAAGGACTCGTGGCCAGCGAGGAAGCAGAAGCAGCCAGCCTCCTCCGAGAGGAGCATGGCGCCGAGGTTGCCGTGGCCGAGGCCGACCTTGCGGTGGTCCGCAACGGAGCCCGGCACGCAGAACGCCTGCAGACCTTCGCCGATGGCTTTCGCAGCGTCGACGGCCGTCTTGACGTTCTTCTTGATGGCGATGGCAGCACCGAGCGTGTAAGCCCACTTCGCGTTCTCGAACGCGATCGGCTGGAGATCCTCTACGATCTGATACGGGTTGATGCCCTTGCCTTCGCAGATCTTCTTCGCGTCCTCGATGGAGGCAATCCCATACTGCTTGCAGACTTCGTTGATTTTGTCAATACGGCGCTCATAGCCTTCGAATAATGACATTCTCTTCATTCCTTTCGATTCGTTACCAATATCTCGTGAGGGGGGGCTTACTCTTCGCGCGGGTCGATGAACTTGACACCGTCAGCGAAACGGCCCTTCGTGCTCGTGTTCGCCTTGATGGCCTCGTTGGCATCTTTGCCCTGGCGGACAGCCTCGAGGACCTTGCCGACCTGCACGACTTCGTAGCCGATGATGCGGTCTTCTTTATCGAGCGCGAGTTTCGTGACATAGCCCTCTGCGAGTTCGAGGTAACGCGGGCCTTTCTTGAGCGTGCCGTAGAGCGTGCCGACCTGGCTGCGCAGGCCTTTGCCGAGGTCATCGAGACCGGCACCGACCGGCAGGCCGTCATCGGAGAACGCCGTCTGGCTGCGGCCGTAAGCGATCTGGAGGAACAGCTCACGCATAGCGGTGTTGATGGCATCGCAGACGAGGTCCGTGTTGAGCGCCTCGAGGACCGTGAGGCCCGGGAGGATCTCCGCTGCCATGGCTGCGGAGTGCGTCATGCCGGAGCAGCCGATCGTCTCGACGAGGGCTTCCTGGATGATGCCGTCTTTGACGTTGAGCGTCAGCTTGCAGGCACCCTGCTGCGGAGCGCACCAGCCGACACCGTGCGTGAGGCCGCTGATGTCCTGGACGTTCTTGGATTTGACCCATTTGCCTTCTTCAGGGATGGGAGCAGCGCCGTGGTGAACTTCCTGCGCTACACATGCCATGTCTTCCACTTTCTGTGAATAAGCAATCATTGTCATATTCCTCTCTTTACTAATATAATACAGAGTCCCCAGCGGGAGGCGCCGCCCGGTAGGGGCGCTTCCCTGCGGGCACCGCCTTACAGCTCGACGAGGTTCTTGCCTGTCATTTCCTTCGGGATGTCGACGCCTGCGAGCGTGAGGAGCGTCGGTGCGATGTCAGAGAGCGCACCATCCTTGACGGATTTCACGCGATCGGAGACGACGATGAAGGGCACGGCGTTCGTCGTATGCTTCGTGAACGGCTGGTTGTTGACGTAGTCCATCATCTTGTCCGCGTTGCCGTGGTCCGCCGTGATGCAGACCTCGCCGCCGACTTCCTTGATGGCAGCGACGAAGCGGCCCACGCAGCTGTCGACGGTCTCAACGGCCTTGACGACGGCGGGGAACACGCCCGTATGACCGACCATGTCGCAGTTCGCGTAGTTGAGGATGATGAAGTCGTACTTCCCGGAACGAATGGCCTCGCAGACCTTGTCCGTGACCTCGACGGCGCTCATCTCCGGCTGGAGGTCATACGTCGCGACTTTCGGGCTCGGCACGAGGATGCGATCCTCGCCCTTGTACGGCTCCTCAACGCCGCCGTTGAAGAAGAACGTGACGTGCGCGTACTTCTCCGTCTCGGCGATGCGCAGCTGCGTCATGCCGTTGTCCTGGATGACCTCGCCGAGCGTCTTCTCGATCGTCTCGGGCGGGAATGCCACCTTCGCGTTCATGCCGTCCTCGTACTGGGAGAACGTCGTAAACGGGATCTTGAGGCTCTCGTCGCGCTCAAAGCCGTCGAACGTCTCATCGACGAATGCATGCGTGAGCTGACGCGCGCGGTCGGGACGGAAGTTGAAGAAGATTGCACCGTCGCCGTTCTTCATGCCGCGATAGCCCTTGACGACGAACGGAACGACGAACTCGTCGTTGACGCCCGCCGCATAGCTGTCCTTGAGCCCCGCCACGGGGTCATCGGCGACGACGCCCTCAGCGTGTGCGATGGCATCGTAGGCTTTCTTCTCACGATCCCAGCGATGGTCACGATCCATAGCGTAGTAGCGGCCGCTGACCGTCGCGATTGTGCCGACGCCGATTTCCTTGCACTTTGCCTCGAGCTCCTCGAGGTACGGCTGCGCGCTCTGCGGCGGCACGTCACGGCCGTCGAGGAACGCGTGGACGTAGACCTCGGAGACGCCCTGCTGCTTCGCCATCTCGAGCAGCGCGTAGAGGTGCCCCTGATGGCTGTGCACGCCGCCCGGGGAGACGAGGCCCATGAGATGGACCGCGCCGCCCTTTTCCTTGGCGTCCTTCATGATGGAGACGAGCGCCTCGTTCTTGAAGAAGTCGCCGTTCTTGATGTCGCGCGTGATGCGCGTGAGCTGCTGGTAGACGAGGCGTCCGGCGCCGATGTTCGTGTGGCCGACTTCGGAGTTGCCCATCTGCCCGTCCGGCAGACCGACGAACTCGCCGGATGCCTGCAGGTGACTGGAATTATAGTTCGCGAGGAGACCGTCGAGGACCGGGGTCTTCGCCTTCTCCACCGCGTTGCTCTCATCGAGCTTGCCGCCGAGACCGCAGCCATCCATGATGATGAGTGCGACCGGGGCGTTCTTGAGTTTTGCCATGCTTGACTACTCCTTCTATGATCGAATTAGTAGTTGACGATCTCGCTGAAGTCCTTCGCCTTGAGGGATGCACCGCCGACGAGTGCGCCGTCGACGTTCGGCTGCTTCATGAGGTCTTTGATCGTCGCGGGCTTCACGCTGCCGCCGTACTGGATGCGGATGCTGTCCGCAGCCGCCTGGTTGAACTTCTCAGCGACCGTCTTGCGGATGTGCGCGCAGACTTCCTCGGCCTGCTCGAACGAAGCCGTCTTGCCCGTGCCGATCGCCCAGATCGGCTCGTAAGCGATGACGAGCTTGCCGACTTCCTCTGCGGAGAAGCCGTCGAGGGCTGCCTTGACCTGGCCCGCGACGAAGTCGAGGTACTCACCGGCTTCGCGCTGCTCGAGGGACTCACCGCAGCAGATGATCGGCGTGATGCCTGCCTTGAACGCAGCATGGGCGCGCTTATTGACGCCTTCGTCCGTCTCGCCGAAATAGCCGCGGCGCTCGCTGTGGCCGAGCACGCAGTAGTCGACGCCGATCTCATTGAGCATCGGGCAGGAAATCTCGCCCGTGAACGCACCGTGGTCTTCCCAATGGACGTTCTGTGCACCGACGTGGATGTTCGTGCCTTTGAGGGCGTCCGCCACAGCAGCGAGTGCCGTCGCCGTCGGGCAGACGACGACCGTGACCTTCGCGTCCTTGACGAGCGGAGCGAGCTCCTTGACGAGCTTCGTGCCCTCAGCAATCGTGTTGTTCATCTTCCAGTTGCCAGCGATGATCGGTGTTCTAGCCATTTCCATTTTCCTCCTAAAACTTCACTTCATAGAAAAATGTATTTCAGACAGAAGTTCCGGCGGCAGAGATCCTGCCGCCTTCCCTTCTGCGCCCTTGCAGATCGAGCTTCCTTTATTTATCAGCGAGCGCTGCGATGCCCGGCATCTCCTTGCCTTCGAGGAACTCGAGCGTCGCGCCACCACCCGTGGAGACGTGGGAGATCTTGTCCGTGAGACCCGTCTTCTTCAGGGCTGCCACGGAGTCGCCGCCGCCGACGATGGAGGTAGCGCCCTCCTCCGTTGCCTTCGCAACGGCCTTGGCCACGGCGAGCGTGCCCTGTGCGAAGTCGTCATACTCGAACACGCCCATCGGGCCGTTCCAGATGACCGTCTTGGCACCGGCGAGTGCCTTCGTGTACTCCTCGCTCGTCTTCGGGCCGGAGTCGAGGGCATCCCAGCCAGCCTCGACCTTGTCGACATCGACGATCTTCGTCTTGCCTTCCGTTGCGTAGCGCTTGTCAGCCGGGAACATGTTCGCGACCTTGAGGTCGACCGGCAGGACGACCTTGACGCCCTTGTCCTCGGCCTTCTTGAGGAGGTCGCGCGCGAGATCATACTTATCCGGCTCGCAGAGGCTGTCGCCGATCGGCAGGCCCTTCGCCGCGTCGAACGTATGCGCCATGCCGCCGCCGATGATGATCGTGTCGACCTTGTCGATCATGTTGCTGATGACGCCGATCTTATCGGAGACCTTCGCGCCGCCGATGATGGCGACGAACGGACGCTGCGGGTTCTCGAGCGTCTTGCCGATGTAGTTGATCTCCTTCTCCATGAGGAAACCGGCGACCGTCTCGAGGTACTTCGGCACACCTGCGTTGGAGGCATGCGCGCGATGGGAAACGCCGAACGCGTCATCGACCGCGAGATCGCAGCCAGAGGCGAGCTGCTTCGCGAACTCGGGATCGTTCTTCTTCTCTTCCTTGTGGTAACGGAGGTTCTCGAGGAGCAGGACTTCGCCCGGCTTCAGCGCTGCCTTCGCGGCATCCGCCTCAGCGCCGACGCAGTCGGACGCCCACTTGACATCGCGGCCGAGGAGCTCGGAGAGGTGCTTGACGAGGTGCTTCGTCGAGAACTGCGGCTCACGCGCCTCGGTCGGACGGCCGATGTGGCAGGCGAGCACGAGCGCAGCGCCGTGGTCGAGCAGGTAGTTGAGCGTCGGCAGCGTGCGCACCATGCGCGTGTCGTTCGTGATGTTCTGGTTCTCGTCGAACGGGACGTTGTAGTCTACGCGGACGAAGACCTTCTTGCCCTTGACGTCTACATCTTTGATGGTTTTCTTATCCATATCTGTATCACGCCTCCATAGGAAACATAAAAGATTAGAGGTCCGGCCCAAACTTCGGCCGGACCTCTAGAGATCTTAGTCTTGATTCAGCTGTCGATCAGAGATTACTTGACTTCCTCAGCGAAGTACTTGATCGTACGAACCATCTGGCTCGTGTAGCTGTTCTCGTTGTCGTACCAGGAAACGACCTGAACGAGCGTATTGCCATCCGCCATCGGGCTGACCATCGTCTGCGTTGCATCGAAGAGGGAGCCGTAGCGCATGCCGACGACATCCTTGGAGACGATGTCGTCCGTGTTGTAACCGAAGGACTCCGTGGACTCCTTCTTCATCTGAGCGTTGACCTGGTCAACCGTGACGTTGCCCTTGACGACAGCATAGAGGAGCGTCGTGGAGCCCGTCGGAGTCGGAACGCGCTGTGCAGCACCGATGAGCTTGCCATCGAGTTCCGGAAGGACGAGGCCGATGGCCTTTGCAGCGCCGGAGGACGTCGGAACGATGTTCTCGGAAGCTGCGCGGCTGCGGCGGAGGTTGCCCTTGCGCTGCGGGCCGTCGAGCGTCATCTGATCGCCCGTGAACGCATGGATCGTCTGCATGATGCCGCTCTGGATCGGAGCGAGGTCATTCAGAGCCTTTGCCATCGGAGCGAGGCAGTTCGTCGTGCAGGAAGCAGCGGAGATGATCTTCGTGCCAGCCGGGATGGACTTGTGGTTCGTGTTGAACACGATCGTCGGGAGGTCTTTGCCTGCCGGAGCGGAGATGACGACTTTCTTAGCGCCAGCTTCGAGATGAGCGGAAGCCTTCTCTTTGGACGTATAGAAGCCCGTGCACTCGAGAACGACGTCGACGTCATGCTTCGCCCAGGGGATGTTCTTAGCATCTTTCTCGGCATAGATCTTGATCGTCTTGCCCTTGACCGTGATGCTGTCCTCGCCAGCCTCAACCGTGTCTGCATACTCGTACTTGCCCTGAGAAGAATCGTACTTCAGCAGGTAAGCGAGCATCTTCGGGCTCGTGAGATCGTTGATGGCAACGACTTCATAGCCCTCTGCATCGAACATCTGGCGGAATGCGAGACGGCCGATACGACCAAAACCATTGATAGCAACTTTTACTGCCATTTGAAAAATACCCCCTAAAAAATATAGAAGTTCCCGGCGCTCAGACCGGATATTTCGGGCATCGCGAAACCGCTCAGCCGAAACTACATAGCAGTGCCCTGCCGCGTTATCTCGGCAAAGCTCTTACGTAACTAATCATACAATATTCTGACATGGATTGTCAACGGAATTATCATAAACCTCAGCAATTATCAAAGGTTTTTCCTTTCATCCAAATCGGCGGGAAAGTCGGAATTGCAAGGGCTCTTTCCGTTTTATCATAAACATTATTTATCGTTCTTATTGTTTCTCATTTGCCTCAAGTGTCTGCAACGCCTGCACGAGAATCGCGCATTCGAGGCGCTTCTTCTGAATGGCGCAGCCGATCTCATACGGCTGGCGGATGTCGCCGTGGAAGAGGTCTGCGTTCGCGTGGCAGCCGCCCGAGCAGAAGAACCGCGCCCAGCAGTCGCGGCATTTCTCCTTGTTGAGCACATGGCTCTCACGGAAGTACTGCGAGAGCTCCGGGCGCGTCACGCCCTCGCTGAGCGAGCCGAGGCGGTAGCCCTCGCGGCCGACGAATTGATGGCAGGGATAGAGGTCGCCGTTTTCCGCGACGGCGAAATACTCATGGCCCGCGCCGCAGCCGGAAAGGCGCTTCGCGACACAGGGGCCGTTCGAGAGATCCATGTTGAAGTGGAAGAACCAGAACCCGTGCCCCGCGCGGCGGCGCTCCATGTAGGCGTCGACGAGCCGGTCGTACTCCGCGTAGACGCGCGGCAGGTCGTCCTCCGTGATGGCGTACGGGCTGTCCTTCAGGACGACGGGCTCGAGGGAGAGGATGTCGAAGCCCGCGTCATGCATGGAGAGCACATCCTTCGTGAAGTCGAGGTTCTCGTGCGTGTACGTGCCGCGCAGGTAGGTGTAGACGCCGCGGTAGTCGTAGTTGCCGCCCTTGCGGCTCTCGATGCAGCGGCGGAAATTCCGCACGATGCGGTCGTACGTGCCGTGCCCGCCGACGTCGGGGCGCATGGCATCGTTGACTTCCTTGCGCCCATCGAGCGAGAGCACGAGGGAGAAATCGTGGTCGTCGAGCCACTGGATGTTCTCGTCCGTGAGCAGCATGCCGTTCGTCGTGAGCGTGAGCTTGAAGCGCTTGCCCGTCTCCTGCTCCTTCTTCCGCGCGTACTCCGTCACGGCCTTGACCGTCTTCATGTTCATGAGCGGTTCCCCGCCGAAGAAATCAACCTCGCAGTGCTTCCTAGGGCCGCTCTTCTCGATGAGGAAATCGATGGCGGCGCGGCCGACGTCCGGCGTCATGACGGCGCGCTCCTGCCCGTAGCTGCCGCCGTCGCCGAAGCAGTACTTGCACCGAAGGTTGCAGTCCTGCGCGACCATGAGGCAGAGCGACTTGACGAGGCCGTGCTGACGGAACGTCGGCGGCACGTCGATATCGGGCGCGAAGAGCTCCTGCTGCTCCATGAGCGTATGGAGCTCGCCGAGCGCCTCGCGGATGTCCGCCTCGGGGTACGCGTGCGCCCAGGCGTGGAAGTTCTCCTCGTCGTTTTCTCCCGTGAACGTGTCCATGAGATCGTAGATCATCTTGTCGATGACATGGACGGCGCCACTGTTGACGTCGAGCAGGATATACGTACCATTCTGCTCGAATTTATGGATTTTCGCTTTCATAATACTCCTCTACGATATTCCCGCAGTCAGCAAAAAACTGCTGCACCCGCGAGGGCGCAGCAGCCTCTGACTGCAAGATGTCTCACAAGCCGCTGATCTCTCAGCGCTTCCTTACTTCTCGCAAACCTGATTGCCGACCGTGCAGCTCGTCTTGCATGCGGACTGGCAGGATGCCTGGCACTCTCCGCAGCCGCCCGTCTTGAGCGATTTCTGCATCGTCGGTTTGTTGACCGTCTGAATGTGCTTCACTTGGATTCCCCCTTTGCCTGCTTCCAGATGGAACATACTGTCTCTATTTTACTATGGAATGCCTGGGAGTGCAAGCAGAGGCCCTGAGACGTACAAGGTTTCTACTTGCGCGGTGGGCATCGGCTCGGAGCCATAAAAAAAGGCAGGACACCCGTCCCACCTTGAAAAGACATTACATATAATCGATCGACGTCTTCTTCCGCGCCTTTGGCACGATGCCGAGCTTCGCGGCGAGCCATTCCGTCGCCACGAAGAAGACGGGGATGAGGAAGATGCCCATCGCCGTCGCGAAGAACATGCCGCCGACGACAGCGACGCCCATGCCGTTGCGCGCCGCAGCACCGGCGCCTGTCGCGATGGCGAGCGGGACGCAGCCGATGATGAACGCGAAGCTCGTCATGAGGATCGGGCGCAGGCGCAGGCCCGCGGCCTCAAGCGCGGCTTTCACCGGCTCCATGCCGCGATCCACGCGGACCTTGGCGAACTCGACGATGAGGATCGCGTTCTTCGCCGCAAGACCGATGATCGCGATGATGCCGATCTGCATGTAGACGCTGTCCTGAAGACCGGCGTTCATGTGGCCGAACATCGCCTCGAGGATGGAAAGCCCATACTCCGAGACGAGCGCGCCGAAGATGCCCGTCGGCACCGTGAGCAGCACGGCGAACGGCACACTCCAGCTCTCATAGAGCGCTGCGAGGCAGAGGAATACAAAGACAAGTGAAAGCACGAGCACCTTGATCGTCGAGCTCGAGGCCTTTGCCTCCTCGCGGCTCTGACCGGACCACTCAATGCTGAAGCCCGTGCCCGCGTTCTGCTGCACGACCTCCTTGATGGCGTTCATCGCCTGTCCGGAGGAATAGCCGTTGCCCGTCTGGCCCGTGATCTGGATGGAGCGCGTGCCGTTGAAACGGGAGATTGTCGACGGGCCGGAGGTGAACTTCGGCTTCAAGAGCGTATCGAGCGGCACCATCGTGCCAGAGGAGGACTTGACGAAGATGAACTTCATCTGATCCGTCGAGCTGCGGTAGTCGTTGTCCGCCTGCAGCATGACCTTGTAGCTGCGGCCGAAGCGGTTGAAGTCGTTGACCTGGTAGCCGCCGTAGTTGACCTGCATGGCCGTGAAGACATCGGAGAGCTGGATGCCGAGGTTCTTGACTTTCTCGCGGTCGACCTCATACTGGACGACCGGCGAGCCGGCAGAATACGTCGAGCGCACGCCAGCGAGCTCCGGACGCTGGTTGGCTGCCGCAACGATCTTCTTCGTGATGTCGTTGAGCTCCGTCTCCGTGTGCCCCGTCATATCCTGCAGCTGGAGCGTCCAGCCGCCCGTCATGCCAAGGCCGGGGAGCGCCGGCGGATTCATTGCGATGACCGTGGCCTCCGGCGCGACCTTCGCGCCGATGCCGAACGTCGTGCGCACCGCCGCGTCGACCGAGGCCGCCGCGTCCTCGCGCTGCGACCAGTCCTTCATGCCGACGACGATCATGCCAGCGCTCGAGGACGAGCCGCCGGAGAGCGGCGAGAAGCCTGTGATGGTCATCGTGCCGTCGAGGCCCTTGATATTCTCCATCATGGCCACGTTGAGCTTGTCGATGACCTCTTGCGTGCGGTTGGCCGAGGTGCCGTCCGGCATCTCGACCGCCGCGAACATGTAGCCCTGATCCTCGTTCGGCACGAACGTCGACGGCAGGTTCTTGTAAATGAGCCCCGCGACGCCCGTCACGATGAGCAGGAAGATGAACGCGAGGCGCGTATGGCGGATGAACTTCGCCACGATGCCGACATAGCCGAGCTTCGTGCGCTCGAACCAGCGGTTGAAGCCCACAAAGAAGCGGCCAAGCACGCCCTGGTCATCCTCCTCCGTATGCCGTTTGAGCATCATCGCGCAGAGCGCCGGCGTCAGCGTCAGGGCCACGAAGGCCGAAAGGCAGACCGACACGGCGATCGTGAGCGCGAACTGCTTGTAGAGGACGCCTGTCATACCGCCGAGGAACGCGACCGGCACAAAGACGGCGGAGAGCACGACGGCGATGGCGACGACAGGCCCCTGGACCTCGTCCATCGCGCGCTCCGTCGCATCGACCGGCGTCAGGCCCTCCTCCATGTGCTTCTCGACGTTCTCGATGACGACGATCGCGTCATCGACGACGAGGCCGATGGCGAGCACCATCGCGAAGAGCGTCAGCGTGTTGATGGTGAAATCGAGCACGATGAACGCGCCGAGCGTACCGACGAGCGAGACCGGCACGGCGAGCAGTGGAATGACCGTTGCGCGCCAGTTCTGCAGGAAAACGAAGATGACGAAGACGACGAGCAGCAGCGCCTCCACAAAGGTCATCAAGACCTCCTCGATGGATGTGCTGATATAGTCCGTCGAGTCGAAGATCGTCGACATCTCCATACCTGGCGGCAGCGTCTCCTTCGCCTCGTCAAAGATCTTGCGCACCTCGCTGATGGTTTTCATGGCGTTCGCGTCGCTCGTGAGCTTGATGCCGAAGCCGACGGACGGATAGCCGTTGAATTTCGAGATGATGCTCTCCGACTGCGCGCCCGCCTCGATTTTTGCGACATCCTTGAGCCGGACGAACTTGCCGTCGCCACTTGACTTGATGATGACGTTGCCGAACTCCTCCGGCGTCGTCAGACGTCCCTCGATCTTGCCGGACATCTGCTTTTCCTGCCCGTTGTTGACCGGCATCGCGCCGACCGTACCGGCAGGCGCCTGGACGTTCTGCTCCTTGATGGCCGCCGAAACATCGGCGACCGTGAGGCCGAGCTCCGCGAGCTTGTCCGGTTTGAGCCAGACGCGCATCGCGTAGTCCGAGCCGAACACCTGGACATCGCCGACGCCGTTGGTGCGCTTGAGCTTGTCCAGGAGATAGATCGTCGCGTAGTTCTTCATGAACGCGCGGTCATACGTACCATCCGGCGAATAGAACGCCATCATGTACGCCATATCGTTCGTCGATTTTCTCGTCGTCACGCCGACCTGCTGAACCTCAGAGGGCAGCTGGCTCGTCGCCGAGGCGACGTTGTTCTGCACCTTGACCGAGTCCATATCGCCGTCCGTGCCGACATCGAACGTGACCGACAGGCTGTAACGCCCCGTATCGTCAGAGCTCGAGGACATGTAGTCCATGCCCTGCGTGCCGTTGACCTGTTCCTCGACGATCTGCGCGACCGTCTGGTTGACGACCGCGGCGCTCGCGCCCGTATAGCTCGCAGACACCTGCACCGTTGGCGGCGAGATCTGCGGATACTGCGCAATCGGCAGCTGCGTCGCCGCAATCGCGCCGGCGATGACAATGATGAGCGAGACAACGATGGCGAAAATCGGGCGATGAATAAAGAATTTAGACAAATCGCCGCCTCCTTTAGCTTTCGCTGCCGCTGCTGGCATCCGAGGAAGTCATCGTGTCATACGGCGTCGTATCCTCATCGAGTGAGAAGCCCATATCCGCAGGCGTCACCATCGTCACCGTGAGATCCTTGCCCTCCGTGAGGCTCGAAAGTCCCTCGACAATGACGGTATCCTCTGCGGAGAGGCCGCTCTTGACGATGTAGTAGCTGCCGACCTGCTGGCCGAGCTCGATCTTGCGCGCCTCGGACTTGCCGTCAGCGCCGACGACCATGACGAACGTCTTGTCGAGGAGCTGCTGTACCGCGCGCTGCGGCACGAGGATCGCGTTCGGCACCGTCTCGCCCGTGAGCTTCACGCGCGCGAACATGCCGGGGAGCAGCAGCCCGTCGGGATTGCCGAAGAGCGCCTTCACCGTCAGTGTGCCGGAATTCTGCGTGAGCGCGCGGTCCGCCTGCACGATGCGCCCGTCGAGCGGATACGTCGTGCCGTCGGAGAGCTTGATCGCGACCGTGATGCCATTGCCGCTACCGCTCTGCATCTGCTGGATGTTGCGGAACTTCAGATACTCCGTCTCGGAGATGCTGAACGTCACGAACACGGGATCCGTCGTGCCGATGGTCACGAGGTTCGTATTGCCCGCCGTCGCGAACGTGCCGATGGCGACGTCATCGACGGAGACCTGACCGGACATCGGCGCATAGACGACCGTATCGGAGAGATCCTGCTGCGCCTTCTGCAGCAGCGCCTGGTTGGCCGCCGCCGCCGCGCTGTACGCGTTGACATTCGCCTGCTGCGTCGTGACCTGCTGCTCGGAGATCGCGTCGGATGCCAGGAGCTCCTGGTCGCGGCCGAGATCCGTCTGCGCGTTCGCGAGCGTCGCCTGCGACTGCGCGAGCGTCGCCTGTGCCTGCAACACCGCCGACTCATACTGGCGGCTGTCGATGCGGTAGAGCGGCTGCCCCGCCTGCACGAAATCACCGCCGTGGAAATACTTCTCCACGACGCGGCCCGAGACCTTGGACTGCACCTTGACCTCGTCCTTGCCGGCAATCTGTCCCGCGTACTCGCTCACGACCGGCGTGTCCTGCTGCAGAACCTTCATGGCCTTGACCTGCGCAGCGCCGCCAGCTGCCTGCTGTTTCTGCCCGCCGCAACCGGTGAGCAGCGCAGAAGCAGCGAGCGCCAGCGCGAGCACGAGCGCAATCGGTTTCTTTCTTTTCGCAAAATGCAAAAAAATAACCTCCCTCTTTTACGTTCCTGGAAGAGACATCTCATGCCTTCTTAAAATTAGTAAATATTTGTTTACTATTTATCGTCAATATAGTATAGTATATCTAGTGAAAAGTCAAGGAAATTCGCTAAGGAAACGCTTCCACTCAGATAAAGGAGACTACTACATGACAGGATCCGCCACGGAAACACTCTCGCTGCACTTCATTGAGATGCTCATCCTCATCCACCGCAACTTTTACCGTCATCTCGCTGCGCCCGTGCCGCTCAACCAGTTCGCCACGCTCATGACGCTGCGCATCGACGGCGAGGAATCCCTCACGAACATCGGAAAGTTCCTCAACATCTCCAAGCAGCAGATGACGAGCATCGCGGAGAAGCTCACGGCAGCGGGGCTCATCGCGCGCCAGACCGACAAGCGCGACCGTCGGCGCGTGCTGCTCTCCCTCACGCCAGCCGGGCACCGGGTCATCGAGGACCAGAATGAGATCGTCCGGCAGAAGTTCCTCCGCAGCGTCAAAAACCTCCATCAGGAGGAGCAGGAACGGCTCGCCGATGCCATCGACCTCCTCAACCGCTCCATCGAGAAGATGGCCGTTCCTGCGGACGCCTGATGATGCGCCCGCCGTTCCATGCTCCCCGCTACACAAAAGACAGCCCCCGCCGCCGGTTCGTCCGGCAGCGGGGGTTGTCTGCTATCTACGAGGAAATCCTTCACCTCAGCGCGTGAGCGCGATCGTCTCGAGGTCGTCCGGTACGAAGACGGCGCCCTGATAATACTGCGCCGCCTCCGCCGTGTAATCGCGCTTGCGCGTCGCACGCGTCTTATCCTCCGTATGATAGAGCACGAGATGCTTCGCTCCAAGCGCAGCGGCGGTCTCCGCCGCTTCCTTCACGGTGCTGTGATGCTTCTCGTACGGCTGGAAGCGCGCGCGGTCGGCGTACTTGCAGAACGCCTCCGAGAGCAGCCAGTCGGCATGCTCCGCATAGGCGCGATCATGCATATTGTACGGCTCGTCGCCGAGGCAGGCGAGCCGCAGGCCGTCCGCATAGTCGAGCGCGTAGCCGAACTGCTTCGCCTTCGTCGAGCAGATGTCGAACGGCGTGAGGCGCGCGAACGGCAGCGCGATCGCCTCGCCGTCTTTTACCTCGCGCAGCTCGATGCCGTCGCCGATGCGCGCGAAGTCCTTCTTCTTGAGCGTCAGACGCGTCATCGTGAGCAGCATCTCCCGCACGACATCGTGGCAGTAGACCGAAAACGTACCGTCGTACTTTCCCTTGTTCATGAGATCTGCGACCTTGCGCAGCACCCAGATGACGCCGAGCACATGGTCCGTATGGCCGTGCGTCACGAACATGTCGTGGCAATGGCCGTAGTCGAACCCCGTGACCTCGAGCTGCCGCAGGATGGTATTGCCGCCGCCCGCATCCGTGAGCAGCAGACTGCCGTCGTCGTTCTCTATGAAAAAGCACGTGTTGTAGCAATGTGTGACCATCGCACTGCCCGTGCCGAGCATCGTAAGTTTCCGCATGCCGCTCCCTCCTGCCATCTTAGCCGCGCGCCTTGAGCTTTGCGAGCGCCTCGCGCGCTGCCTGCTGCTCCGCTTCTTTCTTGCTCTTGCCCTCGCCCTCGCCGTACGACCGGCCGTCGATGAGCACGGCGTAGCGGTAGTGCTTCGCGTGATCGGGGCCCGTCGCCGCGAGCAGGTCGTAGGCGATGCTGTGGTCCGGCGTCTTCTGCACGACCTCCTGCAGCATCGTCTTGTAGTCCTTGAGATTCTCGCCGTGACGCACGCTCTCGAATTCCGGCGCGAGCTGGCGCAGCACGTAGTCACGTGCCACCTCCCATCCCTGGTCGAGATAGATCGCGCCCAGCACTGCCTCGAAGGAGTCCTCGAGGTTCGTCGTGCGCGTGCGGCCGCCGCTCATCTCCTCACCATGCCCGAGGAGCAGGTACTCCCCGAGACCGATCTTCGAGGCGAGCTTCGCGAGCGTCGCCGAGCAGACGATGCTCGCGCGCGTCTTCGTCAGCTCCCCCTCCGGGAGATCGGGAAAATGCGTATAAAGATATGTGCTGGAGGCAAGCTCCAGCACAGCATCTCCGAGGAACTCGAGACGCTCGTTGTGCGCGACGCGTCCCTGCGCTTCATTGGCATATGAGGTATGAACGAGCGCCGTATGCAAAAGCCCGATGTCGCGAAAGGTCACACCGAGCCTCCGGGCGAGCGCGAGAAGCTCGCCCTTCCTTGCTCCACTGCATCCGTTCATCTGATTCACTCCGCGTACTTCTTGAGCAGCAGGCAGGCGTTGTGCCCGCCGAAGCCGAACGAATTCGACATCGCCGCGCGCACCTTCTTCGCCTTTGCCTTGTTCGGCACGTAGTCGAGGTCGAGGCCCTCGTCCGGCGTCTCATAGTTGATCGTCGGCGGCAGCATGTCGCGCTCAACGGCGAGCGCCGTCGCGATGCACTCGACACCGCCGGCCGCACCGAGCAGATGGCCCGTCATCGACTTGATGGAGGAAACGGAGACGTCCTTGGCCGCCGCGCCCCAGACCTGCTTGATGGCCTCGGTCTCGCCCTGATCGTTGAGATGCGTCGACGTGCCGTGCGCATTGACGTAGTCGACTTCCGACGCCTGCATGCCGGCGTCGTCGAGCGCGAGCTGCATGCACTTCGCCTGGAACTCGCCGTGCGGCGCCGGGCTCGTGATATGGTAGGCGTCAGAGTTTGCGCCGTAGCCTGCAACCTCCGCGTAGATGTGCGCGCCGCGCGCCTTGGCGTGCTCGAGGCTCTCGAGCACGACGATGCCGCAGCCCTCGCCCATGACGAAGCCGCTGCGTCCCTTGTCGAACGGACGGGAGGCATGCTCCGGATCGTCGTTGTGATCCATGCAGAGCGCCTTCATCGCGCCGAAGCCCGCGACCGCCGCCTGGCTGATCGCAGCCTCCGTGCCGCCCGCGAGCATGACATCCGCACCGCCGTGCTGGATGACGCGGAACGCGTCGCCGATGCAGTTCGTGCCCGTCGCACACGCCGTCACAACGCAGGAGGACGGGCCGTGCAGCTTGTACTCGATCGAGACCTGCCCCGCCGCCATGTTCGCGATCATCATCGGCACGAAGAACGGGCTGATGCGCGAAGGACCTTTGGCGAAGTATTTCTCGTACTGGGAATGCATGGTCTCGATGCCGCCGATGCCCGTACCGACATACGTGCCGATGCGGTCGAGGTCTTCCTTCTCGAGATCGAGCCCCGCGTCCTTGATCGCCATGCCCGCCGTCGCGACGGCGAACTGCGTGTAGCGGTCCATGCGCTTCGACTCCTTCTTGTCGAGGTAGTCCGTCGGGTCAAAGTCCTTGACCTCACCGGCGATCTGCGCATGGAACTCCGTCGGATCGAAGCGCGTGATGCGTCCGATGCCGTTCTTGCCTTCCATCATGGCATCCCAGAACGCCTCTTTGCCCGTACCGATCGGCGTGATCGCGCCCATGCCTGTAATGACGACTCGTTTGTTCAAATCAATTCTCCTCTCCTATGATGCGCACGGAGGCAAAAGCCGCGCGGACGCGCGGCAGTTTTGCTCGTGCCGTTTATTGGGCGGCAGCGGCTTCCCGTTTCAGCTGGGAGAAAATCTCGTGAACGGAAAGGATCTTCTTGATGCGCGGCATGTACTCTCCCGTGAATACAAGCCCCGTCTCCACGTCGCCCTGCTGCGCGCGCATGAGCGCGCGGATGATGCAGAAATTATGCTTGCACGCCTTGAGGCAGGCGTCACAAACCTTCGGAGGAACGGGTCCCTCCATGACGCGCGCCGAAAACGGCGTGCGCACGGCGCGGCCGGGCAGGCCGACCGGGCTGTGAATGACCACGATATCCTCCGGCCTCGACTTCAGATAGTACCGCTTGAGCGCAGGCGCCGCATTGGACTCCACGCTCGCTGCGAAGCGAGACCCCATCTGGACGCCGTTGGCGCCCATCTTTATGAAATCAACGATGTCCTGACCGGAGAGGACGCCGCCGGCCGCGATGACCGGAATCTTCACGGCAGCGCGGATGCCCGGGATGAGCTCGCGCACAGACGTGCTCGTGCCGAGATGCCCGCCGGCTTCCTTCCCCTCTACGACGATGGCCGTCGCACCAAGACGCTCCGATATCTTTGCTAATTTCACGGACGAGACGATCGGGACGATCGGCGTGCCCGATTCCTTGCCGTAGCCGAACATATCACGAGAAAATCCTGCACCGGCGACGATGAGGTCAATCCCTTCCTTGATGGCGGTCTTGACGACCCCGGCAAAATCGCGGGCGGCAACCATGATGTTGATGCCGATGATCCCGGAGGTCAGCGATCTTGCAAGCCGGATCTCATAGCGAAGTTCCTCATGGGACATGCCGGAAGCGGCGATGAGCCCGATCCCGCCTTCATTGGCAACTGCTGCAGCCAGCCGCGCTGTGGAGAGACGGATGGCCATCCCCCCTTGCACAATGGGGATTTTCGCAATCTTCGTGCCAATTTTCAGCTCTGGAAGCTTCAAGGTTACTCCTCCAATCAATCTTACCTTTTCGAAAGCACTGAGGAAACGCACACGCATCTGCTCCGTGCGCCTCAATCAGTTCCTTCCTTTAGAAAATCCCGCGAAGGATCTTCACTTCACGGGATTTTTGAAAGGGTAAGACGAACAATCTTTATTTGCTGTTCTGGTCGATATAGGTGACAACATCCTGCACCGTCTTGATCTTCTCAGCAGCCTCGTCCGGAATCTCGATATTGAATTCCTCTTCAAAAGCCATGATCAGCTCAACAATATCCAGGGAATCAGCACCAAGGTCATCGATGAACGTGGAGTCGATCGAAACCTCATCGGCCTCAACGCCCAGCTGCTCAACGACGATATCGCGTACCTTCTCGAAGGTCTTGTCTGCATCTGCCATGTCTTTCACCTCCTTATTTTGATGTACTATATAGTTATATCACATAACCATGCCGCCGTCTACCTTGACGACCTGACCGGTGATATAAGCTGCCTGATCGGAAACGAGGAAAAGCACGGCATTTGCCACATCCTCCGGCGTCCCCATGCGGCGAAGCGGGATGGCGGCGAGCGTCGCTTCCTTCGCCTTCTCCGGCATCGCTGCCGTCATATCCGTCGCGATGAATCCCGGTGCAACGGCGTTGACCGTGATGCCGCGCGCGGCGAGCTCCCGCGCCGCCGACTTCGTGAAGCCGATGACGCCAGCCTTCGCCGCCGCGTAATTCGTCTGGCCCGCGTTGCCGATGATGCCGACGACGCTCGCCATGTTGACGATGCGGCCGCTGCGCTGCTTCATCATGATCTTCGTGACGGCCTTCGTCACGTGGAAGATGCCTTTGAGGTTCGTATCAAGCACCGCGTCGAAGTCCTCTTCCTTCATGCGCATGAGCAGGCCGTCGCGCGTGATCCCCGCGTTGTTCACGAGGATGTCGAGCGAACCGAACGTCTCGAGGACCGAGGCGACCATCTGCTCGACCTGCGCGCTGTCGGAGACATCCGCCTGGAAGAGCGCTGCCTTGCCGCCGGCCGCCTCGATCGCCGCCTTCGTCTCCTCCGCCTTCGCCGTGTTGCCGGCGTAGTTGATGGCGATGTTGGCGCCCTCAGCGGCGAGCCGCAGGGCGATGGCGCGTCCGATGCCGCGGGAAGCTCCCGTCACGAGCGCCGTCTTGCCGTCTAAAAGCATATTAACGAACCTCCTGGAAATAGTCAAGCGTTTTTTGCAGCGACTCGAGGTCTTCGACGTTCATGCTCTTCAGGCTGCGGTCGATGCGCTTGTTGAAGCCGCAGAGCGTCTTGCCCGGGCCTGCCTCGACGAACGTATCGGCGCCGAACGCCTGCATCGCCTTGACGCAGGCGATCCACTTAACGGGATGATCCGCCTGGGCGACGAGGTTCGCCTTGATGTCCGCCGCCGTCGTCTCGAGCTCACCCGTGTAGTTCGACACGACGGGGATCTTGGCGTCGCGGATCTCGACCTTGTCGAGCTCCGCTGCGAGCTTCACAGCTGCCGGCTGCATGAGCGTCGAATGGAACGGTGCGGAGACGGGCAGGATGACCGCCTTTTTCGCGCCGGCGGCCTTGAGTGTCTCGACGGCTGCCGCGACACCTTCCGTCGTGCCCGCGATGACCGTCTGGCCCGGGCAGTTATAGTTGACGGGCTGCACGGCACCAGCGGCTGCCGATGCCTTCTCGCAGGCGTCCTCGATGACGTCGTCCGCGAGACCGATGATCGCCGCCATGCCGCCCTTGCCGACCGGCACGGCCTCCTGCATGTACATGCCGCGCTTGTGCACGAGCAGCACGGCATCCTGGAAGTCCATGACGCCCGCCGCGACGAGCGCGGAGTACTCGCCGAGGCTGTGGCCGCCCGTGATCTCAGGCTCGATACCGTGTTCCTTGAGGATCTCGTAGGCGATGACGCTCATCGTGAGGATCGCCGGCTGGGTGTTCGCCGTGAGCTTGAGATCCTCCGCCGGCCCCTCGAAGCACATCTTCTGGATGGAGTAGCCGAGCGCCTCGTCCGCCTCGCGGAAGAGCTTCTTCGCCACGTCGTACTTCTCGCAGAAATCCTTGCCCATACCGACCTTCTGCGCACCCTGTCCCGGGAATACGAAAGCTAACTTACCCAATGCTATTGACCTCTCTTTCCAAAATCACATCGCGGCCTTGCCGCGCCTATCGTTCTTATTTCAGATCCTCGCGGATCGCGTCGATCGTCGCAGGCAGGCCCGCCACGATGTCCTCGATGATGGTCTTCACCGGCTTGATGTCATTGAGCATGCCGGAGATCTCGCCGATCATGACGGAGCCGTTCTCGACATCGCCCTCGTGTGTCGCGCGATGCAGCGAGCCGACGCCAAGCTTCTCGAGCTCCTCGGCCGGCGCGCCCTCCGCCTCCATCTCGAGGTACTTGCGCGTGAGCTTGTTGTGCAGCACGCGCGCCGGATGGCCGAGCGTGCGGCCCGTGACGACCGTCGAGCGGTCCTTTGCCTTGAGGATGAGGTTCTTGTAGTTCGGATGCGCGATGCACTCCTCGCTCATGACGAAGCGGGAGCCCATCTGCACCGCCTTCGCGCCGAGCGCGAACGCCGCGGCGACACCGCGCGCATCGGCGATGCCGCCCGCCGCGATGACGGGGACATCGACGGCATCGACGACCTGCGGCACAAGTGCCATCGTCGTGATCTCACCGATGTGCCCGCCCGACTCCGTACCCTCGGCGATGACGGCATCGGCGCCGGAGCGCACGAGGCGCTTCGCGAGCGCGACGGAGGCGACGACGGGGATGACCTTCGAGCCGATGGCCTTGAGCTCCGGCACGTACTCGCCGGGATTGCCTGCACCTGTCGTGACGACCGGCACCTTCTCCTCGAGCACGACCTGCATGACCTCTTTGACATAGGGGCTCATGAGCATGACATTGACGCCGAACGGCTTCTGCGTCCAGCCTTTGCATTTCTGGATTTCCGCGCGGAGGAGTTCCGGCGGCATGTGTCCGGCGCCGATGATGCCGAGTCCGCCGGCATTCGATACAGCCGAGGCGAGTTCCGCCGTGCCGATCCATGCCATGCCGCCCTGGAAAATCGGGTATTCGATCTGTAACAGCTTGCAGATAACATTGTTTTCAAACATCAAAAATTAGTCCTCCTTCGCCCAGCGCAGGATGCAGGATGCCCATGTGAGCCCAGCGCCGAAGCCGGCGAGTGCGATGTGATCGCCCCTGCGGAAGCGGTGTGCATGCGCCGCCTCCGAGAGAGCGACGGGTATGGACGCCGCTGACATATTGCCGTAGTTCTCGATATTGATGATGACTCGCGCGAGCGGCAGGCCGAGCCTTTTCGCCGCCGCCTCGATGATGCGGATGTTCGCCTGATGCGGGACGAGCCAATCGAGGGCATCCTTCGTGAGCCCCGCCCGGGCGAGGGAAGTTTCCACGGTCTTTCCCATGACCGTGACCGCGAACCGAAAGACCGCCTTGCCATCCATGTGGATGAAGTTCTCTCCCGCGCGCAGGCGTTCCTCTGTCACGGGATGCAGGCTGCCGCTCGCGGGAATCGTGAGCGCCTCGCCCTGACTGCCGTCAGCGCCGAGGTCGAACGCGAGCGCGCCAAGCCCTGCGGACACGGGGCCAAACACCGCCGCGCCCGCACCATCGCCGAAGAGGACGCATGTCCCGCGATCCTGCCAGTCCACGACCTTGGAAAGCTCTTCCGCGCCGATCACGAGGACGTGGCGATAAATGCCCGCCTCGATGAACTGACACGCGACAGCCGCCGCGTAGACAAAGCCCGAGCACGCGGCCGAAAGATCAAACGCAGCGGCATGTACGGCACCGAGGCGCCGCTGCAACTCACAGGCCGCCGCGGGGATCACGCGATCCGGCGTAAGCGTCGCGAAGATGATGAGGTCGATCGCATCCGCCTCGATGCCGGCATCTGCGAGCGCCATGCGCGCGGCAGGCTCCGCAAGTGCCGTGGCCGGCACATCCGCCGCCGCGATGCGGCGCGCATGAATGCCCGTGCGCGATGTGATCCACTCATCGCTCGTATCGACACGCTGCGCGAGCTCCTCGTTCGTGAGAATGTGCGGCGGCAGATAATGCCCCGTGCCGAGGATTCCCGCGTTAATTCTTCTCTCCGTCATTCGTCAGTATCTCCTCCTTCGCCAGCGAATCGCGGATATGCGCGAGCACGTCACCCTTGACATAATCAACGGCAACGCCGATCGCGCTGCAAATCGACTTGGCATTGGAAGAACCATGGCTGATGATAACGCAGCCGTTGACGCCGAGGAGCGGCGCCCCACCGTACTCCGTCACATCGAGCCGCTTGCCGAGCTTCTTGAGCGTCGGCATCAGGAGGAGCGCGCCGAGTTTCGCGAGCAAACCGCCGTTCTTCACGGCCTCTTTGATGAGCTTCAGGATGGTCTTTGCCAAGCCCTCTGCAAATTTTAGCACAACATTGCCTACAAATCCATCACAAATTACGACGTCGAAGTTCCCCTTCGGCACGTCGCGTCCCTCGGCGTTGCCGGCAAAGCGGATCGTATGCATGTTCTTCAGGAGCTGGTAGGTCTCCTTCGCCTGCTCGTTGCCCTTCGTCTCCTCCTCGCCGATGTTGAGGAGGCCGACGCGCGGCTCCTCGACGCCGAACACGTACTGCGCGTAGAGGGAGCCCATGAGACCGCTCTGCACGAGATGTACGGGCTTCGAGTCCACATTCGCGCCCGAATCCAGCAGGAGCGTCACGCCCTTCGGCGTCGGCATCGGCGTCGCGATCGTCGGACGGCCGATGCCCTTGATGCGCCGCAGGATGAGCTGCGCCGCCGTCACGGCTGCGCCCGTGGAGCCCGCGGAGAGCACGGCGTCGCAGGCGCCCTCTTTCACGAGGCGCGTCGCGACGACGACGGACGCGTCCTTCTTCGTCCGCACGGCATCCGCCGGATGCTCGCCCATGCCGATGACCTGGCTCGCATGCACGATGGAGATCCCGAGCTTTTCCCAACCGGGCTCCTTCGCGAGGACCTTGCGGATTGCTGTCTCATCGCCGACGAGCACGATCTCGCAGCCATACTTCTTCGCGGCGCGCACGGCGCCAAAGACGATCTCAAGCGGCGCGTAATCGCCGCCCATGGCATCTACGGCTATCTTCAACGAGCTTCCCCCTTACTTCTCCCCCAGCGAAACGAGGATGAATTTCGCGCGGAAGACCTCCTGGCTGTCATTCCGCGTCTTTACCCAAACGAAATATTTATTGCCACGCACGCGGACGATCTCCGCCTTGGCGATCAATTTCTCTCCCACATGCACCGGTACCTTGTACTTCACGTTCGCGACGCCCGTCACGGCGAGCGGCGAATCGATGAGCGCGAGCGCGAGCGAATTCGCCTGCGAGAACATGTAATATCCCTTCGCGATCTGCGAGCGCGCGAAGACCATGTCCTCCGTCACGCGCAAGAGCGAGATACCGGAGTGTCCGAGCTCGAGGTCGATGAGCTCGCCGACGACCTCGCCGCTCGCGATGGACTTCACCTTGTTCTGCGCCGTCTCCGCCATGCGGCGGATGCGCCCGCGCAGCTCGGGGATGCCAAGCTCGAGGCGGTCGAGGCGGATGGTCTGGACGCTCACGTGCAAGGACTTCGCGAGCTCCTCATCCGTGAGGAACGGCTTCTCCTGCACTCTCTGCACGAGGAGCTCCTGCCGCTCCTTCTTCTTCACGCGCGCCATCGTCCTGCCTCCTTCCGCCCGCGGTTTTAGTACCTGCTTTTACTACCTGTCATAACGAGGTTATTATAGCGGCTTTTCCCAAAAATTGCAACCCCCGGGAAATTTCCAAAAAAATAAGCAGGACGCATGTCCTGCTCTCTATCGGTCAAGGCGCTTACTCGGCCGCCTTCACAACCTCTTTGCCGTCATAATAACCGCACTCCGGGCAAACGTGATGCGGCAGCTTCGGCTCGTGGCACTGCGGGCACGAAACGAAACCGGGGGCCGTCAGCTTCCAGTTGGCACGGCGCTGGTCGCGACGGGCCTTCGACATTTTACGCTTAGGTACTGCCATCTCGGATACACCTCCTTAATATGCGATCTATTCCTTCGATTGGAATTGCTGCAATGCTGCCAGCCTCGGGTCGGGCACGAACCGATCGCAGCCACAGTCGCCGTGGTTGAGATTCGCACCGCATACGGGGCAGAGCCCTTTGCAATCGGGCTTGCAGATATTGCTGAGCGGCTGGGCCGCCAGAAGCGTATCGCGGACGAGCTCCTGAAGCTCAATCGCGTCTCCGTCAAAGAAATTCGCCTCGTCATCCTCTACAGGCGTTCCCTGCTTGAACACCTCCGCGAAGGGGTGTTCCTGCGCTTCGATGCACTCCTCGAGGCAGCGGTCACAGACGAACCGCTTGCGTGCACGGATGACGCCCTCGACGCGGTAGCCCGCGCCCGTGTTCGTCACGCGTCCCTCGACCTCGATGGGCCCTTCAAAAGCGTAATCAGCCGCTGTGGCATCAATGTCTGCCGCAGCGGTCGTAAACGAAAACGGAAGTTCTTTCCCGAGTCCGGCATTCAATTCAGCAATATGAATATGCATTAGCATCAACTCCATCCATTATAGCGATGACCTTTTCGTTTGTCAAGGGAGGCGCGGAGGAATCCATGCCTCCGAAGGAAAGTTCCCAGCGGCCGCCTGAGGCGCGCGCCGCTCACGCCTCGCCGAGGCGAAACGCCAGCGCGCGGCGCGCCTCCGCGTAGATGTCCTTGAGCGGCACGCCCTGCGCCTCGGCGAGACGGCGGCAATCCTCGTACTCCGGCGACGTCGTCGCGATCTTCCCCTGCCAGGACGCCGCCTTGACGCGCACGGTGCCGTAGCGCGTCTCGACGCTCGCGACGCGGCGGTCGCAGGCAATGCGCTCTGCGAGGCGCGTCACGCGCAGGCCGATGCTCGTCGTCTCGCGGAAGATGATGTCCGTGCAGTCCGCCCGCCGCTCTGGCGGCACGAGCACCGTGAGCTCGTGTGCCGGACGGTTTTTCTTCATATATATAGGCGTCACCCAGACGTCGAGCGCACCCGCTGCAAGCAGGCGGTCGAAGAGGTAGCCGTAGATCTCAGGGTTCATGTCGTCGATGTTCGTCGAGAGCACGAGCGGCGTCTCCTCCGCGCTGCCGCCCGCGCGCTCGCCGACGTAGAGCCGCAGGACATTGGGGAGCGGCAGGTCGCGCGTGCCCGCACCGTAGCCGATGGCGCTGACGGAGAAGTCTTCCGGCAGCGCGGGTGCTGGCTCCGCGAGTGCCCGCACGACCGCCGCGCCCGTCGGCGTCGTGAGCTCCTCCTCCGCACCGAACGCATACGTCGGCCACTGCCGGAGGAGCTCCGCCACCGCCGGCGCCGGCACGGGCATGATCCCGTGCGCGCAGCGCACGAAGCCGCTGCCGACGTTAAGGCGCGAGGCGAGCACCTGCTCTATGCCAAGGTAGTCGAGGCAGATCGCCGTGCCGACGATGTCGACGATGGAGTCGACGGCGCCGACCTCGTGGAACGCGACCGCCTCCTTCGGCTGACCGTGCACGGCGCCCTCCGCCTCTGCGAGCTGCGAGAAAATCCTCTGTGCCGTCTCCTGCACGCGCGCGGAGAGTGGCGCCCGGACGATCATCGCCTCGATGTCCTGGAGCGTGCGATGGTGGTGATGATGATGGTCGTGATGCTGACCCTGCGGCCCGCAGGGAGGCGCCGACGCATCCTCCTCGTCCGCCGCGAGCTTCACCTCGACGTACTGCGCGCGGATGCCCTGCTTCGCCACGGGCGTCGCGGTGAGCTCGTACTCCCCGGGCAGGGGGAGTTTCGCGAGCTCCTGCCGCAGGTAGGCGAGCGGTACCCCTGCCTGAAGAAAGGCACCGAGCAGCATGTTGCCGCTGATGCCTGAGAATGCGTCAAGATAGATTGCTTTCATGTGATTTCTCCCGCCGCCCCCTGTGGGACGGCTCTCAAAGCGCGTTGATCCGGCTCGCGAGCACGCCCGCGCCGAACCCGTTGTCGATGTTGACGACGGAGACGCCCGCCGCACAGCTCGAGAGCATAGAGAGCAGCGCCGTCACGCCGGAGAACGCCGCCCCGTAGCCGACGCTCGTCGGCACGGCGATGACCGGCGCCGCCGCCATGCCGCCGACAACGCTCGCGAGCGCGCCCTCCATGCCCGCGATCGCGATGATGACACGTGCGCGGCGGATGGCCTCCTCCTGCGCGAGCAGGCGGTGGATGCCCGCGACGCCGCAGTCGTAGAGCGTGCGCACGCGGTTGCCGTAGAGCTCCGCCGTCAGCCGTGCCTCCGCCGCAACGGGGATGTCGCTCGTGCCCGCCGTGATGATGAGGATCTCGTGCTTCTCGTCCTGTGGGGGCGCCGCCGCTGGCGGCTCGCGGCGCAGGTAGATGGCGCGCGCCTCGCGATCGTAGCGCAGCTCGGGGAGCGAGTCGCGCACGAACGCGTACTGCTCCTCGCTCGCGCGCGTCGCGAGGAGGCTGCCGCGGCTCTTGGCCGCGAGCGACGCGAGGATGGCCGCGAGCTGCTCCTTCGTCTTGCCCGCCGCGTAGACGACCTCCGGGAAGCCCTGCCGGAGCTCCCGGCTGTGATCGACACGCGCGAAGCCGAGATCCTCATAGGATACCTTCGCGAGCAGCGCGACCGTCTCGTCCTCCGTGGCGTCGCCCTCTCGATACGCGGCGAGCAGCGCGCGGATGTCCTGCTCCGTCATGCGTCACGCCTCGGTGCCAGAGGCCTGTGCCTCGGATGGCACCGCCTCCGCCACGTCCTGCGGCAGGGCGGCGTCTGCCGCGGCCGCCGCCTCAGCGGCGCCGCGGTTCATCTGCTCTTTCGCCTGCTGCAGCGTGCCGCGCGCCTGGTCGATGCTCGAGACTGACTGCTGCAGGTAGTTCACCGACTGCTGCGCGAACTTCGCCGTATCGCCGACATGACCGATGAGCTGGTCGAAGACCTGGTTCACATACGTATCCGCCGCGTCGCGCAACTGCTTCGACTCCTCGCGCGTGCGCGTGAGCACCTCAGCGCGCTGCTGCTTCGCCTGCTCGACGAGCACGCGCGCCTTCTCGTCCGCCTGCGCCTCGATCTCGCGCGCCTTCGCCTGCGCCTCCGTCACGACGGTCTCCTTCGCGACGAGCCCCGCCGCGTAGTCCTTCGCCTTCTGGACGATGTCATCCGCTTCCCGGTGCGCGTCCTCGATGATGGCGGCTTCCTTCTCCATGATCTCCCGCGCGTGGTTGAGCTCCCGCGGCAGGTCCTGCCGGAGCTCCTCGATGAGATGGATGAGGTCGTTCTCATCGATCACGCTCTTGTTCGTGAGCGGCAGATGGGAGGAGCTTACGACGAGGTTCTCCACCTTGTTCAGCGTCTCCTCCACCCGGGACGTCGCATCCATATTCGTTGCCTTCACGCGCTGCACGGCGTTGTTCTTTGCTTTCTTTTGCGATGACATCTTCTCTACCTCTTTTACTTTGTTCCATTCTCTGCCAGCCATCTGCGCTGGACAGCTTGTTCCACACACGCCGGCACGAGGCCGTGCACATCGCCGTGGAAGGCGGCGAGCTCCCGGATGCCCGACGAGCTCACGAACGAGTACGCCGGCTTCGTCAGCAGGAACACCGTCTCCACGGATGCATCGAGATGATGCAGCATGTGCGCCTCGTTCTCCTCATACTCGAGATCCTTGACCGAGCGCACGCCGCGCACGATGACATGCGCCCCGATGGAGTGCATGTACTCCGTGAGCAGGCCGGAAAACGCATCTACGCGCACATTGGGGAGATGGGCCGTCGCCTGCTCGAGGAACGATCGCCGCTCGTCGATGGTGAAATACGACTGCTTCCTGATGTTGTGGAAGACGCAGACGACGAGCTCGTCGAACATGCGGCTCGCCCGCTCGAAGATATCGACATGCCCGATGGTCACGGGGTCGAAACTCCCGGAACAGACCGCGATCCTCTCACTCATCCGCTTCCACCTCCGCTAGATAGCTCCGTCTCTGAAAGAACGACAGCTGCGTCGTCTTGCCGTAGCGTCGCCCGTCGACGCGGACGAGCGCTGAGAGCGCCGGCAGCGCGTCCTCATCCCCACCGTGCTCGACGACGAGGATGCCGCGCTCCGCGAGCAGCTGCCCGCCGTCGAAAAAGGAGAGCGCCCGCTCGAAAAGTCCCTTGTGATACGGCGGATCGCAGAAGACGAGGTCAAAGGGCCGCCCCGCGCGCTCGAGACGCGCGAGCGCGGCAAACGCCTCGCCCGCGATCGTCTCCGCAACCGGCTCGAAGTGACAGCGGCGGATGTTCTCCTCGAGAAGCGGCGCCGTGGTACGGTCGACGAAGACCGCCTCCGCCGCCCCGCGCGAGAGCGCCTCGAGACCGAGACTGCCCGTCCCCGCGAAGACGTCGAGCACGCGCCGGCCCGCGACGAGTCCACCGAGGATGCTGAAGAGGGATTCCTTCACCCGGTCGGAGGTCGGACGCGTGACCTCCATGCCCTGCGGCGTCTTGAGGCGCGTGCCGCGGGCCCGCCCCGTGATAATTCTCATGGGGAGCTTGCCACCTTCCTCACTGGAGCCGCCTAGAGGCGGCTCCTAAAAGATTTCAGATATGCTCCTATTTTATCATATTTTACAGCGTTCGTGAACATGCTATACTGGAAGAAAGCGGACTTTCCCACCAGAAGGGAATCTCCCGAACGTCTTCCCGAAAGGAACTGATCCCCGTGTCCACACCCAAGCGCGGCGTCCTGCTCGCCGCCCTCCTGCTCGCAGGCGCGCTCTCCCTCTGGCACCTCGTGCTCCATCCGCAGACGGCGCTCACAGCCGTCACGGCGGAGCACGCAGCACCGACCGCCCGCGTGCTGCTCGTGCCGCTCGACAGCCGCCCGCCCTGCCGCGACCACGTCATCGCGCTCGGCCGCATCGCGGGGATCGACGTCATCACGCCGCCCGGAGCGCTCATGGACTACTACTCCGCCGCCGGCGACACCAAGGGCCTGCAGCAATGGCTCCGTGAGACCGTCGCACCCGGCGACACCGTGATCCTCTCCATCGACCAGCTCCTCTACGGCGGCCTGCTCGCCGCGCGAGAGCACACGGCGCCGGAGTCGGCGCAGGACGCGCTCATCGAGGGCCTCCGCGCGCTCCACGATGCCGTGCCAACCGCGCGGCTCTACGCCTTCAGCATCCTGCCGCGGCTCACGCCGCAGGACTCCATCGACGGCTACGAGGAGCGGCGCGCGCTCATCGCCTACTCTCGCCTCATCGGCAGGCAGGCGGCGGGCCTCGCAGTCGACGCGGCAGAGCTCCAGCGCCTGCGTGCAAAGATCACTGACGAGAGCCTCGCCACCTACGAGCGCCACTTCACGGAGAACGCCGCGCTCAACGAAAAGCTCATCCGCCTCACGCAGGACGGCACGCTTGCCCGCCTCGTGCTCGGACAGGACGACGGCGAGCCCTACGGCATCCCGAACATCGAGAAAGCGCGCCTCGCCGAGACCATCCGTGCCTCCGGCACCGAGGCGCGCGTCACGCTCACGCACGGCGCCGACGAGATCGCACAGACGCTCTTCGCCGCCTGCGTGAACGAGCGCCTCGGCCGTGCGCCGCGCGTCTACGCCGCCTACGCCGATCCAACCGCTGCCGGCCGCGTCATGCCTTACATGGCGATCACGGTGGACGCGACGGCAGAAGAAAAGATCACACTCATCGGCGGCCGCCGCGTCAAAGACCCCGAGGACGCTGACCTCGTGCTCTACCTAAACGCAGGCGACGCCGAGAAGGGATCGCTCGACCATCGCGCCGCCGCCTGCACCGACCTCGCGCGCCTCCTCGCGAGCGGCACGCCGACGGCGCTCGTCGACCTCAGCAAGCAGTTCGATGCGCGCGAGACGCTCCTGCCGCTGCTCCTCGCGCGCGACGTGCCGCTCACGCGCCTCACCGCCTACGCGGGCTGGAACACGACGAGCAACGCCGTCGGCACCGCGCTTGCCGAGGCCTCCCTCACCCTCGCCGCGCAGCAAGCAGCGAAAGACGACGCCATGCGCGAGGCGACCGCCATGGAAAACGAAACGTTCCTGCAGGGACGCATCCTCGAGGATTATTTCTACCTCAAAGAGGACATCGATCCCATCAACCACGCGCTCAAGAAGGCGGGCTACACGAACACCGCCGACCTCGACCTCACGCGCAACCACCGCTGGGCGAACGCCATGCTCGCGGAGCGGCTCGCCGCGCAGGCCGCCGTCTACAAGGAGACGCGCTCCTTGCGCGCCCCGTTCCCCGTGCCGGGGACGGACAAGGCGCTCGCCATCTACGACCTGACGGTGCAGGCGGGCTACCCCTGGCCGCGCACGTTCGAGATCTCGCTTGCGCCCACGCTCTTCTTCACGCGCGTCACCCCGTAGGCACGCGCCTGCACATCATCCCAGCAAGGAGGATTCCATGTCCACCCCCAGAATCGACATGCTGCAAGGATCGCTCTGGAACAAGATCCTTGCCTTTTCCCTGCCGCTCATCCTGACCGGCATCTTCGAGCAGCTCTTCAACGCCGCCGACACGCTGATCCTCGGCCGCTTCGACAGCGCCGCCGCCATGGCGGCCGTCGGCAACAACACGCCGCTCGTCGGCCTCATCGTCTACCTCTTCCTCGGTCTCTCCCTCGGCGCGAACGTCCTCATCGCCCAGGCGCTCGGCGCGGGAAACCTGCGCGCCGCCTCGCGCACCGTCCACACCGCTATCGTGCTCGCGTTTGCGACGGGCATCGCCGTCGCCCTCCTCGGCCAATTCGTCACGGTGCCCGTCATGGACTGGCTCGGCGTGCCGCCTGACGTGCTGCCGCTCACGACCATCTATTTCCGCCTCTTCCTGCTCGGCATGCCTTTCCTCTGCCTCTACAACTTCATCTCCGCCATCCTCAGGAGCCGCGGCGACACGCGCACGCCGTTCTACGCGCTCTTTGAAGCGAGCCTGCTGAACATCCTGCTCGACCTGCTCTTCGTCGCCGTCTTCGGCTGGGGCACGGCGGGCGCCGCCATCGCGACGGACCTCTCCCTCCTCGTCTGCGCCGCAAAGCTCCTGCGGGCGCTCCTCAGAGAGAGCGGCATCCTGCGCCTCGACCCCCGGCTGCTGCGCGCCTGCTTCTCCCCAGCGGTCCTCCGCCGCATCCTCGCCATCGGGCTCCCCTCCGCGCTGCAGGGCATGATGTTCGACATCGCGAACCTCGTGCTGCAGGCGGCGATCAACAGCCTCGGCGAGAAAGTCATGGCGGCCTCCGCCGCAGCGTTCACTGTCGAGATCATCCTCTACTACGGCGTCTTCGCCCTCAACCAGACCTGCACGACCTTCATCGGGCAGAACTACGGCGCGCGCAATCTCCAGCGCTGCCGCCGCATCGGCGCGCTCTGCCTCGCGTTCGCCGTCGGCGTCGCACTCTTTAACGGCGCCTTCGCGCTCCTCACGATGCACACGATCTTCTCGCACATCTCGAGCGACCCGGAAGTCGTCCTGCTCGCCGAGACGCGCATCGAGTGCGTCGTCGCCTTCAGCTTCCTCTGCGCCATCGGCGACACGCTCTCTGCCGCCCTGCGCGGCTACGGCAGCAGCGTCATCCCCGCCGTCATCGCCTTCTTCACCATCTGCGGCTCGCGCCTCGCCTGGGTCTTTCTCTTCTTCCCCGCGCACCACACCTTCCGCGACCTCCTGCTCTGCTACCCGCTCTCCTGGGTCCTCGCCGCTGCGTTCCTCGGGATCTACTACCGGACGTACCTGCGGCACCTGCGGGCGTGAAAACCGCATACGAAAACAGCGACTCGCTGGCGTTCAGCAAGTCGCTGTTTCTTTATGCTTCTCCCAGCAGCGCCTCGATCTTCGTCTTCATCACATCGAACGCGATGTCGTTGAGTCCGCTGTTGAGGATGAGGTCGGCGAAGGTCTTCGTCGGCTCGACGTAGAGGTAGTGCATGGGCTTGACGGTCGTGAGGTATTGATGGACGACGCTCTCGAGGCTTCTGCCGCGGTCGCGGATGTCGCGCGTGACGCGGCGCAGGATGCGCTCGTCGGCGTCGGCTTCGACGTAGATCTTGATGTCGAAGAGGTCCCGGAGGCGAGCGTCCTGGAAGATGAGGATGCCCTCGACGATGATGACGCGGCTGGGCGCGACGGTGATCGTCTCCTGGGCGCGCGTATGACGCTTGAAGTCATACGTCGGGCAGGCGATGGTCTTGCCGGCGCGCAGCGCCTCGAGGTGCTTGACGAGGAGGTCCGTATCGAGCGCGTCGGGGTGGTCGTAGTTGATGCCCTGGCGCTGCTCGAGCGTGAGGTCGTCGTGCGGCTTGTAGTAGTTGTCGTGGTACATGACGGTGATCCGGTCGCCGAACGCCTGCTTGAGACGGTTCGTGAACGTCGATTTTCCGGAGCCGGTGCCACCCGCGATGCCGATGATAGTCGTCTTCATGCCTGCACCTCCGTCAGCGCGTCGAGCGCGAGCGCGAGCGCCGCGTCGCTCGTCTGCCGCTTGACCTCCGTGCGCGTGCCGGAGAAGTGGTTCTCCGTGACGCGCGTGCCCTTTTCGCTGCTCACAGCGATGTAGACGAGGCCGACGGGCTTTGCCGCCGTGCCGCCGCCCGGCCCCGCGATGCCCGTGATGCCGAGGCCGAGGTCCGTGCGGATGACGCGGCGGATGCCGTCTGCCATCTCTCGCGCGGTCTCCGGCGAGACGGCGCCGTGTGCCGCGAGCGTCTCATGGCGCACGCCAACGAGGCGCTCCTTGATGTCGTTCGTGTAGGAGACGACGGAGCCCATGACGTAGTTGGAGCTGCCGGGGATGTCCGTGAGGCGGCTCGTGACGAGGCCCCCCGTGCAGGACTCCGCGCAGGCGATGGTCTTCCCTGCCGCCCGGAGCGCCGCGCCGAGGCGCGCGGCGAGCTGATCTTCTCTCTCTTCCATCACTGCGCCTCCACTCGTTCGCCGACGACATCATAGGTGAATCCCTGCAGCACGCGCACGTGCACGACGTCGCCCGGCTGGCTCTCCGTGTCGCCCTCGATGTAGACCTGTCCGTCGACTTCCGGCGCCTCGCGGTACGAGCGGCCGACGGCGATGTTTGCCTGCTCCTCGTCGCGCCCCTCGACGAGCACGTCGAGTTCCTTGCCCTCGAGCGCCTGGTTGAGCTCCTCGGAGATCTTGCACTGGAGGCTCATGAGGTCGTGGTAGCGCTCCTGCATGATGTCCTCCGGCACCTGGTTCGGCATGTCGTAGGCAGGCGTTCCCTCCTCGCGCGAGTAGGTGAAGACGCCGACCTTGTCGAGGCGCATCTCCTCGAGGAAATTCCGCAACGTCTGGTACTGCGCGTCCGTCTCGCCGGGGAAGCCGACGATGAACGTCGAGCGGATCGTGACGCCGGGGATGCGCGCGCGCAGCTTCGCGATGAGCGCGCGCATGGATGCCTGCGTATCGGGGCGGTGCATGCGGCGCAGGACGTCGTCGTGCGCGTGCTGCATGGGGAGGTCAACGTATTTCACGAGTTTCGGCTCCGCGGCGATCGTCTCGATGAGCTCGTCGCTGAAGTACGTCGGATAGCTGTAGAGCGTGCGGATCCACTGCACGCCGTCCACGGTGCAGAGCGTGCGCAGGAGCTTTGCGAGCTGCGGCTCGCCGTAGAGATCGCGCCCGTACTCCGTCGTGTCCTGCGCGATGAGGATGATCTCGCGGACGCCCTGCGCGGCGAGATGCGCGACCTCATCGCGGATATCCTCGATGGGGCGGCTGCGGTAGGCGCCGCGGATGTAGGGGATCGCGCAGAAGGCGCAGCGGTTGTTGCAGCCCTCGGCGATCTTCACGTAGGCCGTATAGGCGGGCGTCGTCGTAATGCGCGGCGTGTGCTCGTCGTAGAGCAGCTTGTCCTCGCCCGCGAGCACGACGCGGTGCCCCTTGAGCGACTCCTCGACGGCCTCCATGATGCGGTTCCACGCACCCGTGCCGATGATGGCGTCCGCCTCCGGCATGTCGTCGAGGAGCTCCTGTCCGTAGCGCTGGCCGAGGCAGCCCGCGACGATGAGGCTGCGGCAGCGGCCGGACTCCTTGTAGTCCGCCATGTTGAGGATCGTCGTGATCGACTCCTCCTTCGCGGACTCAATGAACGCGCACGTATTGACGATGAGGATATCCGCCTCCGCCGGGTCCGGCGTGAGCTCGATGCCGTGCTCCCTCAGGATGCCGAGCATCATTTCCGTATCGACGAGATTCTTGGAACAACCAAGACTGACAAAACCTGCTTTCACAATCTTTCCTCCACTAATATATGCTGATCGTCATGAGTTGCCGAACCGGATGTACTTCACCCAGCGGTCCAGGAACGCATGCTTTTCCTGATCGGTGAACTGCGGCAGCTGCTGGAAGAGCACGAGGTTCTTCCCCGCGAACGACTGCGCGGCGAGCGTCGCCGGATTCGTCGTGAGGAAATGGAACCCCTGCGCGGCGAGCGCCGCCTGCGCCTCGTCAGAGAGGAGCCAGTCGAGGAGGCGCCCCGCCGCCTGCCGATCCGCCTCACTGCTCTGCGCGAGGATGCCCGCGCCCGTCAGCGTGTACGCCGTGCCGTCCGCAGGGTAGATGATGCGCAACGGATAGCCGTCGCTCACGTAACGAAGCGCCTCGCTCTCGACGGCGATCGCGATGTCTGCCTCCCCCATGCCCGCCTGCCGCACAGGGTTCGAGAGGTATTTCGTATACTGGACGACGTTCGGGTGGATGCCCCGCAGGATGTCGTACGCCTCCGCATCGCCGAACTCTGCGATGAGCGAGTAGAGCAGATGCGCCGAGGCATCCGCCGCCATGAAGTCCGTCATGCCGATGCGCACGCCGGACGCCCGGGCGAGCGCGGACCACGTATCCGGCACCTCGCGCAGCGTCCGCAGGTAGTCGCGGTTCACCGCGAAGACCACGGGATCATACCAGACACCCGTCCACGTGCCCGAGGACTGCTTGAACTCCTCCGGCACCGCGTCCGACACCTCAGAGACGTAGGGCGTGAACGCCCCCGCCGCAGAGAGCCGCATGAGCGTCTCCTCGTCAGCGAGCACGAGAGCCGCGCGGTCGTCCTTCGGCGCGCGCGCCACGAGCTCCTCGGCGGAGAGCGGCACGAACTCCAGCCGCACGTGGCGCTTCTTCACATACGCCTTCCCGATCTGGTCGGCATGCTCTGCCGGCAGCGTCGTGTAGACCGTGAGCGTCTGCATCGCCGCGTCCTCCTTGAGATGCCCGGAGTCGCTGAGGTACGCGGACCCCGCCACGACGAGCACGAAGAGCAGAAATGCCGTCAGGAGAAGCATCGTATACCGTCGCATCGCCTTTCCTCCCATGCTGTGCCTCGCGCTGATCCCTCAGCGCTACCTTGAAAATAACTCATCTCATTATATACAATCCCCTCCGCGATGACAAGGGAACGCGAGCGGGCAAGGGCACAGAAAAAGAGGCCGCGCAAGCAGCCCCTTTCCAAGAGACGATCAGAGGCGATCGTCTTCAAAATATACGCGATAGTTGTTCTCCCCGTGGGCCTTGGCGCTCCCCAGCGCCTGCTCCGCCTGCTGCAGCAGCACGTGGTACTGCAGCTTCGGCGCGCCCGTCGCGGCGACGCCGATGCTCACGGCGATATGCTCGAACCCCTTCATCGAGATCCGATGCACGAGCTCGATGACGCGCTGCGCGCGGCGCTCGATGATGTCGAGCGGCGTGCGCCCGCAGATGAACAGCACGAACCGGTCCTCGCTGACTTGCCCAAGCAGGTCGCTACCGCGGAAATCCGAGAGGATGATCTCGGAGAGTGCGTGCGTATAGCCCGTCACGTTGAGCTCCGGATGTGCCTCGACCTGCGCGCGGAAATTCGTGAGCTCGATGAGGAACAGCGTCCCCTTATCGCCCGTGGAGAGCGCGTCGATCTTCTCATTGATGGCGGTCTCGATCTCACCGCCGCCGAGGAGGGAGCGTAGCGAGCGCTGCGAACGCGCTTCCCTGCCGCCCTTCCGGTACTGCTTGCCGTCGCCCGTGAAGCTAAAGCCGATGATGCTCGAGACGATACCGTCCGGCGCCGGCACGCTCCGATACGTGAGCGCGTTCCAGCGCGGCTCCTCGGAAAAGAGGCTGCCGTAGAAATCAACCGCCCCCTCCATCGGGCGGCGGATCGCCTCGCGGAACGCCGACGCGAAGCGCACGCCCTCCGGGTTCGTACCGCGCAATGCCATGTCGAGGATCGCGTTGAAATTGCGGATCTTGCGCTCCACCTGCTGCCCATCGGGCAGCACGTAGAGGAAGTAGAACGTATCCTCCTCGAGATCGAACGAGAACAGCGTCATCCTGGTCTTCTCGAGCAGCATGTTGATCGCATCTTCCCGCTCCTGCCAAAGGCGGATGCCCGCCGGCCGCGAGAGCTCCGCATCGAGCGGCGTCCCGAGGCCGCTGACGACAACCCGGGAAAACGCCTCGGAAGGAATCTCCATCGACGTCTTCCCACTTGTATTCTCTGCCATTTCCCTGCTACCTTGACCCCTTCCTATCCTTTCGCTTGCCATCCGTGCGCCGCGTCTCCTCCCAGCAGTGCTGGCTCATTTCACCACGAGGACCGGGCACTTCGACTGCTCGACGATGTACTGGCTCACGCTGCCGAGCAGCACGCCCTTGACGACACCGAGGCCGCGGCTGCCCATGACGATCATGTCCATGTCCTTGTCCGTCGCGAAGTCGAGAATGACGACGGCCGGAGACCCCGTCTCGGAGAACGCCTCCTTCTCGATGCCGCTCGGCACCATCTCCATCGCGCGGTCGAGGATGACGTTGCCCGCCTTCGTCACAGCATCGAGGATGGCATCGGAGAGGCAGGCGTTGATCGCGAGCTGATTGATGTTCGCCACGTAGAGGAAATTGAGCTTTGCCTCACAGGCCTCCGCGAGCGCGATGGCCTGCGTCACAGCGCGGTCCGACCCTTCGGAACCATCGACGGGAACGAGAATATTCTTGATAGTCATAGCGATAACCTCCATTCATTTTACAACGATCACGGTGCCCTTCGCCTGCTCCGCGACCTCCTGGCTCACGCTGCCGAACAGGAGTCCCTCCACGCGACCGAGCCCTCTGCCGCCGATCACGATGGGCTCCCGCCCATGCTCTTCAGCGAAGCGCAGGATCTCCTCGGCGGGCGTTCCCGTTCGCTCGTGCAACTCGTAGGGAACGACGCCGCGGACGTGCGCCTCCGCGTGGCTGAGCGCCTCGTGCACGGCGGGGCCGATGGGGCGCGTCACGCTCTCCGGCAGCCAGCTCACGAGATGCTCCGTATCCGTCTCACTCGCGAAATACGCCACGGTGAGGATGTCGAGCACGGCACCGCTCGCCCTGGCGAGCAGCACCGCCGTGTCGAGTGCCTTGAGCGAGGCGTCGGAGCCGTCGACCGGCACGAGGATCCGCGAAAATTTCTCCATCCGCATCCCCTCCCTGAAAGGAGCGCATCCCCCCGCGGCCTGCGCCGGGGAGACGACGCACTCTCGTTTCTTACTAATCTCATTATTCGCTTTTCCCTGGGAAAAATCCTTCATACCGGGCGAAGTTTCCTTAAAATTTATCAAAATCCAGGACGCGTGACGCCCTAGGATTGACAGACGTCCGCTCCTCATGTAAACTTGTAAGAATAAACCGACTACCATAGATATAGGAGGCCTCCCATCATGCCAGAAAATACGGAAAATGGCACCGCCGCCGACGAGGCGGCGCGCAACGACGCCATCGTCGAGCGCACGACGATCGCCGATGTCTACCGCGCCTCGAAGCAGCTCGAGGGCGTCGCGCGCAAGACGCGGCTCATCCACAGCGACTACTTCTCCGAGCTCTCAGGCAACGACGTCTACCTGAAGCCCGAGAACCTGCAGCACACGGGCGCGTTCAAGCTGCGCGGCGCCTACAACAAGATCAGCCAGCTCACGGACGATGAGAAAAAAAAGGGCGTCATCACGGCGTCCGCCGGCAACCACGCGCAGGGCGTCGCCTACGCCGCCAAGAAACTCGGCGTCCACGCCGTCATCTGCATGCCCGCTACGACGCCGCTCCTCAAGGTCGAGGCGACGAAGGCGCTCGGCGCCGAGGTCGTCCTGCACGGCGACGGCTTCGACGACGCCTACGCCTACAGCCTCGAGCTGCAGAAGAAGCACGGCTACGTCTACATCCATCCGTTCAACGACCTACAAGTCCTGCTCGGACAGGGAACGACGGCGCTTGAGATCATCGACGCGCTCAAGGACGTCGACGCCATCCTCGTCCCGATCGGCGGCGGCGGTTTCGCCTCGGGCGTCGCGCTTGCGACGAAGCTCGTGAACCCCTCCGTCAAGGTCTACGGCGTCGAGCCGGAGAACGCTGCCTGCATGAAAGCGGCGCTCGAGCAGAAGAAGATCGTCACGCTCGCGAGCGCCGACACCGTCGCAGACGGCTGCGCCGTCAAGACCGCCGGCACGCTCACGTACGCGTTCTGCCAGAAATACCTCGACGGCATCTTCACCGTCTCTGAGATGGAGATCATGGGCGCGCTGCTCTCGCTCATCGAGAAGCACAAGCTCATCGCAGAGGGCGCAGGCGTACTCTCGCTCGCGGCGCTCTCGAAGCTCCCGTTCCACGGGAAGAAGGTCGCTGCCATCATCTCGGGCGGCAACATCGACATCTCGACGATCTCCGCACTCATCGACAAGGCGCTCATCGCGCGCAGCCGCGTATTCTGCTTCGGCGTCCAGCTCCCCGACAAACCAGGGCAGCTCCTCAACATCTCGCGCATCCTCGCCGAGCAAAACGCGAACGTCATCGAGCTCAACCACAACCAAGCGAAAGTCACGGACAGCTTCAAGAAAGTCGTGCTCGAGGTCACCTGCGAGACGCACAACGAGGAGCACGTCCAGCGCATCATCACCGCCCTCAGGGCGCACGGCTACGAGCCGGAGCGCGTCTACTGAGTTCTCGTCAAGACTACGGGAGGCTGCAGCGGTAGGCACAGCCTCCCTTTTTTGCGGCCATACGTGCCGCCATCCTACCGCATCGTCATCCCAGGGTAAAAGAGAAGAGAAAAGACAGACCAAGAGATAAAAGGGAGATTTTCATGATTTTCATTGCTTTATCGCCGATCCTCTGGCTCATCGTGGCACTCACCGTGCTGCACATGTCCGCCTGGAAAGCGTGCTCCATCGCGCTCCTCATCGCCTGGGGCGCCGGCCTCGGCCTCTACGGCATGACGCCGGCGCACGCGGCAGAAGCAGCGCTCGAGGGCGCGGCGCTCGCCTGCTGGCCCATCCTGCTCGTCATCATCGCCGCCATCTTCACCTACAACCTCAGCCTTCACACGAAGAGCATGGACACGATCAAGCAGATGCTCACCTCCGTGAGCTCGGACATGCGCGTCCTCATCCTGCTCATCGGCTGGGGATTCGGCAGCTTCCTCGAGGGCATGGCGGGCTTCGGCACGGCGGTCGCCATCCCCGCCGGCATGCTCGCGGGACTCGGCGTCCCGCCGCTGCTCGCCGCGAGCGTCTGCCTCATCGCGAACTCCGTGCCGACGACCTGCGGCTCCATCGGCATTCCCGTCGTCACGCTCAGCAACATCACGGGCTTTCCCGACACGCAGCTCGCACTCTACTCGACGCTGCAGCTCGCACCGATCTCCCTGCTCTGCCCGTTCCTCATGACCATCGTGGCGGGCGGCTCGCTCAAGGCGCTCAAAGGCATGATCCCCTGCTGCCTCGCGGCGGGCTTCGGCTTCATCCTGCCGGAGATCGCCGTCGCCGCCTTCCTCGGCCCTGACCTCTCCGTCATCGCCGGATCGATCGGCGCCATGGGCGCCATCGTCCTCTGCACGCGCCTCCTGCCGCAGACGGGAGACACCTACGCCCTGCCGGCGCACGAGGAAGCGCCGGCCATCGACATGCACACGGCCCTGCTCGCCTGGCTGCCGTTCATCCTCATCTTCGTCTTCCTGCTCGTCACCTCGAAGCTCATCCCCGCCCTGCACGACCCGCTGAGCCTCATCCGCACCTCCGTCCTCATCTACGACGGCGCAGGCGGCACGCCCTACACCTTCACCTGGGTCGCGACGCCGGGCGTGCTCATCCTGCTCGCCGCCTTCCTCGGCGGTCACCTGCAGGGCGCCGGGCTCAAGGAGATGCTCGCCGTCCTCGAGCGGACCGTCGTCGACCTCCGCTTTACCATCATCACCATCATCACGATCATCGCCACGGCGAAAGTCATGGGCTACGCGGGCATGACGCTCGACATCGCCTCGACCGCCGTCGCCGCCACGGGCACGGGCTACCCCCTCATCGCCGCCTTCATCGGCTCCATCGGCACGTTCATCACGGGCTCGGCGACCTCCTCCTGCGTCCTCTTCGGCAAGCTCCAGACCGGCGCCGCCACGGCGATCGGCGCGAGCAGTGCGGGGCAGGCGTGGCTCGCCGCCGCGAACCCGACAGGCGCCTGCGCCGGCAAGATGATCTCGCCGCAGAACATCGCCATCGCCATCGGCGCCATCGGTGCGAAAGGCTGCGACAGCAAGCTCCTGAGCTTTGCCGTCAAGGTCTACATCCCCTTCGTCCTCCTCATGGGCGTCATCGTCTACATCGGATTCTCCCTGCTGTAACGCCGCAGGGAACAAAAGCAACCCCAGGAAGCCGCTCTCTCACCCGAGGGAGCGGCTTTCGTGTCCCCTGACACCTGCCACCCGCGCCCACTGCAAAATGTGCTATACTATTCTAAGTTACGAAATTCAAAACATTGCGAGGACGACTATGAATCTCAAAGAACTCACCACGGAGCAGCGCAACCCGCGCACGCTCCACATCGACGAACTCCCAACGCTCGAGATCGCGCGCCTCATCAACGAGGAAGACCAGGGCGTGCCGCGCGCGGTCCACGCCATCCTGCCCGACATCGCGCGCGCCATCGACCTCATCGCCGCACGCCTCGCCGCGGGCGGACGCCTCTTCTACATCGGCGCGGGCACCTCGGGGCGCCTCGGCATCCTCGATGCCGTCGAATGCCCGCCGACCTACCGCACGGACCCCGACCTCATCCAGGGCATCATCGCGGGCGGCACACCGGCGATCTTCCGTGCGCAGGAAGGCGCGGAAGACAGCGAGGGTGCCGGCAGGAACGACCTCAAGGCCCACGGCTTCACGGAAAAAGACGTCGCCTGCGGCATCGCCGCCTCCGGCCGCACCCCCTACGTCTGCGGCGCACTCCGCTATGCGCGCGAATTGGGCGGCGCGTGCCTGGCGCTCGCCTGCACGCCCCACGCTGCCATCGCAGCGCTCGCCGACATCGCCCTGCTCCCCATCACGGGGCCGGAGGTCATCACGGGCTCCACGCGCATGAAAGCGGGCACCGCGCAGAAACTGGTCCTCAACATGCTCTCGACGGGCGTCATGATCCGCCTCGGCAAAACCTACGGCAACCTCATGGTCGACCTACACGCCTCGAACGCCAAGCTCATGGAACGCGCCACAGACATCGTCATGACCATCGCGGACTGCCCGCGTGCCGCCGCCCTCGCCGCCCTCCGCGAGGCAGACGGCAACGCCAAGCTCGCCGCCCTCCGCGCGGCGACCGGTGCCCCGCTCTCTGTCTGCCAGACGTGGCTTATAGAGGCAAACGGCAGACTCAAAGACGCCCTCCAACGCGCCGGAAAGGAGCACTCCCATGCCTGAGACCCCCGAGACCGAAACGAAACAGCAAACCATCGCCCGCGCTGTCTGCGCGGCGGTCGGCGGCAGGGAAAACATCCGCAAGGCCTATCACTGCATGACGCGCCTGCGTCTCGAACTCAAAGGCGATATCACGAACGATCTCCGCCAACGCCTCTCCGCCATCCCCGGCGTCCTCGGCACGAACGTCAGCGGCACCGAGCTCCAGATCATCCTCGGCCCCGGCAAAGCCGCCGCCGTCACGGACGCCCTGCAAGCCCTCCTCGAAAAGGCGCCTGCCGCCGCGCCGCCTGCCGCCTCCCCAGCAGGCACCCCAGCGCCAGCGAGACCCGCGACGGAAACGAACCGCCCGCACATCGGCGACGGCAAAGCCCTGCACGACGCCATCCGCGCGCGGAACGCAACCCCCGTCAAACTCTTCTTCAAGCGCATCGCGAGCATCTTCATCCCCCTCATCCCCGCCTTCATCGCCTGCGGCCTCCTCAGCGGCTGCCTCAACGTCGTCAGCAAATACGACAGCGCCCTCACCGCCTCGCCCATCTACGGCCTCCTCGCCATCGCGAGCTCGACCGTCTTCTGGGGCTTGAACATCATCGTTGGGCGCAACACCGCCGAGGAATTCGGCGGCACCCCCATCCTCGGCGGCATCCTCGGCGCCCTGCTCGCCCACCCGGACCTCGCGCACATCACCCTCTTCGGCGCCCCGCTCGTCCCCGGCCGTGGCGGTATCATCTCCGTCCTCCTCGTCGCCATCCTTGGCACCTGGATCGAGAAACACCTGCGCCGCGTGATCCCTGAGATCTTCAGCCTCTTCCTCGTGCCGCTCCTCACCTTCCTCCTCGCAGGCACCGCCGCCATCTGCCTCCTCCAGCCGCTCGGCGGCCTCCTCTCCGACACCATCGGCACCGCTGCCACCACCGCCATCGGCAGCGGAGGCGTCCTCACCGGCTTCGTGCTCGGCGGCACCTTCCTCCCGCTCGTCATGCTCGGCGTCCACCAGACACTCACCCCCATCCACGCTGAACTCCTCGCCCGCTACGGCGTCACCATCCTCCTGCCCGTCCTCGCCATGGCAGGTGCCGGCCAAGTTGGCGCGAGCTTCGCCGTCTACCTGCGCACGAAAAACAAGCGCCTCAAGAAAATCATCGCCTCTGCCCTCCCCGTCGGCATCATGGGCGTCGGCGAGCCCCTCATCTACGGCGTCACCCTCCCGCTCGGCAAACCTTTCCTCGGCGCCTGCCTCGGCGGCGCCTGCGGCGGCGCCGTCCAAGCCGCCTTCAGCGTCGGCGCCGCCACCATCGGCATCAGCGGCCTCCCCCTCGCCGCCGCCACCGACAACATCCCCATCTACCTCCTCGGCCTCCTCACCGCCTACCTCGGCGGCTTCCTCGCCACCCTGCTCATCGGCTTTGAAGACCCCGTAGAAGGATAACCCACCCCGACCCCATCCCGCATACTTCCCCTCCCACTTCCTCCTCACCGGGACAGGCGACTCCTGCCTCACCCCATCGCCAGCCCAGCTGCGAACCGTACCCGGTCCCCACTGTTCGCGGGGCGGCAGGTGCCGGGCAGGGAGCACCCCGCCGGCGCCTATTCGGAGGCTCGACGGACAACGATCTTCCTCCCACCCATTGCCGACGAGAGCGCCAAGCGATGCGAGTCGTCCGGCATCTGCCGCCCCTCCCGCCTTGAGCCCCTCGCAAGTCTCGAATCTTCCCGCCTCGAACCATCCCACCTCGCCCTTCCCCGTCTCGAACCATCCCACCTCGAACCTCCCAGCCTCCACCGTTGCCAGGGCGGCAGGTACCGGGCAGGGAGCACCGCGCCGGCGCCTATTCGGAGGCTCGACGGACAACGACCTTCCTCCCACCCCCATTGCCGACGAGAGCGCCAAGCGATGCGAGTCGTCCGGCATCTGCCGCCCCT
>ERZ772897.397-NODE-397-length-54373-cov-7.314187_pt1 | contig 54373 bp, 90 predicted proteins | sample MGYA00512125_ERZ772897 | MGnify/ENA primary metagenome ERZ772897 (study PRJEB29015, sample SAMEA2737660) | human gut metagenome | biome: human gut; feature: human-associated habitat; material: faeces | place: China | collected 2012 ... | reverse complement strand
GAGTAGAATGAACGTACAGCTTTTAAGATGCCATTCTAATACTAAAAAATGTACTAGTGTCAACAATGAAGATAGCAGATCTGAAAAAACATGGGAATGTAGAGACGGAGACATATATATTGCAACGGCAGAGATACCAAGAGAGGGAACGGTTATACTTGCAAAAGTAGAGAGAGGAAAGAACAGAAAGTGGTCTGTTAGTAAAAAGGTAATAGAGATTAGCACAGATATGGTAAGAAAGTGTTTTAGCAAAGTAGATGAATACGTGGAAGAGGGTGGGTAGATGCAGAAAGGAAAAGAACTCACTCCGAAGCAGAAAGCATTTGCAGATGAATATCTGACTGATTTGAACGGGACGAGGGCGTATAAAGAAGTTTATAGAAATGTAAAAAATGATGCGACAGCAGCAGCAGCAGCTTCGAGATTGTTAAAAAACGTTAAAGTAAAAGCCTATATTGCTGAACGGATGAAAGAGATACAGAATGAAAAGACAGCCGACCTTGAAGAAGTGATTCGATTCTTCTCTTCCGTCATGCGTGGAGAAGTAAAAGACCAGTTTGACCTCGACGCTACTATTTCCGACCGCCTGTCTGCCGGACGTGAACTCATGAGGTGGTATGAGAAAGCCGATGGAGAAGAAAAAGAAACCGGTGGAATCACGATCATAAATAATATTCCAAAACCGGAGGGCGCAGATGGGGGAGATTAAGCTTACAGATGTGATAGCTCCGGCTTTTTACGGTGTACATTGGGATATCATAGATGGAAAACATACGTATTATGATTTGTCCGGCGGCCGAGGCTCGACTAAATCTTCGTTTGTCGGTACAGAGATACCACTTGGAATGATGCAAGACGCAGTTAATGGCATACATTCAAATGCGGTGGTGTTCCGAAAAGTCGGGAATACACTAAGAGAATCGGTATTTGAACAAATCGCATGGGGAATAGATGCGCTTGGAGCATCGGACGAATGGACATCGAGTTTAAGCCCTATGCAGTATGTGTATAAGCCAACAGGACAGAAGATAATCTTCCGTGGGTTGGATAAGGCAAAAAAGACGAAATCCATAAAGATTAGCAAAGGATATTTTAAATATCTGTGGTTTGAGGAATTGGACGAATTTGCCGGAATGGAAGAGGTGCGAATGACACAACAGTCTGTTCTTCGTGGTGGCGAAAAATTCGTTGTTTTCAAATCGTTCAATCCACCGATCAGCAACAGCAACTGGGCGAATAAGTATGTAGCAGAGCCGAGAGCAGACAGCTTAAGACATAAGAGTGACTATAGATCTGTTCCGGTAGAATGGCTAGGGCAACAATTCATCGATGATGCTGAGTATCTGAAAAAAACCAACCCGAGAGCTTATGAACATGAATATCTTGGAATCCCTGTAGGACTTGGCACAAATATCTTTGAGCTATTGGAGATTAGAGAGATTACAGATGAAGAGATAAGTAGGATGCAATCTATCTACCAGGGCGAGGACTGGGGATGGTTCCCGGATCCGAAAGCGTTTTTACGTGTTGCTTATGTTCCGAACCAACAGAAAGTATACGCACTGGATGAATTGGGCGGTTGCAAAATAAGGAACAGCGAGATGGCACGACAGATCAAAGAAAAGGGATATGATGATTGCGCTATTTATTGTGGAGTGGATGAAGAAGAGAGTATTGTTGACTTCCGGGATGCCGGACTTCCGGCACGTAAAGCAATCGTGACACCGGGTAGCCGAAAGTATACGTTTGAGTGGTTACAATGCCGTACGTTGGTGATTGACCCAAGACGGACACCAAGACTGTACAAAGAGGTTATAGAGTATGAGCATGAGCGAGACGGCAATGGTGAAGTGATAGCAGATTACCCGGACGGTAACGACCACTGGATTGATGCGTTGAGGTATGCTACCAGTCCAATATCTATGAGACGTGGACAGAGTGCGTAGGAAAAGGTGAGCAGATGGGAATTATAGACAAGATAAAGGCGGTGTGGGATAAAGTGTTTAAAGTAAATGATGCAAAAAAAATATTCGGAATAGAAATGGGGCGGTCATCTGATATGGATACTGCCCTGTCGAAGTACAAAGACATGCGATCTGGTATTCCGTATTGGTGTACCGGGAGGATAAAGCCAACAAGGTTTTCAAACGTGATTTGCCGTGAGATAGCAAACCTCACACTGTTCAATGCGGATATTCAGATTACAGGGAATGATGAACTGCAAAAGAGATTTGATAGCGTAATGAACACATTACAGGAGAAACAAGAGGAAAGCTGTGCGACCTGTGGAATGATGATCAAAAGTAATGGTGATGATGTGGAGTTTTTGGATCCGGATTACTTTCTGATTACAGACACTAACACGGACGGGGATGCGTTAGCAGCTATCTTTTTCTCATACCTCAAAAAAAATGACAAATACTACACAAAAGCAGAGTATCACAGATTTGAAGATGTCGGACTGGAACGTGTATACCATATATCCAGTAAGGCTTTTAAATCAGACAACAAAAATATGATCGGTACAGAGATCACGCTTGACAGGGTGGATGAGTGGAAAGACATTGAGCCGGAAGTTTACGTACATGGGTTAGAATATCCACTGTTCGTCTACTGGCGCAATCCTTACGCAAATGCAATTGACAAGGAATCCCCATTGACGGTCCCGGCATTTTCGGAGTGCATCGAGGAATTGAGATGGCTTGACATTGCATTAAACATGATGGGGGATGAAACAGAAGATAGTAGGCATATTACTTACGTACCACAGACAGCTATCGAATATGCAAATAATCACTCTATTGAATTGCCAAGATTTATTCAAGGAATCGAAATGGGAACGAACGAAGATAGCATCAAAGAGCACTCCCCAACATTATTAGTAACTGAGCGTGTAGCCGGTATTAACTTCTTGTTGTCCATCATCGGATATAAATGCGGATTTTCAAACGGATATTTCTCTTTCGATCAAAATCAAGGCATACAGACAGCAACCCAGGTAGAATCTGACGATAGACGTACACTGCATACCATCCAGGCGTTTCGCAACATTCTGGATGGGAAAAACCATGATGGAATACTACACAGAATCATCTATATCCTGTATGCAGTCGGCACAGCAAACGGAACTATCCCGGCAACTAATTACCAAACTGCATGCGATTTTGAAGACCTTGTATACAACTTAGAGGATGATCGTGCACGGTGGTGGAATTATGTTTTACAGGACAAGGTTCCGGCATGGATGTATTTTGTGAAATTTGAGAGCATGACCGAAAGTGAAGCGAAAGCAATGATAAAAGAAGCACAGGAACAGAACAAGCCGGACAGCGGATTGTTTGGCGAGGAATAGGGTACAACACATACCTTATTCTTTCGTAAACTTAAGAAAAAGGAGTGATATTATGTTTAAAAATTGCGTATTAAAACCAAACGTAAACACTGTTAAATGGCTGAAAGCAACAGGCATAAGATGTGTTAAGACGATGGCACAGACTGCACTTGGATTTGTAATCGTTGGAAAAGGAATCTATGAAATTGATTGGAAATATGCAATCGGAGTAACAGCCGTAGCCGGAGTGGCAAGCTTTCTTACATCTGTAGCCGGTATTCCGGAAGTAGAGGGGGAATAAAGATGGCAACAAGTACTATTAATATCATTGTTATCTGTGTTTTTCTGCTTTTACTAACGAAAATTCCCGGTGGAAAGGGTAAGTAATGCTTGCACCGGAATATCTCTTCCATGTGACAGAGGGAGCAGAAAAGATAACATCGGATATGCATAAGAACATCATGGACATGATCGTTGAGCGCATAATGGTCCGTATAGGTCGTGGGGAAGATTATCTTCTTACGGCTACGGACAGGTGGCAGATACAGGTATTACAGGAATCCGGCTACTTACTGGAAGACATACAAAAAGAGATTGCTGACAAAACGAAAAAGCAAGAGAGAGAGCTTAAAAGCGCATTCGAAGAAGCCGGTATAAAAGCTATCGAGAGAGACGATGCGATATATAGGGCGGTAGGCCTATCACCTACGCACTTACTGCAATCTCCGGCATTGCTCAGAATACTAGAAAGAGATTATAACGCTACGTGCGGAGAATGGAGAAACCTTACACGAACAACGGCAGATGAAGCACAGAAGTTGTTTTTGAAAGAGGTCGACACAGCTTACCGCATGACATCAAGCGGTGCCGTATCATATACACAAGCTGTCAGAAATGCTGTTGACAGGATGATAAAGCAAGGCGTTAAAGTATCGTATCCGTCCGGCAGAGAAATGAGCATAGAATCAGCCACAATGATGACTGTCCGCACAGGGATAAGCCAGTGTACCGGATCAATCGCACTAAAGCGAATGGAAGAATTGGAATGGGACACCATCTTGGTATCTGCACATGTGGGAGCACGAATTGGTGATGGCGGTAACAATCCAACGAACCACTTTTGGTGGCAAGGAAAATTCTATTCCCGGACAGGCAAAGACAAGAGGTTCCCGGACTTCCGAACATCAACAGGCTACGGAACGGTGACTGGTTTGTGTGGCGTGAACTGCAGACACTCTTTCGGATCCGGTGACGGTGAAAACAATCCATATGCGGATATTAACCTGTCGAGCGAAGACAATATCAAAGCGGAAGAGCGTGCGAAAAAGCAACGGCTTATGGAAAGACGCATTCGCAACAACAAGAGAGAGATTCAGAATTTGCAGACTGCTATAGATGCGAGCGGAGATGATAAGCTTAAATTCGAATTGCAACAAATGTATGACCGCAAATCAGCGGTACTCAGACGGCAGAATAAGCAGTATCGTGATTACTGCAAAGAAAATGACCTTAAAGAATATTCGGAACGGCTACGGGTAGCACAGTGGGATAGGTCACAGGCTGTGAAATCAGCAAAAGCAGCACAGAGATATCTTAATGCGAAAGGTGATGTAAAATGAGTGGATTGACAAGAATGGCAAAAATGTGCAGAGAGTGTCCGTTTAAGGACAGGTGCAAGAATAAGCGGTTGGAGAAAGAAGCGTATCTTATACCTTTTACCTCACCGATTATTGAAGATATGGCATCACCTGTATTAAAGGATCATGATTACAGAAATGTAAAGGTCGCAGAAAACACGACAATCACTATTGATGTAGAGGAATTGAAAGAGAGAATGCGAAAAGAGATATACAGGCAAGCCGGAATCGGATTGAATTATGGAGCGTAACACATGGAATTAATAACACAGATACTTGCTATATGCGGTGCTATATCTGTTGTCGGTGGTGCTGTTGCGGTGCTTTCCGGGTGGTACAAATCATGGAAAGCACCAAAAGAAAAACAAGACAACCGTATAGAGCAGATTGAAAAGCGAATAACGAACATTGAAACATCTATCACAGGGATTAATCAGAAACTTGATAACGATTATAAGAACATAAGGAATACGAGGGATGATATGAATCTATTAATGAGAAGTATGTTTAATTTGATCGAAAACAAAATCACAGGGAATAACATTGAGGGTTTAAAAAAAACTCGGGAAGAGCTTGTAAATGCTATGACGGACAAGAAACCAAAGGAATTATGAAAATATACTCTTTTACACGACCAGAACTTGACTATTTTGAATTAGAATGCAACTTCACATCGGATGAATTAAAACTGTTCCGGCTTCGTGCTAAAGCTATGCCTTTAGAGGACTGTGCAGAACAAATGAATGTGAGTGTGTCTACGGTCAAGAGATTGAGTAGAAGAGTAAATGATAAGATTGAAAGGGTGGTATAGGAATGAACTTCGGAGAAGCCATAAAATGCATGAAAAAGGGAAAGAAAGTTACACGCAATGTATGGAAAGAAAACTTTTTTAATGGAAGAAAACAGTTTATTTTTATTGGAAAAAACAAAGGTTTAACAGCAGAAACGTTTCTTCCAATTCCACCAGAAGATGAACACTTCTCGGACTGCATTATGAGTTACACAAGAAAAGGAAGCTTTCAGCCAAACTGGACACCAACACAAGAAGATATGCTTGCGGATGATTGGGAAATGTATCCGGCAGAGGAAACGGTAGTCGATGAAACGCCGAACATGACGGCAGATGCAATGATTGATCTAAAAAACCGTATTGGGTGGAATATTAAATTTTATTCTACCGGGGAAACAATTATTTCTGAGCACATGGACTATCAAAAGTTCTTAACCGGGGCAGAAAGTACATATACGCTGTCGTTTGCTGTTCCGAAAATGAAATTAAATGAATCAATGAAATTGCCGGATAAATGCCAGAATGTTATTGTTTCAGGGATTTTGTTCCAAGCGTATATTGCCAGGAATGTTTCCGATGATACACTTCGGCTTATAACCAAAAGTTCCTTATCCGAAAAAGAATTTTACACAATTATAGGATTAAAGAGGTGATTACATGATACCTAAAATTTTTAAAATAAGCGGATATCTCATAGACCCGACAGGAAGACTTGAGCCACACCACATTAAGGCGAAAATGCTTTATGGCTGTGGATTTCCACTTGTAGGACAGCACATTTACGTACAGAAAGCAGAGATTAAGAAGTTGGATGAAAAACATCCACTCATGCAAGAGAACTGTGATTTGGCAGAATGTGAGAAGTATTTCAATGACGAACCGCCGACAGTGAGCAATAGAAAAGTTGAACCTGGACAGGTGTATAGGCACTTCAAGGGCAAGACAGTGAAAGTTCTGTATATTGCACAGGATAGTGAAATGCCGGGACAGTTCAAGGTAGTTTACGAATGCTCTAATGGCGTGTGGTGCAGACCTTACGGAATGTTCGTAAGCGAAGTGGACAGGAAGAAATACCCGGATGTGAAGCAGAAGTATAGATTTGAGTTAGTGGAGAAGTAAATGCAAAAAGTAAATATTCTTGGAACGGAATACGAAATAATTAGAGAAGCGTTTGAAGACGAAACGATTGACGGCTTTTGCGACTATACAGCGCACATAATAAAAATCAGAAATAATAATGTAAACGAAGTTGGTGATTTTGAAAAACTTATGAAAAAGCAATTAAGGCATGAAATCATACATGCTTTTCTTGCTGAAAGCGGATTACAGGCAAACTTTGAACATTATAAACAGTTCGTACATGAAGAAACAATCGTTGACTGGTTCGCCATTCAATTTCCTAAAATCATGAAAGTGTTTGAAGAACTGGGAGTACTGTAAGAAAGGACATAGAAAAATATGAAAGATTATGTAGAAGTAAACGAAGAAAAATGTGGTGAAGTCCATAATTGCATGTGTGCAAAAGAAAAAGATGGTAAAATGTACTGCCGTGGGTGCGGTAGTGTCATTGCGGAACATATTAAAAATTCAAAACGCGCAAAATAATAAGTGATACTTTTTAGAGACTTTAACGAACTGTTAAGGTCTCTTTTTTATGCATAAAATAAAAGCATAGAAAACAATAAATGCTAATTTACAGGAGGTATGAGTATGAATCCATATATGTCATATACACCGTACATGCCACAGGATGCTTATATGCAAGACCAGATGGCATTACGACAACGGATAGACAACTTATCACAGGCTCAACAGCAATACAAGGCACAGCCACAGCCGAATGTGAACTGGATACAGGTGGCCGGAATTGACGGGGCAAGGAATCAGATTGTACAGCCGGGAACAACGGCTTGGATGATGGATAACAATGCACCGTATTTCTATGTTAAATCTGTTGACGGTGTGGGAAGTGTTACGTTTAAAGCTTTTGAATTTCATGAGGTACAGGCGAACAATCCACAACCTGTAGCGGAAAACATGGACGCTAAGTACGTAACAAGAGAAGAATTCAACAAATTACTGGATACATTGAGACCTCAGTCGGAAGAACAGAAAGGGGAGCTGACACATGAGTAATCCGTTAATGGGAATGATGGGCGGTATGCCGGGTGGAAACGGTCCATTCGGAATGATTCAAAGAATGATGGGGATGATGCAAAATACACAGAATCCCGGAGCAATGTTGCAGAATATGGCGCAGAGCAACCCGAACATCAAAAAGGCTATGGATATGTGCCAAGGAAGAAACCCGAAAGATGTATTTATGGAGATGTGCCAGCAAAATGGCATGAATCCAAACGACATTATCAATAAAATAAAGTGATATCCGGACGGAGTGCACACGTCTTGATAAATAAAAGAAAAGGAGAACCAACATGAACGAGGGATTAAACACACTTAGTGCTGCCGATGTAGCAGCAGTCACAAGAAACAACGATGGCAACATGTGGGGTGACGGTGGATGGTTCTGGATCATCATTCTTGCTTTCCTGTTTTGCGGTAACGGATGGGGAAACAACAACGGAGCACAGAACGCTTTTATTTCTGACGAATTCGTGAAAAGAGATATCTTTAACACAAATCAGAATGTGTCTAACACATCTTGCGAGACGCAGAGAGACGTATTAGAGAACCGCTATACCACACAGCTCGGCTTGCAGAACTTACAGGCTCAGCAGTCTCAGTGTTGCTGCAACACACAGAAAGAGATCTTACAGAGTAGATATGATGCGGCATTACAGGCACAGAACATGCAGGCACAGATGGCACAGTGTTGCTGTGATATTAAAGAAAGCATCTTAGCAGATGGACAGGCTACACGCCAGTTAATCCAGGATAACACGATTCAGAACTTGAGAGACAAGCTTGCTGATCGTGACAGAGATTTGCAGACAGCATATTGGCAGATCTCACAGGTATCACAGACCAATAACATTATTGATGCAGTGAGACCGACACCAAAACCGGCTTATATGTCTTGCAGTCCATACTTTGCGTATAACGCATTTGGTAATGGTTGCTGTGCAAGTGGGAATGTGATGTAAGTGAATGATATATCACTACTTGACTTTCTTACAGTGTACGGAGTTGCTTTGCAGATAGCGAATTTTAACAGTGATCTATCACAGGCGAGCAATTCTGACATTGAAAAACACTTGCATGAGCAAGACAGTAAGTATTTTTTAAAAATAATTGAAAACCAAAACAAAATCATAAGCATGTTGGAAGAATCCATATCTACGAAAAAGTAGTCTTGCGAACATAAAAGAGAGTAGGCATGCGCTTGCTCTCTTTTTTAGAAAGGAGAAAAAATATGTTAAATTCTATTGCTAAAAATGCTCAGACAGTAGCAACAAATCAGAATGTATTATTTACGGAAACAAGAGTGAAAAGCCGTAGATGTGCTTGTAACACAGGGTGGCTTGCACATGACAACGGCAGTGGACTTTTTGAAATCACAAACCGTGGAAATCTTCCAATGGCGGTCGAAGTTGAGTTTAACGGAAACGTTACGGCATCTGCAATAGGAGCGGTAGCGTTATCTATCAAACAGAACGGGGAACCGGTTTCTGGTACGGAAATGGACTATACAGTAGCAACGGCAAATGTGTATCAGAATGTCGGTGCTACTACATTGATTGCAGTTCCGGCCGGAAGTAGCGTCACTATATCGGTTGGAAACGTTGGTACAGTCGACACATTGGTTAAGGATGCGAATATCATCATTAAAAAGCTCTCATAGAAAAGGGGTGAGTTTCTATGATTGATTTTAAAAGCAACCTAGATGTCAAAACTCCGAAAGAAATCTTTGCCGAAATCAATGAACGGTTTATCGGAGCTGTCATGATGCACGGACAGTTTGCGGACTACTTCGATTTTCTTGGCTTAAAAGGCTTTAAGCGGATGCATGAGTACCAGCACATTGCGGAAAGCTTGGAACGTAGAAAAGTGTGCCGGTATTTTATAAACCATCACAATCAGCTTATTGATGATGCATTTGAGGGAAAAGTGAATGTTATTCCGGATGCGTGGCGAACAGCCAAACGGTTAAGCGTTGGGAAAAGCACAAAGCAGAAAGCCGTAGAAGATGGATTTGTTGAGTACCACAATTGGGAATCCGAAACAAAGGAAGTGTACGAACAGTACGCACACACGCTAAGAGAAAACGGTCATGTGGCTGATGCTATGTTCGTGGAATGTTTGGTAGAGAATGTAAGCGAAGAATTAAAAACTGTAGAATGTATGATTAACGACCTCATATCTACCGGATACGACATGGTATACATCACAGAAATCCAATCGGAGATTCACGACAAATACAAAAAGAAAATGAAAGGAATCGGGGTGTAATAAATGAGCGAGATAAAAAAGATTTTGGAAGAACAGCTTGAACGTGAGAAAGCATCTGCAAAGAAAGACTTAAATATGTCTAACTTACAGGCAATGTACATGATTACATCTACATTGTGCAATATGAAATCTTTGGAATGTGAAAGCGTACCGGGGATGATTGCGGATGCATCAGAAAACCTTATCAAGAAGTACAGTAACGGAAAGTACGATAAAAACATTGATGCACTATATGACCAGTATATTATGGCGAAAGAGATGTATCAACAGAACGGAGATCAGGCACACAGAGACAAACTAATGGAAAGTGTCGGTAAACTTATGGTAGAAGTGTACGACATGCTTTCATCTATGGTGATGGATTCAGATTTTGCAGAAGAACGGAAAGAGATTCAAAGGCAAATCAAGAAGCTTGCGGAAATGTAAAAACATGGGTACGGAGCACTATATATATTAATGTTACGATATATACGGTGAATCACATAGGACATTTTCTTTTCTTGCTTGATACACCTCCTTTCAATAAAGCCTAATAGCGGAATGCTGATTAAAGGGCGGTCAAACGCCCGTTAGGCTTTCCCTTAAGGTTGCGGACTTAAGGAACCGTCATCTTATGTTACATCCTAAAAATATAATATGATAAATTTTCATCCCGCAAAGGATAGTGCGCAGTATGGTGCATGGATTCATTTCCGGCTATCCTTTTTCTGTATAGAGTTAGTTACGGAACAATATGCAGATTGACCGTCAAATAGCCGTAACAGTGGTTGGAACTGTATAGAGGGAACACTTACACCAACCACTAACGGGATATAGTTCAATGGTAGAACAAAAGTCACAATACATCATCTCTTTGAAAAAAAGACTTATGTCCACGGTTCGATTCCGTGTATCCCGATTACCCCGACAGAGGTTCATCTGTCTGAATCCCTACCGCAGACGAAGCGGTTAATAAGAGACGTTGAGGAGGATATGCAACATGAAAAATATTATTCAGATTATCAAGGATGCTGGTCTTGAAATTTCAGATGAGCAGAAAAAGACAATCGAAGATGCAGTGAAAGAGAATTACAAAAGCGTATCTGACTATGATAAGCAGACACGAAAAGTAGAAACTCTGACACAGGAACGTGACAACCTTAAAACACAGTATGAAACAGCGAAAGAGACTTTGGACGGGTTCGAGGGAAAAGACTTCGATGCGATCACAAGAGAACGTGATGAGTGGAAGACGAAAGCAGAGAACGCAGAAAAAGAATGGAAAGACAAGCTTGAAGCCAGTGAAAAAGAGTACAACCAGAAGATTGAAGAAAGAGACTTCAATGACGTTCTGACAAAGGCTCTTGCGGGCGAGAAATTCAGTTCTGATTTTGCCAAAACAGGAATCATCAACATGATTAAAGACAAGGGTCTGAAACGTGAGGGTGAAAAGATTCTCGGTCTTGATGATTACATGAAAGAGCTGAAAGAATCTCAGAAAGACGCTTTCGTGACGGATGGCAAGACACCACCGGTATTCACAACACCTACAGAAAAAGGTGGAAGTGAACCGAAAGCAGAGCCGTTTGTTCCTGGAACTGTTTGGTAAAACCATACTGTGAACCGGCTATCAATAGAGGATAGTCGTTGACCTTAAAGAATTAGAGGAGAACAAAAATGGCAGAAACAACAAGAATTACATCATTAAACATGTTACTTGACCCAACCGGAAAAATGCTTCTTGCAGAAGAGTACGGAAAGGTCATTGAAAACGTCCAGAAGAACACTATTTCTGGAAAAATGAAGAATACCGAGCTTTCCGGTGATCCGTCTGCCGGAACCGTAGAAGCAAAAAGATTCGCAAATGCGACATCTAAGAATTACGGAACCGCCAGAGGTGCATCTAAAGGCGATGGAGTAAAAGGAAAGCCGGTTACGATTCCGATTGACGTTGATAAGGAGATCGTAGAAGAGGTTGAACAGAAAGACGTATCTCTTCTCGGAGTAGAGGGACTTATCGCAAAGAGAACAGCGAACCATGCGCTTAGAATGATCGCAGAACTCGACACTGAGTTCTTCAAAGTTGCCGGAACAGATGCGACAGAAGTTGATTTAACAGGTATTACAGCTATTGAGGAACAGGCTGAAACCATGATTCAGCAGTGCGAAACTACCAAGAATGAATATGTGGACGGAGTACCACGTTCTATGATGAACATGATCTGTACACCGAAATTCTACGGAAAAATCCGCACATATCTGGACAAAGTTACAGTGCCGGGTGTTGGCGTGGCTGACGAAGAGTTCTACGCTTATCATGGCGTAAAAACATTTTCATGCGTGCACATGCCGACAGACGTTGACGTGATCGTGATGGTGGATGGAGCTATCGCACAGCCTGTTAAATCCACACCATACAGTGCTGAGAAGATTCCTCTTTCAGAAGCATATGGCATTGAACTCTTCTACCATTACGGAACCAAATCTGTAATGCCTGACCTTATCTTTAAAAATAAGAAAGGTGAGTAAGCATGAGACGGTTTGAAGACTTGGAAACAGGAAGAATTTTATCAACTGAGCATGAAACGAGTGCTCAGTTGATGGAGAACAATACAAACAAATACAAAGAAATTAAAGGCGAAAACAAAGGCAGAAGATCTACCACAAAAGCAGATCAGAAGTAGCAGGGTGAGTATTATGGCGTACACAGATTATGAATTTTACAAAAACGAATTCTATGGTGATGCTGTTCCGGAAAGTAACTTCCTAAAATATGCAGATCGTGCCAGTGACCGCATAGACCAATATACTTTCGACCGCCTTGTAGACGGACTTCCAGAAAATGAGCGAGCTAAAACGAAAGTACAAAAGGCTGTCTGTGCGGTTGCTGATGAAATGTATAAAGTTGATCAAGCTAGAAATGCCCTTATGGACAACATAGGGACTATACAGAGAGAAGATGGGACGGTCATAAATAAGACCGTCTCTTCTATTTCTTCCGGGAATGAAAGCATATCCTACGCTACAGGCAGTAATGCATTTGTCAACAATAAGTATGTAGAACTTGCAACAAATCCCAAAAAAGAAAGTGAACACTACTTGCAAAAAGCAGTTGAATATCTCTTTAACACTACTGACGACAACGGCATACATCTTTTGTATGCCGGACTGTGAGGTTAATATGTTAAAAATCATCAAAAGATTGTTATGCAAACATGAAAAGAAAGTTCATGTCGGAACATATCTGGAAGATATCGGAAACGGGATAAAAGAAACAAGGCACATATGGAAGTGCGAAAAATGCGGTAAGAAGTTTTATTAACGAGAGGTGATACCAATGTATGACAAAACCATAACTGTATTCAACAAATATGTGAATCAAAAAGATGAAATATTTTGGTATTCGACCGTAATTAAAGGTGTTCAACTCATTGTTGATAAATCTGCAAACATTGAAAAAACAGGACTCGATACGGCTGACACGGCAACGCTCCATATTCTGTATCGCATGGTATCCAATGAAAAAGTAGTAGCTGGCAAAAAGTATCTTGAGCCTAAAAAATGGGCGAAACAAATTAACGATACGCTTGGACATACCGTCACATTTGCAAGCGGTGACTTTTTCATTGAGGGCGAACATGACGAAAAGATGATAGAAGACGAAGACTATCAGAGCCGGAGAGACGGTGGCTTTTACGATTATATGAACAAAAATCACGACAATGTATTCTTAATCACCAATGTCGGAACATACACACTTATCCCACATTTTGAGATAGGGGGAAAGTAAATGGCACGTAGCAGAATGTTCCATTTTCCGAATATTTCAATAGTTGAAGCTGACATCAAAGTGAATGTGAATCTTGACCGATTCGAAAAGCAATTCCAAGATGCTCAGCTTTGGTTAGATGAACAGGTATGGACAGGCACAAAAAAGTATATTCCACAAAGAGACGGGATGATGATTGATACAACTAATACGCAGAATGAAGCCTTGAAAGGTAGTGGAAAAGTTTATGCCGGATATGGTCCTTACGTAAGATTTTTGTACATGGGAAAAGTTATGGTGGATCCGGAAACTGGTTCGCCGTGGGCAAGGCCAAAAGCAAAAAAAGTAGTAACAGACCGTGATATCCAGTTTTCGAAAGAGCCAAACCCTTTTGCGACAGATCACTGGTTTGATTCTGCCAAAGATGAATTTGGTGATACATGGGTAAAAGGAGTGAAAAAACGTGCAGGCGGTGGATAGTAAAAAAGCAGTGAAATACGATGTTGATGGATACGACATTGTAACAAATGCACTTAAAGATTTGCTGAATCAGTATCCGGGATTGGAAACCGGAGAAGTGTTTAAATTCTCCACTCTGAAAGAAGATGATGGAATAGCATTCTATCCGGCATCCGGTGCGGTGATTGCACAGGAGAAAAAATCGATAACAGGTAAGGTGAATCAGCTTTGCAATTACCCATTTTATATCGTGTACAGGACATCCCGTGATTCTCCGAATATGAAAGCGGATATCAAGGAATTTCTTGATAGTGTAGGTAAATGGTTGGAACGACAAACAGTCGTGATTGATGGCGAAAAGCATAAGCTTACATCTTACCCAACACTTACAGAGGAACGAAAAATAGAAGAGATTACACGAATCACACCATCATATCTTGACAAAACCTATGAAAACAACGTGCAAGACTGGGTGATTAGTATGTCTCTCAAATACAGGAATATATTCAGAAGAACTAATTAACCGGGCATCAATAAGAAATGCTCGCTGACCGTAAAAAAATAACGGTAGAAAGGAAAGATAATATGGGACAGTTAAATCGTGAAGCATTAGCGCACTATTTAGACACCACATTCAAAAAAGTCTTAGAATCCGCAGAGTTTGAAGTTGTCGGAGAAGACATCGAAGAAATGTCTGTCGAACTCAACCCGGATACATCGACCAAGAAAACGATTCTTGGCAAGACAAAAACAACAGACAACGGGTATGAGCCGTCCATTAGTGCAGACCCGTTCTATGCGGACCCGGATTCAAAATTATATCCACACATTAGAGACATTGCACTTGACCAGTTAAAAGGTGATGCTTGCAAAACACTGATGCTTGAAGTGATCGTGGAAGACACAAGCGCAACGAATCATCTTGCCTATGTACAGGAAGTACTCGTAAAACCTCAGAGCTACGGTGGTGACACAGCCGGAGTAAATATCCCATTCAACATTTCGTTTGATGGTGATAGAACAAAAGGCTATGTAACAGCTGAATCACTTAAAACAGGAAACCCGAAGTTTACGGCTGGTACGATACCGGTAAGCGTAACTTCACTTGCTGATTAATTCTGAAAGAGGTGCATCTTATGAGCAATAAATTGATTAAGCCGTCCAATGAAAACAAAATCATCATTGATGATGGTTCAAAGTCCTATACTATCGAGAACAAAAAAGGAAAAAAACTTGGTGTGTTTGAGTTTCGTCCATCAGATACAAATATTGTAAACCGACTGGATGAAGTGATTGAATTTTTCAACACTTACAAAATTCCGGATGGTGAAGATGGAGTATCAAAAGCAGAAAAAGAGATTGTGGAAAAGATATCATATCTCATCAATGCAGATGCGGAAGAATCCTTTTTCAAGATTCTTGGGGCGTTTTCAGCACTGGAAAGCGGTGAACTGTATGTAGAAAATGTTCTCAATGCAGTTGCGAAAGTAATTGAAAGAGAATTTAATCACAGATCAAAAAAGGTACAGCGTCACATGAACAAATATGTGGCAAAGTACCATAACTAATGTATGCGTGGAAACTTCCCACTTCCTTAGATGTTAATGGCAAAGAATATCGGATACGCACAGATTTTCGTGTGATATTGGATATTCTTTCTGCTATGAACGACCCGGAAATATTTGAACCTGATATGACGGAAGAAGAAAAAAATCAAGAGCGTGCGCTTACGTTGTTGCAAATTCTGTATATTGATTTCGACAGTATGAACCCGAGAGACTATGAAGAAGCCATGAAAAAAGGCGGGGAATTCATAGATTGCGGATTCAAAGAAGACAGCAAAAAGCCAAGACCGCAGTTGATGGATTGGGAAAAAGATGCTCCTGTTGTCATCCCGGCCATTAACAAGACCATAGGAAAGGACGTGCGTTCGGAAGAATATATGCATTGGTGGACATTCCTTGGTGCATACATGGAAGTCGGAGAAAGCACATTTTCCACTATTGTCAGTATAAGGGACAAAAAAAGAAGAGGGAAAAAACTGGAAAAGTGGGAAGAAGATTATTATAAAGAACACAAAAACATGGTTGATCTAAAGACCAAAACACAGGAACGTAGCGAAGCCGAAAAAGAAGAATTAAGAGAACTTTTCGGGTTCAAGAAGAAATAACCGGACATCAATTGAAGATGTTCGCTGACCGTAAAAAATTAACGGTAGAAAGGAATTGCTATGGCACAGGCAGACGGTAGCATTATTATTGATACCGAAATCAACTCGGATGGTATGAGTGCCGGTGGCAGAGAGATAGAATCATCACTTAGGAAAATGGCAAATGAACTGAATGGAGTTAGTGCCAAAACCAAAGCGTCAATAGAGAAACAGATTGATTCGTTCTCAAAACTTAGCCGGGAATATGCTAGGCAATCCGAAAAAGTAGAAGAATTAAAAAGAAAAGTAGCCGAATATGGCAACCAGAAGATTCCGACAGAGGAATACAGGGAAATACAAGCACAGATAGACCAGGCAACAGCAAAGATGAATCGGCTCACAGAAGCACAGGAACGTTTTCTTGCAAATGGTGGGAAGAAGAACTCCAATACTTACAAGAAACAGCAATATGACATTGATGAACTGGCAAATACTATCAAATATGCTGAGGGAGAATTAAAGGACTTAGAAGCAAGTGGCACTGCATTCCGAACAGGAACAGGAACCAAAGAAGCAAAAGCCGATATGGAAAAGCTTGCGGTAGCAGAAGATAAGCTCGCAAATATCAATGATCGGTTAAATACGTCTTACAAATCTATAAAAGGAACTGTAGACGAATATAAGTCCAAAACGCTTAAAGCTTCAGATGCGAACGATAAAATGAGTTCGTCCGGAAATCGGGCATCAAAATCCATGAAAGGTGTTTCAAAATCTGCCGGTGGTGCAAGAATGAGCCTTGGCCGTATGCTTGGAATGTCCTTGCTTATGAGTGTTGCTTTCCGTGCGTTTTCGGCTGTGATGAGCGGAATCAAAGGGGGATTCGACAACCTGTCTCAGTATTCAAGTGATACGAATAACAGCTTGTCTATGTTGTGGAGCAGCTTGGTGCGTTTGCAAAACTCACTTGCAACAGCATTTGCCCCGATACTTTCCATAGTGGCACCGATACTGTCTAAGTTTATCGACATGATTTCGACAGCTGCAAGCTATGTAAGTATGTTCTTTGCTTTCCTGAGCGGTAAGAAAACATATACGAAAGCTATAGCAGTGCAAAAAGACTATGCGAAGAGTTTGGACAAGACGGCATCCAGCGCAAAGAAAGACGCAGACAGTACAAAAGATGTTGCAGACGCTACAGAGGACGCAACTGACGCTACAGAGGACTATCTTTCACCGTTGGATGATTTAAACCGATACACGGAACAACAGGATAAAAACAATTCTGGCTCTAAAAATCCATCAAGTAGTACGCCGAATACTGGCGGTGGCAGTGGAACGTCACCGATGTTTGAAGAAGTGGCTATCAGCAACGGTTTCTCCAGTCTCATGGATGATATCTTGGACAAGCTCAAACAAATCAGAGATATATTCATGAGTGGCTTTTGGGATGGACTTGGTGATTATAAGCCAATGTTGGAAGAATTACAGAACGACTTAATATCAATCGGGAACCATTTAAAAGACATCTTTACAGATGAAAATGTACAGGCAGCAGCACAGAGGTTTGCAAAGTCGTTCGTTTACAATCTTGGAAGAGTAGTAGGTTCGTTTGCTTCGGTCGGACTTACCATTGCGGTGAATATTGTAGGTGGCATCGAAAGTTACCTGTCGGAAAATACCGAAAGAATTAAAAAATGGTTGATAGAAATGTTTGACATTGGAACAGATGTAAACACCATTATCGGAGATTTATCTACGTCAGTCGCATATATTTTTAAGCAGACTTTTGGCACACAGACAGCACAGGATTTGACGGGCGACATTCTCGGTATTTTTATGACAGCTTTTGGAGAAGCTGCTTTGCTTGCAGCGAAAGCCGGAAAAGATATTTTGGATGCACTGGCAAAGCCAATAATTGATAACAAAGACGATTGGGTAAAAGCTATTAACGATACGTTAAAACCAATAGAAGAAGTTGCACAATCAATTGAGACGTTTTTACAAAATGTAGCTGATAGACTTACAAAGTTATATGACGAACATGTAAACCCGTTTATAAATGATATCGGGGATGGATTAACGAAAATCGTTGATACATTGCTAACAACCTATGATGAATACATCGCACCTGTACTGGATAACTGGGCGAAGAAATTTGATGATGTATTGAATGGACAAGTTGGAGATGCTATTAATCAAGTTTTAAATGTACTTGGACAGCTCATCGACTTATTAGGTGTGTTATGGAACGTTGTATTAGTTCCACTTATAGATTGGATTATCCAAAACATTGTTCCAATTCTCGCACCTATAGTGGAATGGATTGGCAATACTGCACTTGATTTGATTGGTACTATAGCGCAAGTAGTATCAGGCATAATGCAAATTCTGAGCGGATTAATTACATTCCTACTTGGAGTGTTTACTGGTGACTGGGGCAAGGCATTTGACGGATTAAAGCAGATGGCAACCGGACTTAGAGATGCATTAAATGGAATATTCAATTTTATCAGAGATTCCATTTTTAAACCAATTTCAAAGTTTGTAAAAGATGTTTTCAAGACAGACTGGACGCAAGCATTTGGAATTATCGGTGATTATATGAACGGATGGGCGCAGAATATCAAAAATATTTCCGATTCGGTAAAACAGATATTTAACGGTATTGTAAATTTTGTAAACGGTGTTTTGTCTGGGGATTGGCGAAGAGCGTGGAATGGAATTAAGAATATATTTGCCGGAATATGGAATGCAATGGCATCTGTGATAAAAAGTCCGGTAAATCTAATCATCAGCTTTATGAACGCTATGTTACGTGGATTCCAGAGGATGCAGAACGGATTTGCAAGTGCTATGAACCACATGAATATTCGGTTGCCAAAATGGTTGCAGGAGTTTACAGGTTGGAGTTCTGTTGGATTTAATATCGGATATTGGAGTCCGAATTACATCCCATATCTTGCGAAAGGTGCAGTAATTCCACCAAACAAAGAGTTCATGGCGGTACTCGGTGACCAGAAGAACGGAAACAACATCGAAGCACCGGAAAGCTTAATCCGGCAGATCGTAAGGGAAGAATCCGGCAGTGGACAGAAACAGCGCATTGAAATCCCTGTATATCTGAAAGGAAAGCAGATATATAAAGCAGTGGTAGAAGAGGGAAAAGTAGTAATGTCACAGACGGGTATGAATCCGTTTGAGATGGCGTAGGGGGTGACGATATGGCACAGGAGCATTTAAGATTCGGAACATACACCGCCCCGGACGTTGACGAAGATGGATATACAGTACAACTTGCTACAACCTCTACTGCAAAGTCTACACGTACACAAAAAGGGAATATGAAAAACACGGTAATGTTTACTGTAGAAGCATATAACTTAAAATGGACAGATATCAGTGCAAAAGAAGCGTCAAATATACTCCGACAGGTTATGAATAAAAATGAATTTGATTTCTACCATTTTAACGCATATAAAGCGCAGTGGGAAGTTGGAAAATTCTATGCTTCTAATTATAATCTTCCAGTTGTACGTCTTAATAACGGAGAAGAAAGGTATAGTGAATTAAGCTTCCAGGTAACTTGTATCAATCCGTTGTCATTATAAATAACTCCGGCTGTCGATTGAGACAGTCGCTGACCTTAAATAGTTAGGGGTAGAAGATGAAAAATGTAAGTAACAATTTTAAAAAAGTTATAAAGAATGGCGGGCCATTTTACTCTTACGCAAAAGTTTTATTTTCGGATGGTTCTGAAATAACACTAAACTCAGAGAATGATTTTTCCATTTCTGACAACGGATATTCGGAATCCGGCGGTGATGATTTACCGCTGGGTTCCGCTCTGTCCAAAACTATCACATTGTCCTTATTCAATGAGGATGGAAGATTTTCGGATTATGATTTCATTTATTCACAGATCACATTATACACAGAAGCAGACTTGGAAGATGGTACACAGGAAAGAATAAATGAGGGCGTATTTTATGTTACTTCTCCGGTAGCAACAGGAGAAGTAATAGAAATCACGGCTTATGATGCTATGTATAAAACCAATAAAGAATTTACTTCTCAGCTTTCCTATCCGGCAACTGCAAGAAACCTGTTATTAGAAGTCTGTGCGTTCGTTGGAATTACCGTTGCAGATGCTCATTTTAAGAACGAGGATTTTCAAATTCAGAGCATGCCGGAAAAGACAACGGCTCGTAAAATCATTGGATATATTGCTCAAATAGCGGTCGGAAATGCAATCATTAAGAATGGTTCACTTAGCATTAAAAGTTACGATTTTGAGCCACTTAAGGACTTTACAGACGGTACTCTGTACACGGAATTGTCAACACAAAACGCAAAGTACCATGTTTTATCCGAATATTCGGATTATCCAACAGTAGGGATGAACCCGGTAACGATTACCGGAATCCGAACTACAAAGCGTGTAAACAATGAGGACGTAGAATATCTGAACGGAACGGATGACTATGCATTGACCATAACCAATCCATTAATCACTGGCGCAGAAGAAAAAGCACTGGAATTAATCGGAGGTGTGTTGAATGGTGTGACACTGACATCGTTCTCAGGCACATTTTTCCCTTACCCGACCGCAGAAATCATGGATTGTGCTGTTATCGTAGACCAAAACGACAAAGCGTACAAAACAGTGATAACCACACATGATTTTTCCTATCCGGGAGAATCAGAACTGTCTTGCGGTATTAAAGACCCGGAAACAAATAGCAGTACATACTACAGTGAATCTGCCGAGATGTACCACAAAGCACAGGCAGAAGCGAATAAAAATCGAAAGGAAATGGAATCCGCTATTGAGAATTTGCAGACCACTCTTGCCAATGCAAAAGGAATGTACACCAGTAAGGTGAGACAGGCTGACGGCTCTTATATAACATATCTGCATGACAAGCCGACAATGAGTGAATCCGAAAACGTCATCAAGATTACATCCGATGCTGTAGGTGTATCAACAGACGGTGGGCAGACATATCCTTACGGCTTCTTTCTCACTGGTGATTTAGTGGCAAAAGTATTGTATGCTATCGGAATAAATGCGGATTATATCAATACCGGGGCATTAACTATCAGGGACAAAGACGGCAATATCACGTTTTATGCAGATACCGAAACAGGCCGTGTGGATATCCGTGCAGAATCGCTTTCCATCGGTGGGCAGACACTTGAAGCTATCGCAAACATAGCTGTCAAAAATTTTGTTGACAATGTATACACAAAAGACATCAATAATCTGAAAGACCAAGTTACAAACAAGATTGAAACATGGTATCAGCCTACCGACCCGGCGGTTAATTGGGGTGGAATTACGAAAATACCTTGGTGTGATGTGGATGGAAATACAATTCTCGACACAGACGGGAATGAAATGTATCTCTACTTCGAGGAAACCAAGGCATCTCATATCGGTGATTTATGGAAGAATACAACCACAAACGAAGAGTACCGATATTCAGAATCCGGCGAGTGGGTAAAAATGCCTGTACCGGATGCGGTGTTTGATGAAATTGACGGAAAAGCACAGATATTCATTAACACACCATCCACACCATATAGTGCCGGTGATTTGTGGTTTGACAGTTCCACATCTGATATTATGACGTGCGTAAAAAGCCGTGAGACAGGAGATTTTACCTCTTCCGACTGGGAAAAGCGTAACAAATACACAGATGATTCTGGCTTGAATGATTTTATCACAGCGACCTACGACCCTATCATTGCACAGATACAGGCACGTCTGGACGGGCAGATTGAAAACTGGTTTTACGATTATGAGCCAACCATGCAGAATTATCCGGCATCCGAATGGACAACCGAGACAACCAGGAAAGAGCATGAGGGAGATTTGTTCTACTGGAAGTCCAAAGGATATTCGTACCGCTTCACGCAAGAAGATGCTACCGGCACTTGGAAATGGCAGTTAATACAGGATACCGATATTACAAAAGCATTAGCAGCAGCGGAAAAAGCACAGGATACCGCAGACGGAAAACGAAGAGTATTTGTTGTACAACCGGCACCACCTTATGATATCGGTGACCTTTGGGTTCAAGGCGGTGACGGGGATATCATGAGATGCAAGACCGCACGTTCTGAATCTGCCACATTTTCTGAAACAGATTGGGAAAAGGCATCTAAATACACGGATGACACAAAGGCGAATGAAGTTAAAAAAGAACTTGACGCACTCGGAGAAGACTTACAGACACAGATTGACGGTAAGATTGAGACATATAACCAGTCTGTTAATCCGTCCGGAGCATGGACTACTGACGAACTGAAAGCAAATCACAAGGGAGATTTGTGGTATAACCCGGATGAACAGAAAACAAAGAGATGGAACGGCTCTGCATGGGAGGAAATGCCGGATGCTGATGCAATAAGTGCAAATAACCTTGCTATGACCAAAAAGCGTGTATTTGTTACCACACCATTTCCACCTTATGACATTGGGGATTTGTGGGTTGGTGATGATACGTCAGACTTAAAACGATGTGTGACAGCTAAGAAAGATGGCGAAAAGTATAGTCTAGGTGACTGGATTAAGGCAGTTAAATATACCGATGATACAACCGTTGAGAATTTTATCAATATAACTTATGCAGAAGATGTTGAAAAAATCAAAGAACAGCTCGATCAAAAAATTGAAACATGGTATCAAGATGAAGACCCGGCTCTTTCTTGGACAGCAGTAGAAACAACTGCATGGTGTGATGTTAGCGGAAACAAGATTCTTGATGTGAACGGGAACGAAATCTTGCTTGTCATAGAATCAGAAAAAGCCATGCATGAGGGAGATTTGTGGCACACCAAGACAGGGAATAAAGAATACATTTATCAGAGCGGACACTGGGTTGAATCCTCTATCCCGGATGAAGTATTTGATAAAATTGACGGGAAAGCATCTATCTATGTCACACAGCCAAAGCCACCTTACGATGTCGGTGACACATGGTTCACAGGTACGGATATAAAGGTGTGTACGACCGCAAGAGCAAGCGGAAACTTTGATGCTTCGGACTGGGGAAAGAAAGATAACTATACGGATGATTCCACGGTAAATGATTTCATTCAGAATACCTACGACCCGAAGATAGAAGATATTCAGACACAGATTGACGGCAAGATTGACACCTATTTCTACGATTACGAGCCAACACTTAGCAACGTTCCGGCATCCGCATGGACAACCGATGAATTAAAAACCGTGCACAACGGTGACTTATTCTTCTGGAAAACAAAAGGTTATACATACCGATTCCTTAAGATTGACAGTGTATGGCAGTGGTTCCGCATAAAGGACAGCCAAATAGACAAGGCAATGAAAGATGCGTCTAACGCACAGGACACGGCAGACAGCAAGCGTAGAGTATTCGTCACCACGCCGGCGCCACCTTATGATATCGGTGACCTTTGGACACAGGGGAAAAACGGAGATTTGATGCGGTGTAAAGTTGCTAAAGCATCCGGCGCATTTGTAACTACGGATTGGGAGAAAGCTGTTAAATATACGGATGATTCCGCAGTAGATGACTTGGACAAAGCACTGACACAGGAAGATATCTTTAACCGACTGACAAACAACGGACAGGTTCAAGGACTGTTTCTTAAAGATGGAAAAATCTATCTTAATTTCTCTTATGCAGAGGGCGGTACGCTTAAATTAGGTGGAAAAGCCAACGAACAAGGAGTGCTTGAAGTATATCATTCTGCTGGGTGGAAAAGCATGTCTATTGACAATGAAGGATTGAAAACATATGGTGGGCAAAAAATCATTTCATACATAGATGGAGTAGATGACTACGGCAAATTCACAGCATATGTAAAGCTTCAAGGCGGGGTTGATGTTTCTATGAATCGTGATGGGCCTAGCGTTGTGATTGAACCACAATATATTAGAATGATTGATTATACTGGTACAGAAGTAGCATCTCTCGATGCAAACTACGAATGGTCGATACGTAAAAATGTTAGTATTACAGGTGATTTTTCGGTAACAGGTAAAAAGAGCAGGGCAGTCAACACAAAAAGTTATTCAAGAAGACTTTTGAACGCTTACGAAACTCCGGCACCAATGTTCGGAGATGTCGGAGAGGGCACAATAGGAGATGACGGAAAATGCTATATCAGCATTGACCCGATATTCTTAGAAACTATTGCAAGCGGTTGCAAATATCAAGTATTTTTGCAGAAAAACGGAAAAGGTGATGTATGGGTATCTGAACGTCATGAAACATACTTTGTCGTAGAGGGCACGGAAAGCCTAAACTTTTCATGGGAAATTAAGGCACGCCAAAAGGACTACGAATATGACAGAATAGATGTTTACAATGAAAACGTAGAAGAACGGGATATCGATTATGCATATATCGGTGAAATGGAATATCAGAACTATGTAGATACGATGCAAGCGGAGGTATAATATGAAAAAAATGTTAACCAGTTTTACAAAATTTACAACAGGGGAGGGTGAAAGAGTTTCTTTCACTTATTCCGAAGTCTCGGAAAAAGGAGAATTGCTGAATCCAAACGTTAAGGGAAATTTTATCGTAATGAGTGATGAACTTTTATCTCATTTGAAAGCGGTAGATGACTATATTAAAGAAAACTATCTCAAGGAGGAATAATTATGGCAAAATGGACAGATTACACTACAGATACAAACCCGACTGATACTGATGAGGTTATGACACTGGATGCGGATAAATCCCCAAAAGCAAATAAGCGTGTCACATTGTCTACTTTAGCTGACTACTTTTTAGACAAGCTCGCAAGCAAGGTGTTTGCAAAATTAGAGACGCAAAACAAGACGGTTATAGGGGCACTTAATGAATTAAATAGCAAGCTCAAAATAACGGCAATAGCTCCAAATCCATTAGACAAAGGAAACGGAACTAGTTCGTACAAGATTTCACCGAAGATTATTGATCAAAGTATTCTGTGCGTGTGCAGGAGCGAAGTGTACTTAATTACGCTAGGACAAAAATCGGCTACTATTTTTAATGGTATCTTTTTGAACAAAGTATTTGATGCAGTGAGTGTAAAAGACGCATCTGTAAAACTTGCTGAGAATAAAAAAGATATTATTTTCACTTGCGAATTTTACGAAAATCCTATTTTCATTGGTAGGTTTTGATTCATCTTTTTAAAAAGATTAAATAGCAACGGACTTTTTTCTAGGAATTATAATGTAATGGACTGGAATGATATTGAAGTTCCTGGTATCTATTCCGGGAATGGTGAGGTAGCTAAAAATGCACCTAATAAATTGGGATGGCTTAATGCTATTGCGCTTGCTAGTAATGCAAATAGCCAATATATGACTATTATTGCTTGGATTGAAACGGATTTATATACTAGGGAATCGAATAGAGGTGTATGGAACGAATGGTCTAAACTCAATCTTAAATAAAATAGCAAGGCTCAGACGCTCACTTATATCGAATGTAGAATTAATGCATCAGTCGGAACCAATGTAATAAAAAGCGATACGATTATTGATGGACATATTCCGGAAAATAGAGGATATATTCCTGTTGTAATAGGTCACAGTAATTCAAATGATTGTTTTGACTACATATTTTATGATGGAGGAAGATGGTTAATAAGAACTAACATAGCACAAAGATTAAACATTCGTTTTTATAAGTGCATAAAATAGCAAGGCTAAATCTGGTGTTGTAAAAGTCTCTGATCTTGCTGAAGCTTATACAAAATATAAGACATGTATGATGCCAATATATGTAAGCGGCAGAGAGAATGTCGGGGATTATTATTTGATCCAGATGTATCGTAGTGAAGAGTATGGACTTCAAATACTCTTTGCCCTCGGGGGTAACATAATTCGTTATAGAAGACTTTATGGAACTTGGACGGATTTTGCGCAGATTTATCCGGTTTAATAGATCAGGGAATATTCGTCTATTCCCATTTAATTCACTAACTGAGTTTTGTGGATTAATCAAAATTTGCATTCAAAACGCAATTTTTAGACAGGAATAAACAAAGAGAATATACAGGAAATACCTCTTTTGAGAGTAATATAATTCTTGAAAGGGGTGTTTTTATGAACAATATTGAAAACATAATAAGAAATGTAACAAGTGCTATGTAAGAAGTTTTACATCTGACCATTTAGAATCGGTTAAAAATCCCTTGCTATTTAAGAAAGTACGGGCACAGCAAAAAAAGTAGAAAATGCCATGATTATTGTATCACTAAGAAAAGGAGAATAAATATGGCAACAATGAGTGAAGAAACCATTTGCGAAGTAGTCAAAAGCTGTGCCTACGGTTACACGGTAGACGAATTGGCAGAACACTACGGCATGGAAAAAGCGGATGCAGAAAAATTCATGAAAGAGCATGCAACTGAGATTGCAGAAACGAAAGAACATTTAAAACGGGAGGGATATATTGAGTAGGGTAGTCGATGTTTCTGAACATAACGGGAACATCGACTGGGCGAAAGTAAAAGCATCTGGCATTGTAGGTGCTATCATCAGATGCGGATACGGACAAGATCAGACCGGACAGGATGATAAAAAATGGCTGAGAAATGTATCTGAATGCGAGCGTCTTGGCATCCCTTACGGTGTATATCTGTATTCTTACGCAAAGACCACAGGTGCAGTACGGGGAGAAATCAACCATACATTAAGACTTCTAAAAGGACATTCTCCGGCATGGCCTGTATATTTTGACAGCGAACAGCGGGGAACGCAGGGCGTTGCAAAAGCCAATGCAAAAGCATTTTGTGACGCAATGGTGGCACATGGCTATAAAGCCGGAATTTATGCATCTACATCTTGGTATAAGAACTATATCGGTCAGACATGGGGATATTCTCTGTGGATTGCATCTTACGGCTCTAAATCTGCCGGAGTAGACGGAATTGATATGTGGCAGTACACATCGAAAGGCTCTATTCCTGGAATCCCTGGAAATGTAGACGTGAACTATCTCTATAAGGATTTTGGCGGTATGGTAACTCCGGTACAGAAACCGACTGTAGCACCGGCACCTAAACCGGTAGATGAATCTTGGAAAGGTGACAAGCGGTATTATCTCAATAATTCCCGTGTTGGAGAATGGCAGAAAGCCATGAACAAAGGATTTGATACCAACGCACTGTCTGTTGATGATAAATTCGGTGTCGGCTCACAGAATTTTGCTAAAACGCATATCTTATGGGCAGGCCAGACACACAACTGTATCACGGCTATCAGATGGCTTAGACGCACCCTCAGAGACGTATATGGCTTTACCAAGCTGTCTTACGATGAGGGATGGACAGACTACCTCGGGAAGTGCGTAGCAGTATTCCAGAGGAACAGAGGACTTACACCGGATAGAAAAGTAGGACTTGACACAACCTACTGGCTCTTATCCGGCATCGTAAAATAAGATAAGAGCATTACACTTTACATACAATACCAAAACACCCACTACCGATTGCTCGATGTAGTGGGTGTTTTTTATTTTAATAAAATCTTATCCGGAACAAGATTCAGTGTAGTTTGATAATTCGCCGTGAATGTGTGATCATCTTCGTTTAGTACCTCATTCCACATACCTAGAGATGTGCCATACGGTTGCAAAATCAATACACTGTCTATGGTAGGATACTGTGAATCGGATTGCTCGTAATTCCTGTAAGTGCCAGTTATGGATACGTGTATTTCGTAAGGATACTTAATTTCACGATACGGTTCGCTGTCATGGTTGTATATGCTCGCTGTGATCGTCTCGATCGTATATGTAGTATGGCCGGATAGAGTGCATGTTGTAAACTCACCTTTTTCTACAGGGATAGGAGTTCCGTCTATTACTTTTTCCGGCTCAGATGTAGAGTGTTCAATATTGGTTACGTTTGTATAATATTTATTTGTCGGAGATTCAACGATTCTTTCCTGTTTTTCCACAACTTTTGTCTGAGGTAATGCACTCTTGACGGATGCGGTATTATTCGATGATTTACTTAACAACCTTTCGTCTACAGACTGCATTATTTCCGATTTAAGCGTTTCTTTTTCATCATCGGTAAGTTTGTCCTGTTCATCTAGCTTCGCCTGTATATGGCTGTCTAAATCACTCAGAATATCTTCCCTCAGTTGTTTATTATTCTCTTTTATGGCAGATTCTATCTTTTTGTCCACTTCGCTTTCGGTTAATCCAGAAGAGCAACCTGTTAAAGCAGTCATGGCACACACAAGGACAACTGCCGTCAATCTATTTTTCATAATTTTTATACATAATATGGATTTGGCTTTCCAAGGATAGCAATCAAATCTATAATCACACCAATGAAGAGAAGACCAAACGTACATATATACAGGATTCCCATGCCTATTTTCCCCTCGTAAAATTTATGTGCGCCAACAAATCCCAAACATAAGCATAAGAAAAATGCTATCCATTTATTTTTCGGACATCCATAATATCTTGCAGAGGAAGAAGCAGAAGCACTTGCACTGGAACTTGCGGAAGAAGAAGCGGACGGAGCGTTGTTTATAATTATACTCTGATCTTTGCTTTTTAATTCTTCCACCTGTTTACCACATTTCGGGCATATTACGCAATCAGAATCTATCCGTTCTCCACAATGCTTACAGTATTTTTTGCCGTCATCCATTTTTATGTTTCCTTTCAATTTTTTATATAGTATGCTATGATTATATTCTATTAAGTAGTTTTCTTTTCTTTTCTTCGAATTCTTGCTTATTGATTGCTCCACAGTCAAGAAGTTCTTTCAATGTTTTTAACTGATTTAGATCATTTGCAACATCTGCGGTAGATTCTGGTTTTTCACTTATCTTTTTGTTTAGAAAATCCATAAATTCTTTATATCTTTTTTTGTAATCTTTTCCTATAACCGAAAGAAGTAAAGAATTTGGATCATTTTTAACCGTCTTCTTCCATCCTTTGTCCATCCATTTTATTTGCTTGGCCTGTTCTCCCGGAATTATAAATTGTATATATCCATGCCCCCACCAAACACTTGGTTCCTTGCATGTTATACCGCTAATGTTTTGATAATAGAATTTTCTCCCTTGTTTTCGAGAATCTGTTACATACATAGGAATAATTTCTACATATTCATCACAAGCAACAAGTTTCCCGAAAAAGCTATCTAATTCCAAGACCTTTTTATTCTGCATATAAGTACCTCCGCATACATAGTATGCTATCTTCTTAATACCGCAATCACAACTCCAAACCTTACCCATTGTTCCATGTCTTCAAAACTATTTGGATCAACTTCTATGACATCACCGAAGCCGTTGATCGGGACTAACTTTATCTTACCTCTCTGCACATACCGCCTTATATACGCACGTCCTGTTTCTTTATGTATAATAATCACGGTATCACCGTTTCTTGGCACTCTTTTGGATATGCAGATGATATCACCCTTTACATATACAGGGAGCAAGTGGTTGCTCGTTATCTTTATGCCACAATGTAATGTCTCACCGTACTTTTTTATGTATTCCGGGCAGTATATCCGTTCTTCGTGTGAAGAATCCAATATCATACCGTCAGCCATCTCACCAGTGGGGCATAGAACATCCAACATGTTTTCGGGATCCGTTTCCAATACTTTCATAGAGATTTCATAATCCATCTTACCAAGAATATACGCACGTTGTCTGTCGGTCAATTGCCTGTACTTTCCCAATACCTCGTATTCCTTAGAAGAATACCCTAAGAGATCAGGGATAGATTTATGAGTTAGTTCCGACAACCTTAGTGCTAAGAAAACGTCAAGATTATTAGTCTTCCGTGAAACGATGTTTTTGTATGTAGACACAGACACACCCAGCATCTTAGAAAAGAGAACTTGCGTAAAATCAAGGCTTTTCCGCTCTTCTTCGATGTTATGTGCGAAGTTATCCAACATTTCATTTTTTGTTAGCATTATGTCACATCCTGTCGAAAAGGCTAATATCTTGGCTATTTTTCATCTTTTTTGTAAGAAAAATACGATATTTTAGCCAACATCTTGACTATGGTTTTAAGTTATAATTTATTTAAGTATTACAATGTATCATTATAAAACAAAAATGGCACTTGTCAAGCCATTGATAGGAGGTAATCTAATGGGAAAGGACGAAATGAACAGCAAGAGCAACAAAACATGGACTGATACTTATGAAAACGAAATCAAGCGGATGATAAAAGGAATCCGTGACCCACGCCTAATGCGTTACATCTATCTTGTGGTAAAAGATGCTATCAGCGAAAACATTGACAGATAGAAAACATATGTTCTATAATGTGGGTAATCGCTACTGGAATGACGTGTCGGTGTATTGGAGGGATTTATGTGGACGAAGAAAGAAATTGGTACATAGAAAGAATAACTAAGCTTATAAATCAATGCGATGATATAGAAGTGCTTAAAATCATACATCGCATCGTAGAAAAACTTATAGGATAATAAGAAAAGGACAAGGGTTTGCGCATTACCCTTGTCCTTTTCTTATTTCCTAGGAATAGAATCAATTATTTTTTCGAGAGTGTCCCATCCGTCATCATCCAACTTTGCCAAAGCTGAAATCAATTGTTTTTTGAAACTTTTTTCGTCTGCTGAAAGTATGTCAGATAATAAATCTGCAATTTGCTCATTCTTGGATTTCTCCAAAAACATTTCTGCATCTTCACCACGTAACCAATTTTCGTTTACATTAAAAATTCTGCAAATATCTTTTACAGTTCTGTCTGCAAGAGATCTATTCCCAGTTTCTACCAAAGAAATGTAATTCTTTGTCAAATTCACCTTTTTAGCAAATTCCTCTTGTGACATTTTCAGCTCTTTGCGCAGAAGTTTCAAACGATTTTCCATGTTATCACCTCCTTACAATTGTATAGTATCACATATGTCATACAAAGTCAAACTTTTTTACAAAATAAAGGTTGACAAGTATGACTGTGTATGGTATTATAATCACACAAAGTCAAACAGGGAGGTGATAGCAAAAATGATAACTGCATCGGTTATTTGCACGGTATACGGGATAACTGCATCGATTGTGGCATGTATCGTATTAAAACTTGAAAAACCGTTCTGGTTGTTCTTGAGAGTGCCATATTTGACTTGCAGTTCTCAGATGTCAATAAATCTGGCAATGGCATTACTTCTGTTTTACTACATTGGACAAGTCAATGCATAAAACATCAAAAAGTGATTTTGCCGTATTAATCTCTTGCTTTTGAATGCAGATATCTAACTCATTTATTTGCTTGTGTAACTTCTTCGGAACATACAGATAAAGCATTCCTTTGGCTTTATTGTATTGAGAAAGATTTACACGAGAACATAATTCAAGACAATTTCCAACAGATTCAATATAGGCTTCAATGACGGAAAATTTTTTATCGAGAGTAAAATCTAATTTTCGCATTTTGATTTGATGCCGATTGTTGGCGATTGTTGTTAGTGTTGGCAGAACAAGAGAACAAAGAGTTATCAAAAGAGCAAGATTTATCGTAAAGTCAAATTTCATTTTATTCCTCCTTTCCAAAGGAAAGTATAGCACAGAAAGGAAGTGAGTGCATGAGTGAGAAAGAGAAAAAGATAGTTGAGAAGCTTAGTAAGGCATTGCCGAATTTATCAGAATTTAAAAAAGGCTATCTTCTTGGAAGAATAGAGGGCCTGGCAGATGAAGCAGAAAAGAAGCCGGACACTCCGGCGAAAAAAAACTAATGGATGCCGGAACCATAACAATTGAATACAGGTAGGTGATAACAAAAAATGAAATTATTCAAGCCACGATGGGTTGTAAGAATTTGCATTCATAAGAATCCAGATAAAAGTGATATGGATAGTTTACAGCATCTAAAAGAGGGATATTTCTTTTACTGGAATGCAAGGAAAGAGAAGAAAAGACTTTTTGGTATCCCTGTAATTTCAGTTCAAATATGCCACATTCCATTTAGAAAAAGGCACCCATATTTTCCATTATGGCTTTCAATATTTGCTTTAATAGCCGGAATAATGAATACAGGGAGGTGACAACATGGAGCAGGACAAACTTTTAAAAGTAGATAAAACCATTGAAAAACTGTGTGACTTTTTGCAGAAAGAAACAGAACGTGTTGAATCTATTTATGAAAGTCAGGAATTGGCCGAAATGACAAAAGCTCTGGCTGAGCTGATGTCTGCCAGAGCAAAGTTTAATTAGTTTTCCTTTTCACTAAGGTCAACTAATTTGTTGTAGATTTCCTGCATGAATTCAGCAACACGTTCTCCACCGTCTTTATTCGTAGAAGTGTTGGAGTTTGAAAGCTTGGCTACAGTAATCTCAACTGTTTTATTGATTAAATCTTGATTTCTGGTCATAAAATACTCCTTTCTAGATTACTCGGCATGGCAGTGCCTGTATAAACAGTATAGGAGAATCCAGAAGAAAAGACAACATGCAATGGAAGAGCCAAGAGGTGAAAGGCTATGGAGCTGAAATGTTAAGCACTGAATGTAACTGAGATGGAAATGAATGGCAGAGACTAGAAAAGAAATGATATGGCTTTGTGTCGCTTAGAACGGATTCGAGATGTATCAGATCAGCATGAACAGACACGAAAAGATAAGGAATTGAAGAGAGAAGCTCTGAAACGGAATAGCGAAGCGTAGAAAAGCTATGAAATGGAGAGGCTCAGCCTGGAGAGGCGGGGCGTAGCAACGAAATGGAAAAGCATGGAACATCACAGAACAGAAACGGAAACGAATAGCGTAGAGTAGTAGAGTAACCAAAACAAATTGAAAAGGAGAAAACAGTATCATGAAAGAACTAAAAGTAAGAATCACGTTCACTGAGGAAGTGTTAGGTTCTCAGTGTGCGGATAAGGAGATTCACCGGACTTATATTGCATCCAAAGCACCGGACGCACCGTCACGTGAGGACGAAGTAGCAACACTGGGTGTAGATGCAGTAGAAGAGAAATCAATGACGATTTTCCACAAATACGAAGACGGAAAACCGTTCGTATATGACTACCAGATAAAAGGAATGTTCAAAGATTCATGCGGAATGCTCCGCAAGGTTAAAGGTAGTGAATCATCAAAAATCAAAGCGTACAAAAAGGAGATTGACGGTCTTATTTTTGTGAAAGAGCGCAAAATTCCACTGATTTTTGACGGGGATATGGGAACGTGTCAGAGACCGCTTCGGGCAAACACACCACAGGGAGAAAGAATATCCCTTGCATGTTCAGAGACCGTTCCGGTTGGCACAACAATGGAATTTACTGTTCAGTGCATGTTAGACAGTCATGTAAAACTCATAAAAGAATGGCTTGACTACGGAGAATTGAGAGGTTTTTCACAGTGGCGAAACTCCGGCAAAGGACGCTATGTTTGGGACGAACTGGACAAAAACGGGAACATCATTGGCGGTAATAACGTACATAAAAAGGTGAAAAAAACAGGTACGAAAGGCAGTAAAAAAGCTTAAAAATATTTATTTTTCAATGTATTCAAATTATTGAAAAGGTAAATGCGAAAATAGCAGTTGATTTTTGGTCAAATCGCAAGCCACTTAGCAAGCCACAACCCTTGAAAAATAAGGGCAAAACGGCAACTGGTCGCAAGCCAAACGACACTCAGATAACAATCAATTGACAAGCCAAAATTAAAGAAATTTTCAAAAAATCGAAAATTTTGACAAGCCAGTTGACAAGCAAATGACAAGCTAAAACCCTTGAAAAATAAGGCAAAACTGCTTGTCAAGTGAAAACGGTTAGCAAGCCACATAACAATCAATTAACAATCAATTCGCAAGCCAGTTGACAACAATAGAAGAATATAAAGAAGAATAAGAATAAAAAGAATATAGATATATGTCAGACACAATCGGTCTGACGATAAAAAAGGCGTAAAAAGTGCCCCGCTGGTACCGACATACCAGACAGGGCGGTGTACCGCTAAAGAACACTTAGCGAATACAGGTTTATTATAACACATTCTCCTGTAATTCGCAAATCTGAGGAACAGGAGGAAAAGCACACATGACAATGGCAACAGAGATCATCCGCAAGTTGAAAAGAAAATTAATCTTTTGGCGTTGCTTATGGTTAGTCACATTCATTGCAATGCTGACACTTATGATCGGGTAGGAGGTAGAGCGCATGGAAGACAAGCTTGATAGCACTTGTGATAACACTATACGCATTGGCGGTTATGATAGCCGGATGTGTATAAAAAAGAGTGCCGATGGAAAATCCAGTCAAGCACTCAGAAAAACATTCAAAAAAATTATAACACATGAAAGGAGATTTGAACATGGGGGAAGAGAAAAAAGAAAACGATACAAGGGCAATGATGCAGGCGTATATAGAACTTGGTAAAAAACTGAACACGGAAAAAGTGATGGAATCATACGCTTATATGCATGGACAGTTAGAAGTTTTAAGGAGATATGTAATGAACCGCGAATACATAGACAGCAAAGATATAATCGCAATGATGGGATGGGATGAAGATGGAGAACATTGAAGGATATGACCATTGGAAGACCATACCGCCGGAGCCGGAACCAGTAACTTACTGTAGCTCATGCGGTGTGCCGATGTATGAGGGTGAATATCTATACACGGTAGACGGTGAGAAGCTATGCGAAGATTGCTTGAATGACATGTATAGGAGGATGTTATAAATGGCACTTAAAAGCTACGAGGAATTAGTGAAAGTCGATGTAAGCCAGTATTGCGAAAAGCGAGATGGATTCACGTATTTGAACTGGGCGAAATGTATTGAACTGCTGAGACAGAATGGTGCTACCGAGGTGTATTGGGAGCCAATTCCTGATCCACAAACCGGAAGCAGCCTTAGAAAAACAGACATCGAGTTTAAGGACAAGAACAATAATACAAATCGTTGTTATGAAACACGAATAAAAGTTGTGATTGACGATAAAGAGTATGAGATGCAGACGCCAGTAATGAACGGCGCAAATCCAGTAAAGGACAACTCCATGAGCCAACAGAGAGTATGGAACAGCATGTGCAGAGCGTTTGTGAAGTGCGTGGCTATTCATACTGGACTTGGATTTAACTTATGGTTGAAAGAAGAATACAACAAACTGGAAGCACAGATTCCTGGAACTGGAGAGAATCTTGCATCAGAAGCAAAAAAGAAAACGCTTAAAACGCAGTGTACGGCACACGGCATTGATTTAGAAGCTTGGGTATGCGGAAATGGAAAGACGGTGGACACACTTACAGAAACAGAATGCGCAATGATGCTGAATGCGATTAAGAAAAAGTATGGTGATGATTAATGGACTATACAGGGACTTTTGATAGCTTAGCGGTGGATTTTGCCACCAATAAGCAAAAAGCCAGTCTGACGCTAAATGAAGACGCAAGACAGGCATTTGAGAACCTTAGAGGTAAGCAGATTACAATAACGATTAAGGCATACAAGAAAAAAAGAAGTCTCGATGCAAACTCTTACTTTCATGTACTGGTTGGAAAGATTGCAGATGCGACCGGGAACAGCAAGGTATACATAAAGAATAAGCTAATAGCGGAATACGGACAGTACGAAACCATTAACGGTGCATTAGTTCCGCTCCCATTGGACGATGATATAGACGCATACAATGTGGAATTTGTTCATCTGCAACCTACATCTAGGACAACCACCAATCAGAAAGGAAAAGTATTCCGGGTGAATCTGGTAATGCGAGGTTCACATACTTACGATACCGATGAAATGTCAAAGCTGATTGACGGGACTGTGTACGAAGCGAAAGAACTTGGCATAGAGACTATGACACCGAACCAGATAAGCGAAATGAAAGAAAGATGGGGTGTGAAGATTGGCGAAAAGACTTAAAAGTGTATTCACTGACGATATGGAGCACTGCTACTTTACGGGAAGTCCAAACTGTCACAGACACCACATTTTCTATGGTCCGTACAGAAAAAAATCGGAAGAATACGGATTTGTGATACCGTTAGCACCACATTTACACGAATTTGCGCCAGAAAGCGTACACGGGAACCCAAACAGTGGGTTGGACTTAGAACTCAAGCAGATGGCACAGAGATATTTTGAAGAACACTATGGAACAAGAGAAGGGTTCATACAGGTGTTCGGAAAGAACAGGTTGTAACCAAATAAATATAGATTCATGTGGCAAAAATGGAACTATTAACAGGTTCTAACGCATATCATCTCACCCATTCGATATGCACAGCACAAGATATTGTATCACGGCCGGAGAAGCCACACTCCGGCAGAAAGGAGAAAAGCGGTGGGAAAGAATAGAGAGACGGCAGAAAGCTATTTTATTCGAATACCGGATGGACATAGAAACGCAATACAACGTCCGTACGACATGAATGTTGATAGAATCTTTCGAAGAATGATAGAGCATGCGAATAACAATGGTGACTGTATTGTGAATAATGGAGATGGCGTATTCAGACCAATTCCGGGTGATCCGGTAGATGAAAAAGCATTCCATGAATACATTGGGAAAGAATTACATAGAGCCAGAGCAATCCAGTATAAACGGCTCTGCATGAAGCAGACGTTTGAAAGTTGGAAAAAGATAGGTAGGGATTACAATGCATTACATTTTGATGGTGAAAGGCAAGCTGAATAACATGAATGATTATATCCGAGCGCTGAATACAAACAGGTACAAGGGTGCGGATATGAAGAAAGATAATGAATCCCGTGTGATGCAAGCTATATATGAGCAATTCGGAAGATTGCGAATAACAAGAAAGGTACGGATGCACTACCGATGGTATGAGCCGGATAAGAGACGTGACTTGGATAATGTAAGCGCATTTGGGCGAAAGTGCATCCAAGACGCATTAGTAGATACCAAAGTCTTGCAGGACGATGGATGGAAAAACATAGTGGGATTCACGGATGAATTCTATGTTGATAAGAAAAATCCGAGAATTGAGGTGGATATTGAAGAGGTGTGAGCGAGAATTACATAAAACTTAGCAGAAAGATACTGGAATGGGACTGGTATCCAGATATAAAGACGTGTCGGTTGTTCTTACACATGTTGTTAAAAGCCAACTGGAAAGATGCAAGCTTCCGTGGAGAAGAGATCAAAAGAGGATCATTTGTCTCTTCGACATCCGTTCTTTCGAAAGAAACAGGGTTGTCTGAGAGCGAATTAAGGACAGCACTTTCACATCTGAGAAAAACAGGTGAGGTTACATGTAAAACCACAAACCGATATACCGTATATACGGTGAATAACTATGCAAGATACCAGACTGAACAGAAGAATGAAAAAAAAGAAAAGCCGACCAGACAGGAAGAAAAACCGGAGAAAGACAATGGATCCGTTGAAGCTGTCATAAAAGCCTGGAACGATTTGGAAAGATACGGGATAAAACCTGTAAAGAAGATAGAAAAGACTTCCAAGAGATATCAGAATTTACAAGCGAGATTAGAAAGCAACGGATTGGATGATGTCTTGAAAGCAGTGGACAATGTGAAGAAAAGCAAGTACTTACAAGGGAAAGTGAAAAACTGGAAGATAACATTCGACTGGTTTGTGTTACCGAACAATTTCACAAAAGTGTCTGAGGGACAGTACGAGGATAGCGGACAGGAGAAAAAAGGATTCAATAATTTCGATGGCCGGAACTATGACATGAATGATTTAGCGAGAAAGCTTATTACATAGGAGGAAGAAACATGGCAAAACCGGATGGATGCACTTATCCAAACTGTTTTATCTGTCCTTTGGCAGACTGTAGTTGGGCGAGTGCTAAAGCTGAATTACCTGGAGAAACAAAGAAAAAGCGGAGAATAGTAAGACGCAGAAAAAAGAACGATGTTCGGAGGTGACTTTGTGACAAGACAGGAACAGGCTATTGAGGAGTTTAAACGGAAACCACATTATGCGGATCCGTATGAATATTGGAAAAAGAAACAGGAGGAAAAGAATAATGAGCAGTAATGTATTGGAATTAGCAAAGAAATTAGTAGCAGCTATCGAAAAAGAAGACCAGAAAAACAAAGTGATGCTGAAAGATATTCCGGTTGGTGGAAAGTTTGATACTGGAATTGGACGATTTATTGTACTGGAACAGAAAGAAAATTACACTGCAGTTATTACAGAAGACTTATATCGTGAAGATGTGAAATTTGATGATGATTGTACGGAATACAGGAAATCATCATTAAGAGAACTGTGCGAAGGCGAAATTCTCAATGAGTTTTCTGAAGAATTTGGGAAAGAAAATATTTGCACAAATGAAGCCGGATTAGTAACAGTTGATGGACAGGAAGTATTTGGAAAACTCTTGACAAAGGTAAGACCTCTGACATTTGACGAAGCACGTGAATACAATGATCTGCTCGTAAACAAAGACCTACCGGAGTGGTACTGGACTTGCACGCCTTGGAGTGCGAAAGAAAGAGGATGGGAGTATTCAGTAGCGGTTGTTTCTCCGTCCGGTTTCTTCACCTTCATTAACTTCAACTACTGTTGCGGGGTGCGCCCATTCTGTATCTTAAAATCTAATATCTTTGTATCCAAAGTTGAGGAAGATGATGATTAATGGCAGAGAACAAGCGGAAGAGTAAAAAAATAATGAAAGAGGTAATGAAGTGACACGACAGGAACAGGAAGATCGGGAACAGGAACAATATCTTGCGGAGTGGTATAAAAAGCAGAAAGAGAAGCAAGAAAAGAAGAAACGAAAGTTTTGGTTTAGGAGGGATAGACAGTGGGAGAAGTAATAAAAGCTTATAAAGGATTCAACAAAGACATGACTTGCAGATGTTTCCAGTATGAAGAAGGAAAAGAATACGAAGAAGAAAGAACCGAAGTGTGCGAATGTGGATTCCATGCATGCGAGCATCCGTTAGATTGCCTTGGATATTATGATCCGGCACACAGTGTATATCATGAAGTCGAACAGAGTGGAGAGATATCGAAAAGATCTGATGATACGAAAGTGGCATCCACGAAGATTAAGATCGGGGCAAGAGTGAGCATTGCCGGATTGGTACAGGCTGCTATCGAATATACGAAAGAAAGAGTTAAGCCAGAAGCAGAAGCTAATGAGGACTACGGAGCATCATCAGCAACAGGATAAAAGGGAGCATCATCAGCAACAGGATACAAGGGAAAGTCGGCAGCAGAAACCAAAATAGCGTAGCGGTCGCTTGGGGACCAGAAGCAATGGCAAAAGGCGTAAAAGGATCCACACTTGTTCTTGCGGAATGGAAACGGATTGATAATGATGCATGGTACTGGAAAGAGGAAACGTGGGATTTTATAGGATCGTTAATGGTTCGTGTGGATGGCGAAAAAGTAAAAGAAAACACATGGTACACATTAAAGAATGGTGAACTCATGGAGGTAGAAGATGAATAAAAAAGAAGTATTGGAAATCAGAAAACAATTCACACCGGAAAATTGTGCGATCACCCGTATAGCCGGATGCTACGTGGATGGAGAAAAAGAGAAGCGCAGTGAAAGAGAAGAAGCGTTTCTTTCACTGCCGGAAGAACAGGCATTTAAGTATTTTGACATCTTCAAAAAGACGTTATCCGGGAAAATCGGAAAGAACCTGTTGAACCTGGACTACAAACTGAAAGAAAGCAGAAGCAGCGACCCAGAGGGCGAAGAACATGAACTGTTGATGAATCTGAGGGAAAGCAAACTGAGAGACCCGGCATTGTTGGATGAATTCTATGAAAAGATTCTTACGTCTTATGACTGTGCTGAGAATTACTACATTGTGCTTATCCATGCAGTATATGACGTACCGGGAAAGACATCGGACGGAGAAGTGTTGGAAGATGCATCTGAGGAAGTATACGATTTCATTCTTTGTTGCATCTGCCCGGTGAAGCTTTCAAAAGCCGGTCTTGCTTACAACGGGAAAGATGAACGGATGGAAGAGAGAATCCGTGATTGGGTAGTAGATATGCCGGACAAAGGCTTTCTATTCCCGGCATTTAACGACCGACAGACGGATGTACATAGCGCACTCTATTACACCCGGAAATCTGCCGAGGTACAAGAAGAAATGGTTCGTGAGGTACTTGGAATTGATTTTGTTGCATCTGCCGATGAAGAGAAAGATAAATTCGGTAAGTTGTTAAAGAATGTACTTGGAGAAGATGCAGACAGCAAGACCGTGAAAGACATCTTTGAGGGCATATCCGAAGAGATGGAACGCCATGCAGAAGACCCGGAGCCGTACAAAATTGATAGGAACGAACTGAAAAAGATATTCTGTAACAGCGGTGTACCAGATGAAAAGATGGAAATGTTTGAGGGTGCTTACCGGGAGAATATCGGGAATGTGCCTGTTATGGCAAGTAACATTTGCGACAACAAGGTGGTTAATATCCAGATTCCAGAGGGAACGATCACTATTGATGCAGATTTTATCAGCAATCTTGAAATCAAGGAAGTTGACGGAAGAAAATGTATGGTACTGCCAGTAGATTATGTAGAAGTTAACGGAATTTCAACGAAAGCGTAGGTGTGAGAGATGAAATATAAGGTTGGAGATAAGGTAAAAGTAAGAAGCGACTTGAAAGCGTATGAAATATATGGAAGTAATATGCTTACAAAAAGCATGGAAAAATTTGCAGGAAAGACGGTAACAATTTCGGGTGTAGGAATTACTAGTTATGCAATAGAAGAAATGGAAGTCGCCTATTGGACAGATGAAATGCTTGAACCAGTAGAAGAAATGAGTGCGGAAGAACTTGCGAAAATTATCAGCAATATATGCGAAGCGCACAATGAGTGTAGTGAATGCCCTATTCTTGAGGTTAAAGGTGAAGACTACTGTATGATTGGAATAGGTAAAAATGCAGATAAGACATTAAAGATAGCGAAGCAGTGGAAAGCAGATCATGAGAAAAAGCCGATTGAGACGGAAAGTGCAATGTATATTGTTGTAATGGATGAAAAAAGAAATGTGGTATACGAAGAAAAGACTAATGAAGCAGTCATCACTTCAACTATGAAAGAAGAAGTTCTTAAAAAATACTGCACAGAGCATGATGGAAAATATTATGCGATCAGCGAACGTAGATGCGTAGTAAAGGAGTAACCATGAACACAGGAGAAAAGATAGATTACATGATTCAGTGTTTGAAAGTCGAAAAAGCAGAGTGTGAATACGAAGCTGAACGTTATGCACATGAATGTGCTGAGGACTATGACTGGCTGAATAAGCACCATATAATGAACAAGGCACTGATAAGAGATAATCTAAGGAATGTGGCAAGGATGGGATTCAAGGTAGCAAACGAGGTGAAATGATGGATGGACTAATTGTAAAAAAGAGATGGTTAAATCTTATCCTTAGTGGGAAGAAAACTATTGAAATAAGAGGTAGTAATACCAAGAAAATAGGACAGCCGATCTATTTACTGGAAAGTGGGACAAACCTTGTGAAAGGCACATGTATTATAGACTCTACATATCCAATATCCTGTTCTGATTGGTCTGAGGAAAGAGAAAAACACTGTGTTGACATATCTTATTCAGAGTTGAAGAAAAGGTATAAAAGACCTCATGCGTGGGTACTAAGAAATGTGAAACTGACGGAAGAAGAATGGAAGTACGAACATCCAAAGGGTGCGATTATATGGGTAAAAGATGTAATGCCGGCATATGAACTGCAAACTGGATATATAGACGTAATTCTTAGAAACAATATGTAATTTACGGAAAGGAGTACGGAGCTCCGGACGGGCAAAGATATATCGGCTCCTTTCGAGAAGATGTATATACAAGAAGATGATTTGAAACTAAATGACTGGCAGTTCGCCCAAAGAAAGTATCTTCCTTATGAAACAAAGCTCCGGCTTACAGAGACACGCATAAGAGAATGGCATTACAACTGGGCGGGGCAAGTGTATCTAAGCTATTCGGGTGGACTTGATAGCACGGTACTGCTACATATGATTCGAAAAGAATTAGGTGATGATGTTCCGGCTGTCTTTTCCAACACAGGCTTGGAATTCCCGGAAATCGTGAGATTCGCAAGAAAAGCACCGGGAGTGTTTGAAGAAATCTATCCGAGAGATAAAAACGGCAAAAGGATCACTTTTAAACAAATTGTGGATCAGCACGGTTTCCCGCTGATTTCGAAAGAAACGGCAATGAAAATTGAAAAGTTGAGACACGGGAAGTTGAGTGAGAGGTATCGCAATTATTTGCTAAACGGTGATGAACGTGGAAAGTTTGGTATGCTTCCTAAAAAGTGGAGATTTTTGCTTGATGTTGAATTCGATACATCTCAGAAATGTTGCGACAAGATGAAAAAGAAGCCGTTTAAGGAATATGAAAAGAGAACTGGAAGAAAGCCGTATGTAGGCACAACACAGGATGAGGGATTCATGCGAGCGCATCTATACGCAAGCACAGGTTGTAATGTGTATGACGGGAATAAAATCAAGTCGCAGCCATTAGGATTCTGGAACAGACAGGATGTATTAAGATACGTGGTTGAAAATGATGTGGAAATATGCTCTGTGTACGGAGATATTAAGCAAGATCAGCAAGGTAACTATTATACGACAGGAGAACAACGGACAGGATGTATGTTCTGTGGATTTGGAGCGCACCTGGAAGAAGAACCAAACAGATTTCAGAGAATGTCCGTAACACATCCGAAATGTTATGAAATCTGCATGAACCTTGAAAGCAACGGGGTGAAGTATAAAGATGCGTTAGAAACGTGCGGAATTGGTACAGAAACATGGGAGAAGATTGGACAAATGGATATATTTGATTTTATTGGAGGTATGCAATGATCGTAAATAAAGACAAGAAAATACTTGATGTAACGTGCGGATCACGAACGATTTGGTTTAACAAAGAACATCCGGCAGCAGTATATTGCGATATCCGAGAAGAAGAATTAACAGGGATTTGGAAATCAGGTGACGGACAATCAGAACGGACCTGTTACATAGATCCCGATATGCAATGCGATTTTACAGATCTACCATTCCCGGATGAATCGTTTTCCCTGGTCGTGTTTGATCCACCACATTTGAAATATGCCGGGAAAACCGGATGGATGGCTAAGAAGTATGGAAGACTGGACGAACACTGGCCGGAAATGCTACATGATGGATTCCAGGAATGTATGAGAGTTCTGAAAGAAGATGGAGTGTTGATTTTCAAGTGGGCAGAGACAGATATTCCGGCGCAGAAAGTTTGAAAGGCAATAGGGCAGAAACCATTATTCGGACATCATAGCGGGAAGAGATCGGGCACGTTTTGGGGATGTTATATGAAAGGGCAAGAATAGAAGCGAGGTGATGAAATTGTACATTGAATTAAAAGAGATAGACAAAGACACATTGAAAGTTGGGGATGTGGTAGGAGTTATGAGAACCGTCCAAGCCGGATGGAGATGTGGCTTCCGTCACGCTCTAATTACTCCGGCAAAAATCATCAGAATTACTCCGAAACGAACAAAGTTTGTGACAGATAAGTTCGGAGATCACGACAGGTGTGAAACGTTTTACGAATGTAATTTCAACGCTGAAAAAGAAAATGAATTGGCAGAAAAATTCGTGCAGCTTAAGGAAAGTTTATGGGATATTGAAATATTCCGAAAAGGTGGATTGACCAGAATCAGTGATGAAGATTTGCCAAAAGTAGCGGAACACATGAAAGCAATTACAGAGATTTTGAAGAAGTATAGAAAGGAATAACGAATCCTCGGTAAACCGAGGTTGTATCAAGATTAGTATGGTGAATTGGTACATAAAGATTGACGGAGTGGCTGTGCCTAAATAAGCACTTAATAATGCATCCAAGCCGATTGTTAATCTATCCACGATACATGGATTTGTAGCGTGGTGTTATGAAAGTATGTTGGTTTTCAACAGGAATAAGTAGTTTTGTAGCGTGTTATTTAGCAAAGGATGTAGATGAGATTATTTATACTCATGTACCGGACCAGCATCCTGATTCTTTGAGATTTTTGCACGATTGCGAAAGGATATTGGGTAGAAAAATTACAATCTTACAATCTGATAGGTTTTCGTCAGTAGAGGATGTAATGAATTTCACCCACACAATGAACACTCCTTTTGGTGCTCCGTGCACAAGATATCTCAAAAAAGAAGTTAGGAAAAAATGGGAAAGAGAAAATCCTGACCATCATACATACGTGTGGGGATTTGATGTAAATGAAAGAGTGAGAGCTGAAAACACTTGCAAAGCATTAAGTGACTACGATCATGAGTTTCCATTGATTGAGAATGGACTCACAAAAGAAGAAGCTCACGGTATCGCAAGGAAGTTAGGGCTAAAAAGACCTATTATGTATGACATGGGTTATCCGAATAATAACTGTATCGGCTGCGTGAAAGGTGGCATGGGTTACTGGAATAAAATCCGAGTAGATTTCCCAGATGTTTTTGCTAGAAGAGCAGAGCAAGAAAGACGGTTCAACAGGACTTGTATCAAAGGTGTATTCCTAGATGAATTAGAACCAAACAGAGGAAACATTAATACAGAAGTCATGGAAGACTGCACGATAGCGTGCCAGCTTCTGACTTGAAACAAATAATAGTACCTTGACAATTGAATATTGATGGTTGGAATGCTATAATTCCCGTATCAAATATACGGGGAGAAAAATGCCAATGAAATGTCCATTTTGTAAAAGCGAAAATACCGAAAGAATTAGTGGAAGTACAGCCTTAACAAAACGAATTCCAGAAAAAGTAAGCGTGCAAGGGAATGTAACTTGTACAGAACCTGCATATATAATGTCGGTTGAGACGCAAAGGAATATATGTCTTGATTGCGGATTTGTTTTTGAAAAGCTAGACGAATCAGATTTGAAACGGTATAAAGAAGCATAATTTCATCTACCAACCATCAATATTCGGTGGTTGGTATTTTTTTACGCTTTTTTAAGGAGAAAGGAACGAATTATGAGTACATTTGAAGAAAGAATAGCGAAAGCAGTAGTAGATAAAATGAATGACGGAACTGTGGAAAAACTGGTGGCAGATGCAGCAGAAAAAGCTTTGAAAAAGTCTATTGATGAGCAGTTCCAATGGAACGGAGAAGCGAAGAAAATCATAGATGAAAAGGTGAAAGCGGTAATGACAGAAGTAATTGAACGCATTGATCTGAATGAATATGCGGTAAAGCTTGACACGGTTCTTACAGAAATCATCAACAGCACAAATTTAGTTGATAACAAGAAAATCTTAGAAAATTTCAAAGACCTTATGACAGAGCCGGACAAAGATGTAATCAGCTTAAAAGAAGTGTTCGAAAAATACAAGGAATATGTCAGCGAGAGCGTTGATACATCCGAACTTGAAGTATACACAGATGATGAACCGAGATATCAGAATGTGACAGCAGAAGTAACTGTTGATACAAGAAATAGCATATTTGGAGGAAGATTTTGCGATTTGGTTTTCAAATGCGAGGAGGATGAGAAACTGACAAAAGAAATCCATTTGCATGAATCAAAAAGAAATGGATTCAGAATTACAAGATTCGAAAGCGAAATTGATATCAATTCATTAAGATATGTAGATAAGTTTGACATTTTCATGATGAGATTAGACAGGGCGTTCTGTGATATCACGGATGTTATGGATATGTATGATGATGATGTCGAGGTTGAAGCAGAACCAGAAGTATCGTGGAGCTAAAAGGGAGAGAAAAAACTTATGAGATTGGCATATTGCATTGTTATGATTATTCTCTTATGTACGTATATAGCAGTAGAGGAAAGAGAGATAAGAATTGCAAAGGAAGAAGCGTATCAAAACGGATACCGAAAAGGACTGAAAGAATGCCACAAACTTCCGACACGGCCGATTATCTTGGATGATTCTACGGAAGATATTGATTGTAAATGCTCGCACTGTGGAAAGGAATACATAGTGCCGAAAGATAACAAACCGAAATACTGCAGTGAATGCGGAAACTATATTGATTGGGATGATGCGGTACATGGGATGCAGAATTGAGTGTGTAGTAGATAAGGAGAACACCTGTTGTTGTCTGGAATGCGAGAAGTACAAAGAATGCACTATTCTGTGTGATGATTTAGACCAATATGAATACATGGAAGAATGCCCGGATTATGTAAAGGAGGATGAAGATGAGAAAAGAATCACTGATTCATAAAATCTTGAGGAAACTCGGATTTATCAAAGACATTGAGGATGATAGGGAATTAAAAATGGAGATGTGCAAAAGAGCAATAAAGGCAAATGTATGCCCAGAGGATTGCGACATTTGCGCATGGGATGTGAAAGGTGGATCAAGTTATGAGAATCATTAGTCAGAACGGATTACTGGATGTGCCTTATGAATTGATTGCAATTTCACCATATTCGAAAAATATGGCAACAATCGTTGGAACGTTTCCGGGGAATGACCTCGGAAACGGAGACAGAGCTTATATTTTAGCTGAATATTCCACCGAAGAGAAAGCTGTTAAGGCTATGGAAATGTGCAGAAAAAAATATGCGGATGGCGAATATAACAGAATCGTGTTATGCGGAAAGGGAGAGACTATTGGAATGCTGAAGGATGATATCGCAGAAGTTTTCAAGGATGGAATTTGTGATAAATTTACATTCCGGTTTCCGGCAGATGAAGAGGTGGACGTATGATTATTTTATTATTTTTCGTTTTTTTAGGCTTTACGATTTTGGCTATATTAGCAGATGGAGAAGATTTAGCATGCATTCCGCTGGTTGGAGCATTTGTGTGCTTGATTGTAGCTATTGTTTTGTGTGCAGGTGTAAAAGATGGGGCGGTTATAGATGAAAAGATAGCAATGTACAAAAAAGAAAATACAAAAATAGAAGCCCAAATGGACATGCTTGTATCGCAGTATATGAAATTCGAGACGGATACATACGGAGAATTGAAAAATGAAAGTTCAATTACGCTTGTATCTTTGTATCCGGATCTAAAATCAGACGAGCTGGTAAAGAAGCAAATTGATGTGTATGAATCCAATAATAAAGAAATAAGGAAAATGAAAGAACGGAAGATAGACTTAAAAGTGTTGAAATGGTGGTTATATTTCGGGAAGTAGGTGAAATAAATGTACTGGGTAGACAGAAGCACTGGCGAGATCGTATCTGAAAGAGACAAAAATAAACATCTATGGGCATACTATGAATATTTAAGAGATTATGGGAACGGAGTTATTATAGAGAGTTACATAATAGTAGAGAACCCGCTCTGCCGGATAGATTTTGCATATTGTGTCGGCGATAAGTATGTAAACTTAAAAAGAGATTGCCATTTCAAAAATCACGGCGTGAATAGAAACAATGTTAGATTGTGTGCCATAATCGTTCCAGCTAAAGAATATGACGAAAAGATAGCGAAGTTGAAAGATTGGCAGACTATGAAGATCGTGAGGAAAAAGTGAATTTTGCAGCTGGATTCCATGCAGTGAGAGAAAGCCAAAAGGTACCGTACTTTGTTGCGATGATAGAGGAAATATGTTAGTTGGACTTCTGCGTAAAGACGAAGCTGGATATATGGCATATGGCGATGATGGACAAGAAATGTATAACTGTGTTGCATGGATGCCGTTGCCAGAACCTTACAGAGAGGAAGAGTAATTATGAGACTGATTGATGCGGACAAGCTTATAAGAAGAATGAGAATTGATATGGACCGTATGAAATACCAATACAATCTGGATGTTATAGAGGGAATGAGCCTTGCGATAGGATACATAGTTGGAAGTCCGACAGCCTATGACACGAATAAGGTTATCAAACGCATTGAATCCATCAAAGAAAATGGCGCTTGTGCAAGAGAAGATTGTGGACATTGCAAATATTTCAAGACCTGTTGGGATGGCGAAATGAGTGATAGGCTTGCGCTTGATAAGGCAATTGAAATTGTGAAACGAGGTGGAAGAGATGAAGAATAAAGAAAAGTTTGAGAAAGAAATTGTGGAGATTGCGTGCGATGGTAATGATGTCGCAGTGTGTAAATCTACTGGAAAGCCAATTGATTGTTACGATATAGAGTGTGGTGAATGTTCATTACTTGGTGATAAAAGTTGTACGAAATTAAGAAGAGAATGGGCAGAATCGGAGTACATTGAAAAGCCAGTGATAAGCAAGAAGGATAGAGCGTTTTTGGAGTATCTTAATGCGAATATTCATTATATAGCAAGAAATATGGATGGCAGTTTATGGGTCTATATCAGCAAGCCATTCAAGATTATTGATTGTTGGGAAAGTGCTGGATGCGAAATAAACGAAAACTTACGAATTGTTGACATCGACTTTCCAATGATCAAATGGTCAGATTTCGAACCGTGGCTTATCGAGGATCTGAAAAAACTGGAGGTAGTCGAGGAATATGAATAGAGAAAAAAGCGTTAGAGGATGCACTTAATGATGAATGCGTTTGAAGAAAAAACAAAGGAAAATACGGTAAAAAGAAAGAAAAACTACTATTTGGTCAAAAGTGATGTATTAGGATATGCGAAAAGGAAGGGATTGATTAATGGCCGGAGTAAGAGACAAATATTTGAGAGGGGCACATAAAGACATCTACTACATAAGCGAAGAAGACGAAAAAAAGATGTTGAATGAGTGTCAGAGGATGCGTGGGAACGATCAGCTTGAATTACTGAAATGGTGCCAAAATGCGAATAATGACTTGTCTGGTATATTGTTCTTCTCGCTTATAACAGGAATCGGATATGACTATATAAGCAAAAGATACTGGATACCGATTGCACGAAAAGACTTCCAGGGGTATCGGAGGAAAGTCTTAGATGAAATGTACAGGTGGATACTTTGGGGAGAACATGACGATGGGAAGATGGCTGAAAGGTTATTCGGAATAAAAAGGCATAAACATGGGAATACTACCGAAAAGGAGTGATGCGGATGGTAAGAATCTTTGTGAACGGAAAACAGGTGACAAAAGAAGAACTTTCGAATTATGAAATCCATAGCAAAGCGGTAAAAAGGATTCTTTCAGAGAAGTTGACAAAACATAAGTGATATTTTAGAATTGACCTTGATAGAATCTTGGTCAATTCTTTTTTTGTTGAAAGGAGAATTGACATGAAAAAATTAAATGTAGGTTATATGAGAGTGTCTACAGAAGCACAGACCGAAAAGTATGGTCTTGATGTCCAAGAAGACAAGATAAAGGAACTTGCAAAGAAAAGGGGCGTGAAGATAGCCAGATGGTATGTGGACGGGGGATATTCCGGGAGCAATATCCAAAGGCCGAACATACAGAAACTTCTGGAAGATGCAGAAGCTGGAGAAATACAGGCAGTATACATCTATAAGCTTGATAGAATGAGCCGTGATGTTGTAGATACTCTTACGCTTGTGAGTAAGCTTTTGCCGAAATACAATGTAGAAGTGGTATCAGCTACAGAGGATTTGCGGAATGAGACACCGATGGATCGTGTAATGCTTGGCGTTAATGCGGTCATGGGACAGTATGAACGTGAGGTTATCTATATGCGTACAAGAGCCGGTATGGTGGAACGTGTAAAGCGTGGACTGTGGATGGGTGGCGGTACGATACCTTATGGATATAGGTACGACAGGAACGATGGGATATTACATATCATCCCGGAAGAAGCGGAAAAGGTAAAAGCTATCTTCCAGATGTTCCGGGACGGATATTCGTGTGATAGGATTCAAAAAATTCTCGGGATGCATTCGGAGAAGCTCGTGTCGAACATCATTAGGCGAATAGCTTATGTAGGTAAGATACAATATAAAGGGAAAGTATACCAAGGACTGCATGAACCGATCATAGACGAAAAACTTTTTTTTGAAGTACAGGAAGAGATAAAAAAGAGATCAACAAATGCTTATGTGAGCAACAAGTATATGCTTACTGGGTTGTGCTACTGTGGAAAATGCGGTACTAAAATGCGGATGCAGAAGTGGGGAAAGTACACCAAGATAGTATGTTACTCACAGTACAAGGGAAAAGAGCATATCTCTAAGACAGGGAACCCTTGCAAGAACAAAAAGGTGCGGGCAGATGTGGTAGAAAAAGAAGTAGAGGACTGTTTTAAACGATTCATCGTTAATGTCGAAGAAAAAGAGAATGAATCTGAAAGCACTCGGAAGATGATAGAAAAAGAGATATCACTAAGCGAAGCAAAACTGAAACGCCTATATACATTGTATGCAAGCGGTAACTCCGGCACTGATACACTTTTAGATGTCATCCAAGCAGAAGAAAAAACACTGAAAAACCTACGGGAAGAATTAAAGGCAGAAGACATCCGGGAGAAAGCCGGAAGGGGAGAAAAAATAGAGAAAATAAAAGAGATGTCCAACGTGTGGGATACACTGACGGATTCCGAGAAAAACAAGGTGCTAAAAGAGTGTGTTGAAAAGGTAGTTATCACAGGAGATGACATAGACATACATTTTAGCATATATTAATAGGTACTTTCTCGTGTTCCAACCATCACGCCAACAGCGGTAGGAAGTGGAGAAAAAGAAGAAAAGACCAAGATTCTATTATATGATTAAGATAATAAAGACGGGAGCCTAAAATATAAATACATAGATTAATAGAAAAGATTTTGAAAATAATTGAAATCTTTTATTTTTTTACTTGACTAGTGGACACCACTGTGATATAATAAAGACAGTTAAAAAACAGAGAACATCACAGGAGGTAAAGAACAATGATGAAAGTTAAAATGTTTAATGGAGCAGAATTAGAGGTTGGAGAAGAAATTAGATTTGCAGATTTATGGCAGACAGAAGACGGAGATGTAGAGGAACTTCTCGAAAGCGAATGCGTACACGTTGCAAACGGAGAATATGACGAACCAATCATTGCAGATTTCGAAATCGTAGCAGAAGACGAAGAAAATCTAGTTAACACACTTGTAAAAATCACAGACATAAGATAAGAGAGGAGATAGTAATGGAGAAAGCAAAAAGAAACGTAATGATAAACAAAGCAGGAGGGACATCCGGTAAGAATACCAAAAACTACCGTATTTCCATTCCGGTAGGAATGATAAAGGCAATGGGTGTGACGGAAGAGGATAGAAGCGTTGTCCTGGAAGAAAAAGACGGTGTGATCACAATCAGAAAAGGAGGAAAATAAAATGGCAGTAACAAGAACATGGAAAGTATATGGAGCAGAGGGACACAGACAGAGAGAAAGTTTCAGCAAATCTACAAAATATGATTTTTCAGAAAACGGGGAAACAAGAATTGTAGAAGTTATTAATTCTGATCAAACAGGTACGAATGAATATTCGATAATCAGAATCACAAGAGACACAGCAGAAGAATGCGAAGAAGAGTTTGACGGACAACTTTCTGATGGCGTTTTTGAAAATTCAAGGGTTGGATGGTTTGAAGAGATATAAAAGAAAAACAGCGCTGACGAACGGCTATTCGTCAAGTGCTGTTTTTGGTAGTTAATGCATAATTCATACCATACTTTTACATCATTCTCAAGCATTACTTTCCGATAAGTATAATATCAAAAATATGAAGAAAAGTCAATAAAACGCTTGACTAGTGGACACCACTATGATATAATAAAGACAGTTAAGAGAGGAACACATCACAGGAGGTAAGAACAATGATGAATGTAGAAAAAATCTTAGAAACAATTAAAGAAAATGATTATAGCATGGTAGCAATTCGCCATTGTTGTCCGGATGAAGAATATAAAATTGGTGACATTTGTAGAAACAGCTTTGAGTGGAATGAAGAATATGAGTGCAGTTCATATGACACAGAAGAACCAGAGGAAATGGACGGCGTATGTGGATACGCAATGTTTGAACTGATTGACACTGATGATGCAGAAGAAGCAAAAGAGATAATCGAAAGAGCTATTGAAGAATCATCTATCTACGATGGAAACAACATTGTAATAATCGGTGGGGATTCTTACTCTTATGGGAATGACGAAAACGAAGTAATTGTTGAAGAAGCAGAAGTAATTGAAATTGCATAAAGGGGAAAAAATGAGCGAATGGAACGAAATTTTAAAAAAATATGAAATACTTGGAGTGGAAAGCGTTATTCCGATTGCACATATCAGAATAAGACCAGATGTCAGAGTTTTGATAGATGCATATGGAAATTTCATTGGAGCAACAGCAACGAAGAACGAAAGGTGCTCCATCCCGTGTACGATCAATTCAGAAAGTAGGACATCTGGGATAGCGCCACACCCGATTCACGACAATATGTCATATGTATGCGGAGACTATCCACAATATAAAAACCGTCATACAGCATATATGGAGCAGTTGAGGGAATATATAGAAAGCGTAGATGACCCGGTAGCGAAGAGCACATATCAATACTTGAGCAAAAGAGCTATACGCTATGATATCAAACCAGTTTCTGAAAAATTAGATACATCAGAGGAAAAACTTATGATAATATTTTCTGTGTTAACCAAGGAAGAGACACATATGCTTTTTAATTCGAGATATAGGGATGAAGTAGTCTATGCCGGATTAATGGATAGAGGAACTATAAGCACGCAGTGGAGAGATTATTATATTTCTACACTCGAGAAGAATGGTATTTGCGGAATTACAGGAGAACCAGATTATATACCAGACAAGTACCCTAAGGGGATTCGCAATCCGGCAGATCAAACGAAATTATTTATGGTAACACCGAAGCAATTGGACGGGATGCCAACGATAGCGCCTGGGTACATTGCGTCTCAGAAAATTATTCACACATTACAATTCATGATTTACGAGGGTGATTCTTGGGCATATAAGATTTTAAAGGATCAAGAAGAATTGCCGGAAGAATACAAGAAATGGGTAAAAGAATATGAAAGAAAAAAGGCATAGCTAAAAGCTATACCTAGATTCTGAATTTCTTCTTAAATTCTAACATCTTTCAACTCAACGTTCCACCATTGACTGGAACGACACTCACGAAAATCATGGAACCGTGAGAAACAACAAAGATTGCTGATAGATATATATTAATCTTAAAAAGATAAAAAGTCAATATGGAAAAAATAAAAGAGACAAAGAAATAAACATAGAACAACCAAACATTGAAAAAATGTGCATTTTATGGTAAAATATAAGTATCAAAACAGTAATAAAACTAAATAACGGGGACAATGAATAGCACTTCTGACGGTAAGATGTAATTATCGTGGGAGGTGCTATTTTTGTATGCGGAAAAGGTAGGTGAGTGTATGGCAAATCTAAATAGCATTGCTAAGAAGTTACAGAAAGCAATACTACAAAAAGGATTAGTTATAAAGATGGGGACAAGTCAGTTTTATTCTGTGGAGCAAAATAGACTTATCACCATGTACATCCTATCTACCAGAGTATTAGAAAGAAAGAAAAACGGGGAATGGAAATATTATGATTATGAAATTATCCGAACAGCATCACAGATAGAGATTGTAAATTGTTTAAATGATATATGGAGGGCGGTGAAAGAATGATTGAGACTTATGCGGAAGCAACAGAAAACATAATTAAAGAAGAAATGCAGAAGAAAATTAGTGACATGATTACAAAGAATGAAAAGCTGAAAGAAAAGAATGAGTATCTGCAAAAAGAGGTAGAAGACGCAAAGGCTGTCGGAGAACGGGCACTGTGCGAAGTACAGGAACTTACTAAAAAGAATAAGAGACTGGTAGAAGAACACAACAGGCAGAATGGAACAATACAAGCACTCAATATTGCACTGGATGTCATTACAGACAGATACAGTAACCTCAGAAAGAGACTGTGTGGAACAGGCAAGGGTGGTGAGTAGAATGAACGTACAGCTTTTAAGATGCCATTCTAATACTAAAAAATGTACT
>ERZ772897.392-NODE-392-length-54597-cov-9.671519_pt1 | contig 54597 bp, 64 predicted proteins | sample MGYA00512125_ERZ772897 | MGnify/ENA primary metagenome ERZ772897 (study PRJEB29015, sample SAMEA2737660) | human gut metagenome | biome: human gut; feature: human-associated habitat; material: faeces | place: China | collected 2012 ... | reverse complement strand
GCTGCACAGGGGCAGTCTAGCTGCACAGGGGCAGTCTAGCTGCACAGGGGCAGTCTAGCTGCACAGGGGCAGTCTAGCTGCACAGGGGCAGTCTAGCTGCACAGGGGCAGTCTAGCTGCACAGGGGCAGTCTAGCTGCACAGGGGCAGTCGAAGTTATAACACTATGTGGTGGGGAACTTCCTAGTGATTATGACATTTCTGATGCTGTTATAATTGATGGCGATATTCATTGTCGTAGTATCAGTTGTAATGGCATTGTTGTTTGTAAAGGTTCTTATACCGTTATAGAGGAAGGGGGTGATTATGGGTCACTCTAACGGTAAAATCACCGCACCCATTAATTTGGGTGGTGATGTATATCCTACCCTTGGTATTGGTGCTACTAGTAATGGCTATGATTTAGGGTATGCTTGTCTTAGCGAAAAAATTAATATGTGGAGTTATATAAAACCCAAAGAAGCGTCTAGCCCTTCATTTGACAACGCTAGTTTACCTGGTATAATTTATGATTCTGTAAATAAGAAATTAGTATATGATAGACCTAAAACATGGTATAGGCTTACTGATTTTGATGGATACGATCATGGGGCTAAACCTCTTACAATAGATAAAGATATCCTAACTAATCCTGTAGATGCTACAAAGACAACGTTTGTACTTACAATTTCACCATATTGGGCTGATTCTAGGTATAATTGGGGTAAAATACTTGGGGGATTTACTTGGTCTAATATGAAGATAAAGGTGGAAGTATATAATCAATTAAAGAAGTTGGTGGATTCTGGAGTTTTCGTTGTAAGTAGTATTGATAGTACAGGAAAAATTTCAATTACCCTTAATCGCAATAATCTCATATCTATGGGGGATACATATATTTATATTAAGGGTTATTTTTGTGATTACAGTGGAAATGTATTATGCTTAATCCCTACTACATCTGACGGATTTATTCGTAAGCCTATAGTGGTTACACAAAGTCTTTCTATTACACTTGGAGATACAACAGCCAACGCTTCTGGATTCTCTGTTTACGGACAGTTGACAAATGGCTCTACTTCTTCTAAATGCAGATTGAACATTACAAATAACACTTCTAGTGATTACGTTGCTTCATCCGGCAGACCATACGCTAGATATAGATGGAGGGCGAAAGATGGATCTTATACAGGTCAATGGTCAGGTAATATATTGATGCCTTCGTGCACAAATATTCCTAAATCATTTACTCGTAATGATGTGGTTGATGCTGGTAATCCACCGTCTTATGGTAATGTTACTCAATGGTATGTTGATTATCAAGTTATTATGTATTGAATACTGGATATAATATACACAAGCAATGGGCATGGAACGGCAGCTTAGGTCTGTCTGTGTGTATTCTATATTGCTCGTCAATGCAGAACTGGCATGGATTTTTAGACGTTACTGCTGTCCTCCATCCCTTGAAATTTGGAATGTTTTTCCATGAGTTGTAATTTGCTTCATTAAAAATACCTAGAATCATCTGTTGCTCTATAACATACAACTGGCTTATACCGTTTGTAGCATATCCTCTCCCGTAGTGTTTCTGTTTGCTTGGTGGAATAAATGATACGTTATATGGTGATGATATGTTGTTCCATATCTTCTTTTGAACCTCATCCGTTATTTTCTCTATATTGTTCGTTTTTGTGGACAGTAATGTATTGGCAAGATATACTTCAACAACAGCGCGGAATCTGTTTGTATTTGTGTTTATTCTCTGCTTTGTCGTTTCTCCACCGTATGTCCTTTCCATATATTCCTTAATGCCGTTGTCCGTCATTGAAATATACTCCCATCCAAGATCATCGTTTAGTTCTAGTGACAGTTTATTGCTTTCCAGTACATATTGGTATATGTCGTTATATATATCCTCACGGAACTTTTTGGTCAGTTCCAGCACTTTTTCTTTTTGGCTATCCGGGAGTTTTGATATTGACTTGAACGATTTAGCCCCTGCCAAAAGGAATACGGCTAGAAGGTCTTTAGAAAACTTCTCCGCGCGCTCTTTGGTTGACGATTTTATACCGTTGGCAAGTCTTTTTACCTGGAAGTAATAGTCTGCAATCTTAGATATTTCTTCTTTGTTGATCATTGGCTTCTACTCTTTCTGTTATACCGTTTGCTACCATATTTATCATCAAACTCTTGAAATCGCTTTGACTGTACACCTTTTGCCCAATTGATGCTAGAGTTTGAAATATGACAATTTGATTCTCATACAAAACCTTTTGGTTCTGTATGATAGCGTCAAGTTTGGATAATATTTCTCTTTCGTTGTCCATAGTGCAAAGGTATGTATTAGACTTTAATTTACCATACAAATTAATATAAATCAGAAACCTAGTATTGGATTTTTCCCTCCATTGTTTCTTCTTATAGCTTCTCCTGCTTCTTTTATCTCCTTTTTCTTCTTGATTATACATTCTTTTTCTTCAAGCGTAAAATTCATAGATATACATTTACGCATATAATTACGAAATTGTTCTATTTCATTGGGTGTCATTGTACAAATCATATATTATGTGTTTATGTATGATGTAACAAAAAAGGCAACAGTGAAGATTCACATCTGCCTGCTGCCAAAGTAAAAACATCGTAATGGTTCATTTAGATAGTGCAAAGTAACAAAAATATGTTTTATATATATATAACCAAGCTAAATTTTTAATTAATGTTAACATATTAGTTCACGTTTGCATATAAAAAAGCAAGAGAACAGATTGAGCCTTTCTCTTGCCTAAATGAATAAATTTAAAAAAAAAGCAGTTATTTTTTTTGCGAACTCTAACTATTTAAGCTATATCCATTAACGGATGCTTTATGATAATGCAAAGGTAAATATAATATTTGGTATTTACAACTGTTTTATGCGACAAAAATTGGGTTTTCAACTTTAATTTAGGTTTATATAATATTGTTTCATTAGGTCTAATTGTATTTCTTTTTGGCATTTTTTAAACTCTGGTATATTTCCTCTTGTTTTCTTCCAAGGATCTTCTCTTTTTACCAATAATTCAAGGTGCCCATCAGTGCATTTATTGTATATTCCAACAACTTCGTTCAGTAATTGTTCTGTTTTACTTTTCAGTTTAATGTTTTCACAATATTTTACTTTTATGTTTTGGAAAAAATCTATGTTATTAAATCTGTTGAATTGGGATGGTACAACAGGGCCGTGCGCCCATGCTTCAATTCTTTCATCAAATAAAACCTCATTGAAAATTGTATAATGCCACGCTTGGCAATAATATAACAATTTTTGTAATTTTGAATGTGTTATATTGCCATGTGTTTGATGTATTATCCAATCTGCTATTTGTCTTGATTTATACATTTTTGTATATGCTTTATAAAATGTTTTATTATGTGTGCAAATGTACGTGTTTATTTTGTAACTTTGTAAAACTAAATACATTTTAATTATGGAACTATTAGTAGAAAGAAAATGGTGTAAGCCTGATTATACTATAGGGCGTTTGTATATTGATGGTGAGTTTTTCAGTAATACGCTTGAAGATCGTGTTGTTGACGTGAATAAGAACGGAGTGTTTGATGGAAACGAGAAGAAAGTTTATGCTGAATCTGCTATCCCTTACGGTAGATACCAGGTTATATACAACTGGTCCCCAAAATTCGGGCGTAATATGCCAAGGCTGTTGAATGTTCCTCATTTTGAGGGTATTCTTTTTCACGCTGGGAATACAGCAAAGGATTCTGCCGGGTGTATCCTTGTTGGTAACAATACATCAAAAGGCAGACTTACCGAATCACGCTATACTTCTGACAAGTTGAACAAATTGATTGACGATGCGATAAAGCGTGGCGAACAGGTTTGGGTTACGATTAAATAGTGTGTATATTTCATCGACTATGTGTTGAAGGAGTTATGGGAGCGATGTTATTATCGCTCCTTGTTTTTTAGTAATAATAGATTATGTACAGTGCTATACTATTCTCGCCAATTTTCCATCGGACGGTTTTCCGCCAAACAGGTGATTGATGTATGCAAGACCTTTTTGTGTGCATAGAACAACCATCACGACAAAACCTGGGTGATTCTCTCTTGGAATAGGTTTTTCTTTCATCTCGAAATACCCAGCATCAATATACTTCTGTTTTGGTTCGTTCCTGTTAGCAAAGAATACTCCTGCTTCACGAAGTTTTTTGAACAAAGAGTTTCTCCCAAAAGGCAAGCCAAGTATCTTTGCCGCCTGTCCTATATCGCACTTGCCTTCCATTGCAAAGGCTTTGTCGGCGAAGTCGGCTTTCGGCTGGAGTTTCTCTATCTGTTTTTGCTGCTTTTCATTCTCCAAAGCCAAGCGTTCTTTCTCTTCTTCGGCTTGTATTACCATTAGTGCAAGCTCCTTTCGGGAAAGCTCATGCTTTGCCACTTTGTGAAATACTTGCCTATAAACCTCAAAAACTGGACGTACTTTGCGAGCAATAAAAAACTCCATACAGGAAACGGTAAGTTTGTATTCATTTGTAGGTCTTCCGCCTTTTTGGTTTTCCGCATTCTTGCGTAAAACTTGATAATCAATATTTTCTATAAATTGTTCACTTGAAGTTAGTGCTCTTACAGCTTCCTCTTTCCTGCCATAAACAAGCATCCATACTTCATCAAGATTGATTGGGAACTCATTGTCAGACTTTGACAATTCAAGAACTGCGTTGAAATACGATTTGATTTCGCTTTCGCTACTCTTTTTAGATAAGATTAATTCTAACATAGCTATTATTTTAGACAATAAAAAAAACTGCACTACGTGTTGTCTAAGTCTTAATAGCAAAACTCCGAGAGTATTTCTACATCCCGACACGGTGCAGTATATATTTTGTAATGATATACACGTTATATATGGGCACAAAAAAAGCCGATGTATGCGGCTCGTGCCGCTATTAAGTTTAGACACCACAAAGTAAATAATAATTTTTGATATATAAAAACTTTGTGGTGTTTTTTTCTACATCAATCCAAGCACCATACCTACTGCTCCCCAGAATACATCTCTCCATTCGGGCACTCCTTGTCTAAGCCACTTATCGTAGACGATTTCTTTCCCTACAAGGAGGAATAAGGTTAGTGCTATTGCTGTCCATACGGAGAAAAACCATTGCGCCACGCTTACTAAAAGTATTCCTGCAATGAGGTGTTCCATTCCGTCAACTCTTAAATTGTTAAGGCATATATAGTCCAATGCCCTTCTTATTTTTCTTAGTAAGTTTATAAATTTTCCCATAGTTTAGCTGTTATCGTTGTTTTCATTGTTTTCATTATTTTCCTCTATAACTCTAGCTTCCATATCGTTTAATCTTCTGTCTTGTTCGTCCATTCTATCATCTTCATTGTTTGCAGAAAAATCACTTTCTTCTCTTGCTGTCTGTAATGATATTATTCGGGAGTTCACAAGCTGAACGAGTGTATTGTTCCATTCGGAGAAATCTATGTATGAGTATGGTTCTATGGTAGCGTTTATTCTTAGAGCGTTATAACCTGTTGCGTCACCTTCCATTACTCCTACATAGTATTTGAATATATTGGCCATGTCATTTATGGCTGTATTCATCATTTGTGCATCACTTCTCGCCCATTCCATTTCCGGCTCGTAATACATTGCCGTTGTTCCAGTAGGTCTGTCACCTGACGATGATTGCATTGGCGGAACGACACCGCTTCCGTCAAGTATTCCGTTGTATATGTTGTCTATTTCGGTGAACAGTGAGTTTGAAGCATCCATTTTACCCATGAACTGTGCATCATCTTCTGCTCCTACACGTAAAATAGAAGTTCCTCCCAATCCGTTTCTTTGAATGTTTATTCTTCCGTTTGTCTTGATAAGTAGCATTTGGAACGCCTGTCGTGTGTTGTATTCTCCTATCATGGACATTAAGAACTCGAAATCGTCTATCAAGTCCTGTACTGCCCCCCAAAATGGAAGTTCAAGCCGTAAATATACCACAGGTATAAATCCCAGGTTATGGAATTGATGCAGTTGTATGATATTTCCGTTTTCGTCAATATCCGTTGCTATATCTCCGTTGGAATCAAGGGTGTAAAACTCATCTTTAGTCCATACATCGACAAGTGTGTCTGTATGTTCTTCTCCGTCAGCCGATATGTATGTGGTTGTATATTCTCTTGCGAAAGCTATTCTTTCACCTCTCCTGTTTTTATGCTCATACAGTGTATCTCCTTTTGAATAGCTGAAAGACCTGTATTTTATCTCGTCCTTGTCCTTATATATATATATGGCAGCATCTCCTACTTTCCCAGCTTCGCTTATAAGTTCAAACTTGGCTGTTTCCATAAGAGAATCAGTCCAGTATTCCTTGTATGTTGTCAGCTTATCCCTGTTCTGCTGGTTCGACGCGCTTTTCTTTATCTGAAATTTAAGAGGATTGGTACACAGGTGTGATACCCTTTTCTTATGTATCATCCTTTGAAGAGGGAATGCCCGTCTTTGCAGTACGTAGGGAGTTGATACCGATTTCTTTTTCTTTTTCTGAACACCTACATTCGCGCTTTCATCATCCGATGATGTGGCATCCTCGTCTGACGGGATACTGTCTTTCCAGTCGGGTCTGTTGTGTATATAATGTCCTGATGTATCCCATTGCGCTAGGAAATCATCCTGTGACATATATTTGTATATCAAAGTGGAGCGTCTTGGCTTTTTCTTTGTTCCTCCACCTCTTCCATCGTCACATCTTGACGGAAGTGCCACTTTGAACGGTTCTTTTCGTAATAAAACGTCTAATTTTAAAATGTCCATATTATAAATATTTTAATTCATCCATTATATCGCTAGGTATGTCAATCATTACATCACATACATCAAAATATGTTCTGTATAGAAATGTTCCTTCTATCAAGTCGGGTGAGCATCCCACAATCTTTTTTGCTTCCTGTTTTTTTAGCAGCCTTAGTTTCCCGTTTTCCCTTTCTATATCACGTCTTATGGCTCTTCTCTGGTCCATCAACGCTTCCCGTATTGTTTTGTTTACATACGGTTTGTCAAGAAGTTCCGGGTTTATACTGAATCCGCAATATCCTAGGTTTGTTCCTTTTATACGTGTTACCATTTCATCGGCAAGCTGTGCCCTTAGATCGAAATAGAATCTTACAGGTTGATCATCCTTGCTTTTGTCTAGTCTTTTCGGAACACCTCTAAGTATTGCCAGGCTTTCGGGAAATGCGTCACGGAATGTAGGTGCTCCAAGACCGTCAAATGCCAGTCTGTTTTCACCGATTCCCCATTTCCGTAGATTGTTTCTTACCCATAGGTTCAAATCCCTAGGCTTTAATGTGTTTGACCATTCTAGGTCTTGTAAGTGGTGTCCTATGAAGTGCCCCATTACACAAACGTCACCAAGACCGTATGCTATATCCAGTGTAGCACATTCAAAATAATCGTCAAACACAGGCTGAGATGAGAACATTTCCTCCATTTCGTCACGGGTTATCCACTCGTTTCCCCCTTTTATCAGCTTCCATGAACCTAATGCGTTTATTGATACTTCTTGTGCTGTTCCTCCAAGGTTTTTCTGATAGTCTGGATTGGAAGCCATAAGTATCTTGTTATCTTCCAGCCCGGAAGCTATAAAGGTTATGCTCTTGATGTATCTTTTACAGTTTGTTTCGTCAATTTTGGTATTTTTACCGAATCTTGCGATGATATAATCTTTTGCCTGAGCAAATACTTCTTGTGGGCTGTCACCCCATGCTGTTTCATGTATAGTATCTCCATATTGAAAGAAATATCTTACTTTCCCCGATCTTTCTGGAATTGCTATTCCATCATCGTCTACCCACCATGATACCATTGCTCTCCAGAAATCGCTGTACGGATTTGGGTTGCACGCGCCTATAAGGCTTGTTCTTAGTCCTGATGATGAACGCAATACCGTTTGAAGGTAGTTTATGATAGGTTCTGTTGCCTGTGAGCACTCGTCTATCGCCACCTTGACAACGTTACCACCCTGTTGTCTGTCCTTAAATTCGCTTACGCCTTTTTCTCCCGACAAGCAGGCATCCCCAAAATAATCATATCGTATTTCACCTCCTGCGTCAAGTCTTGAAAGGCGTTTTGAATCAATATACTCACCATAAGGTTCAACCATCTTTGAAACCACTTTAAGAATACCGTCCGCTTTTTCTGCGGATGTCTTGTCTTTACGGAAAACAAGTGCGGAAAATGACGGGTGGTTGCATGAACTCAATATATCCATCCCAAGGCATACGGATTTTCCTCCCCCACGATTCCCGTGAAGTATCTTTATCCCTGCCCTGTTCCTTAGAAATGCCTCCTGTGAACCTTTCTGTGGGGCAAGCATATTTACCTTGTACCCCTTGCTTCTTCTGTCCTCTATATATCTTTGGACGAAATCAAGGCTTTTATATGGTATGATTCCCCTTTTGCCATATCGTTTCAGCGATTTGACAACATCCTTAGTCTTTAATCCTCGGTATTTTAAGTCAATTTCTTCCATCGTTTTCTATGTATCCCGCAAATATAATATTTTTTTAAATATTTTTTTGCTTATACACATTTTTTAACTACATTTGCATCGGTAAGAGGTACTTACTGTGCGCAAAGGTCTTGTGCATGAATCACATAAAAAAAAATAAATAGTATATGGATGAAAATGTAAAAGTCATTTTTGAAGGTATCAAGAATGCGTTGGGAGAAAGTAGCTCCGTTATTACAGATCGTACAATCGAACAGACAATTAATGAGTTCTCAGCGTTCGCACCGCAGGAAAATGCGGAAAAGTTCTGGAATGAAAGTGTTGTGAATCATTTAAAGAACACTGTGGCAGGTCAGGTAAGAGCGTTTGCGTCTGATAAGCGCAAAGAGTGGGATACAATCAAGGAACAGGAGATATCCAACTTGAAAAAGGAATGGGAAAAATCACATTCGTCGCAACAACAACCGCCACAACAACAACAATCATCATCAGAACAGAAACAGTTTGAGTTGCCCGATGATGTCAAGGCTAAACTTGAAGAGTTTGAAAAGTTCAAGAAAGAGTTTGAAGCTAAAGAGCAGGAGGAAAAGCAGAAGCAGATTGTAACTGAAAAGCGCAAGAAGCTGTCTGATTTGATTAAACGCCCGGAAGCAGGTATGCCTAACGAGTTGTTGCGCAACATCATTTTTGAGAACATTCAGATTTTGCCCGAAGAGGAAGATACAAGCATTCTTCTGAAAATACAGGGAAAGTACAATGAAACGTGTACTAAATACACAAAGGATGGCATTAATCCTTTCATCTCTGACAAGGGTGGTTCTAGCGATGTAAAGTCATTCATAGATAGAAAGAGAGAAGAAGATAAGGCTAACAAGGAAAACAACATTGTCAGCCGATATTACAGTAAAATTAACAAATAGTTTTTTTAATTATGAAAGCAGGAGTTCTTGCAACAAGTTATAGTAAGATTGGTGGCGCAAGACATATCTTTTCTAATGATACGTCTTTGCACGTACTGTTGGTAGGATGTAACGTTCCAGTAGAACGTATGCCTACAGTTGGGAACAAACTTCCGGCTGGCACTATGATTAAATGTGATTCCTCAAAGCAGAATGGCGGTGACATTCACTATTCATTCAGAATGTACGAGAAATCGGATTCTGGTGCTACGGTAAAAGTTGAAAAAATCATGGGTAATACAGTTGCCAAGGTTGGCATGGTTGTCGGCAAAGCACCTACTACTGCCGCAGGTACTACAACTGGTTTTACCATTAACGCTATTGATTCGTCTCATGACGAATATGACATCCTTACATTGTCCGGGGATGCAGGTAAATTGGAATTGACCGATATTTTGGTTGAAGTTACACAGGTTGGTGCTAGCGCAAAATTCAAGGTTATTCCTAATGCTATCCTGCCTTATGATGTTGACACCATTCCCGGTGCCACTCTCTATCCTTTCAACGGTGCATGGATGGTGACAAGTGAGATTTTGGAAAAACGCATTCCGCCCGTAGCTTCGGCAATCAAAAAGGCGATGAAGGATGATGAATCATATCCTTGCGTTTTCCGTTACACATTGTATAACTAATTAAATTTTTTGTTTTATGCAAAGATCGACATTTAGTTTCTATGATTGGCATTTCTCCGGGGAGATGCAGGAACTTATGGATTATGCCAATCAGAAATTTGATAACGAAAACTGGAGAAGCTACGGAGATTGGGATGTTCCTCAGATGAGTAAATCATGGAATGTCATGGTTGACGAATACACACAGGCTACCCGTCCTGTAATGCTGGCTCCTTTGGCTGAAAAGCCTATCATGGATACTACGGGATTTGAATGGTATTCTGGCCGTATTCCGAAGATGGGTCACGCCATTCAGTTTATGGAAACCGATATTCAGGAGTTCTATGAACTTGACATTCCGCAAGGCGCATTGCTTGACAAGATCCGTGAGAAATGGTACACAAAGATGGAAGCGTGTATCCAAGGTTTCCATACCGAGTTGAACTGCATGACTTATCAGGCTCTTTCTACAGGTATGCTTAACTATACAGCTAGTGGTACCAACTCAATCCCTGTTCAGATTGACTATCGTGTTCCTGCAAAACACAAGTTGAAAGCGTTGAAGCAGAAATGGTTTAGCGATACAGACTGGACACCGAACGAGAATGCAGATCCTATTAAAGACCTTCAAAGAATGTGTAAGATTGCCGACAATGACGGTGTACCATACGACCACTTTGAAATGTCCAAGGATTTGTATGACAACTTCCTGATGCACCCGAAAGTGACAGCAGCAGTACAGGCTCGTCTTGTTCCTGCCGCAGCATATCCTATGAACAATCAGGAGATTGTTGATGTGCTGATGAAGGTGTTCTCTATTCCTGTGATTATCCCTATTGATGAGAAATCAAAATGGAACAAACTTGGTGTGATTGAGGAAGCCAAACCGTCTTTTGAGAAAAACACTGTTGTTCTTGTTCAGAGCGGTCAGTTCTTCCGTATCAAGAACTCACCGTCAATGTATTTGCAGGATACCAACCCGGCTGTACGTATTTCTTCTTTGGAAGGCGGACGTATCGCGTTCTTGCATCAGTATTCTTCTGAACCGTATGCTGAGAAGAGTTCAGGTGAATTGTGGGCGTGTCCTGTGATGAAGAATCCGAACAACCTTATCATTATGAAGGTTGACGAGCAGTCAAATACAGGATTGTAAAAAGTTGAACCATGAAAGTCATTATTGATATAAATGGAGAAGGCACAGCAAAGGGCGCAGGGGAGTATTTCATTGGAGATACTCTCACGCTCCAAGCTATTCCCGAAGAAAGTGTAGAGTTCGGATACTGGCTTATTGCCGACAATGAAACATTGAAGCCGGAGGATAGACTGAAAGTTTCGGATAATCCGTTCACTATTCAAGTTACCCCTCAGATAACAGCAAAGGGTAACATGAAGGTAGAAGCATATTTCTATATGTCTATGCGTGAATATCTGAAAGCACAGATTGACTATGAGTTGAAAAACACATCGTATATCAGTGTTGCCCAGAAATGGGGATTCCGTTTGTCTGATGATAGCCGTGAAACGTCTGAGATGAAGAAGGATTTGGCTTATGCTGATTTGTTGCTCATTGTTTGTACTGCCCCTTCAACGATACAGGGAAAGACAAAGAAAGCCGGAAACTGGTCAATTACCGACACAAGCAAGACTATTTCTATCAATGACAAGAAAAGATTGGAGCAACGCGCAAAGGATTTATACGCCAAATGGGGTTTGAATTTGGATGTTGGAACAGATGTTGAAATAACTAGATTAAGATGGTAGTATGGGAAAGAGTATTTTAGGTGAGGATATGTTTCCTGATATGGTGAGAATTTATCAGAACAAGAACAGTTCGGATAAATATCAGACTACCCCATATTGGGAGATGATATACGAAGGAAGGGCAAATATACAGGAAAAGGATACAGGTTCGGAAACGAATGATGTTGACAAATCCGAATATGCCGCCTACCTAGAAGATAACGATGTAACCATACCTTCCGGGTGTCTGTTGGATTGGCAGAATTTCAACCATCCGTTTTCGGACAACAGCAATAGTTGGCGTGAGATAAAGAAACCTCCATTTAACAATATGGAATTTGGTACGGTGATATACTTTAACCAAATAGAAAACTAGAATACTATGACAATCAATTGGACGGAAATAATACTTGCTTTGTTGGGTACAAATGGCATAACCCTTCTAACTTCAATGTTAATGTTTAAGCAGAAGAAGGAAAAGATGGAAACTGAAATTGATTCTTCTACCTTGGACAATCTTGAAAAGGGGTTTGCTATTCAGGGTGCTCAGTTGAAGAAGGCGCAAGAGGAAATTTTGAGTTATCAGCAATCTCTCCACGATGCTTATCAGAAGATACAGGAGCTTTACAATGAACTGAATGATATTAAAACAGAACTGAAATGCGCTAAAGATGATCGAGATTTGCTAAAAAAGCAGATTGAGAAACTGAGTAAACCAGTAACAAGAAAGACAAGTACAAAAAATGCAGGCAAATAACAACGATAAAGTATTGAAAGAGTTTGGTAGTAATGTCCAAAATGCCTTGGATGAATCTATCATGCAGTTCATGGAAGATATCGCCACGAATATCATGGATGATATAAAAGACATGGAGGGATTTACCAATCAGACTTTCAATCTTGAAGATAGTTATGGATGTGGCATTTACAAAGATGGGGTCCTAAAGAAGATTGTGTGGGCAAATGCAACGAAAGTTGCAAATGAGCCTAGGAAACGTAACAATGTCGAGTATTGGGGGCGTGAACTTGCCGAAAATTTCTTCAACAGTTATAAATCCGATGGTTCTGAAAAATATGAACTGGTTGTCGCTGCTGTCATGTATTATGCCAAGTATGTTGAGAACTATCACCTGTTGAACGTTCTTTCAGATTCTTGGATTAAGACAAAGACAGATTTAAAAGGGGGTAAATATACTGTGGTTTTTAAGAAAATTGCAGCTAATATGTTAAACAAATATTTTAAGTGAAGTTATGGGCTACTTTAATCCTTCAACAATAAATACCACCTTGTACAATATTGTATTGGACAAGAAGATTGCTGACGATGTATATAAGGTACAGCGTCCTGCAAGTGTTGATGATAAGGTAACTAGTTTTATTGTCGTAAACAACAATACAAGAATTGTAAGCAATACCGAGGGCGGCCCTTACGGTCACTTCGGGAAAGGCGAAACAATGGCTACGGTTACTTTGTTTGTAAGGGCATTGCCTGGGAACATATATCCGTCTGTCATGGATGCGTTGAGTGAAAAGATGGTAGAACTGTTCCCTCAAAAGACTATGCAGCTTCATTTCGAGATATTTAATGTTTTACCACCAATATTTGACGGGGTAGGATTTTATTATATGTCCGTCCTGTTGAATGTTGTCATTTCAAAGGATTAGCCGCATGAAAAACGTGAGAAAAAACAGTGGAGGCGCATCGGTAGATACGTTTTCATCAATTAACAATAACTTTTTAAATACAGAAAATAGAATGGCACGAGTAAATTTAGACACCAGCCCTGCTTACTTGAACGGGCAGTCGGCTGCTTTGACATTTGATGCGATTGAGATTACCGATGAAACTCAATATTCAAGTTTTAAGAATCCGAAGATTCTTCCCAATATTGAATCTGGTACTACGGAATCCGCTGGTACTGACGCTGACACTTCTGAAACAAAGAACGAGCAGGGTGCTACCGTATTCCAGAATATCACACCGGGTACTATGGCATTTACCTTTACAGGTATGTCCACTTCAAAAGCCGCTTTCGCTTTCTTTACGCAAGGAGATGAAGCAAGGGCTGAGTTGGAATTAAGTAGTTTAACTGATACTGTTGATGCTTTCGGTAAGGGAACTTCTCAGAAACTGAAAGCGTTTGGTGCAAGCTCATTCAAGCAGTTTGTACGTCCTATCGGTATTATCAACGGTACTGGTGACCGTATGATCTTCTTCCCGAAGGCATCATGGGCTGTCAGCTTCACAGGTGCTCCAAGTAACGCTGGATATCTTGGATTCTCCGCTACTGTGACAGCATTGGAAGTTAACACTCAGTATTTGAAAACCATGATGGTTCTCGAACTTGACAATTCGGGAGTGAGTGATTGATGTAGACGGGTGATGAATTATTAGCCGGGCGTTTTCGTCCGGCTTTTATTGTTTTTTAACTGATTGTGTTTGATTTTTATTAACCTTTGTTGTATTTTTGCTGTAAAAATTAACACCATGACAGATAAAGAATTGTCTGATAAATTAAAGCTAAAAGCTATAAGCCTTGGACTGTGTAAGGAATGGACAAATGGATGGGGAAACCCGGACAAATATGAATTATGCGAGAAATATATCAGAGGCATTGACTTCTGCCTATTTAACAGGTTCCCGTCAAATGAAATAATCAAGAAGGAGTTTGCTGGTGTTAGGGAGAAGTTTAATATCTTTGTTGATGATACCAATCTTTTCATAAGCAATCCTAAATGGTCTATTTTTAATGGTTCGTGTGATTGTGTTGTCACATTCAACGATTTCGGTATAGGAGAGATGTATGTCAAGGATAACAGCCGTGTAAGTCTTGTTGCGCTTGACAACAGCATAGTACACGTTTCTTTGATTGACGATGCCAAACTTGATATTGTATCGTCTAAATATACAAGGGTATTCGTTTATACAAATACTCCAAAGAACATATCAAAGGTAGATGTGAAAGGAAAATTAATGATAAAACCGTTCAAGTTAGTTTAAGAAAAATGGGAATATTCAACTGGAAACAACCTGACTTAGATGATCAGATAAAGATGCAGAAGTTTGCCACTCATAAATACAAAGAGGTTATGGTTGGCAATAAGAAATTCAAGGTGCGTGGTCTTAGACTGGGTGCATATGACTATATTGTGGATAAGCTGCTGATACGTGATATTATCAATCCAGATACAGCAAAAAAGGAAATGATTGCAATTATGAAAAATGACGCATCTATTCCGTACAAAGTTGCAGCGGCAGGAGTATTGAATAACTATTGGTTTTTTGAGATAATTCCTTTTGCAAGACGTATATACGCTTGGTGGTTAAGCAGGCACTATGACCATAAGGAACTAACTCCGTTGATAGAAGCCATCGTGGAGGGGGCTAATGTAAGTGATTTTTTTACAAATACAATCCGTTTAGCGTTCTTGATAGATACGACAGCGACATTAAGCAAGAAGGATGCCATGAAATTATCTCTCGATGCAAAATCGGCTCACGAGGATCTATCCAAAAAGATTTCCCCCAATTCAGAGGAGATTTAAGACTATTCGGAGGATTGATGATAATCAAGGACTGGGCTTTGCTATGGAAATATTCATGGAGTTATATACAGGCAGTAATAATGGACCAACCTAAACTTGATTATCATTTTGAAGAGAAAGTTAAGTTGTATAAGGCTTCTCTTACAGAAGATTTATATGAGGAAGCTAACAAGGATGCAAGTGGCTTTATATATAGATTCAAAGAATCTAAACCTAAAGAAGAGCATCCCGATATATTACTAAAAGACATTTTGCGATGATAACAAAATACGATCCTAAAATATATCCCCTTAAACTGTATGTTGCAGTGGGGGATGACCAACGGGAAAATGTGAAGAAAAAATTTTCCACTGATTTTGATATAAATCAGGATTTATTTAGTGACTGCGATGCAATGACGCTAATGGTTAGGGAAAGGAAAACAAGACATTTAGGAGTGTTGATATGGCTGTCAAGAGATGGATTAGGAATAAGGGCTGTTTGCCATGAATCATCTCATTTTGTATGTAATCTATTTGATTATTGTGGTATATCAATGGGGTATAAAAATGGGCAGGATGAGCACTTTGCATACCTTTTAGGTTGGTGTGTTGAGTGTGTAATGGATAGTGTTGCGAAATATTTAAAAAACAATAAACATTAACTACCCACAGGCTAAATACCTGTAGGTGTTGATTAGACTAATCGTTAGGAGAGAATATATAGTTACCAAGGGGTGCTTGCTCAAGCCCCTTGCTCTAAGGTCAGTGATTAAACAATTCTGTGGGGTAGGAATAGTGTTACTGACGGTAAACCTCTCCATAACATTGTCGATGAGCCTTTAACGGAGAAATCCGACTTATAGTAAAAATGGTTTACGTAATTAATAAACAAGGACAAGCACTTATGCCAACCGAAAGGTTTGGTAAGGTTAGAAGGCTGTTAAAAAACAGTCTAGCCCATGTTGTGTGCCGTATTCCGTTCACAATTCAATTGGATTATGACACAACAGATTATACACAGCCCGTAAGTTTGGGTGTAGATGCTGGTAGCAAGCATATCGGTATATCGGCAACAACAAGTGATAAGGAATTGTATGCAGCAGATGTGGAATTGAGAAACGATATTGTGGATAAGCTATCTACTCGTAGGGAACAAAGAAGAACCCGTAGGAGTAGGCTTCGTTATCGCAAGGCTCGTTTCAATAACAGGATATCTTCCAAGCGTAAAGGTTGGCTGGCACCATCTGTTGAAAACAAAATCCAAACTCATTTGACTGTTGTTGAGAAGATACATAAGTTCCTGCCAATAACTAATATCGTAGTTGAAACAGCTTCCTTTGATATACAGAAGATCAATAATCCAAGTATATCCGGCAGTGAATACCAGCAAGGAGAACAGCTTGATTTCTTCAATGTGCGTGAGTATGTGCTATTTAGAGATAATCATATTTGCCAACATTGTAAGGGTAAGAGTAAAGATAAAGTCTTGAATGTGCATCACATAGAGAGCAGAAAGACTGGAGGTGATAGCCCGAAAAACTTGATTACCCTTTGTGAAACTTGCCATAAGGCATATCATAGAGGTGATTTTGAATTAAATGTAAAGCGTGGAAAGTCTTTTAGAGATTCCGCCTTTATGGGGATTATGCGATGGAGTTTCTATGATAGACTAAAGAATATCTATCCTAATGTAAGTATGACTTTTGGCTATATCACGAAAAATGCCCGTATCACTAACAATCTCCCTAAAGAGCATTATGTTGATGCAAGGTGTATCAGTGGTAATCCTGTGGCTAAACCTCTTGGATATTATTTCTATCAAAAGAAGGTGCGTTGTCAAAACAGACAAATACACAAAGCTAATTTCTTAAAAGGTGGTAGAAAGAAACTCAATCAAGCACCATTCTTAGTGAAAGGATTTAGGTTGTTTGATTTGGTTGAATATCAAAAGGATTTGTATTACATATTTGGAAGAAGAGATAGTGGTTTCTTTGATATTAGGAAATTGGACGGAACTAAAGTGAATAAAGGCTCTATCAATTGCAAGTATTTGCGATTGGTAGATAAAAGAAAAAGTATATTAATTGAAAAGAGAATGCAAGTAAATTTATGAAGATTAGTTTGTTTGTAAACGGAAATTTGGTGTGCGACCGAAGCAAAGCGAGGGAGCACAGAGGGGCTTTAGCCCGACAGAGGGGCTTTAGCCCGACAGAGGGGCTTTAGCCCGACAGAGGGGCTTTATGAGATAATAGCCTTAGATGGTAGTGATATACCAGAAGAGTTTGATTTGTCACAAGCTATCATTATTGATGGTGATGTACGTGTGACGGGTAGTTTGGCTTTAGGCGGCAATATCGTCTGCAATAAATTTGTGGAGGTGTAGTCTATGGGTCACTCTAACGGTAAAATTACTGCACCTGTCGGATTGGATAGTGATGTATATCCTACCCTAGGTATTGGTCCTACTAGTGATGGTTATGATTTAGGGTATGCGTGTGCAAATACGCATGGGAGAATAAACAGATATTCATATATAAAACCAATTGATAGATCTGATTTAGGTGTTGTGCAGTTTAACGATTCTACATATACTGCATTTACAAAAATGATAATATATACAATAGGAAATACTGTTCCATCTAGCACTATTGCAGAGTATAAATCTCCTAAAAGTGTATATCGTATTGCTGATTTTGATGGGTATAATCATGTAGAATATCCTGTTAAACTTAATATAAACATTCTCCCGTCAAATATATTAGATTATGATACGTATAGTCAAACTGTAAAACTTGATTTAAATGGAAGTTCTAGAAATCTTTTATCATTACTTATAAATGACACTGTTTCTAGCTCAATAAAATCATGGAGGTGCGCTATTTTAATTATTGCAGAGAAGAATGGTAGTAGAAGATTTTTCCTGGGAGAAAAAGGTACTTCTGATAGCCTAAGATTAGGTTTTTCTCCAAACAATTCAAACATTTATTCTGCTTTTAAAAGTATGGATATAGGCACTTGGTCTTGTACCATAATGGCTGTAGCTGTACATGGAAGTCACCCTGACAGTAATAATGAAGCACATGAGATTTCATCATCTACAGGATATAAATTTCCTATTATTCCAGAGTGCTTTGGATATAAGACAAAAATAACAGGCGTGAAAATAACTACCCCTAAAAAGAGATTTTTCTATAAAGTTATTTTTATAGATAATTCAGGTAGGGGAACATACATACCTTATGACATACGTGTGCAAATGGTTGTACAAGATAATAATAATAAAACTTTATTTAATCCTGGTATTAAAACATGGGGTGATATAGAACGTGATTCTATTTCTGTTTCTGGGAGAGAATACATTTACGAAGAAAATTATACAATAGATGATGGAAGTGGTAAATTAACAGGGTTAAAATGTTTTATGACAATACCTGATTATGAAGAAGAACCTGGTATTTGGGAAACTCCAGATTTAAGTGGAAGTAATTATTCTAGATACATATATAATCAAGGTTTACATACCACAGAATTGGAATGGGATTTATCTAGTAAAGAAGTTAATGAATTTAGAGTTTCTTTATCATATAGGGATTCTTCCCAATAACACAATTGGTATGTATATAAATACCTAAAATAAGCCCGAAAGTTACACGAACTTTCGGGCTATTTTGTAACCTGAAAACAATATGAAACCGATACCTATGTATCCAAGATTGATTAGTATTTTTTGCCATTTAGACAATTCCTTTTCTACCTTTACTTCTACAATTTTCTCCACGGTTATTATAGAATCTTTCGTCACTACTGTTTCTTTTTCCAAGGATGGAATACTGTCTTGTAAAAAGTCTTTCTTGTTTTTCAAACTATGAAAAAGCCTGCCATCCGACATTATTTTAGCGTCTGATACGGCTAATGATGTTTCCAAGTGTGAACTATCTTCAAATGTTGTATGTTGTATGTGTTCTGTTGGAAGAGTTATTATTTTTGATTGCCATACTACTCTTTCTGTTACTGTCGTGTTGTGGTCTACTATGGTTGTATTTGTCGAAGATGGAAGTAGCTTGCGTGAACAAGAACACGACAGTAACAAAAAAAATAGCAATATAGAAAACGGCTTATTCATGTGCGTTTTATTGTTAAAAACATTAAATCATATTATAAATCTGAAATTCATTTATTCGTCACATCAATCAACCCATATGAAATATATTTCAATTTCTTATAAGAAACATCTTTCTTGTTGCTTCCATTGTCTTTTAAATTAATGTTTATTCAACATAAGTCGGGATTACTCCCGTTAAATACCCATCGCCAATGTTGGATGAGGTTTTCATAAGCAGCACCGTTTCACCGAATACGCTACTCCTTTTAACCACTTAACTTAGAGCTACAGACTTGGGTAAACATCCGTAGGTAACTATATATCATTCTCATCCAACGTAGCACTCAAAGTGCTTAGGCTAATAACCTGACTCCAAATGAAGCATATATAAAATATACAGTAAACTTTAATATCTTATATATTATTCGAGGTTATCGACAAGATTTGTTGCGATAAGCGAGATAAATTCCTCCTTCGGTATTTCCAATGCTTCGGGAGAGTTCCATTTCACTTTGATTGCACCGTCAGTACCAATAAGTTCAATGATTTTAGCAAATCCTTCAAAGGCGAAGTATCTAGGCTTCATATCACATTCCTCTTTCATTTTCTCTTGGTATGCTTCGGAGTATGCCTTGTTCAGTTCTTCTGTTTCCTTGTTGAAATCTGCTTCTGTCTTTCTGATTTCATCCGCTTCTTTCTTTTCCTCTTTTGTCGCATCTTTCTTACCGTCAATCTCTTTCATGTGATTGATTTTCTGTGCGCGCTCGTCATATCCTTCCTTCTTTATCTCTTTAAGAACCTGTTGCATATCATCATCGAATGCTTTTGCAGCCTTGTCGTAAGCGACACGCATAAGCATGATTTTTGCTTTCAGTTCTGATGGAAGTTCCTTCCCTTCTAGTGATAAGGGGATATTCAAGAGAGTTAATCTCTTTAAAAACATTTCTTGGTTCGTCATTTCTTCTTGCTGTTTAAATTGAAACTGATGAGATGCCTTTCGTGTTAATGTATTTTGTAACATCGGTTACGAAAGAGTTGATGATGGTAATGATAGCAATTTGTGCTTCCAAGTCGGGATGATCGTTGTAGTTGATTGCGATACCACCGTTCTGATTGAAATAGAATGTGGCGAGTTGGTTTTCTGATTCCAATGACTTCACCTCTCCGCCATCAAATGAATCAATGTTTTTTCCGTTTGATACGTTTACATTCGCATTCACCTTGTATTGTTTTTCCACATTAGCTTCATTGCTGAATGTTACGCTGGCTGAATTTACGCCAACGAGTGTTACTTTGTTTTCTTCTATAGCCATAGTTAAAAAATTATTTTATTGCAAAGATAATATAATCGTTTTTAAGTACAATTTTTAATATGTTAAAAAATACTAATGGATTTTTGTTTATTGTAAATCATGCTCTTGTGCTTATTTTTGCTATTTTTGCAATAATTAAAAAACAATAACTATGGCTGATGTTGATTTAGGAGCATTAAAGTTTAAGATTGGGCTAGATGATTCCAGTCTTGACAAACAGATAAAGGATATACAGAAGAAGTTGCAGGACACTTTTAACCAGGAGATGTCCTTTAAGCCTATGTTGACCGATATAGGCAAAATGAATGACGAACTTAGCGAGGTTGTAGAAAAGATAAATAAAGCGAATGAAAACGCATCCAAGGTAGGGAAAGGGAAGTCGAACAAGAAAATGGATATACTTGTTCAGATGGAAGAATTGTCAAACAAGATTGTCGAAGCGACAAGAGAGTATGACAAACTGGAAAAGACTTACCGTAACTTAGGCAATGCAGGTGGGGATAAGGGGATGGCTACAAGAAAAGCTAATCTTGAAAGTCAGAAGAAAGCGATAGATGATCTTGTGGCTGAATTGAACAGATTGAAAACGGCATATTCCCTTACTGCTAACAGTGCGCCCAAATTGTCCATTTCCGATGAGAGAGAACTTAACCTTCTACGCCAGCAATACGAGATGGAGATTGCACGGACAAAGGAGATGGATAGACAAGCATCAAAGCAGGAGCAGGCGAATAAAAAGATGCAGCAGACCAATCAGAAGTATCTACAATACCTTTCTGGTCAGTCTGGACTTGCCCTTGGTATGCCTGAGGGAAGTGCTGAGGACTTGAACAAGAAAATTGCCGCCATACAGAAACGCCTTGAACTATTGAATAAATTCAAGGTTGAAGTTCCTTTAAACAGCAATCAGATAACAAAGGCTGACGCTCTTATTCAGAAATTGCAAGGCAGATTGGAGAAGTTGCAATCATCTTTAAGAAAAACATCAACGAATGAATTGCTTAATATCAATCCTACGTCTATCAATCAGGCTAACAATCTTATTTCTGAATTAACGAACAGGCGTAATGCGCTTAATACGACTGACGCAAACTATAACCATACCCTTACTCTTCTCAACAGGAAGATACAGGAACATAACAAGTTTGTAAACGAAGCTACATCCTATGGAACAAAGATGCAGCAGACCAATCAGAAAAATGCCGCAAGTTCAAAGGAATTTACCGAGGAACTGACAAAGCAGAGCAGAATGATGCGTGAGTTTGTCAATACGATAAAAACTTATGCAGGATTCTACTTTTTCAGAGATATGTTTCAGGAACTTGTTGCTATCCGTGGAGAGTTCGAGTTGCAACAGGTATCATTACGTGCCATCATACAAGATGCAAGACGGGCTGACCAGATATTCAGTCAGATTAAGGGGCTTGCTGTAATATCTCCTTTCCAGTTCAGTGATTTGGTTGGATATACCAAACAGCTTGCAGCATTCCAGATACCTGTCAATGAATTGTACGGTACAATGAAAAGCCTTGCGGATGTTTCCGCAGGTCTTGGTGTGGATATGGGGCGTATCATCCTAGCTTATGGACAGATAAGAAGCGCAGGTGTGTTAAGGGGGCAGGAATTACGTCAGTTGACAGAAGCTGGTATTCCTGCATTGGACGCATTGAGAAAAAAACTGGAAGAAGTAAGAGGCGTGGCTCAAACTACTGATGATGTGTTCAACGCCATATCAACACGTCAGATTCCTTTCGAGTATATTCGGGAGATGTTTACCACAATGACGGAAGATGGTGGTATGTTCTACAAGATGCAGGAAATACAAGCCGCATCTTTGAAAGGTATGGTAAGTAACCTTGCCGATTCATACAAGATTATGATGAATGACATAGGCGAGGCGAATGATTCCGTTCTGAAAGGAATTGTGGGAAGCATAACCGATGCAATGAACAACTGGAGATATTTCTCTAAGGCAATAGAGGGCGTTGCTGTAGGATATGCCGCATTAAAGGGATTACAGCTAGCTAGAACGGCTATGCTTGGTAAAGAAGTTGTTGCAACAACTAATGCTATTAAGGCTGAGAAATTAAGGGAAGCCCAGTTGCTTAAACAGGCTGCGATGTATAGAACGCTCACTACTGCCGAGAGATGGAAGATAGCGACAGCGTCAAAACTGTCTGCCGTAGAGATAGTTGCTGCCGTTAATTCGGGAAAGATGTCGGCAGAGATGGCTAAACGTATTCTTGCCACGAATATGCTGACACAGGCTGAACGGCATCTTCTTGTAACAGAACTTAAACTGACAGGTGCGGAAGCTGCAAGAATGTTGTCTATGACAAAAACGACAATGTTGATGAACAGATTCAAACTGGCAACATTCGGTTTGACAAATTCATTGAAAACATTGTGGCTTACGATAAAGGCTAATCCGCTTATGACAATACTTACCGTTGCAGGTCTTGTGGCGGAAGCGTTTCATGTGATGTCTGCACGTTCGGAAGAGTTCAATCAGAAGATAAAGGATAGTGCAAAGTCTTTCCGTGAATCATACAGTGATTTGCAAAAAGACCTTGACAAGATAAACTTCGATAAACTTACCCCGGAAAACCTTGAACAGCTTGACACGAAACAGTTGCAGTCGTATGAGGAAACACTTACTGGAGTATTGTCAAAATATGGCAATATAGGGCAATATATAGTACAAAACAGCAAGAAGATAGATGATCAGAAATCACGTGTGGAATATCTGCAAAAGTCAGCATCGGAACTAGAGCAGGTTTATAAGCGCGCTGCCGAAAATGCGGATATAATGTTTAAGGCGGATAAGGCAACATCTACGGGTGTATTTGGAGATTCATTCTCTGATATGCTTAAAGATTACGAGGAATCGTCTGTAAAACTCACTTCGGCAAGTAAGGATATAGAAGAGTTTCGTGGTCAGATAGTACAGGCATCCAAGGAGATTATAAACATGGGTAAGGGTACTAAGGAATGGAGAAACGAACTTACCGAACTGATAAACAAAGGGGCTTCGGCAGCTACTATTGTAGAGAAGATACGTTCTTTGGCTGAAACGTCAGGAGATGCACGGACATTTGAAATATTCAAGAACAAAGCCCATTTTGACAGTGAGGAATTGTTGAAGGAGTATGAGAAATTGAGGATGGGCATCACGGATGAAGTAAAAAAACTTGAATCATCCTTTAATTTATTTGCAAAATATACTGAGAAAAAACTTAAAGATGTATTTGGCAATATAGATGTAAAAAACCTTACTGATGAGCAACAGAAACAATTAAAGATACATCTTGATGAATTTGCAGTAGCTAATGAATTAGGGGAAAATGCTAGAAAGAAATTAAACGAACTGGCAAAAGAAAGATGGCGTATTCAATTTAAACTTGATGATAGGGAAGCCCAAGCAGGATTGACAGGATGGAAGAAATCTCTTGACGAGATTACAGGAAAAGCGTGGACTATAACAATCAAAACGTCAGATATAAAGACTGTAGAAGATTTCTTTAATGCCGTAAAAAAGGAATATAAGGATTCAAAAAGTACGATAGAAAACTATAAGAGAACTATTGATAAATTTACCAAAGAGGGAAAGCTGAAAAAAGTAGGTGATAAATACCAAATGACAGGATTGGTAGATCCCGAAGAACTTGAAACATTAAGACAAATAATAAGCGAGTTTAACGCTGCCAACGAGGCGATGTCAAAGGCTACGGGAACAGCAAAAAAATTCAACCTTGAACTGGAAAAGCAGAAGAAGGAAGGGAAAAAAAGAGATCCTCTTGCTGACCTTTGGAAAAACAGATTGTCATTGCTTGAATCCGCCTATTCCAAGTTCAAGGATTTGAGCATTAACATAGGTAAGGAAGAAGCCAAAAAGCAGATCGAAGCCATATACGGTTCACAGGCGTTAAAACTTGGCGTAGATATTGTATATGACAAACAGGCTATTGTTGACAGTTACAACAAGGCTGCAAAGGAATTGGAAACACGTGTCCCACAGGATGCGGTCAAGAACGCAAGGAAAGCTGCCGAATTGTCCTCTGAAATTTATGTTGAAGCAGCCAAGAAGGTGATGAAAAGAATTACGGATGAGTTTGACAGATACAGGAACAAGTATGACTTTTACAGTGACATACTTGGAATAACGGGTGATTCCGAACTTGCCTTAGACCTTGCCGTTCAGTTCAGTGGTGATACATCTACTATGGCTGAAAGTTTTGCAGCAGGGATATACAACAATCTGCAATCCGCATTGGCAGGAATGAATCTTGACCTTGGTGTTTCTGTCGTGCCCGACACATCTTCATTCACCTCAATGAACCAGTATATCAATCAGATACAGGAAGCCATTAAGGGGAATAAGAATATCGGAGAAGATCAGAAAGAGGTTATCCAAGGAATGATTGACGCATGGAAAGGCTACTTTGGTGAGATGGCAAAGCAATATGCTAATGACCTTGAAAAATATGGTGACTGCTATACACAGGTTGATATTATCAGGGAGAATTACCGAAAAAGAATTGAAACGGCAAAGGGTATGGGCAACACTTCATTATCTTCCGCATTGCAGAAAAGCGAAGAGATGGACTTGTTCAAGCTGACCACAGACTATCAGAACTTCTTCGGTGCTGTTGAAGCGATGTCTATGGAAGCTGCAAATACCGTTGCCGACAAGGTAAGGGAAATGCTCAACAGTGCATTTAGATCTGGTGCTATCAGCGCAAAGGAATACATGAAAGAACTTGAACGCGTGGACAAGCAGATAGAGAAGATGATGAAGAACAACCAGTCTGACTTTCAGACGTACATGAAAGATGGGATTGAAGGTCTGTACAACAAGCGTTATGATGCAGAAAAGTCAAAGATGATGGCAGGCATGAATGATATGCAACAGGCTATGGCTGACATAGAAAATGCTTCCAAGGCATACGAGGACGCGATGAAGAACGGTGATGAAGAAGCTGCCAATGCCGCTTTGAGTGCCAAGTCGGAAGCCGAATCAAGATACAAGAGCGGACAGGAAGCTGTCAAGACTGGTAAAAGAATGATGGCTGCCGCACAGAACGCTTTGCAGACGGTGAATCTTATTGACTTTATCATAACCAATATATACAATGCTATAAAGGCTATGCAGCAGATAATTGCATCCGTGTCCAACCTTATGGATTCTATGGGTAAGGATACTGACAGTGGTTTCATGCGCGAGATGAACCAGTTCTCGGAAGCTATGGGCGTTATGAATGAAGGAGTGAAGAAATCATGGGATTCATTCAAAAGCGGTGATTTTGCAGGTGCGATAGGCTCGGCTATATCCATGCCGCTTGATGTTATCGCTACGTTTAACAGGCAGCATGACAAAAGGCTTCAAAAACATATAGAGAATCTTGAATTTGAATCAAAGAAGTTGACCAATATCTATAATATGCTTGAAAAGGAATTTGAGCACATTATAGACCCGGCAAGACTTGATGAGGTGACATCCCAACAGGTTTCCAACTTAAAAGAACAGTTGCAGATTCAAAAGGATATTCTTGCTGCCGAAGAAGATAAGAAAAAGTCAGATAGAGAAAAAGTAGAAGATTACAAACAGACAATAAAAGAATTGGAGTATGAGATAAGATATTATACAGAAACGCTTGCAAGTGAATTGTACAGCATTGACTTGAAAGACTGGGCTAGCCAGATAGGTGACGCTCTTGTCGAAGCATGGCTGAAAGGGGAAGATGCAGCCAAGGCATACAAGGATACTGTGGCAGACGTCATGAGAGATGTTGTTAAGAGTTGGGTACAGCAACAGTACATAGAAAAGGCAATGCAACAGGTACAGACCACATTGTTCGGAGCAGACGGTAAAGGTGGTATGTTTGCAGACAACAAGATAGACAAGGATGAACTTATAATACTAGGAAATGTAATGGGTTCATTGGAATCAGCCTTTGCGGAAGCCGGGGGTGTGGTCAATGAGATAAACAATGCACTAGGCGGAATGCTTACCGAAACAGAGGAAAATGCGGAAGGTCTGTCCAATGCCATTGCAGGAGTTGACGAGAATACATTCAACCAGGCATTGGGTTATCTTAACGGAATGAGATACGAAATGGTTGTCCAAAGCGATCTACTCCGTCAGTTGGTATCGTTAAACGGTGGTTCGGCAGGAACGGGAGGAACGAACATGACAGCAATACAGCAGTCACAGTTGGAGGTTCTCACCCAGCAGCTTGCCGCAACTATGGCGATAAAGACAGCACTTCTAAGTGTCGTTTCCATTGCCCCAAGGTCAGGCGGAAATGCGATAAAAGTTATAATTGACTAAAATAAACGCCCTGCTAGCTTCACAGTCGGCAGGGCGTTTGAGATTGATTATGAACAAAAAAAATCCAATCACTTGAGGTGCTTAGCGGAATCGAACCGCTGTTGTCGGTTTTGCAGACCGTTGACTAAACCACTCATCCAAAGCACCGATTGTGATGCAAATATAGAAAAATATTTTTTAAAACTAGATGGTTTCTAAGACTATTTTTGTTATTTTTGCACTAATAAACAATGTACACGAATGGCTATAGCTAAATATTTTATAAAGAAAGGAAGCGATACGGCAAAGGATTTGTATGCCACATACAGGCTGTATATACTTGAAAGCAAGGGATTATGGGATTTGCCGACAAGAAAGGAAGCCTATGCCGAAAAATGGTATGACAAGAACGGTCAGAAGGTGTACGAACCTGTTACGCCTGTTTACCAGCCAACGGAAGGAAGCATAACATTTGCCGCTTTGGGAGATGTGGAAACGGTAAAGACGAATATCCGTTCGTTCTATTCATATATAACCAATGTGATACCTGCCACTCCCGGTACGCCATACGGTTCATCCTCTTTCTCTATATGGAATGATATATGGGGCGAATCGGCAAAGCAGGTGATAAGATGCACTGGTTTTGAAACGGGCGCAAAGCTGAGTTATCAGGATGTTCAGGACTTGCAGAACCCGGATAAACTTGTGTCCGCCTATACATTTTCGTTAAATTTCAGTATTGACCAACCAACGCTTTAAAGACCAATGATTTTACAGATTAAAAGAGGAAATAGGGTTATTGCGGAGAGTGCTGATTTTTCATACAGCCCGTCTTTGCAGGAAGTGAGAAAATTGACTTGTGAAGTCGTTTCCGTTGTTCCGATAGAGTTCAAGGCATACAACTCAAAGAGCGAATCGGAATACGATACAGTCGTATATAACGGTAATACATTCATCCTGTACCAAGCCCCATCGGGAGATAATCTTAACGAAGCAGGAAAATACAAATACTCCCTTTTGTTTTACGGTAAGGAGGTGCTTTTGCAGAATGTGGCATTTCTTGACATAGTAAGCGGAACAGGTGGGGAAATAAACAAGATAAGATACACTCATGGCGGTCTGTTCCAGTTTTGGGGTGATGCAAAACAGCTTGCAGCACGTATAGAAGCAAATATAGAATCTTACAATGCGTCATTGGGTGCAGGATATACAGGCATTGGCACATGGACATTGAATGTGGACGCAGAAGGTGAACTGACGGAGGATATGATTGACATAACCGATGGGACCAACCTGTTTGAAGCATTGAAGAACTTCTATGACAAGTTTTATCTAAACTATTATTTCTCTACGACAGCAAACGGTGGGATAATAACCATTACGGACAAGACAAGACCGTCCGTAAACTGGACATTCAAGCAGGGTGACGGTGGGGGTGCTGTAAAAGTTTCCTCTTCCGTAGATACAAGCACACCTGTCATAACCCGAATCATACCACAAGGTGGAAGCAGGAACGTTCCGCCTGAATACAAGAAGGACGCTAAGCCTGCCGATGAATCACGCTATTGCCCGTACATCCTTCTTCCGAATGATTCTGACGGGAATATAAGATATTATATTGACAGCGAATACGGATTGAAGAACTATGGTGTGAGAGGAAAAACCATATCAAACACGTTCAGTGGGATATACCCTTCCATCAGAGGGAAAAAACTTGGCGATCTGTACCCGTCAGGACTTCCAGAATGGGATACATACAAGGCGGATGGAGAACCAGATCCTCAATCGGGAAAGGTGGCAGGTGAGGGTGCTAGCGCAGCAACACGAATAGATAAAATCATCGGGTCTACTCCTATAAAGAGTGATGATAGTGACAGTTTCTTCATTTATATGACCTCTCCAGGATTCAACCTAGGGTACAAGGTATATGAGGACGGTGATTCATCCGACAAGATAAACGACAATGTGCAGCCCCAGTACAAACCCCATGCTATGTTTGACAAGTACAGGGATTTTGAGAGTTTTGATATATATGGTACAAGGGCATATTATGACCAGCCTGTAAAGGTTACTGCCACATTCTCAGGAAAAATGCTTTTCAGTGTATTGCCCATAGGAAGTGATGCTGTAGGGAAAAAGGTGAAGATTAATCTACGTATGGTTTTAAACCGTGTATTGGGTCAGGCTTCTCCTTTGAAAGAGGTTGTAATTGGTGAGGAAGGTGCTACTGGTATGCTTGAGATACCTTACGACAAGACCGCTCTTGTAGGATATATAGAAAAAGGCCAGAATACGACAGTCACCATACGTGTTGAGTTCACGTTTGATTCTGATATCCCTGCCGAAAGCTGTAAGATAGGCTTTAGTGAGGAAATGACATGCAACATACATTTCGGTAATCAGGACGGTTCACAGGACAGGTTCTATTATAAATACGCTTCTGTAACGGACGCGGTGTTCAGTATGCGTACAGGAACTTATACAGGAACGGAATTTAAGATAAACAAAAACGGTATTATTCCTCTTTATGGTGAAGTGAACGGTGATACGGGGGAAACGGAAGAGGATGTTGCCATGTTCAACAAGGGGGCACGATATAAAATATCATGTTACAGAACAGATAGCGACAATGCCAAACTTCCCCTTTATACGGATGGTAAATCTCCTTCAATTGCAGCAGGAACGGAGTTTGTCATTCTGAATATCGTCATGCCCGAATCTTATGTGACAATGGCTGAGAATACGCTTGAAAAGGCGGCTCTTGACTACCTGTCAAGATATGACCATGAGAACCGAACCGTTTCACTTGACATATCTAGCGGATTTGTCGCAGAGCATCCTAACCTTTTCATTGACTTCATAGAAGGAAATATGCTAAAGGTAAGGGATGATGGAATAGGCGTGTTCGATTTCTCTGATAACGGTCAGATAGTGGATATGCAGTTACAGATACAGTCTTTGGAGATTAAATATTCCAAGGAGAATATGTTCCCGTCATATTCATGCACCATTGCAAGAAGAAAGATACTGTCTTTCTATGAACGGCTGGCACAGGAGAATCAGACCGCTTCAACACAGAGTACGACAAATGTAACATTAGGCGGAAGTGGTACGGGAAGCGGAACAAATATTTTCTCTGAACAGCTACTTAATGACCTTATTGCATCGTTTCAGAAGTTCAACGGATGGTTTGAATGGGATGAAGTAAACCAAGCGTTACGATGCAAGTCAGCGTTCTATACAAACCAATGGATATCAGCGTTGGGCGCACAGAGTGGTAGCGGAGAACCGGGAGGTGGTGAAGGAGGACTGATTAAGGCCGTGTACGGATTTGCCGATTTAGGCAAGACGTTTGACGATTCTAACCTTAGCAATACATTCAACGCATATACCATCAACGAGATATGGAAGCTAGCCAAGGAAGGCGGAATGAATACGGACAAATTGTGGCAGGAGTTGGGAAAGGATGATCCGACAAAGAAAATTCACATATCCCATCTTCCTGACAATAAATTTGTAACGATTGATACGGAACAGACAGTTACTGCAAGCAAGATATTTACTGGTCAGTTGTCTACGGCAAATGTAGTTCCTAGCGTGAACAACGCATCCACACTTGGTCTTGAATCGAAGAGATGGGAGAATATTTATGCTGTAGATGCCAATATAAGCGGCACGGTGAAAACACAGGCGTTGCAGGTTGGCGATATAAAGATTATATATGATTCCGTAAACAAGGCAGTCACATTTGAGCATATAGATGGAAGTACGGAAATAGGCTTTTATACCAGAGGATGGATTTCCGCTTTAGGCGTATCTCCTGGAGGAAGCGGAGGAAGCGGTGGTGACGGACTTGTGAAAAACGTATATGGTTTTTCCAATCTCGGCACAACCTTCTCCGATTCAGACCTTGACAATACGTTTAATGCGTACACGATAAACGAGATTTGGAAAATGGCGAAGGAAGGTGGTGGTATAAAGAACATCACCCAGTCGGGGAGTGGAAATGCCGTAACAGACATGACACTTAGTTCTGACGGGAAAACCATCACTGCCGTATTCGGGGAAACATTCGCTAGACAACAGGACTTGGGTACGCTGAATAATACCGTAACACAGTTAGGCAATAAGTTGAACAACTTCTTAGAAGGAAGCGATGCTGATAACATTATCAACAAATGGAAAGAACTTGAAGCGTTTCTTGACGGTCTTACGGAAAGCGATAATCTAGCTGAACTTCTCGCACTGAAAGCGGACAAGACCATAACGATAAGTGCAGGAACTGGTCTTACGGGAGGTGGAAACCTGTCCGCAAACCGCACATTGTCACTGGCTACCACGGGGGTGAATGCTGGTACATATACGAAAGTTACAGTAGACACCTATGGGCGTGTTACAGTCGGTGATAATCCTACCACACTGGCAGGGTACGGGATTACTGATGCCGTTACCTTGACTACTGCTCAGACTATTTCGGGAAGAAAAACGTTTAGTCAGAACATAGTATTCAACAATAACGGTGGTATAACATATCCCGATGGAAATGTAGCATTAAGAAATTCAGACGGTCATACAATACTAGCTAGCTTCGGAGATGGAAGTATAAATCTAAGACCTAATGGGCACAATAATACGGAAGGTGCTGTTTGGATTAATAAGGCAGGAAATGTTCAAGCACCATCAGTGTCAACAAATGCCATTACGATAGGAGATGCCCAACTTGTTTATGATTCGGCAAACAAGGCTCTGAGAGTGAAGCATAGAACAGACGGAAACACGGTAGGATTCTACTCGGACGGTTGGGTATCTGCTCTTGGCGTGAAAACAGGTGGTAGCGGTGGTGGTAGCGGTGGTGTAAATACCGTTTACAGCTTCGCAAACCTTACTGACGGCACAACCTTCTCCGATTCAGACCTTGACAATACGTTTAATGCGTACACGATAAAGAAACTGTACGACATGGCTGGACAGGGAGGACTTGACGCTGATGCTATGTGGGCTGAACTGAAAAAGGCTGATTCAAGTAAAATCATAGATGCAAGTCATATCCCTACTTCCGTATTAGACGGTAGATGGGTGACTTTATCCACCAACCAAACTATTACAGGGCAAAAGACGTTTACGCAAAATATATTATTCAGCAACAATATAACAGGGATAAGGAATACGGCAGGTAATCTTGTATTCGGTGCAGGAAATGAGAATATCTTCTGTATTTTAAATGACTATGTAGGTCCAGTAGAAGCAAAAAACAACCAGTTGGTATTAGGTAATGATGTTGGTTATTGGAAAAAGGTAACGGCTGGGCAGTATATTTCTAAGGTTGCCACAGGGGTATCACCTTTGATAGTTTCAAGCAATACGCTTGTTAATAATTTAAATGCAGATTTACTAGACGGTTATCATCAATCTTCATTTTTACGGGCAGATGGTGTTAACCAATATGTAACACTTTCCGGCGGTGACGGAAATAATGAAGGGTACAGATTGGTATTTGAGGGTACTGTGACGGGTGGATGGTCTATTAACAGTATGACACTTCTAGTAAATAGTAGGCACGCAGGTACAGGTATGATAAGTATTGTATTTCATACAACGAATCAAGAGAGTACAAGTTATGTTGGGTCTTTGAATTATTACGGAAGCATTCTTGCTCTTGGTTATAAAATGTGGAGATTATTCTATAACACTACAACCAAGAAAGTAAGACTGTTTTGGCGTTTTTATGATTACAGTGATTGTAAGGTGTCAATCCTAAACAGCCGTGGTCTTACTACAAATATATCCAATAAAACTTGGTACACTACTATACCGTCAGATAGTGGCTCAGAACTTCCATCATATTATAATAGGTCTGATACTACCGGCTCTCTTGCTACTTCCCGTACCCTTTGGGGTCAACCTTTCAACGGTACGGCTAACGTAAGCGGAGATATGACGGGCGTTGGAAGCATAACGATGAGCGGTGACTTGAAGATAGGAAACGCCACTTCTCCCAATACCATATATTTCTACGGAACTACGGAAGATGGACCAGGAGGTTATAACCATACGTTCATTGCTGAAAGATTTTGGGGAGGTACGGAAAGTAGTGAGCTGGTCCTGTTTAAAGGAAACGATTTAAGCCCCAGTGATACAGATGCCACAACCGTAGGTGGTGCTGGACCTGACAGAATAAGACATATTGCTGCCGCCCATTTATTCCAGACTTATGCAAGTCCAATATCAGGTACGGTAGAGAGTATTTGTACAAGCTCTGTTTTGAGGAACTTGTTCAGCATAGCACCGGGCAGGGTTGTAAGCTATATTCCGTTACAATCTATCGTAGCAAGTGGTACTGCTCCGTTTATTGTGGCAAGCAATACGGTTGTGGGTAATCTTAATGCAGACCTTCTTGACGGGTTTCATGAAAATTCGTTTTTAAGACACCGAGATACTTATGGTATTGACGGATATAATACATTGTGGTCACAGATAGGTATAAGACAGTATAACGATGCAAAGCCTGACGGAATGGCTAATCCTATATATGATTATGGTGCTGTTATATCTCTTCCAGGAGGAAATACGAGATTAGATATATGGTATAATCACACGTCCTCAGCGTCAGATTCACCCACTAATGGTATTCAATACAGAAGCGGATTTAATGATGATAAAAAACCTTGGAGAATGTTGCTAGACAGTGTAAACTATGCCAGCTATTCTGACGGCCGCTACGTAAAGAAAGCAGGTGACACCATGACAGGGGATTTGAATATATCAGGTGGTCATATACTTTATATGTTGCAGACTTCCTCCACATCTACACAGCAAATACACTTCCAAGGCGGAAGGAACGACTATGGCAGAATCGCTTTCGGTGGTACTGCTGAAAATGCCGGATGGATGGAGATAGCTTCTTGTGATGATGGAAATGAACCTATATATGCAAGACAATACACGGGCGTATTTACTACCATAAAAAATACTCTTACCCTGCTTGACGCAAACGGGGATACTGTTATGTCAAACAACAAAGGATTAAATGTAGGATGTGGGTCACGACAGGTCAGACATGGTGGAAGCTGGGTTCATGGTGGCTCGGATGCAGCTTCCTCAACCGATGCAAATTTGCGTTTCGGTTCTTGGTATGGTATAGGTTGGTATCCCACAATCAGTGGACAAACGGTAGCGCAGGGAAACAATGCCATGTGGTTGAATGTGAGAAACGGAAATTTGGATACTTTTGGTGCTATTACTGCCCATACTAATTTTTTAGCCGCAAACTGGGATTCAGCTAGGCGTTTGGTTATGGGCGGTGGAAGTTCCTATGCTTATATTGATTCAAGAAATTCAAGCAATAATGTATTATGCAATATCATACTGGAAGATAACAAGGTTTTTATAGGTAATTATGCTGAATCGAGCAGGTTCGTGTCCACCGTAGGCACAGGCACGCAACCTTACCAATGTTCTTCTACTACATTGAATACCAATTTAAATGCGGACATGCTAGACAATTGGCATCTTAATTTCTTACCTAGAAATTACAATAACAATAGAACTTATGCAGTACAATTTGCTCTAGGTGGTACGGACAATGGCTGGAAAAAGATATTCGCTTGTTCTGAATCGGGAACTGGACCTTGGCGGTCAGTAACGGTTTGGGGTCAGATATGGTACGCTTATGGAAATCATGCACAGGAAGAAGTCAGATATTACCACTTCTGTGCCATCTTCCAAATGAGAAGTGGAGAAACTTCTTCTGGAAGCAATGTGGGAAGTGTTGTAAATTCGGCACGCCTTTATCTTCCCACATTCGCAAAAGGAATGGATAATATCCGTCTTGTACGTGTAGGAACAAACAATTTTGAATTGCAGGTGCGCCAGATTGGTTCATATCACAATGGGCACATACAATACCAATATTGGGCTAATGGTGCTAACGTTTCCGCATGGGAAAATCTGCAATCCACATCAAATACGACTGTGGCTGTATCGGCAGGAGGTGCTTCCACGTTGACTGACAGTAGGGCTTCTAGTGCGGATGTGCTTACTACTTCGAGAACTTTGTGGGGCAGACCGTTCAATGGTTCAGCGAACATTGACGGGAATATAGACAATGCGGCAGTAATAACTTCCAAAGGTGGTATTTGGCTAGATTTAAAAGGTTCCTCAGGAGTTGCATTTTACGCAGGAGGTTCTCTTTGTGCAGTAATGAATACTACGGGAGTTGGAATAGGAACTAGTTCACCGTCACAAAAATTGCACGTAGCAGGAAATATCATAGCCACTGGAGCAATTACAGCCAAGGCATCCTCTTCCGATATAAGGTTGAAAACCGATATTCAGGGTTATGATGCTATGGGTATTATCCGTAAATTCCGGAGTGTGAAGTATCACTGGAACAATCTTGCCAAGATAAATTCCGAGATATTCAATCATAAAAAATGGAATTATGGTCTTATCGCCCAGGATTTACTTTCCGGCGGTTACAGTCAGTGGGTCAGTGACATATTCAAGGACTATTACACCATAGATTATGAAAGACTTATCCCTGTTGTGTGGAAAGGTTTGCAGGAAGTAGATGATGAGGTTACAAGATTAAAGAAAAGAGTGAAAGAATTGGAAAAGAGATTAGGTATTAACAATTAATAAATAAAAAATATTATGAGTCATTCTAATGGAAAGATTACAGCCCCGATAAACCTTGCTGGTGACGTTTACGCCACTCTTGGCATAGGCAGTGTGAATGGGGCTTACGATTTAGGATATGCTTGTGCAAACACCCACGGGAAAATAAACCCGTGGGCACGGTACAAGCCTGTACGTTACGAAAGCCTTGCACCTGGACCAAATGAAAAATGGTGGCAAGGATGGGATGGAAACTGTGGTGTCAAACCTTTTCAAATGGCAGGATACTGGGATGCGCCAAAACACGCAGATGGAAGTATGAACGGATGGGAATATACTCCACCGACAGGAGGAAAGTTTCCATTTCGCCTTACCGACTTTAACGGATACAACCATCGTGCTAGTGCACCGATAAGCAGGTTCTCCTGCCCAGATACTGCTACCAATCAGTTTACAAGTAGTAATTTTGTCTGTTCTGCGGCTATAATGATGCCATCGGAGGGGCATGATACTGATTTTCTTAACATGGGTGACTTTGCCGAGATAGCTGATTGCTATTTCGGTGTCTATGTTAAGCACAAGACCAGTCAGATGTCTAGGCGTGTTACTGCCGACAAGAAGATAGGAACAGGATACGCTACGGTTACTGTAAACTCGTGGGGTATGACTGCTGGTGATTGGGAAGTTTATCCTTTCCTTAGTACAGCTATATTGAAGCAGGATGACTCCGATATTGCTCATATAGCATACACTGTTCCAATGGTAAGTAAAAGAGATATAGAGATAGTTGGTTCTTACGTAAGCATAACAATAATTGGTGGAGTGATGCCATCCGTTAGTGGATATATTGAAGTTACCGTAAGAGTAAGAAACGGTTCGAGTAGCCTTATTTCTTTCCGTAATAATAGTTGTATGTCTAGGTTTGCAAGTAAGAAATTTGAAGATCCTATGGTTATAGGTGAATCAAGAGAAACAATAGAAGATTTCCAAGTATCCGCCAATTCCAGCATTGACAAGAAGGTGAGAATATTCATATCATCGGAACTGATTAATGCAGGAACTGCAAGGGTATGGGTAAGCCTTAACAGTGCGGCATATAAGGGAAGTACATTGCTTCTTTCTATGGGTCCGAGGTTATAACAATATCACTCCCCTTACCGTTTATCAGTAAGGGGAAGTGATTACTTTAGCTTTTCCTCAAACTCCGCAATGATACAATCTGCATCGCCGCCATGCACCCAACTCTCTAATACTGAAGAGAGAACTTCTGCCGCTTTTTCAACCGAAACATTGTCTGTTACTTTACCACGGCACTTAAATTCAGTATTTATCACTTCTGATTCCGAAGCTAAACTAATCCAACATAGACACGCGATTCCAAATTCATCTTGACATAAATCACGTAACGAACATTTTGAACAATCTTTATGTTTCGTTTCCTTCAATTCATGTAGCACTCCATCTATTATTATTCCATTTTTTACTTTCATGTTCAATCTCCTTTCGTTCCAAAATAAATAGCACCAAGTATGACAAACGAGCATCCGCAAAGGAATGCAAATATATGACTAACTATCGGGTTCATTGTTTCAATCCTTTTAAAACATGACTAATCACATCTACTGTCCATCCGTTTCCTAACAGACCCATGCCTATATGTGGTTGTACCGACTTGGTGTATCCTTCGGGTACGGTCTGTAATCTTTCCGCTTCCGTAATATTTGGCGTTCTGAATCCTTTTTCTGGATTACAGTCGGGTGATTTGAATATAAGCGGTGTAAGTGATCTTTTATATCTTCTCAACAGTGATTCGGGGTTCTTGGCAAACCTGTTCCATGATTCAAGCATACACCATGATTTGTCTTTCTCCACATACCCGTCCGTAATGATGTCCTTGAACAATATTCCCTTGTCCTTCCATGCAGGTATTTCCCAGTTGCACCAGTAGTATCTTGCTCTCATTTGCGCGGAGAAATCGGAACTGTTGATATACACATAGTCTACTCCAAGATGTGACGAAATAAAATCAGCCCATTCGGACTTCATCTTCACATTTTCAAGCAGGAATTTTATGTTAGGATTGAACTGTCTGATATGGTTCAGTATGTTGACGTATTCAAAGAACAGACTCGAACGCTCGCCATCGAAGTTCAGTTTCTCTTTCCCTAACTGTGAGAAATCCTGACATGGTGTTCCGCCAATCAATAAATCAATATCTTTCCACTGTATATCCCATTTGTTCCAGTTTTTAATATCACCCAATTCAATTATATCGGGGTAATTATCCAGTGCAACCTTGATAGACGGTTCGTTTATTTCGCTTGCGTAATACTTGTCTACCTTTATGCCTGCTCTTTCCAGTGCGATACGTCCGCAAGATATCCCGTCACATAAACTTAGTACATTCATAGATATGTTTTTTTTAAATTTTCAGCAAATATACGACATAAAACTGTATGCAACCAATACGTTTAACTTTTTTTTAATTATCTTTGCGATAATAGATAAAATTCATAATATGCAGTTTTCCATAGTACCAAAAATAGATGCCGAGATTATGTTTTCGGAAGATGACCTGTCCGTTTTCAGACAATCGACAGACGGTCTGTATTATATGCTCCATACCGAGAAGGTTATGGAAGTGATGCCTATGACGTTACCTGAGGACGGAACGGAACACCCTTTCCCTTACGATACATACGACACGGGCACAAGAGAGTTTGAGAAGCTGCTTTTATCTGAGGAATGGGCTAAAATGGGAGAAATATGAGAAAGATAGGGCTTTTTAACATAGGAAAACTTGGACTTGTCAAGTCGGCAGGTACAGGAAAAACCGATATAAACAAGGTGATAGAAAAATGGATACCAAAACACATGGTGTTCTGGTACGATATGTCAAAGCCTGTGGATACATACAGCCAAAACTTTAATGACTGGAGGTCGCATCCCTCTGTAAATGCTGATGTAATTATAACAAGCACCTCATTTGTCATAACTAGATTTGCTACACCGAACGATACAGTAAAGTGCTACATTCCTGACCAAACAAAAAATTTCCCAGGAATGAAAGTGGAAGTGAAAGGTATAGTTGACGGGCAGGAATTATACTGGGGATATAGTGCTAATGTGAAATTAGTCAATATCACATCAGACGGAACCTATGATATTCCGCCATTGGAAACTGTAAAAGGTAATCTGTCATTCAGAAACGGCAATATTGTCGGTGCTTGTAACATCACCATTACCCAACTCCCGTCAGGACAATCCGTTCCCACAAACGAAATACTAAAAGCTAATCCTTATTTGCAGGATTTCAGTGGAAACAACAGACCGCTGAAACTTAACAATTTCCTGTTCGCGGCAATGAGCGGTGTGGGTGGGTATGAAACTAATTTCTCCGATAATTCTATATGGATTAATTCACCTCAACGTGGAAACATTATAAATAACCACACATATAATCCCATGCTTAAAGGCTCCAGTAGTGGATTGTACACTGCTACAGGTTCAGTTAAGGTTAAATTCAAAGCTACTGTTACGGGGATGAAAAGTGGTTACAGACTTGAATTTGGTTCGGGTGACGTTGCTCCATCGGACAAGTCCATATATGAGGATGGTGAATATGAATTTGATTCGGGTGACGTTGCTGTTCCATACGGATTTAAATTGTATGGGGATGATTATAGTAGCCCCAATACAGATGTAATGATAGAATTAAAGGAAGTCTACCCCAACGCCCTAGTAACTGACGGAGTGGATGATTACGGGCAGGTGCAGAACTTGCAACAGGGCGTGAAAATGTTGTTCTATACTTGTAATCCGTTCTCATTGAACAAGATTCTTTATGACCAAACCAAACAGGGATGGAGAAAGTTCAACATATATAACCAAGCAGATAAAATAGCTTACAATGAAAGAAATGAAAATGGTGTTACGTATATTGACGGAAATCTGAATAGTCTATTATTGGCTAATGATTTGGTAAATAAAAAACAGATAATTACAATAGTAAATGAAGGTTCAGATGCGAACAACACAATATCACCCATTTATTTCAGTGTAAATCAACATAATGGTTATTTCGCAAACCTAGCTTTCTACAACTCCATCGGTTTCGATTCAGTTCCCACCCAACAAACCGACGGATTCACCGAGCAGGATTTGATTGACTACTATATACCGAAGGCTATCGTAACGATAACGGTGGTGGACGTATCAGGCTCACCCATACAGGACGCAACGGTCACGGTGGGAGGCGTACAGTACAAAACGTTGTCTGACGGTACAGTGAAAGTACGGGGTATGGCAAATAGCACGATGTCGCTGTCTGTAAAGAAAGACGGGTATATGCCGTTTTCTGACAATTCATGGAAGCTTGCTGATTCAAGGATAACGCTAGAGGTTCTTCGGAATACCGTAATCACTGAAAATGGATACAGCATATTGCTTGAAAACGATGGTTTAATATTAACGGAATGATATAATGGAAGATAATCTTAAAATTTCACAGATGCCTCCCGTTGAAACCGCTACGGGAGAAGAGATGATACCATGCGTGACAGGGGACCCTAAAGAGAACAAATCCGTCACGGTGTCCAAGATAAGACAGGGTATGGTAAAGGACGAAAATTATGTGCATACCGACAATAACTTTACTACCCAGTTGAAAGATAAACTTGACGGGATAGAGAAAGGCGCACAGAAGAATACCGTCATAGGCGTGAAAGGTAATGCCGAACAGTCTTACAGGACGGGCAATGTCAATATAACGAAAGACAATATAGGTCTGTCAAATGTGGACAATACGTCCGATGCCGAAAAGCCCGTATCCACCGCACAGAAAACAGCCCTAGACAAGAAGGTGGACAAGGTGGACGGCAAGGCGTTATCCACAAACGACTTTACCAATGACTACAAAACGCTTCTCGAACAGATAAAGATGCAGCAGGGGAACATATATGGAGTGGAGATGAGAAGAGGGCAGACAGACCCTGTATTTCAGACATGGATAGGAAAGGAAGAGTTCAAGACATCTCATCCCATCCTCAACTCTTTCTGTGCGGCAAAGGTAAAGGACGGTAAGGTAGTAGGATTCCTTGACCAGACCAATTTCTTCAAAATGGCTGACGGTAGCCCGTCAAATATTGTTATTGACGGAACTGATGTAACAGATGACGGAAGCGATATTATGCTTGTAAACACCAAGCCTTTCTGGATAATCAACGGAGGAACGGATGATACATACGAAAGAAGGCTCGTCAGTGACGCTCCGTTTACATACGGTGGCGATACGGCCATAGAGATAAAACCGTTCGGAATGAGTATCGGTTACTCCACGATAAAGGATGGGAAGCAGAGATCTATTTTTGACAACACGGTAAAAGGAGCAACATCAGTAGGAAATCTAGGCGTAAACATAATGGAAGGAAATGGATGGCCTACGACAAATGTATCACGTTTTGATTTTGAGAAATACGCCAGGGCAAAGAACCCGGACATTACGAAGAACTATCCTTATGCCAATGCCTTCGCCCTTGACCTTGAAGTGTGGTGTACGCTTCTCTTTATTAAGTTTAGAACAAAAGACCTACACGCACAGTCTGTTTGCGGAAAAGGAATATCATCCAACGATTCAGCCCCCGATGCGTCAAGCTGGGGGAAAATGACAGGCGTCAGATTCAAGAAGGCGGACGGTCAGACCTATGTGTATTACAAGATGAACGGGCAAGGATTTAAAGCATCAGAAACAGGAACTGCTTACAATTTTTCACAGCTTATAAACAACTACCGTCCTTGCATGAAGATGCTTGAAGCACAGCTTGCCATGTCATACGCAAAAGAACACAATGTCGCGCCTGATACCGAGTTTGAATATGCAAGCACAAAATACAAATACTACAACTTCCAAGGTCATAACGGATTGGCTGACGGGGAGATGTCAGGTATCGTAGCCAAGTTTGTCAATGCAACTGTTACTAGCGGATGGAGTATCCCGGATAATGCGGCAGTAACAAATCGTGAAATAGAGATATGCTTCACACAGCCTATCATTCGCGGACGTATTGTCGGGTGGGGAGATATATGGATGTGGTACAGTGGAATAGATTGTGTCATGCACGATTCTACGTCCATAGATATTTATCAGACCTATGACGTAAACAATCTGACTACAGACAATGTAGCCGCAGATAAGAATCCTGGGGAATCTTATGGATTTGAGAACACATATGAATTTGTCGGTTCTATGGCTAAAGGTGAAGGATACATAACGAAGAACTTTGAGAACTCGCTCATTGGAGAGGTCAAGGGAAGCAATCTTCACACGGGGGAATGCCATTACAACTGGTTTACGGGAAATGCAGGTTCGGGTAAGATTGGAAGGCGTGGTGTTTGCTTTGGTGGTGGGTCGTACTACGACAATTGTTCTCTGCGGCTTGGTATTTTGTACCCTGCTCCTTCGCACGCGAGCTCGAGCATCGGTGGCGGCTTTCGTTGTACAATAACCCAATCCTAATTTTTCACGAAGTGAAAAATCCCCCTCCCAAAACTTGCAAAATATATTAATTATGTTTAAGTTTGCATAATAAAAATCTAACCAAATGCGTCAGCAAAGTTAAATAAGTCTGTCAAAGGCGGTTAGTTGAAAAAAGGCGGTCTGTAGAATGGTGGTGTTTACTTTGGTGGTAAGTCGAACAACGACAATTGTTCTCTGCGGAATGGTAATTTGAACCATGATCCTTCGAACGCGAACACGAACATCGGTGGCAGCTAACGTGCTAAAAAAATTACTGCTATACAGAAGCCTCGTCAGGAAGATGAAAAATGTCAAGACAACCCATTGTTTGAGGATGGGAACTTATTAGTACATTTACAGTTGTAGGTATATGGAAAGTTAGTTAGCTTTGGCTCAACGGACAAAGAAAAGCACGTAAGATGAAAAGATTGAACAATATTTTTGAAACGATAAGCAGTATGGATAATATTATCTCTGCTGCTGAAAAGGCAAAGAAAGGAAAGAGAAATCACAGGGGTGTGAGGGATTATGAGAAACATAAGGATGAATATCATCAGAATGTTTATCAGATGCTCAAAGACAAATCATACCATGTAAGCAAGTATGAGGTGATAGAGAAAGTGACTGATGCAGGAAAGGTAAGGGAGATACACAAACTCCCGTTTTACCCAGACAGGATTATCCAGCACAGCCTTTTGATACCCATGATGGACAGATGGACAAAAAGCCTTACACTTGATTCATATAACTGTCTGCCCAAAAGGGGTATTACAAGTAAGGTTAAAAAGCACTCCCTTGTGAGAAAGATGAAACGGACATTGCTTGAAATGGACAAAAACGGAAAAATATACGTTTTGAAAATGGATATTAAGAAGTTTTATCCGTCCGTAAGACACAGCGTTTACAAGAAGGCATATAGCAAAGACTTGAAAGACAGGGATGCGTTATGGCTTATGAATACGCTTAATTACAGCAACAAAGGTCTGGCTATTGGCAATCCTGACGCTCAGATAGGAAGCCATTTGGTATTAAGGTCTTTGGATCATGTTATAAAGGAACAGTTCAAAGTAAAGCATTATTTCAGATTTGCCGATGATATGGTGATATTATCCCATGATAAGAAACAGTTGCATGAATGGCTGTGGAGGATAAGAAATTACCTGTGGTATGAAAAGAAACTGGAGATGAAGAAAAATTACAGGATATTCCCCGTTTCAGAAGGAATAGATTTCGGTGGATTCGTCTTTACTCCCGGTCATACCAAAATAAGAAAGAGAATAAAGAAAAACTTTGCGTCAAAACGTAATAACCCAAAATCAATTACGAGTTATATGGGTATGTTGATGCACTGTGATTCTAAAAACTTAATTAATAAAGTTTTAGTTAATAATAATAGCCACATGACAAAGATTAGTGACTTAAATATAAGAGTGTCAAGAAAGTTTGACGGAAAGGATGTAAAGATAGACAAACTTGTCGATGAGCATATAGACATTCTTGATTTTGATGTAAGACCATCTACAAAGAAGGACAATAGTACATGGGTAAGAATGCAGATACTGTTCAAAGGAGAAAAATGCTTTGTGAAAGGCGGATACGAAACATTAGGAGCATTCCTTTCCCAAGTAGACAAAAGCCTTTTACCATTGGAAGATGTTGTCATAAAATTCAATAGGGGTTATTATTTTGATGGAACATTAGATATTTAAACTATGGAAAGAGGTTTGATTTTTGACGAGAAGCCTGCCTTTATCTTTGATTTAGGCACTGGATATAGCAATGTTCATTTAAACATTGAACAAGTTAACGAACCCGAAACGGACGATATGGGAAATATTGTACAGGAAAAGTTCGTCAAAAAGTGGAAAGCCGATGTACAGCGTGTAAAGAACCCTGTATCATACGACAAAACGGTAGATGCCGCCATAAAGGATGAATTTCCAAACGGAGAGGAAGAAGCGGCTCTCAGAAAAGGTATTTTAAACAAACTTGACCCGGATTATGTAAAACTGAACGAGTTTGCCGAAAGTGTGAAACAATCTTACTTGAAAGGATATGGAAAACAATGATAAACAACAGATAGGTGGGTATTTCTCCACCAAAAACGCTTCAAAGGACGAAGCGTTAAAAGGTTTAGTGGCTGCAAGAATATCAGCATCGGAAGATGTTACCGACAAGGAATACACAGCATTGTCAAACCTTATAAGAGTAGCAACATCGGATGGATGCCGTATCTCATTGGTACAGGAAACGAAAAGCAGATCAAGCAGAATAGCACCAACAGGAATGCTTCTCCCAGCAGGAACGGTGGAATATTTTTCAGTCACACCGGGAAGCAAGGTAAGTGTTACGGGAACAGCAAACATATCATCTATTGAGTAGGACATGGGAATGAATTACAACACGATATTAGCCTCTTTACTTGACGGAATATCTCTAGCATTGAAAAGCGGAAACTCGAATGTTGATGCGGAACAGTTCAATTTCCTTACTGACGCAATAAACAAATCCACTATCATACCGTCTTATTTTGATAGAGAAAATGCCATTAAGTATCTTGATGTGAGCGACACAGAGTTTGCAAGACTTACATATAAAGGCACTAAATTTCATCCCGTACAACCGTTATTATCTCCTGTGAGAGTACAAGGAATGACAAAGCCCGTTTATTTGAAAGAAACATTGGATGCTCTTAAAAACAACGGGCTTATACGTCCAAAGAAGTCAAGGGGTAAATACAAGACTAAAAACTAGACAACCTCATACGCATACATTGTAACACAATCATCTTTATTCTCCATATTAACCGCTTGGAAAATGTTTTCTTCATTATCCAAAGCGGTTATTTTATATGTTCCGTTCATCAGATCAACAGTGTCACCTAATTTTATATAAGCGTACTTGTTTCCACTAGGTATTAAATACGTAATCTTTATTGGATTATTATTCCATTTTTTTAATTCTTTCATCTTCAATTCCTCTATTTTAAAATTATTGCGCTAATATACGAATAGGAAAAACAACACACAAGCAAATAACTTATTTTAACAAGTTTAAACTATCTGAAACACAATAAGTTATACTACGAAATTTTTATTTTTGTTTAGACCACCCATGTTGTAAATTTACTTTCGTAAAGATGAGTGCACAGTCTTTACGGGAGTTATAATACACACACATTAAATTACAATATTATGGGTTCAGACAAAATTTTTATGTTCGACAATCCTGCCGCTGGAGAAAGCGCAGGTATTATGTCAATGATTCCTGCACTGTTGCAGAATAAAGGATTAGACCCCAATCTTGTAGCTGCCTTGATGAATGGAAACAAAAATCAAGACGCTTGGGGTGGTGCTGGTTGTTATTGGATCTGGATTATCCTGCTCTTCTTCCTGTGGGGTGGTAACGGATTCGGTAACGGGTTTGGCAATGGAGCAAACGGAATCCCTGCTCAATTGAACAATGAAGCAGGACGTGAATTGTTGATGAATGCTATTCAAGGAAACGGAACAGCTATCAACCAGTTGGCTAGCTCTTTGAACTGCTCTACTCAACAGTTGCAGAATGCTATCTGCCAAATTCAAGGACAGATTCAGCAAGTTGGTAACCAGGTAGGTCTTTCCTCTCAACAGATCATCAACTCAATTCAATCCAATAGTGCAGCTATCGGTTCTCAGCTTGCTTCTTGCTGCTGTGATATCCGTACCGCTATCGAACGTCAAGGATGCGATAGCCGATTGGCTACTGTAGAGCAGACCAACACTCTGACTAGCAATGCAAACACTCAGTTCAACATCATATCTGCTAAGATTGATGCTCAAAGCGCAATCATCAATGACAAGTTCTGTCAGCTTGAAATGCGTGAAATGCAAAACAAGATTGATGCTCTGAGACAGGAAAATAGCAATTTAGCTTTAGCTGCTTCTCAGCAGGCACAGACCGCTAATATCGTTGGACAGCTTAGAGCACCCGCCCCTGTTCCAGCATACTTTGTGCCAAATCCTAATTGTTGCTATGGAGGTTATCCGTTCATGGCTGGTTTTGGTGCAGGTTATGCTGCTGGTGACAACTGTGGTTGCAATTGCTAAAATGTAGTTAAGAGTTCTTTGACTTATTGAATTGGGCTTCGTAATCGGATAAGTACATCCAAATATTACCGTTCGTAGATTTTAATACGCCCTTACATACGCTAGATATAGTATTTGCGCAACTATTAGTTTGCTTGGATGCTGATGCTATGCTTGGGTAGAAGATATGTCCTTTTGAAGAAATTAATACTACTGGGATTTTATACCCCCTACCTTTATTATTTCTTCCTAATGATATTCTTTTTCTTGTTATGGGGTTATTCATATTTTCCAATCTTGTACACCATGTAAGATTGGAAATATCATTATTTTGTCTATTCCCATCTATATGATCAATCTGATCATAATTGTTTTTGTTGGGAATAAACGCCTCACTTACTACTCTATGAACAAGTTTATAAACATTTATAGGATGATTTCTTAAATGGACGGAAAAGTATCCATAAGGAGTTAGTTTTTGGGTAAGTATTTTTGGTTTATTCCATCTACGCTTATTCCCATTATATACATATCTTTCACATGATATAATTCTGCCCTTAGAGGATACCATATATATCCCCTCAAATCCGATTACGTCCTTCCAAATTTCTCCTTCCAAGGAGATGCTCTTAATAAATTCTTCGTTTGTCATTGCTAACTTATTTTAGTGATGCTAACATAGAAAAAAGAGGGAAGGGCGTTAGCGAACCCTTTTCAATAGGCTGATCACTCCTATCTATCCCGATGCAAAAATAGTAAAATTTTAAAGAAAGGGAAAAGTTATGAGTTATTTTTTTAATCCTTATATGATGGGATATAACGCTAACCGTTTTAAAGGAGTACATAGACTTGACTTTGGAGGAATACCGTTTGTTAGGACATCTTCTGTAACGACAGATACGACAAATTCAGAGGTTATCTATGGTATTAACCCGTGTCTGTTCAGACGATTGCCAAATCAAGGTATTTTGCTTTTAAGCGTAAATCATGTTCCTGCTGCTGGGTCTGATGCGTATCTTGTTTCTGTAGCTACTACATTGACAAATACCACATCAACATCCACAAGCAAGGTTCCTTTGGTAAACGGTTCGGGAGATCAGATTCCGTCTAGTGAAATTTCACAAGGCAATAAATACTTTGTCTATTACGACAAATGTAATGGGATATTTCAAGTAGTTAATCATATCGTTGCACCTGCTACTGCCGCACAGGCTAGAAGCACTGTAAAATGATATTAAAAAGTTAGAATAAGTATGTTTCAATCAATACGACAAGGACAGCAGTTTTTCATATTGCATAAAGGGGAAAACCCAAGATGTGATGTGGGCACTGTGGTAAGTGTTTCAAATCCTGTTCCTAAATATCAGAACGGATATACAGCATATCCTCTTCCGCAAAATGAAATGGTTGTGGATGTGAAAGTTAAGGTTGGAGATGATACTCTTGATTTTCAAAAGTTGCCAGCCAATCTTAGTATAGCAGACTTTTCCCAAGTAGGCGGAAATGTGGTTGTATCGGAAAGCAAGGATGCCATCAATGCTGAGATAGAAGCAATGAAAATAAGTAGTGTAAGGGTTGTGGAATCTGTGGAATACCATCAGAAAGTAATCAAAAGCTGCGATGAGATGCTTACAGCATTGAATCCTGCATTTGCCGAAAAGGCACAGCAGGACAAGGAGATGAAGGAACTTAAAGGTGAATTGTCACAGATAAAGGATATACTTGCACAACTTGCTGCTTCTGGTATCAAATTGCCTGACGTGCAACATACAAACAATAATAATAACAACAATAAAAAATAAACACTATGGGTTGGAAAGTATATGGAATGGGCCGTAGCTTTGAAGGTGAAGATATGGACCGGGAATTAGAAAAAGCGTATAAAGAAGGTTATCGTGACGCTATGGAAGAAATGGATGGACGTTACGGTGAGCGTGGAATGCGTAGAAGAATGGACGATGACGGGCGTATTTGGGATGATGATGATGAGTACGGAGAAAGACGCGGAGTCAAAGGTACTGGTCCTTACGCTAGACGTAGACGCTAATTAAATTGGTTTAAGCCCGTAGTGGTTTGCTACGGGCTATCTTTTTAAAAAACAAAGCTATGGAAAGAACGAGATTAGATGTATATGAGAAACTTCCTTCGGGAATGGAAAAATATCTTGCAGAACACGGATGGAATTTCTCAAAGAAATTATGTGAATATGCCGTTTCCAAAATGAAAGACAGGAACGGTAACAAAATACACCCGTATGACAAAGATCAAGTAGAAGCATTGATGAAGCAATTCAATGTTGAGTTGAAGAATGATGTGGAATACAATAAGGTTTATGTATTGAATATGGTACGTGCCGACTATATGGGTTCATCCATAGTCAATGAACAATATGCCTGTATGTTTGTAAAAGACTATCTTGACGATGTTGACGGAAGCCCTACCCGTGCTCTTGACGAGTATTATGCAAAGTGTATAGCCTGTGGAACACCTTTCTCTTGGGAGGATTATATCTGATTGCTATGGTACGCCAAAGACTATACATTGAAGAATATGACTGGACGGTTGATGTATTCTATTCTGTGGATAAATACTCTTATTTAAGAGCGATATACAGACTGGAATATATTGGCTGTCCTTTTCATTTGCTGAACAGGATAACGGATAAGATAAAGACTGAAAAATACAATTACGGTGTAACGTATTCAAACAATAAGTGCACTGTAATCATTATCAGTCACAGTACGTCTGATGAAGAATTTATGAATACACTAGAGCATGAAAAACAACACATGATTGGTCATATAATTGATCATTATGGCATAAAGCCTTCATCAGAAGAAGCCGGATACCTTGCAGGATATGTAGGTGCTTTATTTACAAAACCTATAAAAGACGAGATTTGCGATTGTTGTAAGAAAAAACTAAAATAAATCATTATGAAAAAGATTTTTATGGCTATGATTAGCGGAAAAAGCAAAGAAGAAGTATATGATATGCTTAACGATTCGGAAAAGGAAATCCTGTTCGGTATTGCTCAAAGCATGGGTATATCACGGGTAGAAAGAAGGAAAATGAAAAGAAAATACGAAAAGAGAAGATAGGCTAACTGCCTATCCTCTCTATTATCAGTTAAAACTTTGGTATAATTCAAGATTGTTGAAAACATAACACTCCTTATCCTTGACTTGCGGATACATGTAAGAGGGAATATTCGCTATCTTACGAGCATTACCCCAGTACGATGTCCAGTCCTTCACGTCAAACAGAAGTTGCGGGGTATCATAAAATAGGTTCAGTTCTCCTGTTGTTTGTACACCTTTATCCCATTTGCCTTCGTCACGGGCGATATATAGTTTAAAATTATTCATATAAGTTTTCTTTTCATAAGAGTGTTTTCTACTTCCATCCAATCAACAAACGGTCTGTTTGACAGGTTTACATCATATTTCAACGGACATCCCAATGCCGCATCATCAATGTATATGTGACAATAAGGTTTGGGTGATAGTGTCCATGTATGCTGTTCAGGATTCTCGTTTATACCGAACAAGGGAATGTTGTTGTCCATAAACCATTGTACGGCTTCCGACAAATACTTTCCTCCCTGTTTGTGTATGTTGTAATCATCGGAAGTCACCTCATCAATGTCACTTCTCATGGTAAACAGGATAAGTTTGTGTCCGTTATCAACCAATTTTCTCAATACAGGCACGGCACCTATGTCCTTGCCGATTTTGGGAAAGTCGTGTGTCACGACTGTTCCGTCAAAGTCAATTCCTATAATAGCCATAATTTTATTGTTTTAAATCAAATACAAGCCAAATATCCGTAGGCGGATTCTGTCATATTACCATGTTTATTAACATGGTCTACAAAATCTTCCAAAGGAACGGCATCTATCTCATTCCTTGCTTTTACAATGGGAGCACCGCCACCAGTAATGCTTACTTGAACGGTATCCCACGAAACGTACTTCTGACATTCTTTGGTCAATTCACTTTCTATTACTGTTAAACAAGTAAAGGCGGCATTATATTGTCCTGCCAATTTTTCTATCTTATTCATATTTGTTCCTTAATGCCTTCAATTATAGCCTTCTTTAAATTAACAAATAAAGGTATTGCTGACATGCCCCCATTGCAATCCAACTGTCTTAAAGAGGGGACAACCTCTCCGTTATCATCAATCTCATAATCTGCAATATAGGCTAGCTTCTTCGCTTCGGGGACCAATATCCTTTCATGAGCCGGGACCGTTATACAGACTTTGCTTCCAATAGGGAATACTTGGTTGGATTCAATGTATTCCTTTTCCAACTGAATTTTCTGATTCTTCAATTCCCTTATTTTTGAATCAATATCATTTTTCTTTGTCTGAAATTCTTCTTTGTTCATTTTTTTCTTGTTTTGAGTATTAATTTTTTTCAATGAAAGTATTGGTTGTATTCAACACTCCGGCTGAATCTTGACTTTTGCCATCTCTTATGAAGATTCCTTCTTCTTTCAGCCTTTCATAATCGATTTTATGCATAAGAATAACACTCGCATTGCCATCTATATACAGTTTGCATTGCATGAATTGAGTTCCTTTTACTTCCTCAATTACGTCTATTTGCATTGTTCTTTTTTTACTCATATCTTTTTTCATAATTCGTCAAACTCTTTTTGTAATTCTTTTATCTTACTATCCAAAGCATACATATAGCACTGAAGGAAATTCTTACCAAAAATTTCTTCCTTTAATGGTACATCATTGTGCATTCTGTTGTATGTAAATATCAATCCACCACCATATTTTATGTTAGAATTTTCAAGTGCCATCTTATGATCTTTGTATTCCTCTATTTTATTGTTGATTTCTATTGCTTTGTTGAATTTATCTTTATCCATATTTCTCCTTTCCATCTACCCTAGCAGCATATACATTGCTACTAGGAATAGATAATAAATTGTTGTTTTACTCATTTCTCTGCTGATACGAGCCAATAGCATTGTCTATAAACTCGCCTAATGCATGAGGAATAGTATTTGGACGAGTTTTGTATGTGTTATAAACCCTCGCATTCAGTTTGATGCTGGTGTATTTCTTATGTTCACTCATGACTCAGGAATTTTTCTGCGATTAACCTTACGATTTGTACATTCACGGCATTACCTAATGCCTCATAAATACGAGTGTTGGAAAGTTGGAATTCATCCGAACCAAAGCGGATACTATCCATACTTTGCAATGCGGCTGCTTCCTTGACACTCAGGTATCGTCCTCGGCTTGCATCCTTTGACCCCTTTCTCGGTGTGCCCTCTATCCATGGAAGAATAGGAATCTGAGTACCAACCAAATTTAAGGCAGGTGCGAATGTCGCCAACTTAACACGAATGCCAGAAGCACGGAATTGGATGAGTTTGTCTTCAAGAGTAAACTCCACAGCCTTGCCACAATTCCACTCAAACTTGATGTGGCTGTTTTGCCAATCCTTGATTTTATTCATCCATGGTTTGAGCCACGTCTTGTTATCTTCGTAGAATTGTCTATTCAGGCGTATGTATTTCTTTTTCCAATCAGGAAATTCAGTTTCACCTTCCTTCTCACGTTTGTTTGGTTGGGCATAGACGGGAAGTTGAGCAAGACACTCTTCTATGGTTAAGCCTTTTATGATTTGTCCAAACTTTCCTCGCTTGCCATTCAACTCTGCAACCGACTGTAGCTTGGGCTTTTTACCCTCGAAATTGTAAGTTGCGCCAAATTCCATTGTCCAGATAGGAAAGCCACCAACAGTATGTCCACTTTCTGTAACGTGATGCAGGAACTCTTCCCAAATATCAAGTTGATGACGGGTTTCCTGCTTAATCATCTGTACGTTGGTATCCGCCTCGTCAATGACAGTATGGATGTCACATACTGCATTATTTGGTTCTGGAAATTTGTATTCAGGCATACGAAGGTCTTCACGTATGGCTACAATGTAGATACGCTTACGATGCTGCGGATATCCAAACTCATGAGGTGACAGAATGCTTTCGTAAACCAGGTACTCTGCGTCCTTTAATTTTTTCTCGATTACTTTCCATGTATTGCCTTTGTCGTGGGTTTTGAGATTGGCCACATTCTCCAAGAAAACAAACTTTGGACGATGATGGTGAACAATCTTCATGATGTAATCGAACATATTGCCTCGTCCTTGTGCATCATTGAAGCCTTCTTGATTACCTGCTTTGCTGAATGGCTGACATGGAAAACCACCACACAACACATCATGGTGCGGAATGTCCTCCTCTATGTCAACCTTAGTTATATCACCTTTTATCACCACATTAGGAAAGTTAAGGCTATAAAGGTGTTGCAAGTCTTCTTTCAATTCAGAAGCAAACAAGCACCTGCCACCAAGCGCACTAAGCGCCTGATGAAAACCTCCCAAACCTGCAAATAGGTCAATAAAGGTAAATGGTGGAATATGTTGTTTTTCCTTTGACATTTTGATTATATCTAAACTGATAGATATTGCCACTTTACTATTTGATAAAAATCAAATCACAAAATTTAATTAGTTATCTATCTCATAAAGTTCAACAATATCTTTTATTCATCTCTTTTAATTCTTCTCTCCAACACTCAAGCAAACATTTCCATTTCTGCTCTAATTTATTCTAACGTACTTACCTGCAATATCACAAGTTTTTATTACCTCCGCATTATCCTCACCAAAAGCGATGAGAATACTACCACAGCCGGGAGAATCTCCACGAGTCCCGTCTGGACGGAAGAATCTGATTCGGTTACGCAAGAATTTCATTGCCGTTGCCTTCTCGAATATCACATCCTGAAACATCTTTGAATCGCAACGATTGAAAAGTAAAGCAATGCCGTTTCCATGTTCTGCCATCCGTTTAACGAAACATTCTATAAGAGGACGGGAATAAGGTGGGTTCAACCAAACGCGACCTTTCCATTCCTGTTTTAATCCATCGTCATTTTTGTTGTACATGACATTTGCCGTTTTATAGGGGGGGGCTACTGGGGCACATGGGTCTAAATCAAATTCACCCAATGCGTCTATAATTTCTTTCGGTGTGTACCATTCATCGGTACTATTAGCCGATTTTTCAAAAGTTGTATTCATTTCTTCCCTGTTTTGAGCGTTATTTATTTCTCTTTTAACGAAACATTTCTATTACCACTTTATTTTCCGAGTTTCCATCATCAGGATGTACATCAGTAAAATCAATGACAGAAAAATCATATAGATCAGGAATGTATTCAGTTTGATAATCTCCTGTATTCATTACGATATTTATTTCAGCATCCTTATTGACAACTAACATTAGTTCGTCAATCATGTCTTGGACAGTAACTATTCTTTTCATTTTTCGTCATTTCTATGGGTTTTACAAGGCCGCCCAAGGCTCATTCTATATTAGTTTTAATGCTTCTTGTATTCCGGCTTCAAGTGTTTTTTCGTAGGTATCCCATTTTCCTCCGTCATTTGTTCCTTTATAAGCAGAACTAGCTATATGAGTTCCATTGTCAGCTTTAGATATTTCGTATCCATAACCACAGGCACAGTTATATACACATATATGAATGTTTTTGGTTTCACGTAGCCACTTTTGTGCAACGGATTGAGCGGGACGACTATAATACAATTTTGGCAAATTCTTATTCGTTCGGAACACAGATTGCATTATCCGATTATCGTCTTCTTTAATAATATCTTTACAATACTCATTGAACCCTTTCTCTTTCAGCAACTTCGCAGTTTCCAATGTTACAAGTTCTTCGGTCATAATTTTATTCTCCTTTTAATTTCTTTATTAGCGCATCGGCATAACTAAGGCTCCTTTGGGCTGTCATATATGAACCATTACTCATTCCCTGTTCATGTGAATTGCTGCAAAATCCTTGCATGGCAGCTTTCGCTAGTTCATATCGCCTCTGTTCCCAGTCGATAGTTTCACTAAAGAAATCAAGTTCTGATATTTTTAAATATTCATCATTCACCAATGCAGTGCCATCATCATATAAATCCTTGATATTTACAATTTCTCCTGTTAATTTTACTCTTGCTTTCATTGTTTAATCATTTATTTAAACATAACGCTTAATAATAGTACCAAATGAATGATACCGATGCCAAACTATATTTCCACGCTGAATTTCAGTAAGCCAATCACAAGCCTTAAAAACTTGTCCTACATTGTATAGGAATGGTCTTTTTTGTATTTTTCTTTTTATTCTTGCTTTCATTATTCCTCCTTTCCTTTAAAGTATTCGATCAATTCGTCTACGGTAGCCTTGTGAACGGTATCTATATTAACATCAATATCATTGTAAACCCAATAAGTAGAGA
>ERZ772897.390-NODE-390-length-54725-cov-5.479202_pt1 | contig 54725 bp, 77 predicted proteins | sample MGYA00512125_ERZ772897 | MGnify/ENA primary metagenome ERZ772897 (study PRJEB29015, sample SAMEA2737660) | human gut metagenome | biome: human gut; feature: human-associated habitat; material: faeces | place: China | collected 2012 ... | reverse complement strand
AAAATAGTGAAGCATTTCACTTTCCATACACAATCTTTTTCATATGAATAGCCGGCGCCGACTATCTTTGTGATAGTCATGGAAGCGAACAGTATCGCGGTGTTTTTCATATATTTCTTGTTCATCGGAGTTCCTTTCGTTGTATATGGCGTGTCCTGGTAAATTGTATTTGCGATACTGCGTAAATATTACATCGATCCGGTGTGACCAAAAAGGCGGCGGATTCATACAATAAAGCAGCGATAGCATCGCAATTCTAACGAAAGGAGTTTATCCGAATGAACAAGATAAACGAGTGCGAAGCGGCACGGAACGTAGGTTACGCATACGTTCCATGGCAGCGCATGGAAAAGGTGTACCCGCCGAACAAGGCGCTATGTGTGGGCACGATATTTCCGGAGCTGAATATAACGATCGACGAGTACGAAAGGGGGCTTTGGAATGGGAAATAACATGTATCGCCGTCCGGGACCGCCTCCGCGTCCGCCGCGCCCGGAGTCTCAGCGCACTAACAGCGCAAGCTGCGAGGAGCTCCTTCGTGCGATAGCCGAGGCAGATTTCTTCGCGCAGGATCTGAAACTCTACCTGGATACCCACCCTGACGACAAGCGCGCGGTAGAGATGTATGCGGAAGCGTGCCGTCAGTACATGGCGTGCAAAGCTGCATTCGAGGACAGCTTCTACCCGCTGACTGCAAGCAGTGCGGGCAGGGACGGATGCTGGGACTGGCCCGAAGGCGTCTGGGCACCGTTCAAGTAAGGAGGCGGAGCGATGTTTGTTTTTGAGAAGAGAACGCAGATCCCGGTCTGCATAAAGAACCGCAATCCCCGGCTTGCGGGTATAATACTGGAACAGTACGGCGGAGCCGATGGCGAATTAAGCGCGTCGCTGAGGTACCTTTCCCAGCGGTTCACAATGCCGGATAACATGGGCAAGGGGCTTCTTACGGACATAGGCACCGAGGAATTAGCACATAGATGGTATCAATGGATACAAAAAACCTCCCATCAAAATGGGAGGTTTTTTTGTAAGGAGTTCAGCGACTATGCAGGAGGTCTTGAGTCCTGACTAGGAATTTTGGGAAATATGGTAATTTCAAAATCGTCGCGGGAATCGGTTTTCTTTCTGCAGCGTTTTGTTTTAACGTACACAACCTTTTCGAGGACTTCTTTTAGCATAGTGTTCTTTGATTCAGCCGTAGGGAGTGTATAATAGGTTTCCAAGAGTTTTTCAGCTTTAGGGATAACATTTATCAAATTATTCTCTTTAGCTGTTTCTGCGTCAATTTGAGACTGTATTTTAGGGAGACTCTCTTTGGCTATATTGATTCTTTCGGATATTGAACGAGATCGTTCAAGGAAAGTTTCAGTGTTGTAAACCCCTTGTTCCAGAAAGTCATGAGTTTTTGATAACTGTTTATACAGTTTGTCGATTTCAGCTTGCTGAGCCTCAAACGATTTCTTTAAAACCTCCGATTGCTTTACTGCCGGAGAAACATCCTTGCTTTCCCACTCTAACTTATATTGTTCGAGCCATACTTCGAGAGCAGATATAACACGTTGCTCCACCCTACGTAAATCCGAACTTACATTAGGACATTTGGCGCGAGGACACATCAAGGTATCTGGATAAGGTCTTTGATACGGACGGCGCACCATTGGTTTGCCGCAAATCCCACAAATTACAATTCCTGCGAGTGGATTTTGTATTCTCTTACTGTCAACCACAGGTCTTGGCGGATTTTTACTCATTATATTTTGAGCAGCCTCAAATACCTCGTCTGATATGATTGGTTCGTGTAATGCCTTGAATATTAGGACATTATCGTTACGTGGTCTTGTTTTTGTAATCTTTCCGTCAACCATTTTTTTCACGGTCTGCCGCCAATTCCAACGTACTTTTCCGGTATAGACGGGGTTTCTTAACATATCTCTGACAGTTGGAAGAATCCAATCTGCTCCCGTTCGAGTCGGGGCTTTCATCTGATTTAGTTTTTGTGCGATAAGTTCGCAGCCAATTTTACGATAGCTGCCATCTTCTTGGAGAACTCCGTGTGTGTACCACTCATAAATCAGCTTTACAATCTCTGCTTCTTCCGGAACAATTTTTAGGGTGAAGCCCTTGTCTCCTTTAATTTTTACACGCTCATACCCATAAGGAGATTTGTTCCCAACGAATTTTCCCTCTTTTATGGACGCAATTCTTCCACGTTGCAGTCTGCGATTGATGGTTTTGTATTCACGTCGGGACATAAAGAGTCCGAATTCGAAGTATTCTTCGTCAAATTCGTTTTCCGGGTCATAGGTCTTTGTCGGGGTGATTATGAGCGTATTGCTAAACTTGAAAGTTTGTGCGACAATACCCTGGTCTGTGGTATCGCCACGAGCAAGACGCTCTACCTCCATAACCAGGACGCCAGCCCAGATTCCATGTTCCACCTCTGAAAGCAGACGTTGCATAACGGGTCTAGCGGCAAGAGATTCGCCGGAAACAATTTCCTTGTATATTTCGGTAACATTAAGCTGTTGACGCTTTGCCAGTTCCAGCAGAGTTCTCTCGTGACGAGCAAGAGTTTCTCCCTCCCCCCGCGCTTCGGCTTCTGCGTCTGCACGGGATTTACGCAGATATAAGCAGTATTGTTGCATACAGAAATCCTCCTAAAAAAGCTCCCCGCAATCGCGGGGAGCAGAACAAATCCCAAAACGGTTAATCTTCATACTTAACAGCAGTACCGTATGCGAAAATCTCAATTGCCTGATTGTCTTTACCGATGAGTTTGGCTTCAACGGCGTTTCTGTACTCAAACTGGCAGTCTATAACAGCATTTCCGCCAAGTTTCTTACACTCTTTTTCGAGAGCGGCTTTTACGCCTTCAAAAGCTTTGCCCGGATTGGCTTGTGACGCCCAGCCCTTTGCGGTGTTTGAATCCATCGCAAAGATGGTGTCGATAATTTGGTACGGCTTATTCAAGCCACCTGTGCAGATTATTACTTTGTTTGACATAAGGAAACCTCCATTTTATAAATTGCAAGCCAAATCAATGGCTCGCTTAATTCCGCCAACCTTTGCATGCAGTGAGAACGGCTCTATCAGTGGCAAGCTGATATTGGTGATACCACCAAAGCAAGAGTCAATCACAGATGATTTTACAATGTAAAAATCCCAAAATAACCGATTCTTTAGCGTAAATACGCAAACATCGGACAGGCGCTCTGACGCAGTCCGCTCAATATTAAACACCGGCGGCTCTTGCTCGTCTATGCGCTCGGTTGGCAATACCTCTATGTACGAATTGCCGTAAAGAAAACAAGAGTCACAGCCGGAGCGGCAAACAGTATCAACGCCAAGCTCGCGAGAAATCAGAGCTTCGGCAGCGGCAAAAAGAACAGTATCTCTCATAATCAGTCCTCCTTATCTCCCAGGGCAACACGTAAATCTTTTTCAAGCAAACGGTCAAGCAAAGACTCAACGTCGTATTTAAACTTATTCTGAGCGGCTAAAACATCCGATATTGAGAAAGGGCTATCGGGCTTTTCATAACGAGAAACTATTCCCTTAATGTATTCTCTGGACTCGGCTATTAAGCTGAACAGGTCGAGCAGGATATTAAGTTTTTCGGAGCTGTCAGAAAGCATGCCATCTCGAAGAATATCGTAAAACGCGCTGTACGTTTTTACCACCGTGTCGCGCTGGGAAGCAGGTAGAGCAAGATACGCTCCCTTTATCTTTCTATCAGCTTGAAAAAGAGCGTCGTCACGATTCCCAACGCTATTCGAAAGACCGACAAGGTAGTCGGCAGACACGCCGAAAAACTCTGCAAACTCGCAGAGTGTATCGAAATCCGGCTCTTTGCCGCCGGTTTCATAACCGGAGATTGTCGAACGCTTTTTGTTGAGCGTTTCAGCCAATTGTGCTTGTGTAAACCCCTTTTTGTTCCGCTGTTCCGCAAAACGAGCGGAAAAAGCAGCTGACATAAAAACCACCCTCTTAAACGCCACACGAAAGGAGGCGATAAAAATGCGAACTAGATTAAAATTCCTGCGTATTGCCTGCGGCTTTTCCCAGTACACCTTTGCAGACGTGCTGGGGATATCCCGCAGCCACTACTCGCAGATTGAGGCAGGAAGCAAGACACCCAGTCTGCTTTTAGCGCTAAAAATCAAGAGTGCGCTGGCTTGCAGCGACGATGATATTTTTAGCAATAACGCGGCTTGCCACCCCAAACGCGGCGCACCTAAGAAATTCTAGGAATAACGCTACGAACCGCCCTCGTTGCCAGCAACGAGGGCTCTTTGTACAGCTCGCCGACAAATTTTCAACCGTGACCTGGGCAGACGGGTTCTCTCTCGTCCTCTAAAGCAAATGCAGTATTTAACAGTCGTGCCCGCCCTCGAACATCAAGTGAACGGTATATGCGGAGCAGTTCTGTTTCTTCTTTGGAAAAGCTTTCTCCTACCACAACGGAGCCGCTACCCTGTACAAGGTTGCTGTTATGGATATTTTGAGCATTGTACACTTTCAAGGGAGAGTCCGATACTCCCAGCAAGTAGTCAATCGACACGTCAAAGCGCTTTGAGAGAGTTTTTAGCGAGTCTTGGTCTGGCTCATACCTACCACATTCCCAATTTGAAAGCGTAGCCTGTGTAACATTAAGAAGAACAGCTAAGTCAGACTGTTTCAGTCCCTCCTGTTCCCGCAACATTTTAATTCGGTTTGGCATTAAAACACCCCCTGCAATATAAGTATAGTTTGTTTTGCCACGCACTGTCAATATGGTATTAGGTTTACAAAAAAATATAAAAAAACCTATTGACAACAAGGAAAACTAATGCTATAATATGTGTATAAAGTTCCTTTATATCAAATTAATCCAGCTTATAAAAGGAGGCAAAGAGATGGCGACACTAGCAGGACTGAGAGCAAGAGCGGGTCTGACACAGGTTGATGTAGCAAAGGCACTTGATGTGACCCAAGCCGCAATATCTATTTGGGAGCGCGGCGATGGAAAGCCGAAGCTCGAAAAAATCCCGACACTTGCAAGGCTTTATGGAACAACGGAGCAGGCTATCATATCGGCTTGTATGGAGAAGCCGAGCAGGAGCAGCTACTATGTGATGAAGCGCAAAAGGGGATAATCAACAGATGGTATTTCGGCACGCTTGTTGACTACCGGGGCATTTCCTCTTGACTACATCAATTATACCACAGAAAGGAGCAAGCAAGAATGGCGGGTAACACCAAGTTATATAACAAAACTTGTCGCCTGCACGCAGGCTTGACGCAGGAACAGGCAATTGTCCTGTTGAATATCGCGGACGTAGGCACGCTCTCAAAGTACGAAAACGGGCATTTGCCCGTCAGCCCAGAGCTTGCGGCGGCTATGGTAAAGGTATACAGGACACCGCTTCTCGCGACCTGGTATGTACGCTACACCAATCCCCAGCTCGCAGGATATCTGCCGGAGCTGACAGAGCCGATTACAGACGGAGATGTTAGCTTCCAAATGGAGCTGGCGGACGACGATATTACCGAAACGAGAGCAGCAGTAAAGGCGATACTCCGTGACGGTATAATCACTCCGGAGGAAGCAGAAACGCTGACAATCAAGGCGAAAACGCTCCGTGAAATAGCGAATAAGATTTTGAGCGCGGCAACCTACCTTGAAAGCAGAGAGCTCACAAACGACGAGGAGTCATAGGACATTCCGACGTCCTCATAATTCTATAAAGAAAGGGGTAGAGCGCATGAACATCTTGAAAGAGTTGGAGCCGAAAGAGGTAGCAAGAGATTTTTACATCGGCAACACACATGTAAGAATAGCGACCGATTATTGCAGACCAAGAGAAGAAGTTCCCGAAATCTTAAAGAGGATAGCAAGGGACGCGCAAAGAGCTTTCGCAGCTCAGGCGGCAGCAAGGCAGTCAGATGGGGCAGAGGCTTCATAGTTCAGTGAAAGGAAGTGATAAAGATGAAGAAGCGTATTATAGCGGCAGTAATCGTCGCAATAGTAAGCGTAGCTGCTTACCCCTTTATGGAGCAGGCAGCGACCGCCGAAAGAGGATATACCGCGTTCGGCGGTGAAGAAATGCTCCTCGCGTTCGGAATTTCCCTCGCGCTATATATACTTGCCGGGGGATTTTCACGGAGCAAAAAGAAAAGCAGCGGAGCAAGATTTCAATGATTCCAGCAAAGATTCACGTTATTTTGACCGACTAATTGCGGAGCTGCCACCAAGGACATGGCTCGACTAGTAAGGGAGGGCACAAATTATGACCCATTTCACAGACGCGGGGGATAAATCGCCCGAGGAGCGCGAAAAGATACTCCAGGGAATTCTTGAAACAATAAAGGAGAAAGAGCATGAACGACATTAAATGGTTTTACTGCTTTAACGCGGATAGCGGCGACTTTTTCGAGGAGATTGAACGCGATATCCCCGAAAGTCCAAGCCACGACGAGCTGGACGCTATCGCGCAGGAGCTTCTTACCAAGTACGGCTACACCGATGGTGGTGACTATGTTTGTATTGGTAAAGGCGAGCATGTCACGATTGAAACTGTGGGAAGCGGGTTAGGCGATTATATCATCGAAAAGCTTGAAGATAGAGCAAGCGACATTTACGGTGCCGAAGAGAACCTCTTTTCGGCAGCAAGCAGAGAGGATATCAAAAACCTCGATAGTAGGATTGAGCAGGCGCTCAGGGAATGGGAAGAAGAACGCAACATTATGAGCGACTACTACACAATTCCCGATGTGGAATGTTATTACTACCACGGGGACAACAAGGAGGAACAGGAATGAAACTCATAAGAATGTACCTTGAAAACTTCAAGGGGATAAAAAAAGCCGAATTCAAATTCGGTGGCTACGACGCGAACATCTACGGCGCGAACGGCACGGGCAAGACCACAGTGTTTGACGCATTTACATGGCTGCTGTTCGGCAAAGCGTCAGAGGAACGTGCGAACTTCTCGCCGAAAACCATTACGGCGGATGGTGTGGCTCACAACCTCGACCACAGCGTGGAGTGCGATATCGAAATCGACGGCACTACGACAACTTTCAGACGCGTATTCCACGAAGTTTACAAAAAGACAAGAGGCAGCGCTGAGTCTATCCTTTCGGGGCATACGACCGACTACTATATTAATGGTGTCCCGAAAAAGGAAAAGGAGTACCAGAAATTCTGGCAGGAGATTTTTGACAGCGACGAGGAAGTAAAGCTACTGTCAATGCCTGCATATTTCGCGGAACAGCTCCACTGGGAGAAGCGTCGCGCAATTCTCCTTGAAATCTGCGGAAATATATCCGACTTGGCAATAATGGAAACTGATACGGAGCTTAAAGAATTGTCCGCGATGGTGGGAAATAACTCCGTTGATGAGTACAAGAAGATAGTCAAATCGCAAAAAACGAACATCAACAAGAAGCTGGAACTCATTCCTGCAAGAATTGACGAAGCCTCCAAAGCCATATTGGACAAGCTACTGACCGGTAGCAAGGAGTCTTTGGAACATCGGGCGGCAGATATCCGAAAAGCCATCTCCGAAGCAGAGAAAGAGCGCGCCTCCATCATTGCAGGAAATGACAAGGAAGCACATACAAGGACGGAGATAGCGGAAAAAAACGCGGCTCTTTCGGAAGCCAGAGCGAGGTATTCGGAAAGGCAGCGTGAAGCGACCGACGCGGCATTAGAAAAAGTCCAGGAAATTCGGGAAAAGCTGACAGCCGAAGAAAACGAACTGTCGCGGAATACACGGACATTAGAGCAATCAAAGCAGCGGGTAGCTGATATTGAGAAGAAGCGCGAACAGATTATGACTTCTCACAAAGAAAAGCAGGTGGAATACGCAGAGGTTGAGCGTGAGCAATTCGACGAAACCTCCGCAGTCTGCGACAAGTGCGGACAAGCCCTGCCGGAAAGCAGAGTTCTCGACCTCAAATCACTTTTTAACGAGCGCAAGAGTAACCGCCTTGTAGCGCTTACAGAGGCTATGAACGGCTTGATTGCAGAGGGCAAGGCGAAAGCGTCAAGGGAAATGCTTGCCGCAGAGCAGCAGATGGTTGCTAATCTGGAAGCCGCTGTTGCAAACAACAAAGAAATGATTGCCAAACTCAACAGTAGTCTTGACGAATATAAAAAAGGTGTGGAAGCAAGTAAACTTCCGCCTTTCGAAACGACCGATGAATATAAGCAGATCACTGCGGCGATTGGTGAGCTGAAAAACCGCGAATGCGAAGCACCCAGAACGGACAGCATAGACGCGCGTATAGCGGATTTGAGAGCAGAGGAGGCAACTATAACCGCAACTATTACCGCACTCGAAACAGAGGCTGTGCAGAAAGCAAGAATATCCGAGCTGGAGCAGGAAGAAAAGTCACTCGGTGCCGAATATGAGAAAGCAGATCACGCACTGTACCTTTGCGAGAAGTTCACGCGTGTTAAATCGGCTCTGCTCAACGATAAAATCAACGAACATTTCAAGACCGTTAAATTCCAGTTATTCAAGCAGAACATCACGAACGACGGTATAGATGATATATGCGATGTTCTTGTCCCTACCGCCACCGGAGCGTTTGTACCGTTTTCCGACGCAAACAAGGCGGCGCGGCTGAATGCCGGCATAGAAATTATCGGAGTCCTCGGAGAGTATTACGGAGTTGAACTTCCGATTTTTGTTGATAACGCGGAAAGCGTTACTCATATTATCCCCACAAAGGGACAACTCATAAGGCTTGTGGTAAGCGAAAGCGATAACGAGCTTAGGCTCGAAACGCTTTGATTTCGAAAGGAGAATTTATTATGGCACAAACCGAAAGCAAGCAGGTACCCACCACTGTTCCGCAGACACCGCCTGCGGAACAGAAATCCGCGTCACCCTCGCAGCAGTTTACAGAAAATGTACTAAGAGAGTTCGGAGCAACAACGTCAAACCCTATCCAGCTTAACGAGAAGCAGAAGCGGCTCGTGCAGGGATACTATATCATCATCGACAGAACGCTGAAAGAGGCTGAGTCTAAAAGAGTGGCGAAGAATAAGAGCAACACCAATCATCAGTATGATAACAACATCCCCTACGACTGGCAGTACGTTAATATGGCAGACCTTGTCCTCGACGCGGTTCACGCCGCCAGAATGGGACTGGATATGCAGGAAGAAGCACATCTGTACCCTATTCCGTTTGCTAACAAGAATAAAGGCTGCTATGATATAGCGTTTATGGAGGGGTACGCGGGAAAGCAGTACAAAGCAGTAAAATACGCTCTTGTTCCTCCGAAAGCGGTCACAATAGAGGTCGTCTACAGCACGGACAACTTTAAGGCGATAAAAAAGAGCCGGACAAATCCATACGACACATACGAGTTCGAAATAACACAGCCATTTAGCAGAGGAGACATTGTTGGAGGCTTCGGATACATTGAGTACGACGACCCCTACAAAAACGAGCTTGTTATACTAACGCTGAACGATATCAAGAAGCGGGCGCAAAAGGGCAGTGCCGAGTTCTGGGGAACAGAAATGACCGGGAAAAAGGTTCAGGTTTGGGAAAACGGAAACAAGACCTGGAGCAATGCAGAGGGCTGGCTCGACGAAATGGTTCGGAAAACGATAGTTCGCGAGGTTTACAGCAAAAAGCATATACCTATCGACCCCGCAAAGCTCGACGACGACTTCCAGCACTTCAAGGAGCGCGAAGTCGTATATGCGCAGGCAGAAATTGACGGTGAGGCGGACGAAAACGCTAACACAACACCGATAGATATTCCGCAGTCAGTTCCGCAGAAACTTCCGCCAGCCACTCCCCCAACTGAGCAGCCTGCACCGACTCAGACCAAACGTCAGCCGATAGTGCAGGAACAGCCGGAGTTCTACTCAGCACCGGACGAAGCGTATGAAGTCCCCGATTTTTAATATGGACATAAAGGTTATAGCGTCTGGGAGCAGCGGCAATGCCACGCTGATTAGCGACGGCAAAACCGCGCTCCTGCTGGACGCAGGAATTTCAATCAAAGACTTGGAGCGCGGGAGCGGCTTTACGCTCTCTCGCGTTTCCGCGTGTCTTGTTACGCACGAACACCAAGACCATAGCAAAGCCTGCAAAGATCTCGCAAAGCGCGGCACTGATATCTACGCAAGCGCGGGAACGCTCCGATCAATCAACGCAGACGGACACAGGTACAAGGCAGTATCACCTCTTACCAGCTTTTCGGTCGGCACATTCGACATCATGGGATTTGATGTAAAGCACGACGCAGCCGAGCCAATTGGTTATCTGCTTTACAGCAGTCGCACTCGCGAAAAGTTGCTATATTTCGTAGACACCGCCTATGTACGATACTCTTTCTCCAACGTTGATTATTTCGTGGTCGAATGCAACCACGGTGAGCGCGAACTACGCGAAAGTGTGAGCAGAGGCGTAATATCGCCGGAGCTTGCTGCCAGAATCGCCAAGAACCATTTAAGCCTTGAAAGGCTGTTGAACTTTCTCAAAGCTAATGACATATCAAGAGCGAAAGAGATACATCTCGTCCACCTTTCCGACAACAACAGCAATGAACAGAGGTTCAAGCAGGAAGTGCAAAGAGCGACGGGCGTGCAAGTTTATATTCATTAGAGAGGAGGGAATGCAAGGTGGCAGTAGCAGTAACGCTATACGAAACCGAAATTGGAGTGCTTTTGTCCTTGCCAGAGGAACAGCGCGGGCGCATACTTACGGCAATACTCTGTGATACAACGGGACAAGAATTACCGCAAATGGACGCTTCGGATAACGCGATATTCACGCTGGTAAATGCCCAGGTAAAAAGAGCCGCCGAATTGTCAAGCAAACGAAAGCAAAGCGCAAAGTCGCGGTGGCAAAACCAGGCAACCGACGACAACAGCAATGAGCAGGCAGAGTATGACAGCACAATTCCAATGCAAGACAATAATGCCGATGTGCAAAACAATGCAAATGGTATGCAAAACGATACAAGCGGCGATATTTGCAATGATTTGCATAATGCAAGTCCATGCACTATAACGAATACGAATACCATAACGAATACGAATACCATAACCTCAACGGTAACGGAAACGAATATGGTAGCCGCGCACACCAACTCCAGCGAAAGTAAATCTCCAAAGTCCAAAAAGGCAGCTAAGGTAGCTCCCGACAAGAAAAACTACGCAGATTTCGTAACCCTGACGGAGGAGGAATACAACAAGCTTGTTGAGCAATACGGAGAAGAAGCTACACAGTGGTGCATACAAAAGCTGGATAACTACAAAGGCTCAACAGGGAAAAAATACGCCAGCGATTACAGAACGATTCTATCGTGGGTAATTGCGAGTTACAACGAACAGTCGAAGCGTGAGCAGCCAGCTCAGACCATACCGCCAGGCATTAAGCAGGAACAGCAAGCAAAAAGCCGAAACCCATTTATAAACGCAGTACTGAATGGAGGCGGTGGAAATGGGTGAAGATTTTAAAATTGTTCCAAAAGACAAGACCTGGTTATCAATCCAGACGGAAAACGCTCTCCCGCTTGAAAGCATAAATTCACAACTTCTAATATTGCAGACAGCATTTCCGACGGTCGTAAGGAATTACGACGAATACGAAGTCCAAGCCTTACAGCAATTGTGGTACGACATATTCAAGAATGTGCCGGAACAGCTAATGCGGGAGGCGATTAAGCGATTTATCATAAACGACCGGAAAGGCTTCTTCCCGTCTCCTGGACAGATAGTCGGATATATCGAACAGATTGTTGCAGAGCAGAAAGAGGCGGAGATGTTAAGGGGCATTCTTGAATATGAATACGAGGAGGCGAGCAGACATGATTAGTTTTGTAGTAGCGGGAAAGCCGCAGGGGAAAGCGCGACCGCGCTTTGACAGCCGTCATAAAATTACCTATACCCCAGAAAAGACCAAGAGCTACGAAGCGCTTGTACGCACCAGTTACCTATCACAATGCCGGTTAGACCCGCCGTTGCGCGGAGCTGTCAAAGCAAACATAATCGCATACTTTCCTATTCCCAAGAGCGCTACGAAAGCAGAGCGCGAAAAAATGTTGGAGGGGAAAGTAAGACCCATGGTTAAGCCGGATATGGACAACATTATCAAGGCTGTTCTCGACGCGTTGAACGGATATGCGTACAAGGACGACGCGGTGGTGGTTGAGGTGGTAGCCGAAAAGTGGTATTCGGACACACCGAGAGTTGGGGTAATACTTACAGATGGAGGTACACAATGAGCGATTACAAGCGGCGTAGGTTGTCGAAAGATGAGCGCCGAAAGATACTCAGAAAGACAGAGGGTCATTGTGCCTACTGCGGTTGCGAACTCAAATATAACGAAATGCAGATAGACCACATTGTTCCACTGCACGTCGGCGGCGAGGATAGAGAGTGCAATATGCTTCCTGCTTGCAAAAGCTGTAACCACTACAAAGGCGGAAGCAGCCTAGAAGTTTTTCGAAAGTTCGTTGAGAAAATGCCCGACACGTTGAACCGGAGCAGCGTTACATATCGCAATGCCGTTAGATTTGGGCTTGTTATTCCGAAGCCCAGAAAGGTTACATTTTATTTTGAAAAGATGAAAAACAGGAGGAAGCCGAATGAATAAAATCATTCTTATGGGGCGTATCTGCTCTGACGTGGAGTTGAAAACGACCCCTAACGGCACTAATGTCTGCTCGTTCCGGATAGCGGTGGACAGGAGATTTCAGCAGTCCGGCGAGGAACGCAAGACGGATTTCTTCAACGTGGTCGCTTGGCGCACTACGGGCGAGTTCGTCAACAGATATTTCGGCAAGGGACGCATGATTCTGATTGAGGGCGAGATGCAGACCCGACAGTACACTGACAAGAGTGGAAAGCAGTCCACATGGTACGAGGTAAACGCTGAGCGTGTAAGCTTCACGGGGGAGAAAGCGGGGAATGCTCCCGCCGGCGATACTGCTCCGGCTGCACCTCCGACGGCGAGTGCTCCGCAGGCAGAACCGGCGGCAGATTTCGCAGGCGCTGGTAGCGACCCGTATCCATTCTGATGATAGGAGGCTACCATGGAATCGCAGGAAATTATAGAAGCCGCAAAAAAGCGGCTCCCCGTTGTTTATGACGGCGTGGTATACAAGGAAATTCTGGAATATATCTTATGGTTTGATAGCAACAGGAACAAGCAGCGCTCGGTAGTATTGCTCGACCAGAACGGGTATACCAGGGTTCGCGCCCTAGCAAGCAGAATCACCCTTGCAGAAAGCGTATAGAAAAGGGGGAACGAATATGTCGGAAGAAACAAAGGTCGATGTATTTGAAATCAAAGCTACAAAGTGTATCAGGTGTGGGAGGTTACTCACGTCTGAGTTCGGCTTAAGAAACGGAATGGGTCCTTGCTGTAAAGATAGGTTCGACGAAGAAAATGCACCGCCCGACCCAAATCAAATGACACTGTTCGACCCGGAAAGCACATCAGATAATTAACAGGAGGAAAACACATGTTTAGTAATCGCACACCCGGCGGTAGAAACAATATTGCTGGAGTAAAGGTAGCACAGCTCCGCAAGACGCTGAGAATATCCCAGCGAGAGCTTGCAGACAGATTGCAGGTCGTAGGTCTGGACATCGACAAGAACGCTGTCCAGCGCATGGAATCCGGTCAGCGTTTCATAACTGACATTGAGGTTATCTCCCTTGCAAAGGTATTCGGAATCACCGTCGAAGAACTTCTTGAAAGTAATCATGCGGAATAAAACGGGAGGAAAACTATGCTAAAATACCTAGTAATCTTGACAAAGACTCAATTTGCGGCAGACCGGCTGGCAGAGTGGTTCAAACCCGGCGAGGGCGGCGTGACACGTATATGCCACGGAGCAGCTACTAGTTCCAACAACAATCCTGTATACGGTCTTATTCCGCCGACATACTGCGATCAGGGATATTTCTACTGTGCGGTGACGTTCGTCGAATCTGCAAAAGTTGAGCGGTACCGACTCATTTTCGCGTGAGGTGCCTATGCTAACATCGTTTGAATTAAGTAAGAAGCTCGCGGAGCTGAATATAGAGTTTTGCAAAACTCTGAACGCCAACAACGGCACGGAGGCTCTACGCTGGATAAGCACTACAATGGAGTTCCTGGAAGCGTTGCTTGCAGAGTCCGTAGATTCGGGAAGCCTTACGCAGAACGAGCGCGGGGTGCTTCTCGCGGCAAAAGCCTCGAGTAAAAATCACTGCGACAATCTCCAATCCCTTTTGCAAAGACGAAAAGAAAGGAGGACAAGTTGATATGATACATGTAGAAGTTAAGGGCGTAGGCGTGGATGTAAATTTGGCGGGTGAAACTGTAGATATTCTCAGAGAAATCACAGGCGCTATCTGTGGACTTGCGACTTCGCTCAGCAGTAGGACGGGCGACAGCATTACGGTAACAGGTTCTTGGGTCATGGCTAAACTTACCGAGGGTGTAGCTATGCAGATACAAACACAAAAGAAAAAAGCCGCTGAGTGACTGAAATCACTCATGCGGCAACAAATTAATACACATTACACATTCTCATTATAACATGAGAGGAAAGGTTTGTCAAGTGGAACTGATAATAGATAATTTCGCTGGAGGCGGCGGAGCCTCCACAGGAATAGAAATGGCGACGGGACGGAGCGTAGACATCGCGATCAACCACGACCCGGACGCCATTGCAATGCACCGTGCTAACCACCCGCACACGCGGCATTACTGCGAGGACGTCTGGCAGGTAGACCCATCGGAAGCCTGCGCCGGAAACCCGGTCGGACTGGCGTGGTTCTCACCGGACTGCACGCATTTTTCCCGAGCCAAAGGCGGGAAGCCCGTTGACAAAAACATCAGAGGTCTTGCGTGGGTAACGATACGCTGGGCGCTGAAAGTCCGTCCGCGCGTCATCATGCTGGAGAACGTGCCGGAGATACGCACCTGGGGTCCCCTCGGGGCTGATAACAAGCCTATAAAGGAGCGCGCCGGGGAAACTTTCGACGGCTTCATAAAGGCGCTCACAGCAGGAATTCCGCACGACCACCCGGCATTCACGGAGATGTGCGCAACGCTGGAGATAAGCCCGGACAGCCCCGAAGCGGCGAGGCTTGAACAGGGGCTGGGATACAATGCGGAATACCGCATACTCCGCTCCTGCGATTACGGAGCGCCGACAACGCGCACGCGCTTCTACCTGATAGCTCGGTGCGATGGGGAGCCCATCGTATTCCCGCCGCCTACACATGGCAACGGCAATGGCTTGAAGCCGTACCACACCGCCGCCGAGTGTATCGACTGGAGCATTCCGGCGCAGAGCATTTTCGAGCGGGACAAACCCCTCGCAGAGAACACGCTCCGTCGCATAGCGCGGGGCATTGAAAAGTTCGTGATAAATAATCCCGAGCCGTTCATCGTGACGGTCAATCATTCCGGCGAGGGCTTCCGGGGGCAGAAAGCGGACGAACCACTCGGAACTGTTACAGCGAAAAACGGCTATGGCGTTGTCGCGCCTACACTGATTCAGTATCACAGCGAGACCGCAAGCGATGAAGTGCGAGGGCAGGAGCTGAACGAACCGTTAATGACGGTCGATACCTCGCCCAGATACGCGCTGTCAGTCGCCCACATCATGAAGAATTACGGCGGGAATTATCAGGGAGCCGGGAGCGGCGCTGACAAGCTAATGGATATTCTTCCGGAGGTGAGCGCTGATGAGCCGTAAAGAAGAGTATCGGTGGTATAAGAGTATCGGAATCTGCCCCGTATGCCACAAAACGGCAATACAAAAAGGGTATCAGACCTGCCTGGAATGCAGGCTGAAGATGAGGGAATATGCAGCTGACAGAAAGAGCAGGATGAACGCTGAACAGCTCGGCGACATCAGTCGGCGAACTGCCGAAGCAAACAAGCGGATGTATGTGCGCCGTAAAGAAGCGAACCTCTGCACGCAATGCGGAAAAAGACCGGCTGACGATGGCAAAACCACCTGCAGGTACTGCCGGGAAAAGTACAATCGAAAGAGACGTGAACAAAACGCAATGCGAGGCGGAAGTCATTATGATAAGTCCATAGTTCGCAAGGGAACCAGATTGTTTTGCGTGATTCCGGCGGAGCCGGGCGAGCACGGAGCTTACGTCTGCGAAGATATATGCCTGAAGCGTAGCGATGGCATGGTATATATCAAGGACGGAGAGTTCCCTGTTGGCTACATCGGGAAATCATGGTTCTTAAATCGTGCGGAAGCCGAGAAAGCAATGGAGGTGAGCAAAAGTGATTAGTGCATTCATAGGCGTATACACAGAAATCGCCGAAACCATGCGCTGGATTGAGCGCAGCGAGGAACGCGCACGCGCTGAACGTGGTTTCAGGAAGTTCGCGGCTAAGAAAAGCCGGAGCAGGAAGCAGAAGCGCAAGGGAAAGAAAAAGAGGTGAGTAAATGAGCAACAAGGCGGTACTCCTCAGCGTTCAGCCGAAATGGTGCGAGTTGATAGCTACAGGAAAGAAAACGATTGAGATTCGCAAGACTAAGCCGAAAATCAAAGTGCCATTCAAGGCGTACATCTACTGCACAAAAGACAGAAACAATCACTTCTGGACTGGGAAGCGATATTCTTACACTGATGAACACAGTCACAATGCATTCGACAAGGACGGTAACGGCAAGGTTATTGGAGAGTTTGTGTGCAATAAAATAGCAACGTTCCCAGATGAATGTTACGCAGGGTGGCTTGTAAAACATAGCTGTGTTTCGGTAAAAGAACTGGAACGATATGCAGGCGATAACGATAGTCTGTATGTTTGGCATATATCAAACCTCGTTATCTATGATGAGCCAAAAGAGTTGAGCAGATTTCTGGCACCGTGTGACGAAGATTGCGCAAGCTGCAAGTATTGGCAATATGATATGGTGAACCAGTATGAACGCGATTATGATTGCACAAACGGCTATTATCCTCTTGTTCCACTGAAAAAGGGACCGCAGTCATGGCGCTATGTGGAGGTGATGGGGAAATGAAGTTTTCCGACTTAACCGAGTGTCCATTTTGCGGCTGCGAGGAATACTACACCAAAGAATACGTCTATGGTGTGATACGTTATAACGAGTGTTTTGACGGCTCAGAAGCAGATAATGACACCCTGTATGATGGGTTGACTTACAAGAGCAGAGCTTACAACAGTAAAGCCTATTGCAGAAGTTGCGACAAATATCTCGGTAGCGTTATGGATAACACTATGTCTGCGGCTGTTCAAAAAGCTTTGAAACGCAATGGAGGTGAGCGGGAATGAGTGAGCGTAGAAAGCTTACTGCTGCCGAACGTCAGCAAATCTATGAGAAATTCGGCGGACGCTGTGCTTACTGTGGCTGTGAAATCACAATCAAAGAAATGCAGGCAGATCATGTTGTCCCGTTGCACCTCGGCGGCGCAGACGATATCTCTAATCTCTACCCTGCGTGCCGGGCTTGCAATCATTACAAGTCCACGTATACCGTTGAGAAGTTTAGAGCAGTAATACAGCAAGCGCCGGCGGGCGCTGCTGGACGAGATGGCAAGGCTGTGAAAGGAGAATAAATGAAAGACAGCGAAAATAAAAAGCTTGAACGTATTCAGGAGATCGACCGGAAGATACACCAGCTTGACACAGAGATAAATGTGCTTGCGGAATCGTTCGCACTGCTTATCCAGGGTAAGGAAGCGCGGCGGGTGGCGCTTTTTGACGAGTTACGAAGAACGTTGAACGGGGAAGGAGAAACCAGTGATAAAGATTGAAAATGTCGAGGTGTTCGGCTGGGAAGCAGCTATCCGCGGCATGCGTAATCCGATGAATTCGTGGGATAAGTCGGACAGCTGCTGGCTGCCGTTAAATGATGTTGCTGGGCATCCGGTCGATGACGGCTCGAAGCTGGAGTTTTTTGCGGGCAATAACGACCTTACGCTGATGAAGAAACTTGCGGCGGCGGGTACGGATCATCGAAAGTTCATGCGCATGATAAACGTTACCTGTGACATTACGGCGCCGAGATACTGGTGGACTGAGTTCGATACTTACAAGGTCAGCACGGTGCGGAACAGCTGCTCTACCATGCACACTATTGCTGAAAAAGAGTTTACTCTTGATGATTTCAGCTGGGAGCATCTGTTCACGCGGGATTTTCAGACCTACGGCATATACGACAACGACGACCAGCAGACAGTCTATTTGCAGGCTTCGGCGCTTGAAGTACTCAATACGGTCATTCAGGCGCTGAATGCATACCGCAGGGCGTATCTGGTTAGCCAGAAAGCAAACAAGGCTCTGTGGTGGCAGATGATACAGCTTCTTCCGCAGAGTTACAACCAGCGGGCGACTGTTCAGATGAACTATGAGGTACTCGCCAACATGTACCACAGCCGTAAGAATCATAAGCTGGACGAATGGCGTAAGTTCTGCGAGTGGGTCGGGGGACTTCCGTATTCTGTGATTATTACCGGGAACTCCGATAATGCCTGACCAGGCGGTGATGTTATCCGATATTTGATACTTTACCATCACACGACCGCCAGGAAGCCGCGATGGTACTGTGACAAGCATGAGTGCGGCGTTACTGAACACGTTCACAAGCCTGCGTGCTGGGTGTGTCGGCATTTAAAGCCTATGAGCGCGTTTTACTCAAAGAAAATATCCCTTTCTGCGAACGGTTCGTCCGAAAATAGCAAAAAATCCGCTGAAAGCGATATTTTTACGCGTAATTCGTTTAAAAGCAGCGGTTATCGTTATAAAAAATGCCGGAATCGTTCGAAAAAAGCGGGTAAAGCTAAAAAACGGCGATAAAAGGGTATGAAGTTTATCAGAATTCTGAATTAGTCCGCTGCGTTTTCGCAACGGAAATGTCGGAAACGCTGCTGGAACGCAGCAAAAACGCGCGGCTGTTTTCCGCGCGTTTTTCTGGTATTTATTAATATTTGATGATATTTGCTGATAGTTTGTTTGCTGTGGAAAGAAAATGCGCCGATAGGCTGGTACCCCATCGGCGCGAATGCAAAAAGGTTGACTGTAGTACACAGCAAATCCATCAGCCATAAAGGTTGTACTAATAGATTAGCCTTGGTAGTGCATGTATATTATAAAGCACATAAATTAAAATGTCAAGGGGGACATTCTGAAATATTCACGGCGGTTTTTGAAATTGCATTTAAAAAAGCGGGGGTAAATTTAAAAATGGGGGAAAATGAGAAGAAAGAATTCGAACTGTCGAGAAATACTCGGGAGTTGATGAGGGAGATATTTTCGCGGCTTAAGCCGCCGCCGGCTATCAGTATATCGGAGTGGGCCGACCGGTTCCGCATGATATCGCCGGAGGCTTCCGCCGAGCCGGGGCGGTGGAGAACGTCGAAGGCGCCTTACCAGAAATTCATGATGGACGCTATTTCCGACCCGAAAACAACAAAGGTCGTAGTCATGACGGCGGCGCAGATAGGCAAGACAGACGCGCTTATACTGAATCCCACGGGATACTACATACACAACGATCCGTCGCCGATAATGACGATGGAGCCGACCTTACAGATGGGCGAGGCGTATTCAAAGGACCGCCTTTCCCCCATGATACGGGACACTCCGGTATTATCGGCGCTTATCAATGACAAAAGTCGGACGAGCGGCAACACGATATTGCAGAAGGTCTTTCCCGGCGGGCATGTGACCATTGTCGGCGCGAATTCGCCCAGTTCGCTTGCGTCCAGACCTATCCGGGCGCTGTTCGCGGACGAGATAGACAGGTATCCGTTTTCCGCCGGCAACGAGGGCGATCCGCTGCTGCTTGCGGAAAAGCGACTTACTACGTTCTGGAACAAGAAGATAGTGTATGTATCCACTCCGACCATAGACGGGCTTTCCCGCATTCAGATCGAGTTCGAAAACAGCACCAAAGAAGAATGGAACGTGCCGTGTCCGCACTGCGGAAAGTTTCAGCCGCTACTCTGGTCCCAGGTGCAGTTCGACAAAGCTGACCTGACCGATATCAACTATGTATGCGTGCACTGCGGGGCGGTCTGCAAGGAGGCTGAATGGAAGCAGCAGTATATCAAGGGAAAGTTCGTCGCGGCGTTCCCGGCGCGGAACGTGCGGGGATTTCACCTTAATTCGCTTGCTTCCCTGTTCGTGGACTGGCGGGAAGTCGTCGAGAAATTCCTCGAGGCTAACAAAAAGGCTAAGGAGGGTAACGTCGAGCTGCTCAAGGTCTGGACGAACACCGAGATGGGCGAATGCTGGCATGAGCAGGGCGAACAGCTTGCGGAGGACGAGCTGTACAAGCGCCGGGAGAAATACGGCTGCATGGTGCCGAAAGATGTGCTTGTGCTTACCGCCGGCGTGGACACCCAGGACAACCGCTTTGAAATTGAAGTGGTTGGCTGGGGCGTTGAAAAGGAAAGCTGGGGGATCAAGTATCAGGTTATTTACGGCGACCTCAAGCAGCCGCACGTCTGGGAGCAGCTCGGTGCGTTCCTGGAACAGGAGTTCGAGAGGGAGGACGGTCAGAAACTCCGGATAGCCTGCACCTGCATGGACTCCGGCGGTCATTTCACGACCGAGGTATACCGCTTCTGCAAGAAAAGATACTCGCAGAACGTATTCGCCATCAAGGGCTACGGCGGCGCAGATGTGCCGTATATCAGCCGCCCGACAACCTCGAACCGGGTAAAGACTCCGCTTTTCAAGATAGGAGTCGACACTGGAAAGGCCTTGCTGGCGCAGCGGCTGAAAGTGGTCGAGGAAGGTCCGAACTACTGCCATTTTCCCCGCGACCGGGGGCGCGGATATACTGAGGGATATTTCCGGGGACTTACAGCCGAACAGATGGTCATGAAATACGTCAAGGGGCACGCGGTCATAACCTGGGAACTGAAGAATCCGTCCTATCACAGAAACGAGCCCTGGGATATCCGGAACTATGCCACCGCCGCGCTGGAGATCGCTAACCCCGTACTCATCGCGCCGGAGAACCGTGCCGCAAGGCGGAGAAGAACGCAGCGGCGGACCGTATCAAGCGGAATAATATGAATTCGAAATTCCGGCGGTGGTTGTAAATGACTTGCATGATTTTGGGGACAAAGTTGGGACAAACTTGGGGGAGAGTTGGAAGGGATATGCGGCAGTTCAATATGGGGACGATATGGGAGGAATATGGGGCGGATATGGGAGAGCGGAAACTTTTAAGCAGCTTCGGAGTAACCTGAAGTTCCGGGGATTGTTTCCGCTGCCTTTTGTCAACGGTTATCCGGTTTCCGCTGCCGATCGGCAGCGCCGGAAATATTGCGTTTTATATTCAAGTGCTTTTCTGGGACGAATAGCACGAATGTGTTGACGTTCGGCGCTTTTCGCGTTATAATATTGACTGTGAGATGTCAAGACGCATATGTCTCCTTTTGACCCGGGTGTTGCACCCGGCGAAAAAGACAGCGCCCTGCAACATGGGCGCTGTTCCTTTCGGTTGATATTCGGATAGAAATATCCGGATTGAGATAAACCTTTCTATAACCGGCTGATGTACGCCAGTGCGTCAGTTTTCCCATGGCATGGCAAAAAGCGGCGGTCCTTTGCGCAGGACTGCCGCTTTTTTTTGTTTTCGGCTAACCCCGAAGCAAGTAGTATTGGTCTGCACAGACATTTTCGTGGGGTCGCGAAAATGCCGATTCTAAATATTCAACTGTTTCCTAAACGGAAATAGCTGCGGTCGCTGCATTTTTGCAGCGGCCTTTTTGGTTTTACGGTGAACGATTCGTTCACCGTTTATTTTTTTTGCCTTTTCCGGGAATGGCCGGAAATAAATGCAGACTACTGCGAGCGGCTGCGCGTCAGTGCGAATCCGGATATGCTATCATGACACTGGGAAAATATACGATTTTACGGATTATATACATGGCGGTGAATAAATGGGCGGGATTACAGTTGAGATTGCTCGGGAAAAGCTGAATACCTGGCTTGAGGCAGAGGAGGCGCTTGCCACCTCGCAGAGCTACACAATGGGGACTATGAGCCTGACCCGCGCCGATCTCAAGCAGGTCAGGGAAAACATAACCTACTGGAACGACATGGTGACTAAGCTTGATCGCACCGGAAAAGGACGCAACCGCATTTATCGCGGTATTCCGATGGACTGACGGAGGTGAACGGCGGTGAACTTCATAGATAAGGCCATAGCCTTTATAAATCCGCAGGCTGCGGTCAAGCGCGCCGCCGCGCGTAACGCGCTTTCGGTGCTGGATTCCGGTTATGGAAACTATGGCGCTTCGTTCACGCGCAATTCACTGCGCGGGTGGAACTCATACGGCGGTTCGGCGGACGAAGATATCCACGAACACCTTGACACGCTCCGTCAGCGAAGCCGCGATCTTTATTCCGGCGTTCCGCTGGCCACGGCGGCGCTTAAGAAAATGCGCACTGCGGTGGTCGGTCAGGGCTTGAAACTGACATCGCAGGTGGATTTCAGATTCCTCAAGATGGACGAGGAGCGGGCGCGGGAGCTTGAAGCGCAGATAGAGCGGGAATTCAGGCTGTTCACAGATTCGCCGGACTGCGACGCTGAACGTATCGATAATTTCGAGGAGTTGCAGCAGCTTGCTTTCTTCAACTGGCTGATGAGCGGCGATGTGCTGGCGCTTATGCCGCTTAAAAAGCGCGCCGGGAATCCGTATGAGCTGACTATCAGGCTCATTGAGGCGGACCGGGTGTCTACGCCGTCCGACAAGCTTTACGACCCGCTTATCGAATCCGGCGTTGAAAAGGACAAGTCCGGCGAAGTCATAGCCTACTGGGTGGCGAACAATCACCCGCTTGCCGTTGACAACGTGCGGGAGGTCACCAAGTGGACCAGGGTAAAGGCTTACGGCGACAAGACCGGCCGCCGCAACGCACTGTTCATCTGTTCGCGGGAGCGTATAGGGCAGGTGCGCGGCGTGCCGTTCGTCGCGCCGGTCATCGAAGCGCTGAAACAGCTCGGGCGGTACACGGACGCCGAACTTATGGCGGCGGTGATCTCCGGAATGTTCACGGTATTCATCGAGAAGGAGGGAGTTTCGGAGGAAGTTCCGGTCGGGGAGGTAGAGCCCGTTGACGAGGGCGACCGCACCGCCGCCGGGGCTATCAGGCTCGGAAACGGCGCTATCGTCGATCTTCAGGACGGCGAAAAGGCGCATGACATCAATCCGGGACGGCCGAACGCGAACTTTGACGGATTTGTCCGGGCGGTCAGCGCCCAGATCGGCGCGGCGCTTGAGATACCATATGAGGTGATGCTGTCGATGTTCAACAGCAATTACTCCGCGTCCCGTGCGGCGCTGCTGGAGTTCTGGAAAACGGTCAGAATGCACCGGGGCTGGCTTATCAACGATTTCTGTCAGCCGGTATTCGAGGAGTTCATGTGCGAGGCTGTGGCAAAGGGGCGTATAAAGGCGCCGGGGTTCTTTTCTGACCCGCTTATCCGCAAGGCTTACTGTTCCGCAAAATGGACTGGTCCGTCACAAGGTCAGATAGACCCGCTCAAGGAGGTCACCGCGGCGGTCGTCCGCGTGCAGAATGGTTTCTCGACCAGGGACACCGAGGCGCTGGAACTGAACGGTTCCAGCTATTACGCAAACGTCGGTCAGCTCCGGACGGAAAACAAGCTGCTTGGCGAGGCTGGCGGAGGGGAAAAGATGACGGTGCTTGTGAACACCTCCGATGATGACGACAAGTCCGAAAATAAGGGGGACAACGATGGCTGAAATCAACTCGAATAATGCGCCGCGGGGCGTTACCGCTGCCGCCGGCGCAGATAAAAGGTTCTGGAGTTTCCGGAACAGCTCGGAAACAGGCGGCGACGCCGAACTTGTATTATACGGCAGTATCAGTTCAACGAGCTGGTGGGGCGACGAAGTCACTCCGAAACAGTTCAGCGATGATCTGAAAGCGCTTGGCGATATCCAGGCGCTTACTGTTCGTATCAACTCCGGCGGCGGTGATGTTTTCGCGGCTTTTGCTATATATAACCGCCTGCTCGACCTGCGCAAGAAGGGCGTGAAGGTCAGCGCTGTGGTGGACGGCTGGGCGGCTTCTGCTGCGACGGTCATCTGCATGGGCGCGGAAAAGATATCCATACCCGCTGCGGCGATGTTCATGATACACGACCCGGCGGTCGGCACTTTCGGCTACTACAAGGCGGAGGAGCTTGATAAGATGGCGGACGAGCTCAAGACCATCAAGCAGGCTATTGTGGCGGCTTACGCAGGAAAGACTGGGAAAAGCGCCGAGGATATTTCGGCGGCGATGGCGGCTGAAACCTGGATGGACGGCACGTCGGCAGTGGAATCCGGCTATTGCGACGAGCTTATTTCTGCGGCGGAAAATACCGCCGTGGAGAACAGGGACGGACATTTCTTCGTTAACTCCGTCGAGATGCCTGGTATTCCGGAAAAGGTATTAGAGCGGTTTCCCGCTTTAAGCACAATAAGTAACACGATCAATGGAGCGGCGGGAGCTGCGCCGGCGAAAAAGACGACAACGGCAAAGGACACAACTGAACCAACGGAGGAACAGGGAATGGCAGATATCAAGGATATTGCAGGGCTTAAGGCTGCGTATCCCGATCTGTGCAGGCAGATCGAGAATGACGCGGCAAAGGGCGAAAGAGAGCGTATCAAGGCTATCGAGGACGCGACCGTGGAGGGGTTTGAGGACGTCGCTGAAAAGGCAAAGTACACCGACCTCATCACCGCGCCGGAAATGGCGGTTCGCGTGCTGAACGGCATGAAGAAGCAGGGTGCGGATTACCTCAGGAACAGGGAACAGGACGCACAGGACAGCGGCGCGGACGCTGTTCAGCAGCAGGCACCGGAATCCCCGGCGGACGATGACGACAAGAAGTTCAACAGCATGCTGGACGGCATATTCGGCAAGGAGGCTAAGTAATGGGCGGCAGATACACACCCGGCACCGATTCTATCGGTGCGGTCAACTTTTACGCGGGCAGCGAGTTCCCGCACATCAAGGGCAAGGCTGCTGCCGAGGCGGCTGTGAGAAAATATGAGCCGGTGACTATCGCGGACGGCAAGATCAGCCCCGTGGCGGCTTCTTCCGCTGACAGCGGCGCCACTTACACCACCGGCGTGACCGGGCTTTACGGAATTGCGCTTGAGGACATCGGCGCGAACGAGGCGGGCGCGGTGCTGCTTACTGGCGAGGTGCTGGCTGACGCGCTTATCGTCGCGGAAAACGTCGATATATCGGCGCTTGTCGTTCCGTTCAGAAACATCGGCATTTTCCTCAAGTAAGAGGAAAGGAGGACAAAAATGGATCTTTATACACCTACCAGGATCGAGGAAGTATTCAGACGCTCCCCGCGTGTGACTACATTCCTCAAGAGCACTTTTTTTAAGGGCAGCAAGACTTTCGTCACCAAGAGCGTAAACTTCGATATCGTCGAGGGTTCAAGGAGCGTCGCGCCGTTCGTGAACCCCAAGGCCGGCGGTCAGGTGATCCCGAACAAGGGATATTCCACCAAGACCTACACAGCGCCGCTTGTTTCGCCGGAAAAGGTGACTGAGGCGGAGGAGATGCTCGACCGTATCGCAGGCGAACAGATCACTTCCAGCATGACTCCGGCTGAAAGAGCTGTGAGAAAGCTTTCAGAAGATCTCGTCGAGATGGACGAGATGATCACCCGCCGCGAGGAAGTAATGTGCGCCGAGGCGCTGTTCACCGGCAAGATCACTGTAAAGGGCAAGAACATCGACGACGAGATCGACTTCGGTTTCAGCAACACCGAAACCCTTTCAAAGAAGTGGTCCGCTGCGGGTTCAGACCCTATCGCAGATCTCCAGAAGTGGAAGAGAGCGATCTCAAAGGAAGGCTATGTCAATGCGAACATCTGTATCATGAGCGTGGACGCAGCGAACGCGTTCATTGGCAACGCTAACGTGCAGAAGCTGCTTGACATCAGAAACTACGAGATCGCGACCATCAAGCCCCGCGAGCTTTCGAACGGCGTAAGTTTCATCGGTAATATCCCGATGATGGGTCTTTCCATTTACACATATGACGAATGGTATCTGGACGACTGGACCGACCCTGACAGCCCTGTTACAAAGCCTTTCGTGCCGGACGGCACTGTCGGCCTGTTCAGCACTGCGGCGCGCTTCGACATGCTGTACGGCGCTATCAGCAACTTTAACGGAAAGACGCAGGCACCTCAGACCTTTACCGGCAAGAGATACTCCGAATCCTTCCTTTCCAGCGACAACCGCGTGCGCACCGTGCGCATCTCTTCCAGACCGCTTGCGGTTCCGCACAACCTCAAGAGCTGGTACATAGCGAAGGTGCTGTAATGATGGATTTCCGGGAGGCTGTGGAAAAGGATATCCGGGAGGTTTTCCACAATCTCAGGGAGTTTGCGGAAACTCACAGGGTGACATACAACGGCGTGGAATATGAAGTCCCTGCCGTTATCACCAAATATATCCCGGAGGAATTCGAAATAACCGGCGGAAGCATGGACGGCTCCGGGCGATACGGCGACGGGATATACTCGCTGAAAAAGACGGCGTATATCCCGTATGAGGCGCTGGGAGTGCTTCCGGAGGTCAGAAACCGGATATTTATCGACGACGATGAATACGACATACTTTCCTCGGAGCTTATCCAGGGGAAGGAGATCGTGCTTTCACTTGAGAGGTTTGCGGAATAGTCTGCAATTCCACGCACTTGTTCGCGCGTGAATGCCGGGAGGTTCGACGAGTAATGGAAGTAACTGCTGAACAGCTCCAGCGAGTCAATGAAGAGCTGCGGGGGCTGCCGGGAAACAAGGTGTACGCGGCGCTTTCGAATGCTGCGAACCGCGCCATGATGAGCGCCCGCGGGGTCGCCTGGAAATCAGTACACAGCATGTACACAGTGGACCGGGCGGCTTTCTATCAGGACACAAGGATACACACTTTCCGCGCGAACAAGCAGTCGCTTTCGGCGGCTGTAACGTTCGGCGGGTATCTCATTCCGCTTATCAGCTTCAACGTCAGGGGCTACAGGGCGCATGAGAAAGGACATGTGCGGCGGCTCAAGGCGGAGGTGCTGACCGGTATCCCGAAAGACCTCAAACACGCGTATATAACCGACCTTGGAAAATACGGCGTTAATGTTTTCGAACGTTATTCCACCGAGCGCAACAGCTCGCAGGCCCTTTACGGTCCGTCGGCGGCGCACATGGTGGAGAATGGCGAGGTTATCAAGGATATGGACGCAGCGGCAAAGGCGACTTTTGACAAGCGCCTTGACCATGAGATAGACAGAATACTGAGGGGGTACGGCGGAAGATGACAGTGACCGACCTTATGACGGCGCTTAAGGCGCTTGTCGAGGAATGCGTAAAAGACATCGTTCTCCCGTGCAGACCGGAAAAGGCGGGTGCGGAAACGACATACCGCCCGGCAAGGGTGTATCTTATGGACCTGCCGAAAAAGACGGACGACCTCAATCTTATTCCGTACATCATTCTTCAGGTGCTGACCGGGCAGGACGAGCAGAAGCCCGCGGACGATCCTCACAGCCAGGTCGGCGTGCGGTTCGCCGTCGGCGTTTACTGCGACGATATGGGCGAAGGCAAGCTGAATGTGCTGAACATCATCGAGCGCATTCGGCACCGGCTTTTGAAGCGCGAAGCCATAGGCGGGCACTTCCTGCTTATGGACAGGATAGACTGGGCTATCGACCCGGCTACTAACGGTCAGTACTTTTTCGGGGAAATGCTTGCGAGCTTTGAGCTTCCGCCGGTTCAGCCGGATTTCCCCGACTTTGATAACTTGGCGTATAAAAATACAAGATGGTTTACTGACAGAACGGAGGAACTTTCATGCCTAAGGTCAGAAATTTCGGAGTAAGCTCCGATACAGAACAGAAAGACGGAGTCTCCGGCGCGGCTGACACTGCGGGGGTGAGCACCGGGGCGGATATGACCGCTTCGGGAAACCCAGCTTGTGAGCATGAGGAAGTTTCGGCGGTCACGCAGTCCGGATCTTCCGTCCCGCCGGTTCTGGTTTACATCGGTCCGTCGATATTCCGCACGCAGCTTATTTCCGGCCGGGCGTTCATCACGCACGGAAAAAAGCTCGACGAGATAATCCCGGACGAGCTGCATAACTATCCCCTGGCGCGCATGATGTTCGTCACACCGGAGGAACTTTCGGCGGTGAGAGCAAAGATACATGACCCGGGTACAGCCCTGGGCAACGCTTACAAGAACCTTTCCGGCAGATGAGGAGGACAAGGATAAATGGCTTACTATCACGGAATTAAGACCAGCGAGCAGGCGACCGCGCTCGCTACTCCGGCGGCGGTATCCGTCGGCATTACTTTTGCGGTCGGCACCTCGCCCGTATATCAGGGCGAGGGGGCTGTAAACAAGCTCGTTTACGCCAACAACTATGCGGAGGCCGTGGCGGCGCTCGGCTACTCCGACAACTGGGAGGATTTCACGCTCTGTGAGGTCATGAAAACACATTTCGGACTTTACGGAGTGTCCCCGGTAATATTCGTGAACGTGCTCGACCCCGCCGAACACAAGGAATCGGTTGAGAGCGCCGAGGTAACTCTTGTGGACGGCCGCGCGGAGCTTCCGGAAACGGCAATCAAGAGCACTGTAGTCGTCAAGGCTGCTTCTGCGGGCAATGCGCTTGTTGAGGGCACCGATTATTCGTGCTTCTACAACGACAGCAAGCTCATCGTTGAGGCGATAAAGGGCGGCGCGCTTTCCGGCTCGTCTGCCTATATCGCTTACGACAAGGTAAAGCCCTCCGGCGTGGATTCCGACGACATCATCGGCGGTATCGACGTCAGCACCGGCGCAAAGAAGGGTCTGGAGCTTGTGAACTCAGTGTTCACGAAGTATGGCGTGGTTCCGGAATTCATCATCGCGCCCGGCTATTCCAGCGATAACGCTGTAGCGGCTGTCATGGCTGCGAAGGCGGATTCGATATGCGGGCTGTTCAAGGGCAAGGCCATCATCGACGCGGACTGCACCACAATCAAGAAGTACAGCGATGTTTACGGCTGGAAGTCTGACAAGAACATCAACGGCACAAACGAGGTCCTTTGCTGGCCTATGGTGGCGCTTGCGGGAAAGAAATATCACCTTTCTACCCACATCGCGGCGCTTGCGGCGACCGTGGATAACGACAACGGCGGTATCCCGTCCGAATCCCCGTCAAACAAGGCTATCCAGGCTGACAGCACCGTGCTTTCCGACGGTTCCGAGGTCCTGCTTGAGCTGGCTGACGCGAATGTGCTGAACAGCAAGGGCGTAGTCACCGCGCTGAACTTCAACGGCAGATTTGCGCTGTGGGGCAATGAGACTGCGTGCTATCCGAACTCCACCGACGTCAAGGATTATTTCCTCTGCATAAACAGAATGTTCGGCTATGTGGCGCAGACAGTTACCCTGACTTTCTGGGGCAAGCTTGACAGCAAGATGACGCGCCGGCTTATCGACTGCATCATCGACACGGTGAACATCTGGCTGAACGGTCTCAAGACGGCTGAACATATCCTGGGCGGGCGTATCGAGTTCAGCGAGGCGGAGAACCCGCTTACCGACCTGATGGCGGGCCGCATGAAGTTCCACATCTACATCACGCCGCCTTCTCCGGCGAAGGAGATGGAGTTCGTCCTGGAATACGACGCGGACTATGTTTCCGCGGCGCTTGGCGGTTAAGGAGGTACATGAATGGCACAGTTTTCAGAAATAAACATCGCATTCCGCGTGTATGAGAACGCGGTGGACTACTATGGTATTGCTGACGTTGACCTGCCGGATATCACACAGATCACCGAGGAGATGCAGGGCGCAGGATTCGCGGGAAAGTATGACGCGGTGATCATCGGTCATATCGAGGCTATGAAGACGACCATCAATTTCCGCAATCCTACAAAGATCGCGTACAATCTGTTTACCCCGGTGGAACACCAGCTCGATCTCCGTGCGAACGTGCAGGAGCGCGACACTGTTTCCGGCGTAAGACAGGTGGCGGTAAAGCACATACTCAAGTGCACGCCCATCACTCTCAAGACCGGAAAGCTTGCGAACTTCTCGACAGGCGATACCAACGCGGAATATGCGGTGCATTATTTCGCTACTTTCATCGACGGCGCAAAGACCCTTGAGGTCGATCCCGCAAACTACATATTCTTCGTGGACGGCGTGGACTACCTTGCGGAGATGCGCAAGAATCTGGGACTTGCATAGTTCAGCGCCGGGAACGTCCGGCACTGAACATCCGATTTTCCTTTCCGCCCCCGGAGTGGGGACGGAATCCCGGCTTTGCCGGGAGCTTAGAACAATTCGGAATTCGTAATTCTTAATTCGGAATTTCGGTGTCACTTCGCGACGGATCAGAATGATATGCCATGGAAGCGGCGCCGTAATATTTCGGATTCAAAAACACAGGAGGAATCACTATGAGCAGCGTAGAGAAAGCAGATATGACAGAGGAGCAGGTGAGAGCGGAGGAATCAGCCCAGGGCGCGGACGTGTATGTCCACAAGTTCAGGAAGCCTTTCACCTGGGAGGGAGAAACCTATGAAGAGCTTAAATTCAACTTTGGCGGGCTGACCGCCGCCGACATGGAAGATGTCGAGGACGAGATGGCCGCGGACAACCGCTATGCCATTATTCCGGAATACAGCACGGCTTATGTTATGCGCCTGGCTGCAAAGGCGGCTAAGGTACATATCAGCCTTCTGGAGCATCTTCCGCTGTATGATGGCAACATCATCAGGAGAAAAGCCCGCGCTTTTTTTATGAGCGGGGAATAAGCAATGACCCGGCGGGCTGGTGGAGGCGCGAAAGTATTTATCTTTCGCGAAATACGAATACTCCCGCCGGATTTTTTTACAACATGCCGCTTCGGCGGCTTGAAAAGTGGTTAAAGACCGTCCTTGATATCGCTAAGGAGGAAAAGAAGGAATGAGCAGCACACGTCGTGAATACGAGATGTTCTTCAAGATCACCGGAGCCATGGGCGGTTCTTTTTCTGCCGCTATGCGGAATTCCTCCAGCGAGATGAAGGCGCTCCAGACTGCCACCCGCACACTGAACTCCCAGATGAGGGACATCAGCGGGTATCAGAAGCAGCAGAAGGCTATCGAGCGGCAGAACGAGATCATTCGCAATAGTGAAACGCGGCTGACTGAGTTAAGACGCCGCAATGCCGAGCTTGCACAGGAAATGACCAACACGGCGAACCCGACGGCGGCACAGCGGGGGCAGCTGGAACGCAATGCGGAACAGATACGGCGCTGTGAAAACGCGCTGGAGGAGCATAATCAGCGGCTTCGGGAAATGCAGGACCGTCTGGGTGACGCGCGTGCCGCCTTACAGGACGCGGGTATCGACACTGATAACCTTTCCGGCGATATGGAGAGATTACAGAGCCGGCTTGAGGAAATATCCAGGACGCGGAACTTCCTTTCGAACGTATCGGAGGAGCTGGAAACCACCCGGGCGCAGTTCAGGGACGCTGCAAAAGAATTTGCGGGTCTTGCCGGGGGGATCGGGGCGGCGGTCGGTACGGTGTACGCCAGCGCTTCAAAGCCTGCGATGAATTTTGAGAGCGCATTCACCGGAGTTCGCAAGACCGTTGAAGCAACGGAGGAAGAATTCGCGGAAATGCGGCAGGGCATTCTGAATATGTCGCAGACTGACGTCATCGCTTCGGCGGACGAAATTGCCGCCGTTGCGGAGGCCGCAGGTCAGCTCGGTATCCAGAAAGAGCATATCCTTGACTTCTCAAAGGTAATGATAGACCTAGGGGAGGCAACAAATCTTTCGGCAGACGAAGCGGCTTCTGAACTGGCAAAATTCGCGAACATCACGCAGATGGATCAGGGGGACTTTGACAAGCTCGGTTCGGTAGTCGTTGACCTGGGCAACAATTTCGCTACTACCGAGGCGGACATTGTTTCAATGGGCATGAGGCTTGCTTCCACCGGTGAGCTTACCGGATTATCGGAACCGCAGATAATGGCGGCGGCTACGGCGCTTTCTTCACTCGGTATCGAAGCGGAGGCCGGCGGTTCGGCTATGTCTAAGATCCTGAAATCCTTACAGCTTGCCGTTGAAACCGGGGACGGGCTTGAGGGCTTCGCAAAGGTCGCAAATCTTTCGCAGGACGCTTTCAAACAGCTGTACAAGCAGGATTCGCTCAAGGCGCTTTCCGCTTTCACAAAGGGACTGAACGACACCGAACGCAATGGCAAAAGCGCCGTTGCTATCCTGGACGACATGGGCATCACCGAAGTCAGAATGTCCAACGCGGTGCTTTCGCTCGCTTCTTCTGACGATATCCTGACCGACGCCGCCGATCTTGCCACAAAGGCGTGGGAGGAAAACAACGCCCTGACTGCCGAGGCTGAAAAGCGCTATGCCACGACGGAATCCCAAATCGACCAGGCTAAGAATTCTGTGGAGAACCTTGGTATCACCATAGGCGACATGACCCTGCCGATGATAAAGGAACTGGCGGGGGAGCTTACTGAAGCGGCAAAGGGCGCGCAGAGATGGGTTTCCGAGAATCAGGAGGGAATAAAAAAAGTTGCCGGGATCGCTGGAGAAGTCGCGAAATATGCGCTTATCCTCAAGGGCACGCAGGTGACATATCTCGGAGTAAAGACCGGGGCGCTGGCGGCGGCCAAGGGCGGCGCAAAGGTAGTCGCGGCGATCCAGGCGGCGCAGGTCGCAGGCAAGGGGAAGGGGCTTAAGACCTTCCTTTCCACCATGACTGGCCTTTCCGGCGCGGGGGCTGTTACTTCGGTCATCGGTGGTGTTGCGGCTGCCGTGGCGGCGCTTACTGCGGTGTTCGTAGTGAACATCAAGCAGTTCCAGCAGTACCGCAAGGAGATCACCGACAAGAAACTGTTCGACAATGGCGGCAAGTCGCTTGAGGAATACACGGAGTTGCTCAAGGAAAACACTTCGGAACACTACAAGTATGCCCAGGAGGTCAACAGCGCTTCGGAGGAGCTTGACGGCATAGACTATGAGCTGTCTAAGGCCAGGGGCTCGCTGGAGCTTTACAACCAGATACTTGACGAGAACGGCACTCTTACCGCCGGTCAGGCTGACGCGATGTATGAACCGTTCAACGAATTCGCAGGAAAGCTTGAAGAGGACTTCCAGGCGCGCTACGATATGGTTTTCGACGCGTTCAGGACATCGGCGGTCGAGGCGGCGCAGCAGCTCGGAATAAGTATCGGCGAGATCGAATCCGTACTTGACGGATTCAAGAACCGGTTCACGACATCTACCAGCGATTCGCAGAAAACCATTACCGCGCTGCTGGACAAGCAGCGGAACGGTGAAGAACTGACTGCGGAGGACTGGGAAACATACCGCAAGGAGATACAGTTCCAGACCGACATGGCGAACGCCGCGCCGGACAGCGCAAAGTCCGAATACGAAGCGATGAAGGAAGAAGTGTCCGGCTGGGACTTCGGTTCGGATCAGCAGGGCGGCATTGACCATCTGAACGAGCTGTACCAGTATGCCAGCGACTACATCGCCGAGATGGACAAGGCGCAGACGAATCTCAATACGGAATATGATGCGCTGCGGGAACAGGCGCGGATAATGCACGAATCCGGCAAGAGCACCGACGAGGAATACAGCGCGGATATCACGGCTCTGAGCCAGGCGCAGCAGATAACCTATGCGGCGTACAAGGAGCGGCGCGACGACTTCCTGGACGAATTCAACACCACATGGAGCTCATTCAGCGACCAGATAGACGAGGAAGTCGCCAAGGGCATGGAAGAGGCGGGCTTCAACTTCTTCGAAAGCTTCTGGAACAACTTCAAGGGCACCATGGTGACATACGGGGAGCAGTACGGCAACCTTTTCACGGGAAAGGGATTAACGTACAGCGATCAGCAGCTTATCGACGGTTCGGTATCTTCGGCGAGGGCTGACGAATACAGGCTCGCGGCTGCAAAGAGCACATACAGCGGGCTTTATGACGCCGCCGGACAGTATGCCCCGGGCGACTTTGGGGACGGCGCGAAGAACCCGGGATATGGCTCTTCCCTGAACTCGCTTAGGACGGCGCGATTTATTCCGACCTCCGCGCTTGCCGAGATGAAGGCGGCGGGGATCCCCGGTCATGCTAACGGCTCTTCGTTCACGGAGAATGCGTTCATCGCAGGCGAGAATGGTCCGGAACTTATCGTCGGCGCGCCCGGGCGGCGTGTATTCACCGCTGACGAAACATCTATGCTGCTGGGTATCATGCCGCAGGCACTTTCCCTTGCCGCTTATTCCCGCGCGCGGTCGACTCCTGTCAACATCACCGTCAACAGTTCGTTCAGCGGCAGCAGCGCGGATTATTCCGCGTATAACGACGATCTTGCGGAAAAGATATACCACATTTTCGTGGAAAAGGCTGACGATGAGCGGCGCAACGCTTTTTATTGAATTCCGAATTCTTAATCCCGGGCTATGGACGGCAGAATAACCATTTTGTTATAGCCAACAAAATGGTCGCGAATCCTTGTAGAATGCGGGGAATGCATTTTGCCGACGCTGGCAAAATGGTCGGGTAATTACAATTGTCATTACTTTTCCCATATCCGGGCGAATGTCTGGATATGGGACGATATCGGCGGGGCTTGCGCATGAACGAGTACCGCCGGAAATGCGCTTTTGGGGCGCGGTGATCCTCCTGGCTGCGGTTCCCGGGTGTACTCGGGGACTGCATGCGGGGCGGTATATAAACACATAAGTTAAAGACTTAAACAGGCTGTTTAAAGGGGTGGTTCTATGGGCAGCTACATCACTATTCAGGGCGATACATGGGATATCATCGCGCTGAAAACAATGGGGTCGGACAAGCTCATGGGTCAGCTTATCGAGGCTAATATCGAATATGCGGATACCGTTGTGTTCGGCGCGGGGAAAAAGCTTGTCGTTCCCGAATACACCGCGCCGGCTGACGAGCAGCTCCCGCCCTGGAAAAGAGGTCTGATATGAGCGCAGACTGGACGACTTCCAGTAAAGAACGTGCGCGGCGGGTTTCCGTCGCCGTTAAGATAAACGGTGCGGATATCTCGGAGGACATGGGAAAATACCTGCTTTCGCTTTCCTATTCGGACGAACAGGAGGGGAAAACGGACGACCTTTCCCTTACCATCGACGACCGGGAGGGCATATGGCTGCAAAGCTGGCTGAATCCGGCGGTTTCTTCGAAGAATTCCGGCGGCGGTTCGGGTTCCGGTAGTTCTTCTGAGTCTGGTGGTCTTTCCGTAGGCGATCCGGTAAAAGTGAAGATCGGCGCTAAAGATTATAATGGCGGCGGGCTGCAGGCCTGGGTATATTCGTATGACGGGTTTACCGTCCTGGAGATCGGCGCTATAAATCCGGATCGCATTGTTGTCGGGATCAACGGTGTTATCACGGCGGCGGTACATGTCGCCGACCTTGAAAAGAACGGCGCGGGAAAAGCAACCGGGGTCGGAAGTACCACTGTCAGCTCCGCGAATGGTTTGCAGGGGGCTTCGCTGGCAGTGTCGATAATCCAGAAAGACTGGGAGGACGACGGGGAACGGCGCGTGCTGGACTGCGGGGAATTCACCATTGACACCATTAAGGCTTCCGGCCCGCCGACCAAAATAACCATCAAAGCGACGTCGCTGCCGGCGGGTTCCTCCGTCCGGGCGGTGAAGAAGAACAAAAGCTGGGAGAATATCCGGCTTTCGGCTATCGCGGCGCAGATCGCGGCGGCCGGGAATCTTAAAAGCTATTTTTCCGGGGACTACGACCCGGTCTACAGCCGGAAAGAGCAAAGCAATGAAAGCGACATCTCTTTTCTTTCGCGGCTGTGTGTGGACGCGGGAATGTCTTTGAAAGTGACCGCCGGGGCGCTGGTGATATTCGACGAGGACGAATACGAAAAGAAGCCCGCTATACGGACTTTTTCGCCGAAAAAAGGGAATGTGCTATCTTACTCTTTTTCGGACGGATCATCGGACAAGTCTTACAGCTCCTGTCATGTGAGCTGGACGGACACGAACGGAACAACGATCGAATATACCTACACGCCGCGAATCGACAACCCGGGTACCGGGGAAGTACTTGAGATAAGCGAGCGTGTTGACAGCCGCGAGGAGGCTCGGAAGCTTGCTATGAAGCGGCTCAAGGCAAAAAACAAAGACCGTTTTTCAGCGTCGCTGAAAATCATCGGGGACGCCGGGCTTGCGGCGGGGGCTACAGTGAACGTCAGCGGCTGGGGCACGTTTGATGGAAAATACATGATAAAGACGGCGGCACATTCCATTGGCAGCGGTTACACTACAGATCTTACGCTGCGGAAATGCCTGGGAGGTTATGATGGCTGATATCAGGGTCGGAAAGGTGTCCAGCGTGAACGTATCGGCGCGGACGGCGCGGGTGATATTCGGCGATCGTGGGGATATGGTTTCCGGGGAACTGGCGGTACTCCGGAATTCCCCGCTTATCACGGCGGATATCACTACGGACAACAAAAAGTGGTCTGTTTCTGAAACATATTCCTCTGCGCCGCGCACGCTTGGCCGGGGGGAACACTATGACAAGGCTGAACCGGATAGTATTTCCGGCTCGCTTTCTCCGGACGGTCACAAGGTGGACGTTAATATTTACGGCTGGCTGCCTTATATCGGTCAGGTGGTCGTCTGCGTTATTCAGGACGGCGGCGAGGGGTGCGGCTATATCATCGGGGGTGTTTAAATGGCTGTTGGAAGTCTTGGAGATGTTGTTTTCGAAGTCAGCGATGACCGGAAGCTAACCTTTTCCGGCATGTCTTATTCAGTCGGAGCGCGGACTTCCGTGCATAACCGGATAAACGGGCGGCCGATTATTGAATTTCAGGGGCCGGAGAACGAAGAAATATCGCTGACGATAAAGCTTTCAGCGTTCCTCGGGATAAATCCAAGGAAATCAATGTACAAGCTGGACGATATGTGCAGGGAGGGCGTTCCGGTGCGCCTGGTCATTGGGAAAACGCACTTTGGGAAGTACAAGTGGCTTATTACCAAGGCGTCTAACAGCATTGAGCATGTTAGCAACCGTGGTCAGCTCCTTAGTATTACTACGAAATTAACTCTTAAAGAGTATGCGAAGAGGTGATATCGTGAAAACAGTCATACGCGGCGACGCGCCCGGCGCGCTTTCGGTCAAGCCGGAAAGCAAGCATGAAGAAATTCTCCAGAATATCCGGGTACTGCTTTCGACTGCGAAATACGATGTCCCGCTTGCACGGGAAATGGGGCTTGACGCCGAATACCTTCACCGCCCGCAGCCGGCGGCGGAAACGCTGCTGTATCAGACCATCGCGGACGCCATCGAGGAATACGAGCCGCGGGCGGAACTGGTAAGCATAGACTTTGAAGAGGACACTGCGAGCGGCGTGATTATTCCGGTTGTGGAGGTGGAGATAAATGAGTGATGAGAGGGCTTTTCCAGATATCAGCTTTGTTGATTCGGACGCGTTGGCTATCCTTTCGGAGATGATAGCCGGGTATGAAGCTGAGACCGGGAGGACGTTATATCCTGCGGATCCGGTGCGGGTGCTTCTGAACTACGTTGCGGCGGTGATATCGCAGGAACGCGCCAAGATAAACGATTCGGCAAAGATGAACGTGCCGCGGTTCGCGCGGGGGGACTATCTGGATTCCCTTGCCGAAATATTCCGCGGGGTTGAGCGGCTTGAGGCTGTTCCGGCGGAATGTATGCTGATATTCTCGATTTCGTCGGCGCAGGATACCGGGGTAATTATCCCCGCCGGAACCCGGGCGACTGCGGACGGCTCTATTACTTTTTCGACTGTTTCGGATATCGTTATTCCGGCCGGGGAAGTGAGCGGCGCGGTAAAGGCTGTGTGCGATATTCCGGGTACCGTTGGAAATGGATATCTTGCGGGGCAGATAAAGAGCTGCGTGGATATTTTCCCTTATTTCTCGGCGGTCGAGAATCTCGACACTACCGGCGGCGGGTCTGACCGGGAATCTGACTCCGGGCTTTACGAACGTATGCGGGAAAGCGTGGAGGGATATTCGACAGCCGGCCCGGCTGGGGCTTACATATATCATGCGAAATCTTCGAGCGCGCTCATCGAAGATGTTACGGCGACGTCGCCGTCTGCCGGGAACGTGGATATCCGCGTGCTGCTGAAAGGCGGTAAATTCCCTGATCAGGCTGTTCTTGACATCGTTTCGGCTGCGCTGAACGATGAGAAGATACGTCCGCTGACCGACCATGTGACTGTTTCCGCGCCTACGGAAAAGGCGTTCAGCGTGGCTCTGACTTACTATGTTGAGAGCGGCGGGGAACTTAGTCTTTCGGCTGCGGCGTCGGCGGTTGAGGGCGCGGTCGCGGCCTATATCGAATGGCAGACGGCGAAGATCGGGCGGGATATCGATCCGTCGAAGCTCATTCAGCTTGTGATGAACGCGGGCGTAAAGCGGGTAGTGGTGACATCGCCTGTGTATACCCCGGTCGGCGCGACCGAGGCGGCAAAGCTCGGAACAAAGACGGTCAGCGCGGGAGGCTACGAAGATGAATAGAGATGATATCCTGCGGATCCTGCCGCCCGTCTTGAAAAAGGACGACGGGTTCGCGGCGCTGGGAAAAATCATCGCGGAACAGCTTGCGAAAAATCGGGAGCTTACGGATAAGGCACTGATTTACCCGGCTATAGATAAGCTTGACGAGCCTGTTCTGGACGCGCTGGCCTATGATCTGAACGTCCCCTGGTACGATTACGAGGGCGGTCTTGAGAGCAAGCGGTCAACTATTCGGGAATGCTTGCAGATACATCAGTACAAGGGTACGAAGTACGCGGTCAGGGCGGCGCTTGAGGGCGTCTATGAGAATGTGCGGGTTCGGGAATGGTTTGAATACGGCGGGGAGCCGTATCACTTCAAGGTGACCATTTATGACAGCGGCGGAGACGCGGAAAAGCGCGGGCGGGTGCTTGCAAAAATCAAATACTACAAGAATCTTCGCAGCGTGCTTGACGAAACAGAATTCATCATCGGCATAAAGGCTGAAATGCCAGTGTATGCCGGCTTTGGGATATGCGGAAAAACAAAGCGGCTGAAATGCGTGATAAATGAACGCAGGATCATCGGCGTGGGCGCGGATATAGCACTTCATTCCGGTGTTAAGATATGCGGAAAAACAAAGCGAATATTTACGGAGGTAAGCAATGGCGACATGGAATAACAGCGTTATCACTAACGCGGGGCTTGAGCTGCTGGAGCAGTCGCTTTCCGGCGATGGGATAGTTATTTCCCGTGCGGCTCTTGGCGGCGGTACGGTCGATGTGTCGGCACTTGTGGATCAGACCGTGCTGACTGATCCGCTGGTCGGTACGACGGTGGTTATATCTTCACAAAAGCCTCTTTCGGGGTCTTCTGGAAGGGAGATAAAGCTCCAGATCAGGAACACGGGACTTTCAGCGGCGGCGACATTCAAGCAGGTAGGAATATTTGCGGCCTGCGGCGGCGTGGAGGTCCTTTTTGCGATATCGCAGGACGAATCAGGCGAGGAAATTCCGTCGGCGGCTGAATATCCTGACTTCATGGAGGAATTCACTGCCGCCGTGACTATCTCGCAGACTTATGGAGTCACAGTAGAAGTCAGCTCCCTGGCGTTTGTCACGAAAGCAGAACTTGAGGAGTCACTTTCAGGGAAATCAGACAGCGGGCACAAGCACACGACGTCCGATATATCAGACCTGCCTAAGCTCGGAACAGCAGCGCAGAAAAACGCGGGGGATTTCGTGGACGCCGCTGACAAGAATGCGCAGACCCTTATCCCCGCCGGTTCAGATATTCCGGCCTGGCTCTGGGCGAACGCAAAAAAATACACGCGGTACTATTCGAAATATGCAAGTTCCAACAGTTATGTGAACGCCCCGCCGCATATGCAGAGCGGCTCGGAACATATTGCATACTATTGGTTTGACGGCATGAACGTCACAGCTATCGGAGAATGCGGTATGATGTATGTCGGAATGCTTATTTCTGGTGTTTTTTCGGGCTGGTCGCCGGCAAGGAGCGGCAAGAACGAGCTTGACAATCCGGATTTTCGTATAAATCAGCGCGGGCAGGCTGAATACACCTCCGGCTACACGGTCGACAGATGGTATTCTCCCGGGAAGTGCAGCGCAGCGCCGATTTCCGGCGGTGTGAAGCTCACCTCTACGGTAACAGCGTCGTCAACAACCCACGCTTTTTGGCAGGATTTTGAGTTCCCGCTTCCACCGGGAAAATACACGCTATCTCTCAAGGCAGCGGACGTCACCGGAGTATGGGCCGCGCGTATCCGCACTGTGACCGCAGCCGGGGACTACGTTGACAGCTACTATACTCCCAGGCTTCAGGCTGGAATAAACAGTGTGACGGTAGATCTTTCTGACAGCGAGTACATATCAGCGGTATCCATCGGGTTCAACAAGGGCACCGAAGCCGGGAACTCCCTGAAGCTCGCATGGGTCAAGCTAGAGCTTGGCAGCGCCGCTACTCCGTTCGTACCGCCCGACCCGGCGACGGAGCTGCTCAAGTGTCAGAGGTACTTTACTATCTACAAGCACCAAAATGCAACGTCAAACACCGATAAATGCTCAATAGGCGTCGGATATGCTCTTACTGGCTCCATTGTATACGCAGTATTACCGATTGCAGCAATGCGTAGCGGCGTTGCGGCAACGGTAAGCTACAGTGGGTTGTCGCTTATCAATGGCACAGATACTGTTGTAGATTTTAGCAGCGCTACGGCATTGGAGCAGACGGACAGTACGGTACAAGTAGCTTTCACGGTTAGCGGTCAGACCCCCGGAACTGTTTACAGGCTGCACCTTATGAACAGCGACGCTTATCTGGTTGTGTCCAAGGAGCTGTGATTAGATTGTAAGGAGGAAACGACATGGACGAATACATAGTATATGTCAAGGCAGATTCGAACGGAGTAATAACAGCTATCAACTCCAGTGCGTTCATTAGCGGCGAGGGTTGGACGGAAATAGACCGCGGGGAGAGCGACCGCTTTCACCATGCGCAGGGGAATTACCTGGGTTGTGGACTTACAGACGCAGACGGGCTGTATAATTACAAGCTTGTCGGAGGCGTTCCGGTGCTACGCTCTGACGAGGAGAAAGCCCCAGAGCGTGCGAGGATAGCGGCACAGGCAGAGATATCCCGGCTCAAGCGCAATCTTGCTGACACCGATTATATCTCCGCGAAAATCGCGGAGGGTGCGGCGACCCGCGAGGAATACGCGGACAAGCTCGCGGAACGTGCGGCTTGGCGCGCACGAATAAACGAACTGGAGGGGACATGATGGATAGCAACATTATTGTAGCGCTCATCGGCGCTGGCGTGACCGTCGCGAATGTGCTTTTCACGACGATTTCAGCCCGTAAACAAAAGCGTGATGAGCGTACAGAGCAGCTTGAGGCAGGCGTGCAGTGCCTGCTGAGAGCGGAGATAATCCGTTCTCATGAGAAGTATACCGAGCGCGGCAGGTGCCCGATATATGCCCGGGAAGCGCTCGCCAGGGCGTACAATGCTTATCATGCTCTTGGCGGCAATGATGTCGCGACCGACCTTTACAACGAACTTATGGAATTACCAAGTAACTGAGGAGGAAAAAACATGAAAATTGACTGGAGAAGAAAGCTGACATCAAGAAAGCTGTGGGTTGCTACAGCGGGATTCATCGCTGGACTTATCGTAGCATTCGGAGGAAGCTCGGAGACAGCGGAAACCGTTTCCGGATGCATACTCAGCGGCGCGGCGGTCGTAGGATATGTCATCGGCGAGGGGATGGCTGATGGCGGTCACAGGGAGGACGACGATGGCTAAATATGCAGGTATAGACCTTTCCTATTCACAGGAAAAGGTGGACTACAAGGCTCTTGCAAAGGCTAAGATCATGAGGAAGCCGCTTAAATTCGTCATGATCAGGCTGGGGCATGGCAGAAAGAAGGACACACTGTTTGAGCAGCATTACAAGGGCTGCAAGGCGGCTGGGATAAAGGTAGGAATTTATCACTGGAGCTATGCCAAGTCCGCTTCGGAGGCACGTGTTGAAGCAAACTGGGTGCTGGAACAGCTTCGTGGACTTGAGATAGACTATCCCATCGCTATGGACTTCGAGGATAAGGGCGTGCTTGCGGCGGGACTTTCCAGGGAGGAATACACCGATATCGTCCGCGCATATCTTTCGACTATCCAGGCCGCGAACTACTATCCTTTACTCTATACGGGAAAGTACACAATAAGGGATCATCTTGACAGCGGGCTGCTTAAGGAATTCGACCTCTGGCTTGCTCAGTACACCTCCGAGGGATATCAGGCGCAGCTCGGTCAGGTTATGTGGCAGTTCACGGTCGCCGGTCACCCTGAATGGGATTACTCGAAACAGGGGAGCGTCGCCGGCGTGACCGGCCCGTGCGACTGCGACTGGGCTTATGTCGGATATGCTGCCAAGATAAAGAAGCTCAAGATGAATCAGCCCCTTGTCGCCGTTCGCGCCGAGAAGCTCGTCCGCTCCTCCGAGGTCGATTCGGAGAAGGCGCTGCTTCGCAGCAAGGGGTACACTCTGCTCTGACTCCATCATCGGCGCTTTTAATATCTTTATCCCGGGTTAATGCCCGGGATTTCTTTTGGGGTTACCGGACATTTTTCCTTTCGTCTTTATTTTTTTGCAGATTCTTCCCAAACTTAATTTTTCGACTGTTATAAGCTATTTTTGAATTAAAAATGCATGGGTGTCAGATGGGTGTCACAAAAGATTTAAAAGATGCTTTATAATCGTATGTAATGGGATTTTTGTACTACTTTCGGGACGCAGAGGTCGCAGGTTCGAATCCTGTCATCTCGACCATTTCAAATGGCTCTGTTAAGGGAATTAGCGGAACCGAAATATCAGACAGTTGAGATTTTTGTCTACAACGGTCTACAATTTATCGTTAAGGTGTGTTGTGCTAGAACACACCTTTTCTTTTTTGCAAACCGTTTTTTTTCAGAGTGAGAATGTACCAGTCATCGCGTCAGCAAGAATATGCTGGCGATTTTTGGATATATGCGTGTAAATGTTGCTTGTGGTTTCTATATCCGCATGACGCAGCCAGACCTTGATTTTCTCAATGTCCCAGCCTTTGTCAAAGCAGATGCTTGCCGTACTGTGCCTCAGATCATGAAAGCGCATCTCAGGCAGCCCGTGACGCTTTAATGCTCTTTGGAACGAAACGGTAATCGCGTCCGGACGGAACAGATGTCCATCGTCCCATGTAAACACATAGTCGCTTTCATAATAACCGTTGCCGCATATCTCTCTGTTCCTCTCCTGTCTGGCGTGAATGTCCAGCAAAAGTTCTCTCGCCTCGGGGAGCAGTTCAAAGGTGTTGCGGCTGTTTTCTGTTTTGGTGCTGTCCTGGTATACTATTGACTTGTGCTTGACAACGGTATGGTTGATTTCGATAGTGTTTTTCTCAAAGTCAACCGCACTCCATTTTATTCCCAGGACCTCGCTTTTCCGCAAGCCATAGAGCAGCGCTATGAATACAATCGGCTGAATCCATTCACCTCTCAGCTTATGAAGCATATCGTTAGCTTCTTCTGCTGTCATGTACACATTCTTGGTAGAATCGCTTTCAGTTTTCGGCTTTCTGGGTATCGGTACTTTTTCAGCAGGATTGCGTAATATGTACTCATAAATTACCGCCTCGTTAAGAACAGCCTTGATTAGCTGAGCATGGCTTCTCAATGAACGATTTCCCAGACCGCCTTTTTTCCTGTCAAGACGTCCTCCCGAAAACTTGTATTCGTAGTAGTCCGCAAAATGACGCGGCTTTAATTCGGCAAGCGTGAGATTAAGCTCATTGAAATACGGGATAATGTGCCTCCGGGCATACACCTCATATCCTTCCCATGTGATGAGTTGGATTTTGTTCTTCTTTCGTTCCAGCCAATCAGTAAGGTAGTCTGTAAAAAGTACCTGACCTCCACTTGCGTAGTTAGGCTGCGAGCTGTACGAATCTGGGTCAGCTAACATTCTATTTTCTTCCAGCTCATACTTTTTGAGGTTATCGTAGAGCATTTTTTCAGCGGTTCTTTTGTTTTTTGCCGTTGACGGCAAAGACGTGGATATCCAGCGTTTTTTCTTTTGGCTTAAGTCGGTAATGTTCTTTTCTGGATACAAAGCTGCGCTTAGTCCATACAGAACCATTACCCAATAGTTATGCTTTTCATAAAGTGATCCGGTCACTGTGCTGTCCTCCTTTAAGACCGTCCACCCTTTCATCTAACATCTTTATTATACCACTTTCGCCTTGAAATTTCAATACACTAAAGTCGTAAATCTGATTTTTTTCTATTTGACTATTGACGTATTCTATCACATAGATCTTAGGAATTCGGTATTTCCTTCCAATGACCAAGTGCTTGATTTTATTTTCAGTAACCAATTTATACGCTGAATATTTTGAAATGTTCAGCATTTCCATCAGCTGTGAAATCTCAACAATATCAGGGTAATCTTTAAAAATATCAGATGACAAGGTAGAAAGCCCCTTTCATTATTCTATAAAAAGCCGTGGTTCAGTATTTTAGAGCCACGGCTTTCAATTTCTGATACGCTTTCAGAGCAGACTCAGGTAGTTACGCATCCTGACATGGGACTTTCACCCCTGCCCATTCCTGTGGGACAAGCCGTCGCCGGAAGTATCATTATGCTATCTTGCTCCGCGCTCGTTTCTTATAGAGGTCCTTGTGCGTTCAAGGCTCTGGCTTGACTGCCGGCAGGTGGCAGAGTATCTGTTATTCTCGCGCATATGTAAAGGTGGTCACGGATAATGAGATACCCCGTCAGATCGGTAGCAGAAATTTCTTCGCACGTCTTTGAGTTTGATAGGTTTTGTATCTGCTCTGGTATTCTGTTGTCAAAGAACTGTCCGGGAATCAAGTGGCAGTTTGTTTCCGGATAATGAAATTAGTCCAACTCTCCGAAAGGGAGCGTTTTTGTTTCTGCCGCTTATTTTTCCCTGTACCTATTATAGCATATAATTCCGCAATTTTGTATGACAAAACGTCATACGAATATGACACCTTGTAGGCTGAAAAACCATCGTGAATGTTATATACTATAATCCGGAAAGGAGGCGAATACATGGCGGTGTCTTATAGTAATAGGATTCGCTCTTTGAGGAAGAAACTGAAAATGACCCAGAAACAGATGGCTGAACAGCTTTTTATAGATCAGTCCACGCTGGCAACGTATGAAAACAGAACCAGAGAGATCCCGATAGATATTCTTGTGAAACTGTCAAAAATTTACGGAATTTCCGTGGATTATCTGTTCTGCGTAAGCGACTTTGCTGTGCTGGACGATGCGCTCGTCCGCACCCAGACAAAGGAACTTATCGACAGCCTGAGCGCAACGCAGGTGTTTGAGGTCAAAGGGTACATTCGCAGAATGATTGAAAGCAAATCTGAGGACGAATAAATCCTATAATCAAAAAGACACTCGGCCCAAAAGAAAAATAAGACTTCCAATTTCTTGAAAGCCTTACTCGTTATTCTCTTTGTTATCTGGAACGAACGTCATTATGTCGTTCAGACTGCAATTTAATGTGTTGCACAGCTCGTTGATCGTGAAAGTTGTTATTGCCTTGTTATGTTTCATTCGATCAATAAGACCTTTGCTGACACCGTAGCTGTTTATCAGCTTGTATGTACTTATGCCGTGATCGGTAAGGTATGCCCAGAAAGGGTCGTAATTTATCATAATATCACCTATCTTATATTATAATGGGAAAAAAGTGTATTGCATATACCCGATAAATAGGGTATAATGATAGGTGGTATTTCCAAGCACGGCATCCAGTAACCATATCATGGCAGAGTTACCTATATCAAGATTGACATTAAGCAGGAGGTAGACAAAATGTTCAAAGCAAGAACAGCGGACGGACGCAATAACATAACCGGCATCAAGATGAAAGAACTCCTCAAAGCGCTTAAAATCTCACAGCGAGAGCTTTCAGACAGATTGCAGGTCGTTGGTCTGGACATTGACAAAAATGCGGTCCAGCGCATAGAATCAGGTCAGCGGTTTGTAACCGATATCGAAATATTGGCTATTGCTAAATGTTTTAATGTGACAATCCATAATTTCCTTAATATCAACTGATAAAATATAGGCACAGCTTGAATCGACTGTGCCTTTTATATTGTTGAATGGGTCTGAAAAAAGAACTGTGTAAACACGAATAATACCGAAAATCACACCAATGCTAAACGAGGAAACGATGAAAGTCCAAGGGTGGAACCCCTCGCATACTATTAAGCAGCAAAAATCAAGTTCTTCATAATTTCCCATATGCCTGTTGTTGCTATAGTATGGAAAACCAAGCAGGCTTTTTATTACTAGATAAAGCCTGCTTGGTTGAAACCATTAAAACAAAAATCGATTTGTTCTGATGAACCGAAAAATGAATTGCAAAGTATTTTTATGCAGTTTACAACAAAAAGGGCTAGTTTTACACAAAAGAAAATATTTCTATGTGTGCAGACGAGCCACCCAACCGCATTAAAAGCTAGAATTTTCTGCAGCGTACTTTTTGGCATTCAACGTGATGATACCCTATTCTAAACTGAATTTTCAACAATTAAAGCGGTTGATCTTGACTCTCCTGACTGCGCCTGTGCAAAAAACAAGTTAATATTTTTAAGTGTAAGTGATTTATCCAAATAGTTGCTTTCAGAAAACAAGCCGATTTGTATATCCTGATAGTCGCAAACATTCCCAAGATATAGTGGGACAGTATCCATAGCAAATAGGTTCCCATCATTATTCCTTATACTTGTTGAAAAAGGAATAATACAGAAACCTTTTTCAATAATATCATGCTGATATGGATAAAATACCAAATCGCCGTAGCTTAAATTGGGATTATTACTGCACAAAGATAACTCACAATACAATTTTCCATAAAGCCGAATACAGCCATCAAAGTCAATTCGTTCAGAGTATAGAGAATAGGAATTGTCAATTATTTCGAAATACATTTCTGCATTTTTAACTGACAAATCACCGACTTCCTCACCAGTAAATGCTATTTTCCAACTGTTTATCAACGACTCAGCGTTAGAGACACTAACAGCAAAATTAGATGTATCACCATCGATATAGTAATTTTCAGGTATACCTATTACCGCAGCATCTTCAACCTTGTATAATCCACTGTCCATTTGCAATTTGGGCGTATATTGGTTAACAAGGTAGTCATCTATCGCTAAATTCCAATTCATGCAATAGAATTTGTTGCTGTCCGTATATATACCAACTGACTCCTGTGCGTCAGCCGCGTCGTTTGTAATATCCAGCGAAGCAGGGCGAATGATCTCATGAGTTTCTGAAAAATAACTGTCAATGATATTGGAGCTTTCAGACGTACCATTCTCATATCCTGAATTTTCACTGGTATACATATAATCCTTAGTATAGTTTGAATTTGTACGTTCTAAGCTTTCATCGCTTTCAAACGATGAATCGAGATAGCTGCTATTAAAAGTGTTGCACCCGGTAATCAAGTTAATAAACAGCACCAACAGGAAATAATATTTTCGCTTTAAGTTCATTCTACCCTCCAATACTAGGTGTATAACAACAAATAATTCCAAACCATCTTGAAAAATCCTCGTAGGAGATAGTATTTAGTTGAACAATACAGCTACTTGGAGTTGATACATTAAGATACCCCCTAAAATTACAATGATAAATGGTAACATTTTCTTCACTATGCGAGACAACTATAAATGAATGACCCATTGAAGAACTTCTAAAATATGAGCAGCTTGGAACATCTCTCATAAATTCTCTTGCTTTATCAACATTGCTTAAATCTATGGAATCAGTCCAAGGTCCTCGTTTTTTACCGGTAACACGCTCAAAAACATACTTTGCAAATGCTTCACATTGTATTGAATTGTCATAGGAAAAACATGTGCAACCTCCGTCTATACCTGTTGTCCAGTCACAGAACCTATGACAAGCACACGCTTCACCAGTTGTAGAAGCATATTTTTCATTAGGGTATTCATTTTTTTCTATTGCAGTAACAGATGAATAAAAAGATGATTAAGAAAATCAAAATCTTTTTCTTTGCAAATTATATACCCCCAAACGCCATAGGAATCGCCAGAATTAACCTTGATCCAATACTCACCATTAGCATAAATCAATGCACTTGCACGATATTGGAAGTACTGGTCAACTGCTTTAGCAGTGAATGCTTCTCCGCAGCTTATGTTCGGGTAACCATAAGCTACTGTTCCAACAGGAATATCAATAATATCACCATTCAATGATGAAACATAGTATGATCTTCCGTAAATATTGGTACCATTCACTCTGTCATAGTCGCAGATACCACTATTGGAATAATCAGATGCAAATGGATCAGTTTTCAATTCGAAAACATAAGAGTGTCTGGAATAATCAAATTTCTTTAACAGCACTTCAAGCCCGTCAACTAACCCGTCACCGTCAGTATCGTTTTTAAATGGATCAGTAAAAATAACTTTACCATTAGGAAGGGTCATACCATTCTTTTCAAAAACGTCATATAATCCATCGCCATCATTATCAACGGTAGATATACCGGAGAACAGGTATATATCTTCATAGGCCTCGATCAATTCGTCTACATTTGTTGCGGTATACACTGTTCCAGTTCCTGCATCGCTCAATGTACGAAGGGAATTAAACTTAGACCCATAACCTACCGTATGAAAAATAACACCACTACTTGATATTAAATTCAAGGTATGTGTTGTTATTGTATCTGAAGGCTCTCCGTCAGACATAAAAATTGCTATCTTGGTGTTGGAGCTGTTCATATCAAAAGCATCAATAGTTTGTTTTACTGCCTGGTTATAGTAAGTCCCACCCGTACCTTTCAAACCTTTCAGTGCTGATAATAAAAGTTCCTTATCACCTGTCAATCCCTGACGAGTAACTGCACTATTATTAAATGTGACAATAGCAATACGGTCTGATATAATTCTGAGCCGCTTTTACAACCTGAGAAATACGCGAAAAAGTCATGCTTTGCGAAAGGTCAATTGTAATTATCGTGTCAACAGCCGAATATTCTTCGCCGTTTCTATAATCCGGAGCATTTCTCCATGCGTTAAACCATGCTAAGCTATCAACGATCATATATTTGCTAAAATGTGTTGTCACAATGCTGGCAGTAGAGTTCTCCTCATCAAGAACAGTCTCCAGTTCAACAAATTCATCGTCTTCCTCATTATACCACAGGAAAAGAAGATTGTCAAACTCTGTTTCACCTAATTTGCTCTTGTCGATAAAGAATGTCAGAGTTGCGGTATCAAACTCAGATGTTGTTTCAATCTCAAACGGCTCGCCGACAAGTCCTACCACCTCGGAACACAGATAATCAACGCCCATAATGCTTTCAATAGTTGTAGTGCGATTAATATTTCCTGTGCACTCCATGTCTACAACAACTTCTGTAACGGCACAGTCTTCATTCTTGACCTTGTGCGTGAATGACTGCTGAAACTTCTCCTTGCTGTCAATAACACCATCACCGTCAGTGTCCTGTACCAGCGGATCTGTACCAAGAATGATTTCATCACCATCTTCAAGACCATCGCCGTCAGTATCAGCAACAAGTGGATTTGTTCCGTAATTTTTGACTTCATCACCATCCAAAAGTCCATCGTTATCTGAATCGTTTGAATAAGGATAAGTATTATTTAGGAATTCTTCAAGATTAGTCAGACCATCATCGTCAAAGTCCTCATCTCCATCATTCACGCCGTTCCCATCGCTGTCAGACTTTGTAGAGTCAGTATATGTACCAAACACCTCATAATAATCATTCAGCCCGTCGCCGTCTGTATCGGTATTGGATGGGTCACTGCCAAGATATTCCTCTATGGAATCGGGCAGACCGTCACCATCAGTGTCAGCAAGTTTCTCCCAGTTATCAAAATCCTCAAAGAAATCCGGCAGACCGTTCTCGTTTTCGTCCTTCATGTACTGCCATTCATCTTTGGGAATATTAAGCGGTTCAGAAACGGTTCCGACAAAATCTGCGGCATTAGAACTGTAATTAGCATTGACGCTTGGGCAGTCAAATGTTATGCTGTCGGCAATAATGACAACATTATTAAGATTAAGGTTCATTGCCTTGACTTCAACGCTGCCGAACGGAGCGTATACTAAACCGTTCAGATTAACGTTTGTGCTGTCAATGACGATATCTCCGTACTTTGAAAAAATTACGGAGTCGTTTGTATTCTTAACCTCGCCGTTAAGTGTTATATCTTCAAATGCTTTCAGCGCTGTATTTATATTGATGTTTCCTGTAAGTGCTGCGTCACCGTACACTTCAATCGGCTCGTTAATGTTGATGTTCATTTCATCAAGGACGTAATCTTCTGAATGCTCCTCAACATTTCCGCCGTAAAAGTACTTGGAATCAATCTTGTCGAAAATGTATATCATGTCAAGACCGGCATTTTCCGTTTTAATGCCGTTGATGTTCATGTTTCCACTTGATGAAATTGTTCCGTTAGTCGCAACATTGCCATTTACGCAAAAATTACCGGAGTTGACCGTAATTGAACCTTCTTCATTTGAAGCCGCAAATAACGTGTAAGGGTATTTTTCTGTTGCTGCAGCCATTGCGGGCATAACTGGAATCGCTGATACCGTTATGGCAGCGGCAGCAACGCCGGAAACAAGGCGCTTGATTCTTGCTGCAAAAATATTTTTCATGTTTACCTCCACTGATATTAGCCGTGGGTTTCGTTGACGCGAAACCCACAACTACACTTTTCATAATTACCGTCTTGTTCAGATATCCTTACTGAACTTGTTCATAGATTCAGGCATCTTAGGCTGATTAAACCAGAAAACACACGCAGAATTAACTGTTGATAGGCCAATAGCCAGTGCCAGAGCAGCTACAGATGAACTGAGCTTAAAAATGTTGTTGCTAATCTTTTTCATTGTATTTCCTCCTCCCTTTAATAAAACTGTATAAGACAGCCGGCTCGCGTGGCTGACAGAAACAAACGGCGCATGCACTATTTGAAATAGCTGTCAGAGTAAGCAATACGACACCGGCAACCGCCACCATAATTAACATCTTATTCGTATCGTTTTATTCGTATCGTTTTTTCTTCGCATATACTTCACCTATATTGTTGCAGGAATCTACAAATATTTCAATATAATTTGCACAAGATGTTATTTTTGTGTTCCAAGATGCATTTCTTTTGATTTCTTTTCAATAACTGCGGCGAGCATGGAACCGCTTGCTGTCAGCATTCCAAATGAAACGCACACCATTATCAGTCTAAAGTCAAGTATGAACAGAACCATTACACTAACGGAGGATATCAAAGCCAGAACTATGCTGTTCTTTCTGAGCCTTGTTTTTCCCTTTTCGGTTATAGGCTTATTTTCGTGTTCTAAAGGAGCAAAACGCAATATCATTATAATTGAGAAAACAACCGCCGCCAAAGATACTATGGGATACTCTTCAATATGTACAAATTTGATCAATACAATAAAAATACCGAGCACTGCTGCTAAAATGGAGCAGCAGCCCAGATGTGTTTTGGCATGAAAGCCCCCTGCGGATTTCCTAAGAAAAATAAAAACAACCAGAAAACATATGCACTGCCACAAAGTCCTGCTGAATAAGGCAAGAACAAGTGCTATTACGCTGTTAAGCAAAGTTGAAATCAACAGCTCCAGACCGTATTCGTACACTTGCTCATTTTCGCTTTCAATAACCTTGCTGTGAACAAAAAAAGAAGCTATCCTTTTTGAAAGCTGAGCGATCATAATATCACCTCAACTAAAAGGATAGCGTATAGCAGTTTGTTTTACAACAGATTTTGTACAAGATGTCGATTTAATGTTCCAAGATGTATTTATCAGAAATTCGTGAGCAGGATGAATTATTTATTAAGCACGATTTTTATTGAGAAATACCCATTATCGTAATTGCAGGTAAAAAAACCGTTCATGCTTGCAACGGTCTGTTTTATACTTTGCATTCCAATTCCATGCGCGGACTTATTTTTCTTTGAAGTGATAAGATTGTTTACATCAACCGGAAGCGATGTGTTTTCAATTTCGATTATCAGCTTATTGTCAAGCTGATACATGGCAATGCAGATATATTTTTCATCCGCTTCTGTACGCTCGCAGGCTTCAACAGCATTATCAAGGGCGTTACCGAGAATACGGCATATTCCAATTGTGTCGAAATTGACGCTGTTGACCTTGATTTTTGTTATAAATTCAATATTATGGCTTCTGGCATAATCGCCTTTCAGATTTATGATTGAATCCACAGCGGAATTGCCCGTGTAACAAACCGAAGAAGACCTTTCCACCTCCTTGTGAAGCTGACTAATGTATTTCCGTGCTTCGTAATATTTGTTGTCTTTTATCAGGTCGTTCAGAATGTTCACCTGGTTTTCAGGTCATGCTTTATATTCCGGATCTCAGCATAAGAGTCTGCGATTGCACGATAGTTTTCATTTTCACGTTCCATAACCTGTTCAAGAGCTGCAAGCCGTATCTGTTTATCATAGCTTTCAAAATAATTGAATACTGAAAAATTAAGATATAATACACCGCAAACCGAGATTATATAGCCAGCCATTACATTGTTGTCGCTGCTGTGAGCGGGGAAAATCTGATTGAGGATCACGGCGCTCAAAAAAGGCATTAAAATAATAAACACCCAATATTTGAGCGGGAGACTTTTGACTTTGTTTTTATAAATGCGGCAGGAATATACAACGAGCCAGAAATCATATATTTTTGTTCCGACCATTCCTAGAATTCTTCCCATATTTGAGTTGAGCAGTTCGGTCGGGTCGCCATATCCCATTACCGAAAGAATGCCTGCAAACAGCGTTTCAGAAATAAAGAAGATCAGCAGGAAATACACAGCCGAAAAGAATTTTAGCGTATATGAACCGATATACAAAATCGAAACGATCGACAGTAATATAATAAATGTTATTCCGATCCTTATGTACGGCGAATCAACATTCAGAGTTGAAACCAGCAGAACAGCCAGTGCAGCGGAATAGCCTGTGAAATACGCAACGCCAGAACTATATTTTGCCGCAAAGATACGATGAAAGAAAAATGCAATTATCAGCATTTCAGCAACAGAGTTTACTATTTCAATGACATCATAAACCAATATATTTTCCATGTCAGCACCTTGCCGTCAAGAATGAAACAAAACGGTCGGTTACAATATGGCGCTGATTTCGGCTAAGAGGTATCACGTCACCGTTTTTCATAAAAATGCCAGTTGGTTTTAGCGTGTCTACCCAGTCCAGGTTGACGTAATAGCTTTTGTGCGGCTTGATGAAATTAACAAGCCGTTCGTCTTTTTCTATTTCCGATAGTTTCCCATTGAATTGATATTTCTTTTTAATGGTATGCAGAACAACAGTACGTTTGAATATCTCGAAATACAGAATATCACTTACCAACACGTTGACTACTTCACTTGACGCCTGAACTGGGAATGTAATATGCGACTGATGATACTCGTCAAATATTGATTTAAGCTGGTTTATAAACATGTGTTCAGGTTGATTTTTGAGTATATATCTGAAAGCGTTTACTTCATATCCTAATGTCGCAAACTCCTGATGGCTTGTAAGAAATGCTAATATCACGGATTTGTCAATTTTGCGTATTTCTTCAGCAACCTCTAGTCCGGTAATCCCGCACATTTCAATATCCAGTATGATAACATCAAAGAACTGCGGTTTGAATTGCAAAAGGAATTGTTCTCCGCTTTCATATTCATAAATACTCAGCTTGTCAGGGTTTGAGTATATCTTGTTTATAAGAAATTTGACATTCTGTAAAAAGCTGTTGTCATCATCACATATTGCTATTTTCATAAAAGTCACCGCCATTTATGTATAATTATTTACATTTATTATAACGCGATTCCAATAAAAAAGCAAGATCTTTACGACAAAAACTGCTGCTAGCTGTTAGAAATCACCTCCACGGCAGATTATCCTGTTTATATTCCTCCGAGCTGAGTTCCAATGCCTTGACCACCTGATTAAACATAAACTGCCTATAAGCTGCAGCAAGCACCTCTTTGCGTTTTTCATCGCCGAGGTCAACATAATTCTCCCAATCATTTTCCGAACCGGTGAACTTTTCAAAACATCGGAACAGCGAACCGAGTATACTGGACGCTTCATCTTCTCCGCTGTAAAACGCATAATCCTCGCAAAGCTCCTTAAACAGATGATTGATTACAGACAGCTTTGCATAGTCCCTATTCTCCACAAGCTCCGACAAATACTCCGCCGCCTGGTCGGACAATCCTGTGAAATCGCACACGGTTTTCAGCTTTCCTTTCCGGTCGGTCGTGTTCGTTCTGCCGATAAGGTTGTCGGCGCTTACATTCAGTACATTCGCGATCCTCGCAAGAATTTCTATGTCGGGCATTCGCTTGTCATTCTCATAATAACCCAACGTACTTTTGGATATACCCACCATATCTGCAAACTGCTCGATGGTGCAGCCATGCTCCTTGCGAAGCTCTTTCAATCTTTTTCCAAACACCTGTTCGCAGGTGTTTTTTGTTTCCGGTA
>ERZ772897.376-NODE-376-length-55403-cov-89.052631_pt1 | contig 55403 bp, 96 predicted proteins | sample MGYA00512125_ERZ772897 | MGnify/ENA primary metagenome ERZ772897 (study PRJEB29015, sample SAMEA2737660) | human gut metagenome | biome: human gut; feature: human-associated habitat; material: faeces | place: China | collected 2012 ... | reverse complement strand
GGAAGTGGAATTATCAAGTTAAGAGGTATCACAAATCAGTGCAAGGCTAGATTTTTAGTATCTTATAGTGGAAACATTCAGATACCGACAGGCGGTACAGTTGAAGAGATTTCGCTTGCTATTGCAGTGGATGGAGAACCTTTACAGTCAACACGAATGATAGTTACTCCGGCAGCAGTACAAAATTTATTTAACGTTTCGGCTCAGGCATACGTTGATGTACCTTGTGGCTGTTGCAGTACAGTAGCGGTGCAGAATACATCTACACAGGCTATCGAGGTGCAGAACAGTAATTTGATTGCGGTAAGGGAGGCTTGATATTATGCATAAGTTTGCGAAACAGATTATGGATTGCGTGAAAGCCCACGTTGACGGCATCGGAATTGAGAATTTCGAGGGTCAAAACCTTGATGATCTCAAGGATTGGACGGAGATTGCAAAGAACATCGTGTGCTTTGACAAGGACTATAACATTGTTGAAGCAATGAAAAAGTCTGAAAACGAAGAAATCATGCGCATGGAGGAAGAATTTGGGGATTATCCGGGAAGAAGATACTACAATGAGTACCGGTACTCAAATGGCAGATTCGCACCGAAGGGGCGCGGAACACGCAGAGGATATATAGAACCGCCATATTATCATCAGATGCCGGAAGATTACCACGAATGGGAGAGAATGCCGGAATACGACCGAATGAGAGACCTTGACCGAATGAGTATTGGAAAGATGTATTATTCAGAGCCTATGAGCGGAAATAACGGCATGAGTACCGGTACTCACGATGCAAGAGAGGGCAGAGCCGGTATGAGCCGGAGAAGTTACATGGAGACAAAGGAAATGCATAACGGAAATTCACCGGAAGATAAGGACGCAAAGATGAAAGAACTCGAAAAGTACATGAAATCTCTTTCGGAAGATGTGACCGAACTGTTTTCCGGCATGTCCCCGGAAGAGAAACAGTTGACCAAGACTAAGCTGACTACGCTTGTTACGAAAATGTAATAGAGAGGGCATTTTGCCCTCTTTGTTTGCGAGGTGGTAAATTGTTCACAATAAACAATGAAATGTGGAATTTGGTCAAAGTATCGCGTTACAGCGATATGCTACAGAGAAGCGATGGGAGCAGAACGGTAGGCATGACCGACAGAGACACGAAAACGATATATCTTGCGGATGATCTGCGCGGAAAATTCCTTGACCGTGTGTTATGTCACGAATTATGCCATGCGTTCTGTCTTTCGTATAATGTATACATGGATATTAGCACCGAGGAAATTGTAGCAGACTTTTTGGCTACATACGGAAGAGAAGTATTTGAAATAGCAGACAGACTATTGATTGAACTTATGGAGGTTGTTGCATAATGGATAAAATTTCAGAACTCTTACAGTACGTTCACCGGACGAATCCGGAAATGACTAGGGAAAAGCTGATAGAAGAGTTGAGCAAAAGCGATTATGCGGCGCGGTCTTTAATTTTTACGAAAGAAAATTTTCTCCGCGCGCCAAAAAATATTTCGTAATTTTTTTGTACCCCCTGGGGTAGCGTTTTTGGGGTCGAGATTCCATTTTCACGGATTCTCAAAAACGTGTAACAAACGTGCAATTATCTTCGGCATTTCGCAAATAACACAAATACACTATATGTTATGTCATATATAGATAATTCATTGATGATATTTGACGGTGTTGCAGATCACAGGCAAACGCCAGAAGACGCTTGCCCGGCTGTAGTTATAGTCTAGCATAGACCGCATTTTACCACTTGTCAAGATAGTTTTTCCCATCGTACCGACTGTAAGTGTGTGTTATGTTTTCCGGTCTTTGCGTGATCTGCAACCAATCGCCGCCACGTTGGGCGGTTATTTTGATTTTTGCAGACTCCACCCATTCCACGCCCTCAAATTTGGAATAGCCGCACATTTTGCCGGATTCCACAGGATAGCCAAGAGCATCCACCCGGCGCATGACTTCCCTTTTGCCGATATACTCATATTTCCCCATCTTTCACACCTCCTTATATCGTGTTTATTTGTCAATGCGCGTTATATGTCCGCATCCGGCGGAACGGTGTGCAATCTGTTTTTTGTTGGAGATGCACAAGCTCCAAAGTGCCGCAATAGTGACGGCTTGCGATCTTGCCGCCGCTCTTAATGATAGAACGGTAGAAACGAGCTTTCCCGCGTGTCTTGCGTCTGCATTAAAGCAGATCAACCGCGATTATTTACGGCTGCGGCGCGCCGTGTGACGGCAATATGCCGCCATATAACCCGATGCAGTCCCAATATATGACCATCGGTTAATAAATCCACGCCGCCGGAATCGAACCGGCTCACAACGCCACCAGGCACGCGGAAAGGGGCGGAAGAGTACCGCCCTAAGTGCTTTATTTTGCTTTTTTAACCGATATAATACGATCATCGGTTTTATCCTTTGGCATGCCGTTGTCGCTGATCTTAACAATAACTTTCTGTCCGTCTTTAAAATGCAAGTCGGTGTCCGTGTCGGACATTTCCCAGATGTTACCGTCTGCCGTGTAAATGTCAAAGCCTTTCCCGGTCAGCTTTTCACCGTCCTCGTAGGTATAGGTATAACTAAAATTCCGTACGGTTCCGCGCACTTTGTAGGTGCGCGCGGCCTTTGCTTCCGTTGTTGCTGGTGCAAGGTTTACAAGGGTAACTGCAGCTAATACAATGGCTAAGATTTTCTTTTTCATGTTTATTTCCTCCATTCATTGTGCGCCCTGTCTCATCGGTGCAGGTGGGGCAGTTCCTGCAGACCGCCGCGTGGGCGGTTTCGACTTAGTTGTAAAGCATTTCTTGCATGGTCTGATGCTGTTCTATGTCCGATTTCTTTCGGTGCATTTCCTTGTAGTCTTTTTCAGCTTTCGCCTGCGCTACTTTTTTCGTATATCCTCGATTCCTCCAAAGGTCATATAATTGTTCCATTGTCCAATTCTTCATATTTTCCCTTTCTGGTCTGCCATCATCAGAGCCGGGCGACCATCCCACGGCTGACGCTCCGATCTTGGAGCGTTTCGGCTATGCTATGCAGATTTCAAATACATCGCCTTGGACGTGTTCAAAATCGACTTTTTCAAAAATGCCGATTCCGTAAAAGTCGGCTGTGAGTTCCCCGAAGTGGTTATACTCAAACGCGATTCCGTTCTTTTTCAGTTCGTTGATCGCGTCACCGTTCTTTGTTGTTTCCCATGTAAAACGCATTCCCGTCTTTCTCATGTTTAAGCCCTCCCTATAAAATTTCCGAAATCTGTAAAATCTGTGCTTCGCTCAAATGATCAATAACAACGTTTCCGTTTACGTCGCTCAATTCGTATTCATCTGGAAGAGTAGCGAAACCGTCAAACTGGTTCGAAATATAATAACCTTTGCTTTCTAATAATGCTTCTGCCGCTTTCATATCTTTCATGTTGTTCTCCTCGCTTTCGTACTTCATTTGATACTTGTATTATAGTAAATATAAGGCACTTATGCAATATGCGAAATAAACAAAATAAGGCACTTATAATATCAATGGAATTGTGAATAATACATAAGGCACTTATTTATAAAACATTTATAGGATTACTATAATATAGAAAGAAAAATAATCCTTGCTATAATAAGGCACTTATGCTATATTTAAAGTACATATATAAAAGCAGGGAGGAAAACAAATGGCAGAATATACAGAAAAACAGACCGAACAAAGGCGGCAAGCAGTAGCTAAGTATACAAAAACAGTAGACCGTGTTAATTGCCTGTTGCCATCCGGGACAAAAGAACGGATCAAGAAAGTAAGCGGAAAAAGTATAAACGCCTTTATAAAAGAGGCGGTGTTGATCCAGTTAGAGCAGTTGGAGAGATTAAAATAAAATATAAGGCACTTTTTGAAAAATATCACTTGACATTATAAGGCACTCATGATATTATAATGACAGATCAAGAAAACAGAGCAACGGCGAAAGCCAAGAAAGGAGAAACACCATGAAAAAATATATTGTAAAAGATCGGGGCATTGAATGGAGTTATGACAACAAAGAAAAGGCTGCTAAGAAAGCCGCTGATCTGAACACGGAAGTAACAGAAAAAACCGTGTGGAGATATTACGCCCCATATTATACAAGCGGCACTGCAAACTATCGGGAAATCACGGGTGAAACTTTAATAGACACAATAGAGAAAGGCTTTGATCAGATCATAAAAGATTATGATCTTGGCGGCGTTTCAGGCTTGAAATTGAAGTCTGTTAAATTACAAAAGGAAGATGGGTATGCGAATTTAGTTGTAGATTTTATACCACTCGGAAAACTTGGAAAAGAACTTTCAGAGGAAGAAAAGGCAGTAAAAATTGAATGGGTTACAGATGATGAATTCCAGGGCGAATACACTTTTACATTGAACAAATAAAAGGCTAGCGGAGCCGATAAGCTCCGCTATTCTGCATTAAGGAGCAAATAAAAACATGGCTAAAGTTGTAAAAAAATGCGTTGTCTGCGGGAAAGAGTTTTATTGCGAATCATCGCGTGACATTGTGACCTGCTCGAAAGAATGCCGGTTGATACATTTGAGCCAAACACATACGGGGTTAAAGCGCTCCGAAGAGAGCAAGCGCAGGATGTCAGAAACAAGGCGCGCGAATCCGCGAAATACAGAAATACAGCGAAAAGCTACAGAAGCCGCAAAGAACAGTCCGAAATCCGGACGGTTTGAAACAAACAGGGCGGCGATAGATTGGCATTTAGTAAGCCCAGAGGGAGAGCACTTTTATATTCACTCCCTGTCCTTTTGGCTTAGGGAAAATTGCAATAAATATTTTGGAGTAGAGCCGGACAGCAAGCAATTTTTTAATATAATTGCGGGGTTGAGCCGCGTTAAAAGATCGGTTCTTGGGACACTTCCAGAAGGGCAACGCCCCGGATATAGTTATAAAGGTTGGTCAGTGATTCCGACCGAGGATGATAAACAGGATAAATAAAAGATTGGACAAGGGCAGTTTTCCGGCTGCCTTTTCTTTTTTGCCATGTCCAAAATCAACAACTCTACCGGGCATATCTTAAAAAATCTCCGAAAAACTGTAAACAAACTATAAAACTTTTCTTAAATCTTTATAAACAAGGCTAGGTTCATTAGGTCTTTGACAAGTCCAAAAATGATAGAATAGTATCAGTTTTTACAAAAAATCGTCTGACAATCGTCTGACATAACACGACACAATCGTCTGACGTCGCTTTTTCAGAACTATGTTCTCTTTCTCTCTCTTTTTCTTAATCTTTTAAATTAATAATAATACACTGTATTTAAAGCCTATAGGTTGTAGAGTAAGTGTATATCCGCATATGCGCGCGGCGTAAGTATATAAATACCACCGTAAAAAATTAAGGCTTGACTTTAAACCCGGAAATAGTGTATACCAAAAGCAGAGAGATTAACAGATTGGAGGTGTGAATATATGCAGGATGTAGAGAATGTAGATATTACAAGGCTTATAGTGGATCTAGGTACAGTACAGATATACACATCAACTGTACAAGATTTAATAGACAACGCTTGTATAGAATTTCACATCGAAGATCTGCTGAAAGCTGGACAGAGACAATGGAAAGCTGTAATGCAGTATGTTGGTATGCATTTATTCCCGGATACATCGGTACTTAAAGACAAGAGTTTGAAACCTCTTGGTAATGCAACTATACCGACTAACTGCAATAGATACGACAGAGAGGTATTATATAAACTTTGTGATTATTATATATATATATCCAATGTGTACAGTAAGCTGGTAAGTACAGTAGCATTTAGTTATTTTTGTAATATACCTACAAACACAATGGATATATGGAGCACAGAAGAACCAAGCTCGTTGGCTTTCAAGATGTGGCAAAAATTGCAACGATCTCGCAAGGATTGTATACTCGATAGAGCGTATGACTCCAACAGCCCTGTCGGTACCATGTTCGTGGGAAACAACGAATTCGGAATGAATCAGCCGGGCATTGGCGATAATGCCACGCAACGCAAGGCAATCACAGCGCAGGAGCTGCCAAGACTGGACGAGAAAAAGAGCCAAGAATTGCACGCAATTGATACACAATTTACAGATGCAGCGGTAAATAATACAGTTTAAATTGTGTGTGATTATTCTACAATTCACAAATGCAGTAATACCAAGGGCTGTAGCGTTTCTACTGTTCGTCAACTATTCGGGAAAGTTAGGTTTTGCGAATAGTTGCAAGGGTATGACATGAATTGTATTAAAACAATTTGATTTTCACACAATGACAACAAAACGAAACGGAAAATATTTTAGATTTCCATGTTTGCAGAAAAAGGATGGGGAGGGGGTCTGGCAGAAAGACCACCGGGCGGCTACTAAGTTTCTCAAATTCCTCAAAAAATAAAAAGCCACTTACAACACCCATTGACTTTCACAGTAAATAGGCTATAATAAATTTATAACAATTCACTTTCACGTTGCGAATCGCAACTAAATTTCCAAAAAAATTTTAAAAACAAAAAAGAGTGTTTCGGACAGGAGAATGATATATGACCGGAAATGAGTATCAGTCATTAGCCATGCGGACAAATGATCGCAAGGCAACAGAAAGAATTTCGGATAAACTTGATTTGCTTAAATCTTGCAAGAAGAACAATATCGCATCGTTGCAAGATTACGACCTTGGCGGAATCTTTAATGCTTGCCTTGGACTATCCGGTGAAGTTGGAGAATTTAACGACATAATCAAAAAATGGATTTTTCACGAGAAACAGCTTGATATTGACCATGCTAAGAAAGAAGCTGGCGATATTTGTTGGTATCTTGCAATGCTTTGCGAATCCTTCGGCTGGAGCCTTGATGAAATCATGCAAATGAACGTAGACAAGCTTAAGTCGCGTTATCCGGAAGGTTTTGACATTGAAAGAGCAAACCACAGAGCGGAAGGTGATGTGTAATGGCAAGCTGCGGCAATGAGTTGATGAAAACCGAGTATTCCGAAACCTTTGATGAAAAACGCAAAGGATTGATTGAGCAGTCATATTACAAATACGGACCGGCAATAATGAATTTTGCAAACGGGAATGTGGATGCAATCGAAAGTTTGAAAATGAATCTTGCCAAGTTTGAAGAGACCGGGAACCTTGAATATCTGTGTGATGTTGCGAATTATGCCATGTTCCGGTTCATGTTTCCAAAAACAGGGGAGTATTTCGAACATACGGACTCTGATTCATCTGCCGGGATCTTCGGTATGAGCGTAAGTGAAATGGAACGATTCAAACAGGAACACAGCTTTGAGGATGGGAGATATTGATATGGCTTTGAAAGTTATTGCAACAGCGGCAGATGCCCTCGTAATACTGGGACTTATGAGAGAACAGGTAAAACAAAAAGACAATTCAAACGCAATGGGGTATTTGCTTTCATACGCGATCTTTGCAATGAATATTATGGTCATTTGGAAATGATGGGCTATCGCCAAGCGGTAAGACACAGGATTTTGATTCCTGCATTCCGGGTTCGAATCCCGGTAGCCTAATTGGTTACATGTTGACGTTCCATGTAGCCACGTATGTTTTCCATACGTACTTGAACCCTTGGTTGAGTGATTCAAGCATTTGGGTTCCTCCTTTCGCCACTAGGACGATTCTGTTAAGTACGGTGCGAGACCGTCCGGTGGTATTCTATCATGCGTCTATCCCACGGCGCATGATCGTGTAACGCATAGCACGTAAAACATATTGCTAACCGTCTTGTGGCGGTTCTGGGGAAGCGGCAACGATTGGCGGTGTTGCGGCTGACTGTAAATCAGTTCCCAAGTGGTATAAACGCTGGAGGTTCAATTCCTCTCTTCCCCATGAGCGAAAGCATCCATTTATTCCCGCGTTACCGGTTTGCGAGATTATCCTAGGTTATTTGGATGTGAATAGCAAAGACTTAAATTGCGTCACAGCAGGCGTGGATTGGTGTCACAATCGACCGCGTGTCTTTGATCGGTTAGTCAAGTGGCCAAGACACCACCCTTTCACGGTGGTAACACGAGTTCAAATCTCGTACCGATCACTGCATTGGGGTTTAATTCAGTGGCAGAAGACACGGCTTATATCCGGGTTGTCGCGGGTTCGATTCCTGTAATCCCCACAGGTGATGTTGCCAGTACACCCCTAGTGTGTTTATTACAGAAATGCAGGTGCTAATCAATATACCGGTTAAACTTAGCACAGGTAACTGGATTGAGCGGTTGTCATTCAAAAGATGGCGGTAACCGCTGACTAAAAGAACCTTGCACTTAGTGTAGCGTGGAACAAGGAAAAACGGAAACTACACGACATGGCTTGTTAGCTGAGATGGATTAGCGACAGACTGAAAATCTGTATAGGGCGGCTCGATACCGCCACAAGCCATTGAGCGGTGTTAGTAGAACCGTGCCATTCTGAAGCGCAAGGAATGGTTCGGGTAGGGAACTTCCATGCCCGGCGCGTGCAGATATAATCCTAATTGGCAAGGAAACTGTTTGCTAAACAGTCAGTAGCCGGAAACGGTGTTTCGGTTCGAGTCCGAATATCTGCGTTTATCCTTATCTCCACTTAGTCGGGTGCTACTGCAATAGTTCCGGTCGATGGGAGACTTATGGATGGTAGCGGTATCATTGGAAACAGAAAACCCTTCCGTGATTAGAAATTGCAGATTTGAAAGCGGTTGGCATGGTTTTGACTGACAGGGTTCGATTCCCTGTGTCGCTATTCGATGGTAAAAACATTGTGGAATATTTATATCAAACAAAAGACACGGAATCTCACGGGGATTCCGATTTTTGCTATGATTGGGGTGTGAATTATGACAAGTTGCTTGTGTTGTGGAATGCTAATACTTGACTCCGAAGTTAATGGGTGCCCTTATTGCAAATACCTATTTACACAGATTCCGGCAAGGAACGTTCCAGAAAGTCAGCCGGATAAGGTGGAAACGGCAATATTTGAAAACGTGGTATTTAATAAAGGGGAGGGGCGGAAGAATGTGTGATTTTTGTCGGAATAAAAAGAAAATCATTGATGGTAAAGGAAATTTAGTTCTTTTTGGAGCTGAAAATAACATGATTTTCGACAATAGCGATGGAAAAGAGGCTGCAGGAGCCGTAAAAATTAATTTTTGCCCTATCTGCGGAAGAAAGTTGGTGGAAGAATGAAACATCAAAAAGAATGGCACACTTGCGACAGGTGCGGTGCTGAAATAAAATTCAAGCCAAGACAACAGCTACAATATGTGCCTTGTGGTACATATTCAGAACCGGTAGCTAGATTTACAGAAGATGAAATTTCGTGCGAGCTTTACAAAACAAGATTTTGCGGAAAACTTAAGAAAACTTATGAATTATGCCCTAAGTGCAGGAAAGATTTTGAGGAGTTTATGAGAAATGACTGTTAATATGGGAACCCAAACCTATGAAATGAGCCGCAAGCAGGCAAAAGCTATCCTTGGAACGGCTAAGAAACTTGCAAATTGCAACATATACGGCATTGAAAAAGGCAATGTGGTGATTATGCTGAATGAAAAGTATGAGGACGATATGAGCCTTAAAAAAGCCGTAGGGGAGTATAAAAAGAAAGGGTTCAAGGTGCATTGGAAATGAAGAAAATACCAAAATTGTTTGAGGCATTGCTTTAAGGAGCGATAATTGATGGAATTTCAATACAGAAAAATGGTACAGGAGATAGCTGACACGGTATTAGACAATGCCACAATCAACGATATTCCGTTTCGTGAATGGATTGATAATGTGAATAATGCTTATGCAAATAAAAAATGCAACTTGACTTCTTGCCGATACAATGCAGATGGAAAGTGCACCAATGATGAGAAGAGAAAAGAATGTATTAAGGTTTGCGAAAAAGTTCTATGTATGAATTGAAAGGAGATTTTATGAAAAAGAAAATTATAGCAATTGTATTAGTGCTGACATTGTGTTTTGGAATGACAGGATGTACCGCACAATGGGAAAGAAGTGTAATTGATTTTAAGAGCAATATCAATGGCGGTATGCAGAGAACAATTACTGTATATACGGCAGATGGTAAAGAACTTGCAACATATAAAGGCAAGATTGATATTGATACAAACAATGGTGGATATGTTAAGTTTGATTTTAACGGCAAGAGATATATCTACTACAATTGCTTTGTGGAAAGCATTGCGGATATAAAATAAATAACAATTCAGACGAAGAAAATAGTCGTTAAATAATTTCCAAAACACTAAGAGGTGCGTACAATATTTGTGTGCTAAGAATAGCTTTTACTACTGACTACGCATATTGCCGGCTACAGATTGACTGTAGTCGCTAACCTAGAAAAATTATAGGCAGAGGTCAAGGCACTTCTGCTTTTGCGGAGGTGCTTTTTATTTGGCTTCAAAGCAGTTAATCAATGCAGTAAATGGATATGAAAACTACATACAGAGAAAAGGCGTTGATGAACAGGTAATAGATGCATACATACAAGCCGTAGCGGTTGCCTTAAAGACAGAGCATGACGTTGATTATGGATTGAAAATATCCGCAAGGGCGAAACAACTTATAGCAAGCTATGTCAAGCAATACACAGGTGGCAGAGTTGCAGACTTAGAAATGTATGCCGGGGAACATGATACGACATACAAGGTGCTTCAACAATTTTACGATGTTTTGATGTATGAATCAGCCTATCTTGTGGACAGCTTTTTTTATTACATTGAAATTGATGAAAAGGATCCATGGAAAAGATTTTATTTCCCGAGAAGAAAAGTGCTACAACCTGTAGTCGGAGCATACCAGGAGATTTACGATGGAAAATTGGATTTTTTGTCTGTATCTCAACCGAAAAGAACCGGAAAAACAACAGGCGGTCTGAAATTGGCGCAGATGATGGGTGGACGCGACCCGGACGGAAGTATATTTGGTGTCGGAAAAGGCGAAGGACTTGTTAAGCGATTTTATGGTGGCTTATTGCAAGGCTTTGAAACAGAAAGCACGTACAATAGATTCTTAAGTGTTTTCCCGGAAGCAACAAAGATAGGCGAAAAGGACTATAAAAGTGCTGAAAATCTATCAATCGACCTTAAAAGCAAAAATATCTTCCCAACATTTACTTGTAGACCGATTGATGGCGCAATCGTAGGATGTACCGAAGCAAATGTACTTGTCTATATTGATGACTGTGTTAAAAACCATGAAGAAGCACGAAATAGAGATAGATTAGAGTTTCTTTGCGAGAAGGTAACAGACGATGTTCTTGGTAGACGATTAGAGGGAACGCCTATTATCATACAGGGAACGAAATACAGCTTGTATGACCCAATTACGGCTTTACAAAATAAAGCTGATGAATTGGAGTGGAGATGGAAAGAAGTTGCGATTCCGGCACTTGACCCGATCACAGATGAAAGCAATTGGGAGATTTATCGAAAAGATAAAAAGGGATTGCGGAAGATATTCACAACCGGTTACTACCAAAAGGAAAGAAAACTTGTTTCGGAAGAAACGTGGGCGGCAGAGTTTCAGCAAGAACCATTTGAAGCAAAAGGGCGAATGTTTGCAGAGAATGAGCTTAATTATTTTGAGGAACTTCCTGTTGACCGAGAACCAGATGCAATTATGGCGGCTTGTGATAGTGCTGATAAGGGAGAAGATAGTTGCTCAATGCCGATTGGATATGTGTACGGCAACGAGGTTTATATCGTAGATGTAGTGTTTGATAATGCCGGAACACAGTTTACCAAGCCGGAATGCGCAAATATGCTTATTAAGCACAACGTAAAGACGGTTACATTTGAGAGCAACAGTGCCGGAGAATATTTTGGTCGTGATGTAATGGACATTGTAAAAAAGCAAGGCGGAAGATGTAGCGCACGGTTCAAGTTTAATTGTTCAAACAAAATAACTCGAATGGAAAATGCGAGAGATAATATCATTCGTGATTATTATTTCCGAGATTTCAATAAAATGGACAGGCAGAGCCAATATTACAAGTTTATGAAAGAACTTACGACCATGACAAGAAGTGGAAAAGTAAAGCATGATGATGCACCGGATTCAGTTGCCTTGTTTGAAAACGAAATGCGAAGCGGAACACAAGCAAAGGTAGAAGCGGCAGTAAACCCATTTAGGAGGTATTAGGATATGACAACAGACAAATATCTTTCACAGATAAGCAGAATTGACCATGCGATTGCAAATAAACTGGAAGAAATTAAAAGGCTATCCGATATGGCAACTTCTATATCTATATCTCCGAAAGAGGTGGATGTGCAATCATCTGGCAATCCCGACAAAATGGGGAGCGCGGTATCGAAGATTGTTGATTTGCAGAATGAGGTTCAGACACTTGTAGATGAATTGGTTGATAAAAGACGTATTATCATATCACAAATTGACAGTATGGATAATACAGATGTATATATCGTGCTTTCATCGCATTATGTCAACGGAAAAGATTGGAACTTGATTTCCGTTGAGATGAAATATTCCTACAGAAACATTATGAAACTTAGGAAAAGAGCATTGCAGGAGTTTGAAAGACGTTATGGACAACTTTATTCTGAAAAGAGTGCATAAAAGTACACAATAGTTCACACTCTTTCACAACATTTCCTAAAACTTGCATGATATACTAAAAGAGTAGAAAAACAAATTCCTACAACCCCCAAAAAGCGTATAACCCGTAAAAGACACTGTCAGAAATGGCAGTGCCTTTTTATTTACAAGAAAGAGGTTGCTATGAAAAAAGTAACTATATATTGCCCGGATTGCGGAAGAATTGCTGGACATTATGATGGGAGATCTACGATAGACCATCCATGTAAATGTAAAAAATGCAATCATATTGTAATTTATCGCGTGGCAACAGGCAAAATTGAAACGAAGCCAATACCGAAACGCGCTTGCAGTAGTGGAGTTTTATTTATATGAATACACAGTATTTTCATGACATTGTAAAAGGCAGATATGGAAGAAAAATTACATATACGGATGTTGAAACCATTACGGCAGACAACATCATAAAGGTTGTGGGAAACTGCATCGGTGCATTTTATTTCAACAAGACGATTATTCGGTATCTGTGGAACTACTACAAGGGCGATCAGCCTGTATTGTACCGAACAAAGGTACAGAATGCGGATATAACCAATAAAGTATCTGAAAACCATGCCTATGAGATTGTTCAATTCAAGGTTGGTCAGACTTACGGTGAGCCAATTCAGCTTATCAGTAGGAAAGACGATGACCGGATAAACAATGCGGTTGATGAATTTAACGATTATCTGACCGATGCTAATAAGCAGGAAAAGGACATTAAGGCAGGAGAGTGGCAATCAGCAACCGGAACGTCATTTAAGGCGGTGCAGATTACAAAAAATGGAGATATACCATTTAGAATTGTCGCACCGACACCAATGAATACTTTTGTTATCTACAGTCGTTCCACAGAAGAACCACTTTTAGCAATCCAAGAGCTTAAAGATGCCGATGGACAGATGTATAAACTCTGCTACACGGACTCTTATGAGTGCAAGATTGTGAACGGAGAGGTTCGAGATTGGCAACTGCATGCTTTTGGTGGAATCCCAATTGTTGAGTTTCCGAACAACCATGAGCGCATTTCTGATATTGAGCTTGTGATCGGACTATTAGATGCAATCAATACAATGCAGTCAAACCGAATGGATGGTGTTGAGCAGTTTGTTCAGTTTTGGATAAAGTTTGTAAATTGCGAAATCGACCCGAAAACCTTTGAAGAAATGAAGATTTCCCATGCACTGACGGTAAAATCCAATAATGAGCAGAATAAATCAGATGTTGACATTATGACACAAGAGCTGAATCAGACCGAGTGCCAAGTCGCAAAGGATGATTTGTGGGACAATGCACAGTCCATTCTTGCTATACCAAATAAGAACAACAATAATTCCGGTGGAGATACACAGGGAGCGGTTGAACTTAGAAACGGATGGGACTTCTCGAAGTCGAGAGCAAAGCTGAAAGACCCAATTGTAAAGTCGGCTGAAAAAAGACTTGCGAAAGTTGTTTTGAATGTGATTCGTATACAGGATCACGATTTGGGATTGAGTTTGCGCGACTTTGATGTTCAGATTAACCATAGCCCGCAAGACAATATGTATACCAAGTCACAGACATTATATCAGCTTTTACAAGCCGGTATTCATCCACTTGTCGCAATCAAGTCGGTTGGGTTATGGGGAGATGCAGAAAAGACATTCCTGTTGTCAAAGCCATACTTGGATAATTTGTGGAAAACGATTGATGATGCAGAATCACAGGAACAGAAAGCACAAGAATTGATAAATAAAATGAATACAGATGGCACACAGGGCCAAATAAACAAAGATAAGACGGTCACCGAGTAATCGGTGGCTGTTTTTATTTTATAAAAATTCGCAAAGTTGTGAGCGTAAAAATCAACAATGTCGTTCGGTGTCGTTGCACCGTATAAAAATTCGTATGACATATCGGAGGTAATGGATGAAAAGAGAAGATCTGATTGCTATGGGATTAAGCGAGGAAAACGCGGACAAGATCATGGCAGATTATGGAAGTTCCGTACAGAAAGCCAAAGCAAAGGCTGACGAGTACAAGACAAAGGCTGACAAAGTCGAAGAGTTGCAGAAGCAGCTTGATGATATCGAACAGGGAAAGCTCACGGAAGTCGAGCAGGCAAATAAGAACCTCGAAAAAGCCAATGCGAGAATCGCGGAACTTGAAAAAGCGCAGGCAATAGCCACGCAGAGAGCCGATGCCGCATCTAAATTTAATGTTACCGCAGAGCAGGCAACACAAATCGTAAAAGACGATGGCAGCTTTGATTATGACGTTCTTGGAAAGATTATCTCTGAAAAAGAGACCGCCGCAGCGCAGGCCAAGGAACAGGAGATTGCAAATGGCAGTACCAATCCGGGCGGTGGCACGGCTGGCGGTGGAGATGGAACTGAAAGCAAAGGCGCTGAAATGGCAAAGAAATATAATCAGCGCTATGTAATCGAACAGTAAGCAAGGAGGTATAAACGTTATGGCTTATATGAAAACCACTACTTACACTTCTGGTGTAAACATTTTAGCAAGTGAAGTCGGACTTGTGTTAAAAACCTTTGAGGGAACACAGGCAATGGCAACACAGGTAGATGATAAGAAGATTATCAAGGCAGGAACTGTAGTTCCCGCAAATGACGCTTCTGCAAAGGGAATTGTCTTTGAAGATGTTGATATTACAGATGACGCAAAGAAGCCCATTTCTGTAATTATTGCAGGCCGTGTTATTAAGGCAAATTTGCCTGTTGCAGTAGATACCAATGCCGAAACCGCACTTAAAACAAGCGGAATTTACTTTGATTAAATTACGGAGGTAAAAACAGTATGCCTAGTGTATTAACAATGATTACAGATAAGGATAGACTGGACTTTTCCCAGAACTATTCTATCGCAAGAAACTATGTAGGTGATAGACTTTTTCCTGACGTTAAGACAGAAAACCTTGAAGCAGAATACGAAAGGCTTTCCGAAGGTATGGATTTACCTACCGCAGCTATGGTTCATGCGTTTGATACCGAAGCTGCTATTGGTGTCAGACCGGGATTCGAGAAAGTTAATGTTGAGAAACTGCTTATTAAGGAGAAAATCAACCAGTCTGAAAGACTTCGCCAGCTTCTTAATCATGGAGTAAGAGAAAGCAATCTCATTGATTATGTGTATGATGATATGGGAAGACTTTCCGATTCCGTAAAGACAAGAACTGAAATTGCAAAAATGGAAGTTATGTCTACCGGTAAGATGACCATTAACGAAAACGGTCTTAATTTTGCTATTGACTTCCAGGTCAATAAGTTTAAGACACTCAAAGGTTGGGAAGACCCTACACATGACATTCTTGGTGATGTTGCGGATATGGTGCAAATGGCTCTTGATAAAGGATATGTTGTAAATACCGCATTAACTTCTACCAAAATGCGTTCTTATATGCTTAAGAACGAAGGCATTATGAAAGCTATTAAGGGTGTAAATTTTGTTGGAATGGCTATTACTCAGGCAGAAGTAAATAACCTGTTAATGAGCCTGTACGGTATTTCTTTGGTGATTGATGATGATATGTATGGAGTTGCCAATAAGGAGAATACCACAAGAACCCCTAAGAGATTCTTACCCGACAATGTATTTACTCTGTATGCTTCTAACGGAAACGGAAGAGTTGGTACTGGATTATGGGGTGTTACCCCGGAAGAGGAAAAGGCAAGTGCATTTACCAGTCTTTCCATGAAACAGTTCATTACAATTTCACAGTGGGCGACACCAGACCCTGTTGCTGAATGGACTAAGGCAAGCGGCGTATTTATTCCTGTTCTGCCTAACCCTTACGGAATCGTAATCGGAACACTGACAGAGGGAGAAGCTGGACTTGATACTCTGGTCGTAAATAGTGCAGCAAGTTCTTCTGACACTGGTTTCACCAAAATTACTGTAAGTCCTTCTAAGACTTCTAATAATTCTTACAAGTACAAGGTAGCGGATGATTGCAAACTTCCTCCTTATCTTGGAAACGTGAAGACTTACGCAACCTGGGACGGAACTTCCGAGATTGAAGCACAGACCGGAAAAGAAATTATGATTATCGAATGCGATCCTAACTATCGTGCTGTTAAGGCAGGAATCACTAAAGTTGTCGCAAAAGATGAATAAGAGGTAAATCATGGCAGATTACACAACCTTGGAGCAAGTAAAAATCAGATTGAAACAATTTCATATTGATAGCGAAACCTCCGAGGTTGTGTTTGATGGCCTTGAAGATAACCCTTTGATTGAACAGCTTTTAGAGCAGGCAAGAAAAGAGGTTATCAGCAGACGGAACTATCCGGACACATACACGCAAGACCAGATTGACAGTGATGTTAAGAACTATGAAAACATTATGGTCAATTTGGCAGTGTACGACCGGTCGCAGGCAGGAGAAGCGTACATGGCAAGTTTCTCCGAAAACGGTGTGAGCCGGACATGGAAAGACCGTGAAAGCCTTTTTGCTGAAGTGTTTCCGTTTGTAAAATCAATGTAATTAAAGAAGATTGTGCGTTAGCATTTTGCTGATGTCAGCAATATGTTAGCAGGCGGCACACATTAAGGGTGGTGGGCGGTGTGCCTATTAATTTAGAAAGGCGGTATATCAATGCCAATAGCAGTAATTATAAGCATAATTTCAGTTGCTTTTTCCGTCTTTTTCGGATTTTTCAGTTTATCATTCAACTCTAAGAATGATAAACGAAGTGACAGAGTAGAACTTGAAGAACGTGTGAAAGAGAACACGCGAATAAATATGAAACTTGACGCAATATCCAACAATACAACGGAGATTAAGAACGAAGTCACAGAAATGCGGAAAGAGCTTAATTCTCACGATAGTAGGATAATTAAAGTTGAAGAAAGTGTTAAGTCGGCGCATCACAGAATTGATGGCATAGAGACAAGACTTAATGATGACAAGGAGGTGTAGATAATGGATATTATTCAGACATTAATTGCAAACATGACACTTATATTAGCAATTATCGGAGTTATTGCTTTTCTTGTATCTGTAATTACACAGGTAATCAAGAATATAAGCATATTCAATAAAGTACCTACGGACATAATTGTGTTCGTTTTATCTATCGGTATCACAGTTACGGCGTTTATCGCATATATGCAGTACATTCATATGACGATACTGTGGTATATGATACTTGCGGCTATTATGGCAGGCTTTATCGTTGCGTTTGTTGCAATGTTTGGCTGGGAGAAATTATCCGATTTATGGAAGCGTTTTGGCAAGGATGTGAAGTAAATGCTTGATATTAATAAGCAGGCTATGAAGTATTCGCAATCCGGTCAGAGGATATTCATCCCGCAGACTGACGAAAATGGAGATATTGTCTATGAAGGGTACAAGGATTCCGATGGGAACTTTGTACCTTATTTAGATTCAGAAGGAAACAAGATTCCAAAAGGCGAGGAAGTTGAAGGGTTTTCAGAACCTACGGCATTCCAAGCCAATATCAGCAATAAGCTGTCAGAAGCCCTTGTGAAAGAATTTGGAATTGATGATAGTACATCATACTGTCAGCTTGTCACGGATAAAGGATATTTGCCACTGAAAGCCGGTGACGTTGTGTGGAAACGTTCGGAAGTCAAACGCACTGATGATGGACTTGTGGATTCAGAAACCGCAGATTACATCGTAAAAGGCGTTGCTGATGAAGGATTGACCACGGATTTGTTTCTTCTTCGGAAGAATATTAAGTAGGTGATTGCATGGCAAAGAAAACTATTTCAATGACATTATCCACTAAGTCCATACAAGCCGCTATAAAGGAATTAGAAAAGTACCGCGATAGTTTACAGGCTAAATGCGATTTGCTTGTTTCTAGGCTTGCACAGATAGGTCAGACGGTGGCAATACAACACATATCGGAATCTCCAATAGGGAACACGATAACGATAAGAGTAGATAAATCACCACAGTTAATGACCACGAACGCGATTCTGATTGCAACCGGAAAAACGGTAACGTCAGAAGATAGAGAACCGTTCTACACTTTGTTGGCAGTAGAGTTTGGAGCCGGTATTTTTTATAACTCCGAAGAGAACCCGAAAGCACCGGAACTTGGCTTCGGTGTCGGCACATATCCGGGGCAAATACACGCTTTTGAAGATGGTTGGTACTATTGGGACGATAAGACCGAAACATGGCGTTATACCCACGGTATCAAAGCCACAATGCCTATGTACAATGCGGAACAACAGATTATTCAACAGTATGTAAAGATTGCAAGGGAGGTATTCGGTGGAAAATGAGTTAAACAGTTGGGCACTTGATTTTGAAGATACCTTATGTTCCCTTTTGAAATCGTACATGGAAAGCAAGGTAAGAGGAATTAAAGTGACGCAAGATGAAGAATCGGGCGGTACCGCAACATTCCCGACACTTTTAGTCAGACAAATCGGTGTCACAGAAGCCGGACGAACGAATGAAGCAAAGACAATCAATGCAATTCGCCCAACATTTCAGATCACAATTACAAACAAAGGTTCAAGAAAAGCAACTAAGGACATCGCAGCATATGCGGTGTCTTTTTTTAAGCAACAAATGTTTGAGGTATCAAATGTAATACCAACAATTTCCAAGCAAGTGCGAACGGTTACATTCCGCGCAACTCGCGTAATTGGAAACGTTGAGCATTTAGATCAGCTATAAGCAGAAAGGAAGTAGAAAATATGGCATCAACAAGCTATAGAACACGTGTCATTGTAAAAGAGCACACGGAAAAACAAGCTGACTTTGCAGGAACATACAATCTTTTGGTTGCGGCTAAGTCAGTTCCAAGCCCTGCATCACCGCCAAACACGGTTGAGTCAACCACAATGGAAGATGACCAGCAGACTTTTGAAAAAGGTATTAAGACTTCTGATTCAAGAGAAATCACAGGAAACCTTGAAAAAGAATATCTTTCAAAGGTGGATGGATATGGAGATAAAAAACTTGATATTATTCATCTGTATGGAACGGACGGCATTGGCGGTGTAGCGAAGTACGCATATGTAGGAACCGCAACAGCCACACCTAACGATGTAGGTGGAAACGATGAAATCCTTGAAATGACGGTAACAGTTATTCCAAGTACAGCATCAGAGCTTGTTACAGATAAGCTGACTGTCGTTGATAACAACGATGGAACATTCACCGTAACAGTGGTGGGGTAAAAAGCCTATCGGACGAGCAATCGACCGCACCGGTAGGCGAGGATGAACGGTCGATAGCAGAACTTGAAGCAATGAGATAAGCAACAATGGGGCGGTGGCAACACTGCCCCTTGCCAATATAGGGCAGAAAGGCAAGGTAAAACATGAAAGCAAAGTTAGGAAATAGCGAATATTCAATCAAATTTGGTTTTAAGCCAACATTAAAGTCACATCTTATCAAAGATGTATCAGAGTCGGTAAGTGAGCAGGACGGAAGCTTAGAGTCTGTAGAGAAACTGTTACTTGAAACACTTCCTAAGATGCTTCTTGTAGGACTGCAAGTAAGCCATAAGGACGAGTTTGGATATGACTACGAAACAGGGGAAGGATATGACGAGCAGTTCCAGAAGGTGCTTGATATGCTTTCTGAAAAGATTGACAATGGCGAAATCAACTGCCTTGAATTGTTTAATGAGTTAGAGTCCGAGCTGGAGTCAAACAGTTTTTTAGCGCAAATGATGGAGACGGAGAAAAAGAATCGAACCCCGGCGAAGAAAACTCCATCCAAGACAGCCAACAAGAATTAACATGGGAATATTACGTTGCGGAAATCCGTCCGTTTTACCTTGTGGTAACAAAAGGATACGGATTTTCAGTTGATGATATAGATATGATGAATCCAGAGTTGCTTAAGCCTTATGTGGATGCATATAAGGCAGAATGGAAGCAACGCGACATGGAAATGTATATGTGGTTCGGCAGATATGCAACGTCAGCACTTGTGACCGCAATAGACGCGACATTCGGAAAGGGTAATAGTAAGTACGTGAAAGAAACTTGCTATGATTCCATTGAAAAGCAGAATACGGACGATCCAGATGCAGAGATACGAGAAATGCTTAAGGCAGAAGAAGAATGGGCGGCTAAATCAAGACAATCACATTTACCAAAACCAAAGATAGTTTAAGAAAAGAGGTATTGCTATGGCAGTAATTATCGGAAGTGCTAGGCATGATGAACACGGAAATTGCTATTCTGGTGGAAAAGCTGGAGACCAGACCGGACAGGAAGTGTCTACGCAGAAGTTTTACAACCATTCTAAGGGATGGTACGTGCTAAGAGCGAAGGACGATAGGGTTGCGGAGAAGTTAGCCGAAGCTATGAAGATTGCATCTGATAACAAAAATATCGGCTATGACCAATCGGAACGCTACGGAGTCATTAAGCATGGAATCAACACAAAAGTCAAGACGGAATGCGATTGTTCTTCTCTTGTACGTGCCTGTATTATCTATGCATCCGGTAAGGATGTGGGAGATTTCAATACATCCAATGAACGACCGGTAATTTTGAAATCCGGTTTGTTTGATGATATGGGTTCTTATCATGCCGGGTTTATTCTTCGCAACGGAGATATTCTTGTGACACGCATAAAAGGGCACACAGTTATTGTTGTAAGCGGTGCAAAGAAAAGCAAAGGAAAGTATTATCCGAAGTATAAAGGAAACTCAAACTCAATCGTAGAAGCATTAAAAGCTGTTGGGGAAGATGATGTATCGAAAGAACATCGTGAGGAAATCGCAAAAAAGAACGGATTTTCCAATTTTAAGTTTACGTCAGAGGAAAATTCAAAGATGCTTTCTCTTCTGAAAAAGGGAAAACTGAAAAAGTAATTCAAGGGCGGTAGGGGTCAAATCCTACCGTCTTTTTCTTATGTAGAAAGTTGGTGGATAAATGGAATTAGAGTCTCTTGAAATAAAAATCCAAGCACAGGCACAACAGGCAAGCAGTCAGATAGATGCGCTTGTGACAAGGCTTGGGAGATTATCTTCCGCACTTTCCGGACTTAGTACCGGGAATTTGAATAGCCTTTCCACAGGGGTAAACCGACTTGCAGTGGCAATGACGGCAATGCGCGGAATTGACACACGGACTTTTTCTGCAGTGGCAAGAAATGTGAGCAAATTAGGCTCTATCAACAGCAGACAGATTAATGCCGCGGCTGGTTCTATGCGTCAGATTTCCAATGCGGTAAAAGGGCTTTCTGGAATGTCAGCATCTGTTAAGGGTCTGACCGAACTTGCATCTGCAATCAAACAGCTTGGCTACCAGAGTTCCACCAAGGCGATTGAAAATATACCGAAACTTGCCACGGCAATGCGACAGCTTATGTCTGAACTGTCGAAAGCCCCTAGCGTAAGCCGGAATATTATTGACATGACAAACGCATTGGCAAAATTATCGCGTACCGGTGGAGCGGCAGGAACAGCGGCAAAAAGCATCACAAGCTCATTTAGCGGATTTAGTTCCGGTGCTTCTGCGGTTACTAAGAAGTCTTTCTCTCTTGCGTCTGCAATCGGAAAAGTGTATGCAACGTATTGGACTCTATTCCGAGGATTTAGGCTACTTGGAGATGCTATTGATATATCATCCTCACTGACAGAGGTTGAGAACGTTGTAAGGCAGACATTCGGGCAGTATGAAAGCCTAATTAACAATTTCGCAAAAACATCAATTGAAAAATTTGGTATGTCCGAATTGTCCGCAAAACAGTTTGCAAGCCGTTTCCAAGCAATGGGAACAGCCCTTGATATTCCACAGGGGAAAATGGCAAAAATGTCCATCCGGTTGACAGAATTAGCCGGAGATATGGCTTCATTCTATGATGTGAGTCAAGAAGATATTGCCAAGAGTCTGCAATCTGTATTTTCCGGTACCACGGCGCCTATGCGGCGTTATGGTATCGACTTGACACAGGCAACATTAAAGGAATGGGCGTTAAAGCAAGGGCTTGATGCGAATATATCATCCATGACGCAGGCTCAAAAAGCCATGTTGCGTTATCAGTATGTGCTTGCGCATACAACCAATATTACCGGAGATTTCGCACGTACAGCAGATACGTGGCATAACCAGATAACCATGCTTAAAGAGAATTTCAAAGCACTTGGAGCGGTTGTTGGTGGTGGTTTAATCAATGCATTTAAGCCGTTTATCAAGGTACTTAATGCAGTTCTGCAAAAGGTTATTTCTTTTGCGGAAATGGTCACAAATGCTTTAGGTTCTATCTTTGGATGGAAGTATGAAGCAAGCAAAGGGGCAGGAATCAGCGGTCTTGCTGATGATATTGGGAGCGCGTCTGATGGCATGGATGATTTAAGTAATGCCGCAGGAAACGCAGGGAAAAACACAGGCGGTATCGCAAAGAATGCCAAGAAAGCAAAAAAGGAAATCCAACAGGCAACTCGTGCATTTGATGAATTAAAGGTTATTTCAAAACAGAGTAAAGACAAGGGTTCCGGTTCGGGGAATAAAGGTTCTGGTTCTGGATCTGGTTCAGGTGCTGGTGGCGGCACCGGGGCTGATGGTGGTTTAGTTCAGACCGACACCATCTTTAAGAAATTCAAAAGCAACATCAAAGACCTTGAACAGTTGGGAGAGTCTATTTCCGGTGCGTTAATTAACGCAATGAAAAAAATTAAATGGAAAAAAGTGTATGCAAAAGCTGAAGGTTTTGGAAGAGGATTAGCCAAATTCCTTAACGGACTATTTAAAGGGCAAAAAGGCACAACGCTTTTCGGAGAAACCGGAAAGCTGATAGCTAATTCATTAAATACAGTTCTTCACGGATTGGATTCATTTGGCACGACGTTTGATTGGAAACAATTTGGAAATTCAATCGCAGACGGAATCAACAAGTTTTTCCAAAACTTTGATTTTGCATTATTGGCTCAAACGCTTAATTCGTGGGCGCAAGGCGCGTTTGATGCAGTTACGACAGCATTAAGTAAAATCTCTTGGAAGGATGTTTGGAACGGAGCAAAGGAGTTTTTAAGTAACTTAGATGTAAAGACGGTTGAAATTATAATCGGCGCGCTGACAATCAAAAAAATTCTTGGATTGCATCTTGCAAAAACAGCACTTGATATAATCGGAACTTCCATTTCGAAAGCAATAGCCGGTTCACTTGCATCAAGGCTTGGCGTTGAAATTGCGGCAAATGAGGGAATTTCAGCGGTATTGTCTACCGCTCTGTCAAAAAAAATAGGAGGGGCGTTTGCTACACTTGGGGCAACTGTTTCGGCTGGCGCAAAAGCCTTATTCGGCAGTGGAGCCGCAGAGAGCGCGCTTGCATTTATAAGCCCTGTTGCAAAAGCAATAACCGGAATAGGCTCCGTTGCGATTGGCGCATTTACTGCAATATCAAACTTTGTGACCATGTTAAAGAACGGATTCAGTTGGCTTAATGAAGCACTTATGCTTGTCGGAGTTACGATTACGGCAGTCGGGGCGGTTATTTTAGGGGTAGCGGCAGCACCTGCAGCGATTACCGCAGGAATAGTAGCCGGTGTTGCAACGGCGGCTGTAGTAGTCAAGGATCATTGGGAAGAAATAAAAGGAATTTTCTCAAAAGCCGGAGATTGGTTTAATACTAATGTGATTAAGCCAATAAGCGGATTTTTTGAGGGATTATGGAAATCCGTTTCCGGTTTTTTCTCTTCTTTATGGAAAGATATATCCGGTGTATGGGAAACAGTTTCTGGATGGTTCAATACTAATGTTATAACTCCTATTGTTTCATTTTTCCAAGGATTTTCGAAAAGAGTTGGTCAAATCTTTGAAGGATTGTGGATTATTGTCAAGGCGGTATGGATTGTTGTTTCTGATTGGTTTAAATCAAAGGTAATAGAGCCAATAAAGAAGAACTTTGAATTATTGAAATCGGCAGTATCAACCATATTCAAGGTTCTATGGGCAACTGTGAAATCGGTATGGGCGGTGGTTTCCGGTTGGTTTAAGGAACATGTTACAACACCTATTAAGAATGCTTTTGGTTCAGCAAAAGAATCTATTCAGAAAGCATTTAGCGCGGCAAAGACAGCGGTAACCGGGGCGTGGAACAGTGTTTCTAGTTGGTTTAAAGAACATGTAACCACCCCGATAAAAAATGCTTTCTCGAAGATGAAAGAAAGTGTAACTGAAATATTCAGCAAATTATGGAATAGCGTGAAAAGTGGTGTTGCCGGGGCAATGAACACCGTAATTTCAAGAATTGAAACAGCAATAAATTCATTGATCGGTGGGGTGAATACCGTTTTGAAAGGGTTCAACAGTGTTGTTTCTGCGGCGGCTAAAGTAGCAAAGGTAAAGTGGAGTGGAGTCGATCTTGTGCCGAAAGTGAGCCTACCTAAAGTAAAGGCTTATGCAACGGGCGGTTTTATGGATAAATATAGCATAGCAACAGTTGGAGAAAATGGACTTCCGGAAATTATGGGAACAGTCGGAGGTAAGCCAGCGGTCGCAGGAAGCCAAGAAATTACCGGAATCAAAGATGCTATCAATTCAACATCTGCGCAAGAGGTTTCCTTATTGCGACAGCAAAATCAGTTATTACAAGCTATTTTACAGAAAAATTTCGGAATTACTACAAACGACATAGGAAAAGCCGCAAGGGATTATGGGAGAGAATATTACAATCGAACCGGAGACAATGCCTATGTTTTTTAGTGACTTCTATAATTAAACGTGATATAATTCTAAATAAATTATATCACAAGAAAGGAGTCATTATGAGAAGCGTAAAAAAATTATTAGTAGCTATGGGGTTGGCATTTGCCGTTTTGATTTCGGCTATGCCAATCCAAAATGCAGATGAGGGACAGATTGTTGCTCAGGCGGCAACTATCAAATTAAACAAGAAAGCAATTTCGCTTGATGTTGGGAAAACACAGAAATTGAAAGTTACCGGAACAAAAGCACGAGTTAAATGGAGTTCAACCGAACCAAGCATTGCAAAGGTAGGTAAAAGCGGAATTGTTACGGCAGTATCATCCGGAACGGCAACGATCAAAGCTAAAGTCGGAAAGAAAGTAATGTCTTGCAAAGTAACCGTGAAAGAGAAAATCAACAGACTTGCATACGAAGATTCGAGCATTAGGGTTTATTTTACAGGGCTAAAGAAGGGAACATATCCGGACGAACTTATAGCTTGCTTGACAATCGAAAATATTACAGACAATAATATTACGGTTAATTCTGACACATCATCAGTAAATGATGTTATGGCGGAAGGGACGTTATATCAAGACCTATCTCCACATAAAAAAGCTTATGTAACGTGGTGGACAATGGATGATAACATTGTGAGCTTGCCAATAAAGAATATTGACAACATACAACTATCTCTAGTTGTCTGGAATGAGGACTCGGAAGATTCCGACTACTACGTGACAGATTCTTTTGGGTTACTAAAATGAGTTAAAGGATTTTTGGGAGGAATTCGATTATGAAACAAAGTGGATGGGGAATTGCATCTTTAGTGTACGGAATAGCAGGAATTTTGTTAGCATGTGTTGCGATAGGTGTAGTCCCTGCAATAATCGGTCTCGTATGCGCAATAATTGCACTTACGCAAAAATGGAAAGGGCATGGAACTGCAATTGCGGGTCTTGCTTGTTCAATAGTTGCGATAATTATTTTTATTTTTGCGGCACTTGTATTTGATGAAAGTGATTCAGACCAACCAGAAAAAGTTGAAAGCAGTCCAGATGTGGAAGCATCGGATGATGAAACGGAAGAATCAACCGATTCATCCGATGACTACTTCACATTAGGTGATTCGGTTGAGACTAATGACTTGATAATAACATTTTCATCCGCAAAATTAACATTGGACGATGTTGCATATCAAAGTCCTAATGATGGAAATGCGTTTATGAAACTAGATTTCGAGTTTGAAAATATATCAGATGAAGATCAAGACATTTCTGGATATGATTTTTCGGCATACGCAGACGATTATGCTGTTGATTACATAGACAGCACATTTGACACAACGCTTAGTCCGGGTAAAAAAACTAAAGGTTCGATATATTTTGAAGTTCCTATGGACACGAAAGTTTTTGACACAGAATATAGCACAAGCTATTATGGAAATTCAAAAGTAAAATTTTCAATAGTGGCAGAAGAATAAAAGCATAAGCCGTGGAAACACGGCTTATTTTAATTCCAAAATCGGATTGACACAAAATCAAAAATAGTCTATCCTTATTACTAAGGAAACAACCTTATCCGTGAAGATGCGGATTACTTACTTGAACGCCATACTGTACGAAAGAGGAAACCAATGTGATTTCACAAGTGGCTTCCTCTTTTTTATTCAGATAAAAATGTATGGAGGTAGACACGAATGAAAAAATCACAACTTATGCTTAAGATTCAAAACGGCATTGAGGTATTTGAGAATCCAATATTCGGACAGATCAGAATGGTCATGGTCGATGATGAACCGATGTTTTGCCTTATTGATGTTTGCAGGGCATTGGAAATTAAAAATGCTACAGACGTAGCAAAAAGGCTTGATGAAGATGAACTGACTAGATTAAATCTAGGCGGTCGTGCAGGAGAATCAAATTTCATTACAGAGAGCGGCTTATATGCGGTTATCGTTCGGAGCGACAAGCCGAACGCAAAGAAGTTTCGCAAGTGGGTAACATCCGAGGTTCTACCTGCAATCCGTAAAACAGGTGGGTATGTCAATAATGATGAATTATTTATTTCTACTTACCTACCATATGCAGATGAAAACACTAAACTGATATTTTCACAGACATTAAAAACTGTTAGAGAGCAGAACGAAACCATTAAAAGACAGCAGAAAGAAATCATCCATAAGGAAGATGTTATTATCGGACTTGTTGATGATATTGACTTGGCGACCAAGAGACAGCGGATAACGCAGATTGTCCGTTTTGGTGCCGATGGAAAGTATCAAGAACGCTATTCGTTGCTTTATGGAGAATTTGAAAGGAAATATCACTGCAACCTTAAATCAAGGATGGAAGGGTGCGCGCTCAAACCAAAAGTAAGAAACAAGATGGATTATATTGACAGGGAAATGGGAATGATTCCGCAGTTGTACGAAATCGCTTGCAAACTTTTTGAAAACGATGTAGAAAAGCTGAAATCTGAATGGGAATCAGTAGTAGCTTAAAATTTAATCAAATGGATAGCATCTACCAAACGGTAGGTGCTATTTTTATACCCATTTTTAGGAGGTAAACGATGGGATATGGCGGATATTTAGTAAAGTTTGGCAATTATACCATACCAAACAATTTAATAAAGCAGGACACGTTTAGTTCCTATGTAAACATGCAGGATAAAGACCCTTGGACGGATGAAAACGGATATGAGCATCGTGATGCCGTGGAACTGAAAGCCCTAAAGGTTGAGTTTGAAACCAAAGCCATGCTGACCGAAAAGCAGTTTGATGATTTTTGGAAGAACATAGAAAAGAACTATACCAAGGCAAAGGAGCGCGGTGGCTATATCACGGCATACGTGCCGGAAAAACGCGGATATGTGACACAGTACGGATATATCGCTGATATTCAGCCCACGTTCTATTCTGTGGCACATGGGAAGATTAAGTATGACGCAATCAAATTTTCGTTTGTAGGTGGTGTATATGATAAATAGCAATTTGAAAGAAAAGTATTGGGATTCCTCGACAGATAAACAGATGGTCATATCTGTTGTTGGAACGAATCAGAAAATAGACAATTCGATGCTTGAAATCGGTACGTTTGCGCTTGAAGAAAGCCTTTGTTCGGAGTCTGAATTAAAGTTTGGAGCGTGCGAAGCGAATTGTGTAAAATTCACAGCACGAAACACCGCAGGAAACATTATTGGAAAGACAATCTCTATTGAAGAAACGATTGACGGAGATAGCCAAAATCCGATGCCATACGGAGTTTTTAAGGTGGCATCCGATGTTCCTACGGCTGACCGTACAAAACGGCAGATTACGGCATATGACGCTATGTACGACATTATCAATACAGATGTAAAGGCTTGGTATGCAGGACTTAGCTTTCCAATGACGCTTAAGCAGTTCCGCGATAGCTTCTTTGCACATCTTGGAATTGCGCAAGTTGAAACAAGCCTTGTCAATGATTCCATGACGGTAAATAAGACGATTGTAGCCACACAGACGGACGATTCAAGTGCGGTCACAGAAGAGTCCTCTATCAGTGGAAAAACCGTTGTAACGGCAATCTGTGAGATTAACGGATGCTTTGGCAATATCAACCGGAATGGCAAGTTTGAGTACGTCTTTCTGAAAGCAATCACAAGCGCGCTTTATCCGCGAGAGGATTTGTTCCCGGCAGATGATCTGTTTCCAAGTGATGCAAACACGGAGTCCATGACCGGGCACTACATCACGTTTGATTATGAGGACTTCCAAAGCAAGGCAATCACACAGCTTGAAATCAAGACAAGCGAAGATAATGCCGGTGCTATTGTTGGAACTGCCGGGAACAACTATTCGATTACAGGAAACTTTCTTGTATCAGACAAGACCGGAGCGGAGCTGGAACAGATTGCAAATAACCTGTTGCCGATTATGAAACAGGCGGCATACACACCGATTAAAAGTTGCACTTGTGTCGGAAATCCATGTCTGACACTTGGCGAACCAATCCGGTTCAACACCACGAGAGAAATCGTTGAAACGTATCTTTTGCAACGCACCCTAACCGGAGTGCAAAGCAAGAGAGATTCAATCTCGGCACAGGGCACGCAGACACACTCTGTAAAGGTTAATTCTATCAGAGACACGATTGAAAGCGTGCAAAGACGTACCGGAAAGTTAGAGAGGAACGCAGACCATCTTCAATCCACATACGAGGATTTAGAGGAACAGACAAATACCAAGTTTGAGCAGACCGCAAAAAGCATTGTCGCAGAAGTCAATCGTGCACAAAAAGCGGAAGGGCAATTAGACGCATCATTGGAATTGAAATTAGGTAGAGATGAAAACGACCAAGTTATTTCGATGATTAATGCCAGTGCAGACCAAATCGTGTTGCGCGGAAACAGATTGATTGTAGAGTGTAACAATTTCGAGCTGGACGCTCTTGGACGAGTACATATAATAGACTCTCTGCTTTTTGACAGTGGCGATGCATATGGGGTAGAGATATTAGGGCATGACGGAAGAAATAATGCGCTATTGCAGAATGTTAGGTTGGATTTATCGTCTGTTACTGACGCAAATGGTGATGCCATAGGGGATCATGCGAGTACGGCAGATTATGCAACAACCGCAGGAAGCGCAACAACCGCAGAAAGTGCAAGACAGTGTATAATGGCATCAACTGCATATTATTTAAAAGGTATTGGAATAGATGATAATGTACAAATTTCCGGCAACGGAAATTTAATCCCAAGTTCTAGTTCCGTGTACTGTGGAACAACCCCAAATCCATTTGCTGGAGGATATTCTTCTGGCGGTTGGAAAACAACGTCTGATCGCAGGAAGAAAAAAGATTTCCGAAAGCTGTTAGAGGATGATCGGTTTGTGAGATTTTTCGAGTTGCTACAACCGATGGAATATCGGCTCATAGAAAATGACGAAAAAATGCACATTGGATTCGTTGCACAGGATGTTGAACAGGCAATGACGGATTGCGACATATCTGAAAATGAGTTTTACGGACTGGAACATGCGGTATTCTCCGAAAAAGATTTTCAATCTAATAAGGAATTTGAAAAATTCTTAGAGCGGAATGGTGGCGCAAATGATATGTATACATTGTGCTATCAAGAGTTTATTGCTTTAAATACTGCCATGATACAGAAACTGCAGAACAGGTGTAACGATTTTGAACGCAGGCTATCCGCGTTAGAAAGGAGTGTGAGCCATGCAGAAAATATATAACCGTATCAACTGGGAGAATTTCCCAAGTGAAAAAACAGCGGTAAATGAATCTAATCTTAATAAGATGGACTTGGCGATTGACAATCTGGATGATCGTGTGGTTGCTATGGATGCGTCTAAGGTTGATTTGACAAAGGCAAATGAGCTTGTGAAAGAAATTCTGTGGGATGAATCAAACGGAACATTGACCATAGTAAAAATGAACGGTTCACAGGCTATAATTGATACTAAGCTGGAAAAACTGGCGGTAAACTTCGCTTATGATTCGCAGAAACAGCAATTAGTAATCACGCTTGACGATGGCACAACGCAGAATGTTGATTTGTCCGCTCTGATCACGCAGTATGAATTTATAGATAGCAATACCATTGCATTTGAAATTAGCAGTGACGGTAAGGTGTCCGCAATCGTGAAAGAGGGAAGTATTCAAGAAAAGCATCTGCGCCCGGATTATCTTGCAGATATTAAAGTGGAATCTGCCAAGGCAGCAGCATCTGCCAAAAGCGCAAAAGAGTCCGAAACCAAGGCGGCAAAATCTGCCATAGATGCCAAGGACAGCGCAGACAGGGCGCAGGGAATCGAAAGCGAGATTAACAAGAAACTTTCAATGGCAGAGTTTGATGTGAATGAGGATGGGGAGTTGATTTACACGGACAATTCTGCATATAACTTTGTCGTTGATAATGACGGAAATTTAAATTGGGAGGTGGCTTAAATGGCTATAGCAGGAAGAGTGGCAATTGTACCAAAGGATGACTATGACGCATCCTTGATTTACAAACGGTTGGATGCAGTAATGCATAACAACACGCTTTACATTGCGAAAAAGAATGTTCCGGCAGGGAAAGTACCTGGAGCAGATACAAAAGACTATTGGATGAGCGGACCATCTGCAGGATCAAGCGCACCAGCGACAACCACATCTAACGGTCTAATGTCCGCAACCGACAAAAAAGCAATTGAGGTTTTGAAAAAACCGCTGGCTACTTGCGCGACCGGTCGAGCTACGGCGGCTAAAGTTGCAACATTGGCAAACTTTGTATTACAAGTCGGTACGAGCATTGCGGTTAAATTTACGGATACGGTGGGCACAGCAAATCCAACAACCGGGAACCTTACACTTAATGTAAATGGCACCGGGGCGAAAACTATAGGATATGTTCGAAACGGGAATAAGGCGGCTATTTCTTATGCAAGCGGAAATTTCTTCTATAATAATGCGACCCATATATTTACTTATGATGGTACATTTTGGTTGTGCATGGACTGGAATGCTGATAATAACACAACATATTCCAATTTTGTAAAATCCGGAACCGGCGCAAAAGCCGGTCTTGTTCCTGCACCATCGACTACAGCAGGAACGAGTAAATATCTAAGAGAAGATGGCACATGGCAAACACCACCGGACACGAAAACAAGTGTAGTGAATAATCAGACAACCACGGTTGCCGGATATGCGTTGGACGCGCGGCAGGCTAACCCGAATATAGACGGCACGCTGGCGAAACAGTTAAGTGATTTAAACGGCAGTTTAAATGATTTTTTGCGTGGAGTAAATGGCACATATGATATTCCTGGGGCATTTATGATGGGGTTTGGAGGCATGTCAGTAGCCGCTCCAATATCGGATGCTCTGCGAAACAAAACGATAACAATAAATAAATGCCGAGTGCAAGAAAGCGCATCGGAAATCGAATTGCCAGGGTCTTCTACGGTGTTTAAATATCCTAGCATTTTGCTGCTTGTCCATAATGGAATAACGGAAAGATATACCGGACATTTCGCTGTATTTACAGTAACTGTAAGTTAAATTTATATTCTTCTTGACGGTGTATAAATATAGCCATCTTTCCCGAATGTATATTCTACTTTGCCCGCATTACTTACCCCAATACGAAGAACTGGTGTTCCGTCTCCTTTAACGCCAATACCAGCCCAATTCTCATTGGAATATTTGTAGAAAATAATTGTGGCACTATTTACTGTACCATCATATATAAGCCCTGGTCGTGGCGCAAAACTTTTAAAACTGCCGTTTAAATAAGTTTAGTAACCCATAAATTTACACATAGAAAGGAATAAAAATCATGGACAAAATTATTTTAGCCAACAAAACAGAATTTGAAATTGCCGATGGAGCAAGCCTTGGAAACATCCAGATCAAGGCAGAGAATTTCGAAGCCGTCAAGACCATCACGAAAGCGTTTTCCGGGGACAACCTTGCAAAAGTGACATTCACCCACAACGGGGAAGCGTCTGGAGAATACACCGATCTGAAATCCGATGGGTTTTCTTACAATCCGAACGTGGGAGAAGATGGCGCAGAAGACGGTACATATACCGTAACGGTAAGACTTAGAACAAAGACGGAAATGGAAAAAGCAATCGATGAACTTAAAGCAGGGCACGAAGCAAACGCAGAAGCAATCGAAGAACTGGCAAGCATTGCAGCAGAAAGTGAGGTGTAGGATATGGTTAAGTTTTATGTGCGCAGAATCTTGGTAGATAAGAAAATGACGATTGATGAAGTGCCGATGCGTTGGCGCGCAAAAGTGCAAGAAGAGATTGAGAAACAGCTTTCCGCTTCTCTGCAATGACATTTCTTGTCGAAACTTGCGACCGAAAAATGTTGAAATCATGCATATTACAGTGATACTATGGACTTGTCCGAAAGGACACTTCAAGTTCTGGCATGGGTGGGGTTTGGCATGGCTCCGCCCATAATTGGGGATTGACTATGCCGAACACACGTTCTATAATGGGGTATATCGATAGGAGGGGTTGCAAATGGATTACAAAAAGAAGATAATAGAATTGATTGATAAGATTGAAGACCGGAAGGTCTTACGTTGTATTTATATTATTGTATCAAATATCGTAAAGGAGTTCTGTAAATGAAAAATTCAAAACTTGAAATCAGATCCATTAATGAAGACAGTATTTTTTGCGAAGTTCTTATTGACGGTCATGTGATTCATGGTGTTCGTAGCGTTCGATTTGAAAAGAAGGCTATGGAAATGCCGGTTGTTCACCTTGATTTTAATTGCATCAATATGTCAATAGACTCTCCGTTTGTTACAAGATTAGAAGGAAATGACGGAGAGAGCGAGATTGAGATTAAATTTAAGAATCAAGACCACGCCATATAGGGCAATCGTTTCTTTCGCAATGATACGTTGTGTCGCTATAACCGCAACGTATCTTGCCTTTTGCGTATACAATTCCTTCATTGTTCTTGTACGGAACTTGGTCAATTTCTATTGTTACATTTTTATTTACCAATTCACAAAATCCATATTCTTTTATAAACATAATTATTCCTCACTTAATAGGTTTATTAATTCAATAACGTGTTTCTTTTTAGCGTCTGATAAGTTGAAATATTTCTTTAATGAGCAGGTCAATTCTTCGTCCTTCATTAATTTTGCTGACATATTTGCATATTTTTCCAATCTGTCTTCTTTACCATTTACGAGATAGTCAAGAGAAACACCAAAATATTCAGCTATTGCATTTACTTTGTCCACATTTGGATGATCCAGCTTGCTCAAATATCCCTTTGCAAATCCGCAATACTCCTCTAATTGGTAGCTTTTTACACCGTTTTCATCGCACAATTCTTTAACTCTTTCTTTTAATGTCATTTGATTTTCTCCACAAAATAAAATTCTGAAAAAATCGCAAAAATAATTATTGACATTCTGAATATATCGCGTATAATGTACTTAAAGGTTCTGAAAAAATCGCAACAAAATAGCGACATTCGCATGCCGTAATTAATTTCTATGATTTTTGCTCGCAACTCAAATTATAGAATATCTTCAGAGAATAGTCAACATATATGTGCGATTTTTTCAGAACTTAAAGAAAAGGAAGGGAGGTTTTAACTTGTACGAAAAAATCAAACGGTTCAGTAAGGAAAAGGGAATTCCAATCAGAAAACTAGAAATGATGGCTAATATTTCGCAGGGCAGTATTTGCAAATGGGGAGAGATTAGCCCTTCGTTTGACAAAGTTGTAAGGGTTTCCGAAATACTAGGAATTGATGTAGCCGAGTTAATTGATCGCAAAGAATAAAGATTTTGAGCAGAAAGGAGAGGAAGAAATGAAAGAAATTAAATCCGTGAATGATTTGGTTGTTGTTCCGGTTTCCTATTTCAATGGAATGGAAAAGGAATTGCAGAAGATTTTAAACAAAGTGGATATTCACGATATGGATGTCATGGAACAGGTTCTCCATATGCGGAAATGGCTGAAAACCAAAACCGTATATGAAGAAACAAAGAGATTATATCCTAATCTCCGTTTGGAAAATATTCATTTGCTTTTACCACAAGAAGAGAGTGACGAAAGGGGGTTAGAATATGGAACACAAACCACAAAAAATTGAAATCAAGCCGAGAAGAGAGGGAGAACCACCGTCAAGCATTCATCTTTTTGTAGATGGACATGAAATCAAAGGAATTAGAAAACTTGATTTTTCTGTAGAACCAAACGGTCTTCCGCATTTGGTGCTTGATTTACAGGCATTTAATTTGACTGTTGATGCCGTTTGCTTGATATATCAGGAAAAAATCGGGGCAATTAATCTACAGATTGCAGACGAAGAAATTCCCCGAACGTGAGATTTTAAGTCCGGGGAATAATGGTTACATCTTTTCGCCAACAAAAATATTGTTTGATGAAAGGACAGAGCAACTTGATTGACTGCAAATATTGCCGTCACGCTTATATTTGCAATCGTAAGTACCACAGTATTCTTCTGACGATTCAGTAGTTTTGCTTTCAATAACATTGACCTTAACTTGATAATCAGAACGCTGTTGCTCACAATAACCATTTATGATTCTTTGTTTCAAAAGATTTTCACCTCCCTTATTTGATGATAAGGGGATTATACCACAGAAAGGAGAACTATGAACGAATTACAGATTTTTAATTCGGAAGAGTTTGGAGAGATTCGGACAATTACTAAAGATAATGAGCCTTGGTTTGTCGCAAGTGACATATGCAGGTCGTTAGATTTGTCAAACCCAACAATGGCTATGCAAAGAATTGACGATGATGAAAAGGCTAAATTTAATTTAGGGTTATCTGGTGGAGAGACAAACTGTGTAAACGAATACGGTCTTTACTCATTGGTACTTGCAAGCAGAAAAAGAGAAGCCAAAGATTTTAAAAGATGGATTACGCATGAAGTCCTTCCGTCAATCCGTAAGAATGGCGGTTACATAGCAGGACAGGAAACCTTATCTGATGAAGAGTTGCTTTCCAAGGCACTTATGGTGGCACAACGAAAGATTGACGAAAAGAACAATATCATTGCTATGCAGGACTCACGAATCCAAGGAATGATACCTAAAGAGATTTTCGCTGATGCAGTATCAGCAAGCCATACATCAATCCTCATTGGAGATTTAGCAAAGCTGATTTGTCAGAACGGTGTGCAGATAGGACAGAAGCGGTTATTTGAGTGGTTGAGAGAGAATAACTTCCTTATTAAAAGCGGTACTTCTAGGAACATGCCAAAACAGAGATATGTGGAACAGGGACTGTTCGAGGTTAAGGAAAGCAACATTCAGAATCCGGACGGTTCCGTAAGAATTACAAAGACAACGAAAGTTACCGGAAAAGGACAGGTTTACTTTGTAAACAAGTTTCTGAAAGGAGCATGAATGAAAAAAGTAATCCAATTCATCATAGGTGCGGTTGCAATGGAGTATTCCTTGGTTGCCGCTTGCTATATGGATAGCGAGGGCGCGGCCGGGAATGTGTCAGCTATTAAATTCGTAGTAGGGGCAGTAATTGCGGCAATCATGTATTACTGGTCGGAAATAGACCGAAAGAGAGCTGAACTTGACAAGCGAATTAAGAGAAAACGCAGAATGAGAGAGGATGCATGGTAGGCGTTGTGTATATAAGTGGCACGAGATGTTCCACGAAAGAAAAGCGTATGCTTGCTGAACTTTTGGCAGGGAAACGAAAGAAACAGAATGATAAAGATAATTTTGAAAAGGTTCTTGACAGAGAAATGGGAAGGAGAAGCAATGGAGAACAAAATAACACTGATCGGTGATGTTGTATCAGCACCAAGGGAAAGCCATAAATCAAGCGGTAAGATTTTTTATAAATTTTTCATCGGAGTTGAAAGAAAAAGCGGTGTTGCAGATATACTTCCGGTACTGTTTGACAAAGAAATTAGCGATACAGAAATCAGCGGAACAGTATTCGTCAGTGGGAAGATAATTACCAGGCGCGTAAAAACAGGACCCGGAAAAGCCATTCTTACATATGTTATGGCTGATACAATCACAAAACCAGAGGACGATAGCCCTTTGAATGAAGTAAGCCTTGATGGAATTATCGAGGAAAAGCAGCTTAGAGAAACACCACTTGGTCGTAAAATCTGTGATGTGAAACTCAAAACCTTAAGAGAAAATGGAAAAGAGGATTTAATTACTTGCATTACATGGGGAAAGTGTGCAGAGTATACGGACTCACTTGCTTTAGGCGATAAGGTAAGCGCATACGGCAGATTGCAGAGCAGGAGATATAAGAAAACGTGTAAAGATGGTTGCGTTGTGGAAAAAGTTACATATGAGTTATCAATAAAAGGAATCGTGGGGGTGTAATAATGCGAATGATTTTGAAATCGTTACATATAGAGAATTTCAAAGGGGTAAAGGATAAGACATACGAATTTGGCAAGACAACAAGGGTTTCCGGCATGAACCGGAGAGGAAAGACCACAATCGGGGCGGCATGGTACTGGCTGATTTCTGATAAGAACTATGAACTTACAAGCAACCCGAACATCAAACCGGACAATGCAGAAGATTGCATTCCAACCGTTACTGCAACTGTCGATGTAGGTGGAAAAGAAATCACTCTTTCCAAGATGCAGAAGCGAAAAGTTGGAAAACCGGATAAAAATGGAGTTTCGAAAGTTACTATCACAAATACATATGAGATCAATTCTGTGCCTAAGACAGAACGTGATTTTAAGGCATATCTGGAAGAATTAGGGTTTGAGTTTGATAAATTCCTCATTTGTTCGCACCCGAATGCGTTCACTAAGGATTTGTCGTTGAAGAAAAAACAGGATGAAATGAGAAAATCCTTATTCGCTATGGCAAGTGCAAAAACAGATTTAGAGATTGCGAAAATGTGCAAAGATACAGCCGATGTTGCAAAACTACTTGAATCTTATAAATTCGAGGAAATTGAAGCCATGAATAACGCTTCCAAGAAAAAGGCGGTTGAGCAGTTAGACGCTATTCCAAATCAGATCATCGGGCTGGAGAAAGCAAAGGTTGATGTAGATGTGGCGGAGCAGGAGTTATTGAAAGCCGACTTAGAGAGAAAGATTGAAGCACTTGAAGATTTAATGGCGAAATCTGATGTTCGGATTGATGAAATGCGCAGCGAAGAAATGCATTGTCAGTTTGAAATGTCAGCTATCGCGCAGACCATGAATGACGAACTTTCAAGCAAGAAACGTGAGATTGAAAATCAAAAATATAACCACGAACGGAAGTTAGAGGATGTTCGTTCATCTATCAGAAAAGCGCAGGATTCCATTGAAAGAAATAAGAAAACAATTTCCGAACAGACTATTAAGAAAGCCGACCTTGTAAAAAAGTACAAAGAGGAAAAGGAAAAGAAGTTTGATGATTCCAAGTGGGTATTTGATGAAAATAGCACTGTTTGTTCACTGTGCGGTCAGAAGTTGCCAGAAGATAAAATAGAGTCTTTAAGAGCCGATTTTTCGCAGAGAAAGGCAGATGCAATCGAAATATTTAATGAAGAACACGCGAAAACACTTGCCATGATTGTTGATGATGGAAATGCGTGTGCTGAAATGATTAAGAAGTTGACCAAGGATAACAAGAAATTAGAAAACATGATTAACGCCTTGAAACTGCACGAAGCGGAAGAAATTGACATTATCAAGAAATTCGATGAACAGATTTCTGAGATTCCGTCTTTCGCTTATTGTATGCAGAACGCTGAATATGCCAAGTTAAAGGCTAAACAGGATAAATTGCTTGCTGATATTGCAGAGTTAGAATCCAAGGGCACAGATAAGGCGGCTGATTACGCAAAAGCTGATATTACAAAATTAAAGAGCCAGCTTGATGAAGTAAATAAGATTATTGCACAGGCTGAAAACAATGTTCGCATTGATGAACAGATTGCAGATATGCAACATAAACAGAGCGAGTATGGACAAGCAAAGGCAGATGCCGAGAGGATTCTTTATCAGCTCAAAGAAGTTTCAAAACGAAAGGATAAGTTACTTGTTGAAGAAATCAATCAGCATTTCGGTATTGTACGTTGGAAGTTGTTCGATTTCCAGAAAAACGGAGAATATAAGGAAGTTTGTATTCCTACGGTGCTTGATGAAGAAGCTGGCATTTACAAGGTGTTCGGTGACACGACTAACACTGGCAGAGAAATTGAAGCGAAGATTGATATTTGCAACAGTTTTCAGAAGTTCTTTAATATGTATGTTCCTATCTTCCTTGATGGTGCTGAGAGCATCAATGACGAATATGTGCCGGTCGTTGATACCCAGCTAATTCTTCTGACGGTTTCCAAGGACAAACAGTTGAAAGTGGAGGGTGTGTAGAATGTCAAGAGTAGGGACAAGCAACAACATCACACAGCCGGATGCACGGTGTATGTCGTGCAAGCGTTGGAAGAGTGCAAGTAAAGGGTTCTGGGGAAGAGACGGACATTGTTCTCTTCCGTATTGCGAAAAAGACGCGAGAAATAAAGGAAAGAGAGGTCGTGTACATGGATGATATTGAAAAGTTGAAGGCTGAAAACTCGGATTTGCGAACAAGGGTAAATGACCTTGAGCGTAATAAATATAGCCATATAGAAAAACTTAGAAAAGTCTCAGAAACAAACGAAAGACTTTTGCGTATTCTTGAAAATTTGTCAAATGGATATGTGAAAAAGGAGAGGTAATTATGCAGTATATCAAAGCAAAATACCCAAACAGCACACGCAGTTACATCTTTAAGACCGAGGATTCCGTAAAAGCCGGTGACACGGTTGTAAATGCTAAGTGTGCAAAGCTGGCAGTTACAGATGAAATCGTGGATATGAAGTGGGTGGAGACCTACGGTGCTGATAAGGTGGCGGTTGTGAAAAAGTATGAAGAGCCGGTAGATGCCGGAGAAAGCGAGGAATAAATAATTATGGCAGAGAACGCAGAATTAGTAAAGGCAGAAGAAAAGACAGAGGTTGCGACACACAACAACAAGGTTACCGATTACAGCCTTGGAATTTTCGGAACATCCGACAATTTCATCATGGCTATGCAGATGGCAAAAGCGTTAGCCGAGTCAACAATAGTTCCGCAGACGTATCAGAAAAATCCATCTAACTGTTTGATCGCCATTGAGCAGGCGCAGAGAATGCACATCAGCCCACTTATGGTTATGCAGAACCTTTTTCTGATACAGGGCAAGCCAAGCTGGAGCAGTAAGTTTTTGATCGCGTCTATCAATGCTAGCAGCAAATTCGACATGGAGTTGCAGTACGACGAAACCAAGGGCAAGAACGGAAAACCTTATTCTTGCACTGCGTGGACTATGAAAAATGGTCGAAGAATTGAGGGCATGGAAGTTAATATGCAGATGGCAGATGATGAAGGTTGGACGAAGAAGAACGGTAGCAAGTGGAAAACCATGCCACAGTTAATGCTTCGTTACAGAGCGGCATCCTTTTTCTCTAGTCTGAATTGCCCAGAACTGACAATGGGACTTTATACCAAGGAAGAAATCGAGGATGGCGATTTCAAGGAATATCCGATGGAAGATTTACAGAAACAGGTCAAGCGTGATATTACGGAGAACGCCAACAGTGAGCCATTTGTTACGGCGGAACCTTGTTCAACCGAAAGTGCAGCAGTCGAGCCAGAGAAAGTAGCCGGAGAAGTCGTTGAGAATGACGAGAACGTACCGGACTTTATGAAAGATTAGGAGGAATTATGATTTTTGTTAAAATTGCAATTTTGTTATGGGTGTTGTTCTTCGTTATAGGAAAGTTTGTTGCTTCCGGCATTAGTCCAGAAGAAAAAAGACTTCATGCTCTTGGCGTTCCTTACAAGGACACTTTTGGTAGGGTTGTTTTTGCAATCGTGTTTATCGCAGCACTCATTGATTCGTTCGTGGCACTTATTTGGTTTCTGTTTTTTAGATGAGGAGGGTTTCTATGAGAATTATATCACAGGACGGAACGATTGATATGCCATATGAAATGGTGATTATTCAGAGATTTAAGTCAAGGATTTATTTCCTGAATAAAAACTTAACAGGTGTTGAGTCACTTAACGATGACATGCAAATTGCTGAATATTCCACGGAAGAAAAAGCCGAGAAAGCTATGGAAATGCTTAGAGATGCATATATCGGTATACCTATCGTAATGCAGAATATTGATGTTTCAGAAGATGTGGTGAAGGAATTTGAAAGATTAAAGAAATGCGGTGTGTTGGTGCGAGCAGATAATCAGCCGTCAAAAGTAGAATGCATTAACAATGTTATCTTTCGGTTTCCCGCAGAGGAAGAATTGGAGTAGGGTATGAAACTTAGAGTTTTGGGGTCAAGTAGTTCCGGCAACTCATACGCCTTAATTGCCGATAACGGAGAAATCCTTGCAATTGAAGCCGGATGTAAATTTCTTGATTTTAAGAAAATGATTGATTGGAAAATCTCGAACGTGGCTGGATGCATTGTGAGTCACGAACACGGAGACCATGCACGATACATAAAAGATTTCATGCAATCCGGTATTCCGGTTTATACGGCATTTGAAACACAAACCGCACTAGAAGTTATTACCGGAGAACGTACAATAGCCATTCCACCACGCAGAGCACGGCAAATCGGCAGTTTTACGGTAACACCCTTCAATGTACCGCATGATACAGAAATCGAGTGCTACGGTTATTTAATCGAGCATGAGGAAATGGGTAAACTGTTATTCTTGACCGACTTGGAATATTGCAAATATGACTTTTCCGGCATAAAGGTTGAGCATATCATGGTTGAAGCCAATTATAGCATGGACTTGGTAGACCGGAATGAGCCAAATTATGAACACCGTTTACGAGGGCATATGAGCCTTGATACAACACTTAAATTTATTCAGACAAACGACAACCCAGCTTTACGAAATGTCGTTTTAATACACTTATCGGACACAAGCGGAGATCCCGCGTTATTCCTACAACGAACGAAAGAAATAATTGAATATGGATCAAATGTTTATGTTGCAGAAAAAGGACTAGAGGTTGATATGAACCTTTGTCCGTTCTGAAAGGAGAAAAGACGAAATTATACATTTACAGTTTTTGGGGCAATAAATTTTCTTGTAGAGAAGCAGACGTAGAAGAAAAGCCAAAAACGTATATCATTACTGAAAAATCCGAATTTGGATATAAAGGACAGAGAATCCGCAAGGACGAAATTGGTGTGTTAAGCGGTTACAGCCGGGATAGGGTCATTCTGACGGAGAAAAACAAGAAAAAAGCTGTTGAAATGCTTATTAGCAGGCAGGGCACTATTGTTGAGAGTTGCCGAGCACGTCTTGAATATGAAGAGAAAAAACTTGAGACCATCAAAGCGGAACTTGAAAAAGAATAATTAGGTTGAAACACCTTGGCGAAAGCCTAAAAGAAACTATCTTGTTTGGCGAATAATAGTTATCACAAGCTTATTGAAAGCCATGTTTTGGCGGTGCGTTTACCGCACCGCCCTTACAAAAGATTGGAGGTAAAAATTGAAATTATGTGAATACTGTATGGTTGAATTTGAGCCGAAGCGACCAGATCAGAAATACTGTAGACCCGACTGTGCAAGAAGATCTGCGCAGTTTAGAAATTTTAAAAAGGCTGGAAGAATTGTGTATACAAGAATATGCCCGAAATGTGGCAGGCTGTTTATGACGATAGATGAACGCAAAGTTGATTGCCAAGACTGCATCAGCATTGACGTTAAAGAACGCTTGAGAAAGCCAAAGAAAAAGGACGATGTAATCAAGGCTGTGAATCATATGGCACGCGCCTCCGGAATGAGCTACGGAAAGTTTGTGGCTCAAATGAGCATGAAGCCATTGGAGAGGAAGTGATTGGATGGGATATAAACACGGATTATCAAATAAATGCGGTAGATTATATCCTCTGTGGAAAAGTATTAAATATCGTTGCTATTGCAAAACTTCTCGCGACTATAAAAATTACGGTGGAAGAGGGATTGCAATGTGTGATGAATGGAAGAATGATTTTCTAAGTTTCCACGATTGGGCAATCGCAAACGGGTATAAAGAGGAAAAGACGGATAAGGGATTGAACATTTTAACCATTGACAGAATTGATGTTAATGGGAATTACGAGCCTAGCAATTGCAGGTTTGTAACAAATGCAGAACAAGCTAAAAACAAAAGAAATAGCATTCCTTTAGAGGAAAAATTTTTAAAATGTCCTGTTTGCGGAAAGCAATTTGTGAAAAAGCAGAGAAATGGGCAAAAAACATGTAGTAATCACTGCGGAAGGATTCTTTATTACAGAGAGCATCCAAACACAAAAGACTATATGAAAATATGTCCTATTTGCAATAAATCATTTAACGCCAAAAGAGGAGGTCATTACAATGACGCAGTTTATTGCAGTAAAAAATGTAAAGATTTATCAGGTTCGCCTGTTTGGGAGCACAACGGACAAACCCATAGGGTTGTTGAGTGGGCTGAAATAGTAGGTATAAATGCACATTGCTTATTACATAGAAAGGATATGGGTTGGACTATTGAAGAGATATTAACAACGCCATTGAGAGGTAGAAGAAAATGCCGAATGTAAATTACAAGCAGCTATATGCAATAAAAAAGAACAACGAGAAACGGATATTAAGTGTTTGCCCTAGAATGAAAAATCAGAGCGGAATTTATTTCTACACGAGGACTGATGAAAACGGTATATCTTACTTTTACATTGGGCAGAGCGTTGACTGCTTAGAGAGAAATGTTTCACATTTATCCGGTTATCAGCACATAGATCTTTCGATTAAAAAAAGAGGATTTTATAGTGAAGAAAATCCGTATGGATGGAAATTGGATTTTATCCATTATCCGAGAGAGAAACTTGATGAAATGGAACAATATTGGATTTTGGAATATACAAAGAAAGGTTATCAATGCCGTTACAACAAAACGGCTGGCGGTCAAGGCGCAGGAAAAGAAAAGATAAACGAATTTAAACCAGCAAAAGGCTATTATGACGGCATTAAGCAGGGCAAAAAGAGCCTTGCCAAGGAATTATCGCATATAGCTGAAAAGCACCTTGAAATCCGTTTGAAGCCGGAGAAACAGGGCAACAAAGTTTCTGAAAAACAGTATGAGAAGTTTATGGCTTTGATTTCTGAAAATACATATGAGGAGAGTGATTAAATGGCAGAAGTCAAGTGGATTAAGATCACAACAGATGTCTTTGATGATGAAAAGATTCTGCTGATTGAGAGTATGCCGAGTGCGGATAGCATCATTACGATTTGGTTCAAACTTCTCATTCTTGCTGGAAAACAGAATAACAACGGTGTGTTTATGATGAGCAACAAATTACCGTTCACGGATGAAATGCTTGCCACCATTTTTCGCAGAGATTTAAACACGGTAAGGCTTGCGCTTAAGACCTTTGAAGAGTTTGGAATGATTGAAGTTGTTGACAGCGTGATAACGATTCCGAATTGGAATAAGCACCAGACACTTGATGCTTATGAGAAGAAAAAGGAACGTGACAGGCTATATCAGCAGAATCGCAGAAAGAAACAGAAAAATCTAATTGAACAAAAATCGCCCGATAAATCGTCTGACGTCGCTGTTTCAGATAAAGAAGAAGAAAAAGAAGAAGATAGAGATAAAGAAAATATAAAAGAAAATTCGCCGTCGACCGATTCCGGAGATTTTTTTGATTTTGACGATGCATGGAAAAAGACTTTTAATATATACCCCAAGAAAACAGCGTATAGTACCTCTAAAACAGCTTGGATGGATAAAGTGCTAGAAGTTATCGAAGAGAACCAACCGGACATTGCACGGCTGTTATACAAAGCCACAGAAGCATATTTGAGTGACTATCAAGAAAAGAATCCAGACGATACGGATTTTCGGTACATTCCAAAATATGTTGATTGGTTGAAAAATGATTCCGACTATTGGTTGCAGATTGCGGAAAAACGAGGTGATTGTAGTTGACAGAAGCAGAGTTCGGAGTGATCGGGTGCGTATTGATTGACAATGATGTGCTAAATAGCATTTGGCGAACGCTGAAACCGGAAATGTTTAGTTCTGATTTCGCGCAGGACGCATACAAGGAAATGCTTGCCATGTATGACCGAAATGAAAGTATTGACCCAATGTCTTTATCGATGGCACTTGAGAACCACAAATACACCCAGGAACAGATTAGCGAATTGATGAAATCCTGTATTACCGGAACAATCACTTCAACTATGGTTAAAAGCTATGCCGATGCGGTTACGAAAGAATACAAAGCAAGAACGGTTCGTGACATGTATCAGAAATCCAGTTTAAAACCATGTGACATTGATGATACAATCAGCGATCTTCTTACAAGACTTGAACATTTGCAAGAGGGAAGGGAAGTAAAGCTAAAACCAATTAAGCAGATTTCAGTTGAGAATAAAGACAAATATTTCAACGAAAGTGTTGGAGAGGGTGGCATAAAAATCGGGTTATCGCAACTTGATGATGCGCTTGGAGATCTTGAACGCGGTGATGTAACAGTAATTGCTGCAAGACCGGCAGTTGGAAAATCCGCACTCACAACGCAGATTATTGGGAATATGGCAAAAAATGGACTTAAGGTCGCATATTTCAATTTGGAGATGATTGACAAACAGGTGTATGAGCGATTTATTTCAAGGCTTACGGGAATCGGCTTAACGAGAATCAGAAGGGCAAAGGCTTTTCTTGGAGATGAACAGGAAAAATTTAACCGAGCAAATGAAGAAATGAGTAATTATCAATTATGGGTTGCGTCCGGCACTGTATCTCCGAGAGAGATAAAGTCGGAATGCAGGCACCAAAACTTTGACGTTATCGTTGTTGACTATCTGCAATTGCTTATGCCGGATAACAGATATTCCGGAAGAAATGAAGAAGTAGCATCAATTTCAAGAGGTTTAAAATCTGTTGCAAGAGACTTAAATGCACATGTAATAGCACTTTCACAGATAACAAGAGCTTCCGAAAGCAGAGATACAAAAGAGCCTACCATGGCAGAGTTGAGGGAATCTGGAGCAATCGAACAGGATGCGTCAAACATAATTATGCTGTGGAATCTGTCAGACAATGACAAGGGAGCCAAGGGCGCAAAAATCGAAAAGAACAGACAGGGAATGACAATGCGTGAAGCAATGGAGTTTGATGGAGATCACATGAAGTTTGTTGAAATCGACAAACCATTTGATGATGTTGTTGCGGAAATCAAGAAGAAAGAACGTGGGGACGGATTCAAGCCATACAATGGCAATTGTCCGTTTTAGAGGTAGCAGCTATGGCAAGTGCAAAGATCGAAAAGGGTTCGGAAGAATGGCAAGTATTTATGGATTATTGGAAGCTTATCCAAGACTACTACGCGCCGGATAATGACGATGCATGGTGGCAGGAAGTGATGAAAGCCGGAGAAAAACTGATAAACAAGTACAAAGGCATGGAAATCGAGGAGCGTGCAAGACAGCTTGTATTAAGCCACTTTGCATGGTTGGAAATTACATACAGAAAGGGTAAAAATGTCGGAACAAAGATTGTATGAGATTGTCAATCTCAAAACAGGGCAGGTATACAACCGGGTGAAAAGCAACGAGGTAAGAACGGTGATCGGGTTGCCAAGACATATTCAAATCGGTCAAATTGCAAATTCCAAGGATAAAACATACAAAAACTGGTATGTTCAAATACTTGGCGATCGGTGCGAAAGAGTCTTTCGGAAATCAAAAATTTACCCATTTACGAAAAAGACGTACAAGCAGTGGGAAAATCTGAATCGGAGGTATTCGCAGGTATGAGCAATGCATTAAAGAGAAAAAGTAATAAAAATCTGTTTTTTACAAAGCAGGACACGAAGATTATTGGCAGGAATAGCTTCGAAAAGCGAAATTCTGATGCGGTTATCACAAAATCATACAAAGAGTTTGTCGTGATCGGCTACATTATCTTGCATGACAAATTCGGATTCGGGCAGAAACGCATTGTGCGATTGCAGGAATTATTGAAACAGTATTTAGATATTGCAGCGACCGGCGGTGAGAATGGGAGAGATTTGTCCGTAATACTGAAACAGAAACATGAGATTGACGTTCAAGAGAAAGTGAGAAGTGTGCCACAAAGACAGCTTATGATCTTGTACGCAAAGAAAGGATTCTGCATCGAGCGAGAAGCCTACAGACTTTCCAGCGCGTCATTGTTTAACTATTTTGCACTCACGCTTACGATTCTAAAAAAGGAATTTAAGCTGTCTGTTAAGCAGCTGCAGGAGTTTTTGGATAAGTTTGTTGATTATATTGATACGTTAGCTAATTACAAGCAGTTTCAGTTGACGGTTCCTATGATAGCTGAAACGTTAGCTGATGAGATTAAGTTTGTATGTGATTTTGAGGTTTAATAATATGACAAATAAAGAAAAATACGGAGATGAGATTATAGAACTTGCGACAAACACAGCCGTGTTTGGATTAAAAAATGGAAAGCCTGCAATTTGCGAAGAAATTAAATGTGAAGAGTGCGATTTTTATGAATCAGATTCGTGCAAAGGTAGTACGTATAATTTCCGCGAATGGCTTAATTCGGGGTATGTTGAGCCGCCTGTTGATTGGAATAAGGTTGCAGTCGATACACCGATTTTGGTCAGAGATTCTGAACTTTTTGCGTGGAGCAAAGAACATTTTGCAAAATATGAAGATGAAACGGTTTATACATGGGATTACGGAAAAACGTCATGGAGCACATACGACGGTAAAATGAGTAGCTATAAATATGCTATGTTACCAGAAAGTGAGGAATAGCATGGAGAGATTAACATATGTGGCAGAGAATGGAGAAGTTTTATTTCATCTAGCAGATTTACCGGATGATGAGGGAATTACCATTACCCAGCTTGCGAAAGATGGAAGATACAAAGCCCTGGAAGAGATTGCAGAAAGACTTGCAAATAGAGAGCAAGCCGAAGAGCTGGGATTACTTCTGCGGTTGCCGTGCAAGGTTGGAGATATCGTTTGGGAAATTAATGCAGAAAGAAAAAGAATATCAAAATTTGTGATTGAATCAATCACCATCTACCCGTGCAACGTTATTCAATTTAATTGGACACTGCTTGAAGGGATTTGTAAAAATGTTGCAGGCTTCTCGAAAACAGAACTTGGAATAACAGTATTCCTTACCAGAGAGGAAGCCAAAGCCAAGCTGAAAGAAATGGAGAGGGAAAGCGATGTATTGTGATGGAAGATGTCAGTATTTAAACGAACGTAAACACAAATGTGAGCTGACCGGAGAAAAATTGACTTACATGAAGCAGACCGGAAGTATTTCTTTCTCCGTGCATGAACACAGAGGAGTTTGTAAAGGAAAAAAGGTGGAACGCGATGGAGAATAGATTTTTATCCCGTGGAAAGCGGATTGATAATGGGGAATGGATACAAGGATATTTATATGGTATCTGGGAGAGAAGATATATCCTATGGGGAATGACCAATGATATCCCGGACATGGTCGAGGTAGACCCAGCCACCGTCTGCCAGTGCACCGCAATGCCCGATAAGAACAAAAAGCTGGTGTTTGAACATGATATAGTATGGGATTCTGACGAAAGAGCTTTTTACGAGATTATCTGGAAGCAAGAGGATATGTGTTGGAATGTTGAAGATGCAGACGGTCGCAAATCTGAGTTTGAAGAATGCTATGGAAGCACAATTGAAGTTAATGGTAACAGATTTGACAATCCGGAACTGTTGGAGGTGCAGAAATGATTAAAGGTAAAAAAGTAACCATGAATGATAAGTATTATGTATCGGAGAAGAATAAAGGCAAGGTATTTAAGGTTGTCAGCGAGCCGTACAACATGTGTGGAACGATGGTTGTTAAATTAGAAGGATTTGCCGGATGCTATGCCTTGGATGGGTTGACGGAGGTGCCGGAATGACAGAGAATGAAGCAATCGAATTGCTGAAAAAAGCCAATAGAGATAATGACATGATTTGTATTCTTCCTAAATCAGATATGGGGAAATGTTTGATTAAGGCACTGGAAGAGGTGCAACAGTACCGCACAATCGGCACGTTGGAAGAATGCCGGGCGGCGGTGGAGAAACAGAACGTCAACAAGGAATTGGAAAGTCACGATGAAAAACACATTCTTGAATGCTGTATCAGCCTTATGCAGGAAATGGTTAATGAGTTTGCAGAGTGGTACAGATGGCAACATGGAGAGGATGCGATTGAGGAACTTGACAAGGAAGAGAGGTTTTGTTTTAGAAAATCATACTTCCGCATTGTACAGGAACTGTTTCTTTTAGGCACAAACCACTCCGGCGGTACATCTACCAGAGCGAAGTGTGAGCAGTTAGGCGTTGATAGTGCAGAAGAAATTGAATTTGATTGGAGTGATGAAGAATGATGTTTCAATCGTACATAAATTTCATTCTACTAATACTTATAGCCATTAGGTTAGATATTCTAACAAAATTTGGAGTCAATCTTTTTTGCGTTCTGTCAGTTATAGCAATGATCGGACATGAGATTTTTGATTATTTGAAAAAAAGGAGATAAAAACGATGGGACTGATTGATGCAGACGCACTAAAAGAATATTGCATGCGTGCGAGTAAATCTGATGATGATTTTAGGAGAGTAAGTTTGGCAACATTGGCGAGCGTGATAGATGCGCAGCCGACCGCCTATGACCCGGACAAGGTTGTGGAACAGTTAGAAGCATACAGTAATGCAGATGAAGCAGAAAGACTTGGAACGATGCCAGTAGTGGAGCTTGCAGACGCAATTAAAATTGTGAAAGGCGGTGGAGTAGAATGACAAGTAAAAAATTATGTGAAATGTGCACGGAGTATTCTGCTGACGAAAAATGTGAGTACAAAAATACTTGCGAATTGCAAAAGATTTTGACGGAAAACAAAGATCTGAAAGCGGAAAATAAACAACTTAAAGCGAAAGTCGAAGAACTAGAAATTGAAAAATCATGGAGTGATTCTCCGGACATGATGGGAAAGTGAGGTGGAGTAAATGGCAATTAAACCGATTTTGTTCAATAACGAGATGGTTCGGGCGATTCTGGACGGAAGAAAGAGCTGTACCAGACGGCTTGTAAAATTCTTTTCAGGAGAAAATCCACGATGGACTGGATATATTAAAGATGGACTGATGTTGTATAACGGAAAAAATGAGCCGTGTATCAGAAAAGCACCGTATCACACGGACGATATACTGTACGTGAGAGAAACATGGAGCGAAGCATATGAAGAGGGAACATATATTTACAGGGCTGATGATAAGCTGGCAGACTTGCCAACGTTCAAGGAATCATCAAAACTGATATACCGTCCGTCCATCCACATGCCGAAAGAAGCCGCACGTATCTGGCTAAAGGTTACGGATGTCAGGGTGGAGCGGCTGCAAGAGATGAAGCCGGTTGATGCGATAAAAGAGGGAGCTTATTCCGACTGTTGGGATTGTCTTAATACATACGGAGAAAGCGGTTCGCAGTGCTGTTATGGGACAGAAGAACAGTGCAGTCAATGTGATGAAGTGATGATGGAATGGGAAAAACTTTGGAACTCCACCATCAAGAAATCCGACCTCAATCGCTACGGTTGGGATGCTAATCCGTGGGTATGGGTTATCGAATTTGAGCGGTGCGAGAAGCCGAAAACATAGTGGAGGTGTTGAATTATGAGGATATTAAAAATTCACAAACGTATTGAAGTGGATAAATCCATTGGTAATATGCGGATAACATCATTGCATTATAGCAGACCTATTGAAAATTCAAGCAAATGGGAGAATTACACGGAAATAAGCTGTTGGTATGACAATGATTGTGAAAACTGCCCTATGGGGTGGGAAACAAGAAGCTACGAGGGAGAATGTGACGATTGTGGTTGTCTATTTGATTACGATTTTAGAGTTCCTATATGGAAATGCATGTTGCCAAGATGGATAAAAAATATAATTGCTAAGTCAGCATTAAGGAGGTTTGAAGATGTCTAAAGCAGTATTGGTTATGGATATGCCAGAACAGGTATGCCAGAAATGTGCATTGTGCTATGAGACAGAGAATGACGACGAATATCTGTGCTGTGCGACAGGAAAACTTTTGCCAGACGGAGAGAAGCCGGATTGGTGTCCACTCCGGGAACTGCCGGAGAAGATGGAAGAACTTCCATCTGAAAAATATGAATTTGGGAGTCTGGGGAGGGCATTTGTGGCAGGCTTTAATGTGTGCTTAGAGAAGATTTTAGGAAAGGAATAACGAATCCTCGGTAAACCGAGGTTGCAACTTAAAGGTTTATGGATTTATTAAAAGTAGGTGAGAGCGAATGAGTGGTGGAAGTTGGAATTATTTGTATTGTAAAGATGTTGACGAGCTTATGAATGGTTCGTCAACAGAATTACTGCAAGATATGGCCGACAGATTGAACAGTGCAGGTTTTGAAGATGTGGCTAAAGATACACAAAGATTAGTTGAGTATATCAAGTCGGCAAGTATACGAATAGAAACACTTTTTGAAGCGCTTAGTCCTGTATTCAAAGCTGTTGAATGGTTTGATAGCGGAGATTGGGGCAAAGAAGCTCTGAATAATGAGGTGCTTAAATATCGAAAGTCTAATATTGATAGTTATGACAAAGCTGTTGATGATTTGACCTCTAACATCATTGAGCGTTTTTCCGGAATGGCTATGTCAAGCGGATTACCAACCGAGGGCGCAACTTGGGAAAATGCCATAAGACAAGTAAAGCAGATAGCGGAACAGTTGAAGGGAGCGAAGCAGAATGAAGATTTTAAGCAAGAAGGAATACAATAAACTCATTGATGATTTTGAGGAATTGCAGAAAAAGGTCGAGGAACTCAAAAGAATAAATGAAAGCCTTGGGAAAAAGTTAGAGGATAAGAAGACAAGTTACAAATTGAACAATGGTAAGGATTTCTGCTTTAAATGTGAAAACTCTTACAGATACAAAACATATTTGGGAGGGATGGAAATCGAAAAATGCGGTTGTTTGCTTGATGTGCCCTGTGAAGATTTTAAGAGAAAAGAAAGCGAGTGATTCAGAATGAGTGACAATGTAGAGATAGTAATAGCACAGGCTTTAATGATGAGAATTAAAGATTATGCAGAAAGAGCCTTGGATAAAAAAGATGTAACACTTGATATGGCTATGGTTGAAATACGCGATACGGTTGACGCTTATGACGAGTATTTTCAGACAGGCAGAAAGCCCCAGTAACTAACTAAAAATCAAAGAAAGGAATAGGTTGTGCGCACATAAAACCGAGGTTTCCTTTTGGTAGATTTAGAATGATAGTACATTGTTTATTTGAACAGTCAGGAACATTCAAGAACGCTTTCAAGAAGTATGGAATTGAAGCCTACGACTATGATATTCAGAATGAATTTAACGAAACCGACTATGTTATTGACCTTTTTAAAGAGATTGATATGGGGTATCAAGGTGAGCCGAGTTTGTTTGATAAGATAAGTACTGATGATTTGATATTTGCATTTTTCCCTTGCACTTATTTTGAATGTCAAAGCCAATTATGGTTTTCTGGTAATAATTATTCACAAAGAAATTGGAGTTTGGAAAAGAAATGCGAAAGTGCAATAAAAAGGCACGATGCATTGAATGAATTTTACGGATTACTTAATAAATTAGTCATAAATTGCATAAGGCGAAAAATAAGATTAGTTATAGAAAATCCGTATAATCAACCGCATTATCTTACATCGTATTGGTGCTTAAAGCCTGACCTGGTAGACAAAGATAGAACACAAAATGGAGATTACTATAAAAAAGCCGACACAATATTGGTTTGTGAATTTTAAACCCAAAAACAATCTAGTATTCGAAACTATTGATTATGTAAAAACGAAAATAATAGCAAAAAGTAGGGTAAATGACGATGGACTATCAGTTAAAACGCAAAGGTCAATGATACATCCACAGTACGCAGATAGATTTATCAGACAATATATTCTTGATGAAGAAATATGGAGAAATAAATAGTTTTATCAATTATTATCAGATTTCCAAAATTAAAAAATCTAAATATCAACCAATAAAATAAGGAGAAATGGCTTATGAAATTTACAAAATTCATTAAGCCAGAACTTGAACACATTAAAGAAAATGCCAATTTCACGGAAGAAGAGGAGAGGATTTTCTCTCTTCTCTGCCGTGGTTTTTCACAAAAGCAAATATCCACAAAAGAAAATCTATCACTAAGAACGATAGAGTACAGAGTGAGAGATATAAAGGATAAAATAGAAAGAACGGGGGTATTTGATTGGATGAAAAAGAACTGTTGAAATATGCCGTTGATAGTGGTATTCTCGACATAGCACTTGTGCAGAAACAAGTCACTATGCAAAAGAGAGAGAAATTACTCAACAAAAACCCTTATAAAATCTATCAAGGAAAGGATGAGAACTGGTACTCATATCTGCCGGATGAAGTAAAAGGCAGACGTAAAATCAAGGCAAAGCGCAGAGAAGCGGTCGAGCAGAAAATCATTGATTATTGGAAAGAGAAAGAGGATGACCCTACGATAGAGGAAATCTTCAACCGTTGGATTTCACAAAAGCTGGAACTTGAAGAAATCAGCAGGGCAACCTATGACAGATACTTAATGGACTTTCAGAGATACTTTGACGACATCAAGGATAAGAAAATCAAAAGTGTAGACGAATGCGACCTTGAAACGTTTATACGAAACAGCATTCATGATTTCGACATGACTTCCAAGGCATTCTCAAACTTTCGGACGCTGATTTATGGAATCTTTAAGTATGCCAAGCGGAAGAAGTATGTTAAGTTTTCAATTACATACACGCTGAAAGATATGGATATATCGCCAAAAGCATTTAAGCACGTAGTTCGGCAGGCAAAAGACCAAGTATATATGCCGGATGAAAAGGAACGCATGGAGATGTACTTAAGGAATCACTTGGATATTGTGAACCTTGGATTGCTATTTATGTTTAAGACAGGAGTTCGTGTCGGGGAATTGTCGGCATTAAAGCGGAAAGATGTTGAAAACTACACGGTTGCTATCAATTCTACAGAGACTCGTTACCGTGATGATGATGGCTTTCACTATGAGGTCAAAGATTTTCCGAAATCAGAAGCCGGATTGCGATTTGCCATATTGCCGGATAAGTACAAATGGATTCTTGATGAAGTACGAAAGAGAAATCCCTTCGGGGAATATCTATTCGAGAGAGACGGAGAGCGTTTGAAATCCTACAACTTTCGTGAACGTTTGCGGTATATCTGCGAACATGAATTGCGAATGAAAGTGAAATCTCCGCACAAAATCCGAAAGACATACGGAAGTATTCTTCTTGACGGAAAAGTGAAAGAGTCCACAATTCTTGATACTATGGGGCATACAGACATTAGTTGCACAAAAGATCATTATTATTTTGATCGTACCGGAATTGAGGAAAAGAGACAGGAACTTGACTTAATCGAAGCATTATGAGTCCCTAGTACTCAAAGGTACTCAAAGAAAAATTGAAAGAATGGCTATTTTAAGCCATTTCAAGACAATTACTTTAGGGTTCGATTCCCGTACGGACTGTTTTAAAAGTCGCATAAACACTGTGTTTGCGGCGTCTTAAAAAAATTGGTACTCAAAATGGTACTCAAAAAACTGAACACAAAAGAAAGGAGTCTGCGCAAGTGCTTTAGATTCTTTTCTGTAAATGGTAGAATTGGAACGCTTTGGGCGTTCTTTTTTTATGCGGTTTTTCTGCTTATTTTTTGCGGAAGAACCGTATTTTTTTATGCAAAAATATAAGCATAGGAGGGATGCGGAATGTTATTTACAGATGAAATTCTTGAAAAAATCTTAACGAGAGAAGATGTGTCGAAGGTTCCGCTTGTGTATCAGTCAGCAATGATTCACGCAATCAAGGAAGTATTGGAGGAAGAGAATGTATCAGATGCAAAATCAGAATATGGCATTTAACCAAAACCCAAGCTATGCCGCATATCAGTACAACCCAATGCAGAGGTTTCAACAGCCAGAGCCGCAGATTCCGCAGATGCAACCTCAATTTCTTGGAATCCAAGGAAAAGTAGTGCAGTCGGAATCAGCGATCATGGCGAATGATGTGCCTATGGATGGAAGCGTTGCGTTTTTCCCAATGCAGGACATGAGCGCAATCGTTGCAAAACAATGGGATGCCAATGGAACAATCAGAAAGACCGTTTACAAGCCTTTTAATGAGCAGATGGCAGATTCTTCGATTGATGATAAAAGAATTGAAATAGGGCTGTCTGATGATGCGACAAAGGCTATTACTGACAAATTAGATTGTTTGTTTGGAAAGATGGAAGAGTTGGAAGATAAGTTATCTTCGCAAACGCAAAGAAAATCTTCACGAACACAAAAGGAGAGTGAGTCTTAATGAATCCTATGCAGATGTTACAGGGTATGAGAAACCCACAGCAGTTTTTACAACAAATGATGGGGAATAACAGCGTAATGAGCAACCCTATGGCTAGAAACGCTATGCATATGGCACAAAAGGGAGATTCCAAGGGCATCGAGCAGATGGCTAGGAATTTGTGCAAAGAAAAGGGAATTGACGCAGATAAGGCTTTTG
>ERZ772897.351-NODE-351-length-56787-cov-9.871642_pt1 | contig 56787 bp, 46 predicted proteins | sample MGYA00512125_ERZ772897 | MGnify/ENA primary metagenome ERZ772897 (study PRJEB29015, sample SAMEA2737660) | human gut metagenome | biome: human gut; feature: human-associated habitat; material: faeces | place: China | collected 2012 ... | reverse complement strand
CATCCTCGTAATTGTAACCTTCCCATGTCATGAAACCGATAAGAGGGTTCTTACCGAGTGCTATCTCACCACCACATGTTGAAGGTCCGTCTGCGATAACCTGTCCTTTCTTAATCTCATCACCTTTTCTTACGATAGGCTTCTGATTCATGCTTGTTCCCTGATTGCTTCGCTGGAACTTAGAAAGTTTATATCTGTGGACATTTCCTGTTGCCGGTTTAATAATAACCTCATTTGATGCTGAACGCTCAACGATACCATCTTCCTCTGCTACAACACAGTTTCCTGAATCGACAGCAGCTTTCATTTCCATACCTGTACCAACTGCAGGTGCTTCAGTTATGAGAAGCGGAACTGCCTGACGCTGCATGTTTGAACCCATCAACGCTCTGTTGGCATCATCGTTCTGAAGGAACGGAATCATGGCTGTAGCTACTGAGAATACCATCTTAGGAGATACGTCCATAAGATCTATCTTACTCTTTGCAAACTCTGATGTCTCCTCACGGAAACGACCTGAAACATTGTTTCTTACAAAATGTCCGTCCTCATCAAGCTGTTCGTTAGCCTGTGCAACTATATATTTGTCTTCTTCGTCAGCCGAGAGATATACAACCTCATCAGTTACGATAGGATTTGCAGAATCAGTCTTATCGAGTTTACGATAAGGTGCTTCGATAAATCCATATTCATTTATTCTCGCATAAGATGCAAGTGAGTTGATAAGACCGATGTTTGGTCCTTCAGGAGTCTCTACAGGACACATACGGCCATAATGTGTATAATGTACATCTCGAACCTCGAATCCGGCTCTGTCTCGTGAAAGACCACCAGGTCCTAAGGCTGATAATCTTCTCTTGTGAGTAAGCTCACTAAGAGGGTTGTTCTGATCCATGAACTGCGACAACTGTGAACTTCCAAAGAACTCCTTAACTGCTGCAGTTACAGGTTTGATATTTATAAGCGACTGTGCAGTGATACTGTTGATATCCTGAGTAGACATTCTCTCACGCACAACTCTTTCCATTCTCGAAAGACCGATACGATACTGGTTCTGCAAAAGCTCACCAACCGCACGAATACGACGATTTCCTAAGTGGTCGATATCATCGTCTGTACCTACACCATACTCAAGATGCATGTTATAGTTGATTGAAGCGAAAATATCTTCTTTTGTGATATGCTTAGGAACAAGCTCTGAAATATTGAATCTAATAAGTTCCTTTATCTCTTCTATATCATCATTCTCATCAAGAATCTGCTTTAAGAGTGGATAATAAACGCTCTCATGTACCTCAACCTCAGCCGGGTCTACATCAGGCAGATATGCATTGAGGTCAACCATAAGGTTTGAAAGTACCTTTGTCACTTTTTCTTCTTTTTCAACCATTACATAAGGAACTGCTGCATTCTGAAGCTCAGTTGCAAGTTCTTCAGTAATAGTCGTACCTGCTTCATATACTTCACCTGTTGCTGGACTTACTGCATCTTCTGCAAGTTTGCATCCTGTGATACGATTTTTGAAATGAAGCTTTTTATTAAACTTATATCTTCCGACCTTTGCAAGATCATATCTCTTAGGATCAAAGAACATACCGTTTAATAAATTTTCAGCACTGTCTACTGACAATGGCTCGCCCGGACGAAGTTTCTTGTATAACTCAAGAAGACCGTCCTGATAATTCTCTGTAGTATCCTTCTCGATACTTGCGAGAATCTTTGGCTCATCACCGAAAAGTTCTTTAATCTGCTCATTGCTTCCAAGACCCATAGCTCTAAGGAATACAGTGATAGGAACTTTTCTGTTTCTATCTACACGAACATAAAATACATCATTGGAGTCAGTCTCGTATTCCAGCCATGCACCACGATTTGGAATTACAGTTGATGAATACAGTTCTTTACCGAATTTATCATGTCCGATTGCATAATAAATACCTGGTGAACGAACTAACTGGCTAACTATAACTCGTTCAGCACCATTGATTACAAAGGTACCTGTCGCAGTCATCAAAGGAAGATCTCCCATAAAGATCTCATGCTCTTTAATTTCTTCTGTTTCCTTATTGTGTAACCTTACTTTCACCTTCAAAGGTGCTGCGTATGTTGCATCCCTTTCCTTACACTGATCGATGTCATACTTTGTCTCATCCCTGCATAAAACAAAATCTACAAATTCGAGACTGAGATGACCACCAAAATCAGAGATAGGCGAAATATCTCGGAAAACTTCTTTTAGTCCTTCGTCCAAGAACCACTGATAAGAATTAGTCTGTACCTCAATGAGATTTGGCATCTCCAGCACTTCCTGCTGTTTGGCATAACTCATTCTAACACCGTTACCTACTTTTACTGGGCGTATCCTGTTTTTCTCCATCGATGTTCACTCCTTAATTTTTTAGAGTATTTTGCAGTCTGACTATATCTGCTTATGATTTGGTCATTTATTATTCTTATAAATGGTAACTGTTACTATAATTGTAACTATTTATCATTAGGGACTTTTCTTTTTTACCGAACTGTGATATAATAATAAGAAAAGTGTAAAAGTATAGTCAGCCACAATAGTGCATTTTTCATGTTAGCATTAAAGGGCTGACTTGTCAAGAAATATTTTGTATTTTTGTTAAAATATGTATTTTATCAGATGTATTGTTATTTGACAATGCTTTTTTTATTTTTTTTACAATGTATATGCCATAAAAGCGGTTTGTCTGATAAGCAATGGTGTATCAATAATGATATTGCACGAAAATATAGCAAAAAGCACCTCTAACATCTGTTTAAAAACATTATAATAAAACCTATAAATAACACAATTATCACTTCTGTAGACCCCTAAAAAATTAATTTCTCTATAAGATATCGTAAAATCTTTTTCTTTCCCACAATAATTTTAGCTTGACATTCCATCCCATTTATTAAAGATGCCCCTTTTTCCTCGTCTTTTTTTAATGCTAGATTGTCACAGGTAACTTTTACAATGTAATATGCCTCATTATTATTCGAATCTATCGTAATGTCTTTAGCAATATTTGATATTGTTCCCGTAAAATATCCATAATCATTTGAAGAATACGCTTCTATATCAAACTTTACTTTTTGTCCTAACTTTATTTTAGCAATATCGTTATTACCTATATATATTTGTGCATAATATTGCGACTCTTTTTTAGGATATATTTTTCCAATGGACATTCCTTCTTGAACAAAAGAACCCTTTTGCAAATCTTGAAATGGATAATAATATCCCGTTGTATTTGCCTTTAGATTGCAATTTTCATTTTCTATATTATATATTTTTAAATTCTCTTTACTTTCATTTATTTTTTCCTAACAATTTAATATCTCCGCTGCAACATTACCTTTTTCTGTTAAAATTAATATGTCCTTTGAAGATTTTTTATTTGAGTTTTTGCTTGTTTCTAATTGTAACTTTGAATACCTTAAATTTGTTTCCATATCCTATACCTACGGTTAATCCTATAGCAGCACCTCCTACGCCACCGCCATCAATCACCTCTTTTTCATCTTGACTCAACTCACGAAATCCATCTGTTAACAGTTCATCCATAATGCTACTCTTTTCTTGCTTTAATCATTAATTTCATTTTTCACTTAATACTTTTTACAACTATTTTAGGTCCAAGCAATATCTCCTTTTTTTTATCATATTGTAAGTTACCCATAAAAAACTGCCTATATTTTCCCAATACGCCAATAACTGTATCTTCATTTTCAATTATACTTAAAGAATTGTCTCGCAAAAACTTCATAGCATCATCAAAACTCATTTTTTGTTCAACTTCCCCACAAATATATACAGTAATTATTGCAAGCAACAAATCCATTATGCAATCAGATATAACATCAGTAAAAATAACTTGAAATCCATTAAAAAAGAAATCAAGAGTACAGCCAATAATTGCACATACCATAAAGGTTTTTAAGAAAAGCTTCAAATTGCTCTGCATAAAACTTTCTCCTCCTAATATTGTTGTAGTCAAAAATCTGCTCACTATGGGTAGAAAATTAAGAGCGAGCGATTCTTTAGTTATTTAACTTATATATTTTGATACTAATACACTCTAATTTTTCCAAAATTATTATGTAAAAAATCTTCTGTACCATTCTTTCCATGAATTTTGACTATAAAACACAATCATGCAATTTCCTCCTAAAATTATATTTCAAATATTGCAATTTTTGATTAACTTTATTTTAGCAATGATATATAATATATACTAGCATGATGCGATAAACGGTCGATTTTTGCGATAAACGGTAATTTAACTTAGATGAAATGACATTTTATACTGATTGAAATACATTCTTACATAAAGGAGCTGGTTAATTAATTATGATATTTACGCCTGTTAAAATAGGAAATATTCTAAACTACGTGTTGGAACTTGCAATTATTTTATACACTTTAAAATACATATTTCTAATTCCACTTACTAAATCAAATATTAAAAAATTTTCTGCTATTACACTTTCTGCTATATGGCTTTTATACACGCTTATATCAGATTCTCCATACCCTCAAACTTTTATTATCCTCCCAATTTCACTATTACTTTTTTCAGAACATATTGCTATAATACTGTTTAGTGTCATCTCTTCCACACTTGCCATAATTAGCATAAATTCCATTTGTTTATATTTATGCATTATTGTTATGCATATCTCTCAGGATTCCAATTTACTAAACATATACAATGATACTGTATCACTCATATTTATATTTACTATACTTATTAAATTTAATAAAAAACTTCAAATTAATATTGCTTATCTCAAAAAACTGGATATCAAAAACTTTATTCTGATTTTTTTAATGGTTATCATAGACTTTTTTCTCTCAGGTATATCAAGCTTATTATTTTACGACAACATTAATCATACCGGTCGTAGAATTTTATTGCTGGCAATTTATACAATGCTTACTCTAAGCATTATTATCCTTATCCTATATCTTCGTATTGTGCGTATCCGCTCCGAACTTGAACAATTAAACAATATGAAATCAAAGATGCTTTCGCTAGAAGAACAACACTATAAAGATGTTCTCGAAAAAAACAGTGATCTCCGTGCATTCAGACATGACTATAATTATCATATAACTGCATTGCAGGCACTTGCTCAAAATAATGATTTCAATAAATTGAAAGATTATATAAATCATCTGACTCAGATAAAAACCAATTTATACTATATAGCCACAAATAATACAATCTCTGATGCAATCGTTAATTATTTTTATGAAAACATTCCTAACAATACCGAATTTAAAATAGATGGGAAATTTTCAGAAAATACTTTTATAAACAATGATGATATATGTGTTATCCTTTCAAATTTATTAAAAAATGCTTATGAAGCTATATGCAAAAGTCACGAATATGAACAAGGCATCGATAATGATAACACAGATTTAAAAAAAGATGAACATATATATATTTCACTTTATGAAGACAAAAATAATATTACCATATATATTGAAAACACATATAACCCACACCTATACAATAATAATACTGATTTTTCTACCTCTAAATCTGATATTATAAATCATGGTTTTGGATTAAAAAATGTTAGAACTGTTGTTAAAAAGTATAATGGAAAACTTGAACTGAAAACAGATAAAAACATTTTTTCTGCATATGTTTTTCTACATAATACTTTATAAACACTCAATACCGTTTATCATATAAGGCGACCGCTTATCACATAATTATTGTTTTTTCACTATAATATTGATAACATTGAATATACGAAATGAAATTTCTTAGCAGCAAATAAATTTTTGAATCACATCACAGAAAGGAACACTAATGAATATAGGAATCTGCGACGATGACAAACAGACAAGAAAACAGTTATCAGATTTATGTCAAAATCTCGGTTATAATAAAGTTTACGAATTTAAATCAGGCGAAGAACTTCTAAATTCTGATATATGTTCAAAACTTACATTGGTTTTTTTAGATATAGAAATGAGTGGCATGACAGGTATAGATGTAAAAAATAAAATGGAAAAATCATGTCCATTCACACTTATAATTTTCAACACTTCTCATAATGAAAAAGTAAATGATGCTTTTGGACGAAACGTAATTTCTTTTATATCCAAACCATTTTCAGAAATTTCAATCCGTCACAATATCGAAAAAGCTGCTTTTTTATGCCGTAATTTTCTCCCAATTAAAATAGATAACAATACTTCTATTCCATGTGAAGATATACTATATCTGTGCTCCGAGCAAAAATACAGCATTTTTCACACCAAAAATGGCAATTCTATTCTAAGCCGCAAACCCCTGAAAAACTGGGCAAAAGAACTTGATGAATTTGATTTCTGCCCAATTTCGCGCTCAACTATCATAAATTTAAAACATTATAAAAAAATTGAAAACAAAAAAATAATTTTATATAATGGTGCATCTTTTCCAATCAGCAGAAGGTATACAAATTTGGTACAAAAAAGATTCGATCAATATATTCTGGATATGATGCGTGCACGATAAATATTCCTTCACTCCCTGAATGTAAGCGTTATCGTCACGCCTTTTCCCACACTTCCCCTTATCGCCACGGCTCCGCCATGCCTCTGCATCACTTTTTTTACTATGGCAAGTCCTACTCCGCTGCCCTCAAACTCACTACTGCTGTGCAGTCTCTGAAACACATTAAAAAGTTTATCTGAATACTCTTCATCAAAGCCCGCACCATTGTCCGTTACCGAAATGCGCTTAAAAGGTTTGTCATATTCCATAGAGACACTTATAACCGCCGTATTACATTTCCTTGTATACTTTAAAGCATTACTAAGTATATTTTTTACAACCATGCGAATGAGGACCTCGTCTCCCGATATGGTTCCAAGCTCCCCATGAAAATAATTTATTTTTCTGTCTTTTTCCAATTTTTCAAGTTCTTCATACTCTGTGTCAAATATCTCATCCATATCAAGCTGCTGCATGTTCATTTTCGCATTGCACATTCTCGAAAACTCAAGCAGCCTTTTTATCATTGTATCAAGTTCACCGGCTTTTGCTGAAATCATATCTGATATTTTTATAACTTCTTCCTTGTTTTCATTTATAATCTCATCGTTAAGCGCATCTATCAGCATTCCCATAACCTGTAACGGCGAACGAAGGTCATGAGATACCGCACTGCAAAACATATTCAATTCTTCATTTGCATTTGTAAGCATTTTATTTTGTTGGTGTATTTTCAAATGAACCTGTACCCTCGCCAGATATTCTTCTCTTATATAAGGTTTGCAAATATAATCACTGCACCCTGCCTCAAAGCCTTTGCGTATAACTTCCGGGCTTTTTTCCGTTGTTAAAAATATAACTGGAATCTCCTTTGTATCCGGATTATTCTTTATTTTCCCACAAACCGTTATTCCGTCTATGTCTTCCATTTTTATATCAAGAACTATTAAATCAGGTTTTCTGGTTTCAAGAAAACTGAGTGCCCTTTTTCCGGATGTTGCAACATACACACGGTATCCGGCACTTTTTAATATTTCTCCTGCAAATCTTATCTGATCAGGCTGATCATCTACTATCAATATTTCTGCCACCCTCATAAAACTCTCCATATCTGAGTGCTTTGCCGCCACTCACTTTTAGCTTGTCATCATTTTCTGAACTTCTTCTTTCTCTGCATCTGCAGTCCTGTTTTTGTAAATTATCTCTCCCTTTTCCATAACATACAGATACGATGTATTTTCCATGACAAAGTCAAGATACTGTTCCACAAGCAAAACAGTTATGTGTTTCCACTCGTTTACTTTTTTTATCGCAACTCCTATGTCATGAATTATTGAAGGCTGTATTCCTTCTGTAGGTTCGTCAAGTATAAGTATTTTAGGTTCTGCTGCCAGTGCTCTCGCAATCGCAAGCTGCTGTTGCTGGCCTCCTGACAAATCGCCGCCTTTTCTTTTCTCAAATTCAGGAATTATTGGGAAAAGTTCATATATGTAATCAGGAATTTTTCCTTTTCCGCCTAACGGCTGTAATCCCATCTCAAGATTTTCCTGAACCGTCATATACGGAAATATATCCCTACCCTGTGGAACATATCCGATTCCCTTTTTTACCCTTTCATACGTCGGCATCTTTATAATATCATTTCCATCAAATATAATACTTCCACCGGTAGTTTTTATCAATCCCATAATACTTTTAAGCGTTGTACTTTTTCCAACACCGTTACGTCCTATCAATCCTACAATCTCCCCATCAGGAACAGATAATGAAAGCTCATTGAGCACACAGCTCTCTCCATAATAAGAATTTATATTCTGAATTTCTAACATACAACACCTCACATTTCCGGCTCGCCGCCTCTTCCAAGATACACCGACTGTACCGTCTTGTCGGCAAGTACACTGTCTATGTCACCCTCCATAAGCACTTTTCCTTCATGTAAAACAGTGACCACATCCGCCGTCTGCTTTACAAACTCCATATCATGCTCGATAACTATTACGGTGCAGTCTTTTTTTATTTCTTTAAGTATTTCCCCTGTCTTAAATGTTTCGGGTTTTCCCATTCCTGCTGCCGGTTCATCCAGCATAATTATCTCCGGTTTCTGCACAAGCTGCATACCTATCTCAAGCCACTGTTTCTGTCCATGTGCAAGAGCACCCGCACGAAGCTTTGAAAAGTCCTTAAGTCCTATTCTCTCAAGGATTTCATATATCCATTCCATCTCAGCTTTCGAGGGCTTACAAAAAATACAATCCCATATTCCCTTGTGTCCCTTTAAAGACAGTATCATGTTTTCTTCTACAGTCAGATTTACAAAAACTGACGGAACCTGAAATTTTCTTCCTACACCCGCATGTACAATTTTATATTCCTTCATTTTTGTGAGTTTCATGCTGTCACCGTTTTTCGGATAAAAAATCACACTTCCCTGTGTAGGTCTTGTTTTTGCACAAATTATATCAAGCAGAGTTGTTTTACCTGCTCCATTTGGTCCGATAAAAAAATGAATACTGTTTCTTTTTACATTTGCATTGACATCTGTAAGTGCATAAAATCCATCAAAACATACTGAAATATTTTTTATTACTAATGCATTATCATTTACCATAATATTCCCCATTTCTGTGCGTATTTTCCGATTTCAATTAGTTTGTACCTGTCACTTTTTCACCCTTTTTCTTCAACAGTGCAGGTATGTGTTCTCTGATAACACCGACAATTCCGCCTTTAAAGAATATAATAGTAAGACAGAATATAGCTCCTATAATGTACTGCCATATCTCAACAAGACTTCCTGAGCTTAAATTGTATTCACAAAGATTTATCAAAAATGCTCCTATAACAGCTCCTATGATTGACGCTCTTCCGCCTACCGCAACCCAGATAACCATCGTGATTGAATATGCAATTGTCATCTGCGACGGTGTGATACTTCCGTTAAAATTAACAAATACAGCTCCTGCAATTCCTGCAAATACAGCAGACACAACATATATAAATGTCTTAAATTTGCTTACTTTGTAACCTGAAAAATAAGTTCTGTTTTCACCGTCACGAATTGCTATAAGAATTTTTCCAAACTTACTGTTTACAAGATATTTTGAAATTACATATATAACAACGAGTATAGCTACAGCCAGATAAAACAACATCTGCATATTATCTGCGTTTGCTTTTCCTTTAATGCTTCCAAAAATTGATTTTATTTCTGTTATTCCGACATTTCCATTTGTATATGGTGATAAAGCAATGAACATTGAATATGCCGCCCATGTTATCGCCTGCGATATAATCGAAAAATATACGCCCTTAACACGGCTTTTAAAAATAAAATATCCTATTATTCCGGCAACCACACCCGGCACAACTATTACAAGCACCAAAGACATTCCCAAAGGCTTACACATCTGCCATATAAGCGGAAGTTTTTTAAGACCCCCTACATGCATGAAGTCTGTAATATTTCCTCCCGTTTCCTGAAGTTTAAGATACATTGCCATGACATATGCACCAAGTCCGAAGTACAAACCGTGTCCAAGGCTTAGAATGCCTGTGTAGCCCCATATAAGGTCAAGACCTATTGCAACGATTGAAAAAGCAATACATTTTCCAAGGAATAACACTGTCGAAGTATTCTGGATTATTCCTGCTCCGGATAAAATAGGAGTTAATGCCAATGCACTTACAATCAATATAAAACAAAGATTATCACCATGTTTTGTTATAATTTTCATACAAACCTCCTATTCATCCAATCCTCTGCTTTTTACAACGAAAAATCCCTGCGGTCTTTTCTGTAAAAATACGATAACAACAAGTAATACAATTGCCTTAGCTATTGTTGCTGATGTATATTTTTCAGTAAATATACTGCAAAATCCTATTACTGATGAGCCGAGTACGGTTCCTGCCAGTTTTCCTACTCCGCCAAGAACAATTGCCATAAATGAATTTACGATATAGCTCTGACCTACTGTCGAATCGATAGAACCAAGAAGTGCAACCGAACATCCTGCTATGCCGGCAAGTCCCGAACCGATACTGAAAGTAATTGTGTCTACTCTTTTTGAATTGATTCCCATGCACTGTGCCATAGGTCTGTTCTGCATTACTGCACGCATCTTTTTTCCAAATCCTGAACGATACATTATAAAATAAATAATCAGCAGGCAGACAAGAACCATTGTGATAATAAATATACGATTGTAAGAAAATGTACATCCTCCGATTTTTAAGCCGCCCTCCAAAAATGCCGGAACGTTTACGTTTACACCCTGTGTTCCGAATATGCTTCTCGCAGCCTGCTGCAAGATGAGACTTATTCCATATGTCGCAAGGAGACTGTCAATTTCACGTCCATACAATCTTGATACTATAAGACGCTCCATTATGCTGCCAAGCAAAAATGTCACGCCAAATGCTGCCGGAATTGAAATTATATAATATATTCCCTGCATGGATGCCGGAACAATCCAGGCAACCACATTCTGAACAACATATGTTGTATACGCACCTATCATCACAAATTCACCATGCGCCATATTTATTATTTTCATCTGTCCAAATGTGATTGCCAGTCCTAAGGATGTCAATAAAATTATGGAACTGAGACTTAAACCGTTAAATAATGTAGTAATAAACTGCTCCATATTTTAACCTCCTGATTGTTTTTTCTTTTACTCTAAAGGCTGAATACCTGCTTTTACTGCCCAGTCATATGATTTCAAATATGGGTCCGGTTTTACAGGTTTGTCAGTTGCATAAATCTCGTTGATAAGACCTTTTTCATCCACTTCACCGATTCTGACAGGTTTTGTAAGATGCTGGTTGTCTCCGTCAATAGTTACTGTTCCCTCAGGAGCATCAAAGCTTATTTCTCCTGTATGTATTGCGTCAAGTACATCATCCACCTCAAAACTGTTTGCTTTCTCACAAGCTGCCTTCCAGAGATAAACCGCGTCATATCCTGCTTCTGCCGGGTCAGATGTCACTCTGTCCTCACCGTATTTCTTCTTGTAATTTGCAACAAACTCTTTATTTTTCTCTGTGTCTGTTGTCTGATAATAATTCCATGAAACCATGTGTCCCTTTAAGATGTCAGCACCAATTGTTGCAACTTCTTCTTCTGCAATTGAAAATGACATTGTCGGATAATCTTTGCTTGTATAATTCTTTTCTGACATCTGTTTGAAGAATGAGACATTTCCTGTACCGTTCAATGTATTGATAATAATATCAGGCTTTGCAGACTCAATTTTTGCAATTATTGAAGCAAAATCCGTCTGCTCCATGTCAGCATATTCCTCGCCGACAACCTTGCCACCTGCTGCCTTAACCTGAGCTTCGATTATCATGTTTGCTGTTCTTGGGAATACATAATCTGAACCCATAAGGAAGAATTTCTTATATCCCTTTTTGATAAGATACTCGATAGCCGGTACTATCTGCTGGTTTGGTGCAGCACCGCAATATACTATGTTGCTTGATGATTCCATTCCTTCATACTGAACCGGATACCAGAGAAGATTATCATAATCTTCAAAGACAGATTTTACTGCTTTTCTTGAAGATGAAGTCCAGCAGCCAAATACTGTCGCAACGCCTTCACTGTCAACAAGTTTTTCTGCCTTTGTCGCAAATGTTGACGGTTCTGATGCACCATCTTCTTCTACATATTTAATCTTTTTGCCAAGTACACCGCCTGACGCATTGATTTCTTCTATAGCCATAACTTCTGCATCCCTAACCGACTTTTCACTGATTGCCATTGAGCCTGTAAGTGAATGTAAAATTCCTACTTTTACAGTGTCCGAATCTGAACCGCTGTCTGAAGATTTGCTTCCTCCGCAGCCTGTAGCACTCAAAATCAATGTTGCTCCTGTTAACACCGCTATTACTCTTTTCATTATTTTCTTCTTCATAGTCTGTCCTCCATTTCTGTACTGCTTTTCAGTTGTTTCCCATAAATCAAAAAAGAAGCCATATTTATTGATAAATATTGACTCCTTTGTCATTGTTTTAATGCACATATCATTTTAATTTAAGTACATCCTCTCCATATTTAATTTTCAGATAATCGATTATTACCTCGACACATCTTTCTCTTCCTATACGATAACTGTTTAATGTCATATCGTAAAGAACCGGATTTGTCCAATCCTCACCGCCTGAATAATACTTATAATAATCTGCACGATACCTGTCAGTCTGATAAATCATTTTGTTTGCTTCATCCTCTGTGACATCGAGCAAATCTACAACACTCTTTACGCAGGCTTTTCTCGGTGCTTCAATGTAAACACTGACTACATTTCCATAATCTTTCAAGATATGATTTGCACATTTTCCAATAATAATACATGATTGCCTGTTGGCAACATTCTTAATTATCTGTGCCTGGTAATTAAAAAGATTTACATCTGAGACAAATCCCTCCTCAGACGGCCCCACTATACTTACGGAAGGTATTCCCGAAAGTTTTCTAAGAAAGCTGCTGCCTCTTAGTCTCTCATCCACTTCAACAAATTTGTTTTTATTTATTCCGCTTAGTTCAGATGCCATTTTCAAAATCTGGTCATCATAACACGGAATCCCCAAACGTTTTGAAAGTTCACGACCAATAACTCGTCCGCCGCTTCCATAACCTCTCGCAATTGTTATCACAAAATTTTTCACCTTTTACACCTCCTCATACTCTCAAAAACCTGTTTACCTTTGCCTTGCATATATACTAGCACAGGCTATAAATGAGCAAAACATGAAAAACAAGGTATTTTCCATAAAAAAGAAGTTATACTCCATATTTTTTAGGCGTAACTCCCATTGTCTCTGTAAAAATTCTGCTGAAATAATCGGGTGTCGAATATCCAAGTCTCTCACTCAGTTCATAAACTTTAATATTAGAATTGCATAAAAGATAACCTGCATACTCCATTTTTGTAATAGTCTGGATTTGTTTAAATGTAATATTGAACTTATTTTTGCACATCTTTCCGAAATAATCTTTGCTAAGTTCCATATACTCTGCCACATCTTCCATTGTTTTATTTTCAGTAACATATTTCATGATATATTCTAAAACCCTGCCAAGAAATATTTCATCTTCAATCTCTCCGCCATCAGCTACAATATGCTGTTTTATTTTTTCGAGCATGTCACTTTTCTGCGAATCTCCCTCAAACTGTTTTTTTGCACGCACAAGTGCATCCCCAAGTTCTTTTTCTTTCAACGGTTTCACAATAAAATCTGCCGCTCCGTATATCATTGCCTGTCTTGCATATTCAAACTCATCATATGAACTTAATATTATGGTATATATGTCAATTTTTTTCTCTGACATTTTTTTTAGAAGACCGATTCCATCAAGTACAGGCATTCTTATGTCTGTAACAACCATGTCAAACTCATCATTTTCAAGCATTTCCAATGCCTCTTTTCCATTTGATGCTATTTTTCTTATGCAAAAATCATTTTCACTCCATATTTTCATTTTCTTATAAACATAATGAAGTGCCATATCATCCTCTACCAATAAAATTTTATACATGTCAAGCCTCCAAAATTTCATTCATTTTTTCAAAATCATATTGCAACGCAGCATCCTGCAAATTCAAAAACTTATCCCTGTCCATATTTTTTGCAAACAATGTTTCATATTTCAAAAACATATCAACAGCCTGCATGTCATATTCACTGCTCATTTTTTTTATGTATGTTACAAGATTGTCAAAATCAATTTTTTCATTATTTTCTTCATCAGGCTGTTTATATTCTTTTATGTATTGCTCAAGTTCAAATCTTGTTTTTTTCCACAAAGCATCAAATTTTTCAAAATCAACCTGTTTTCCCGTTTTTAACTTCTGCTCTATATCAACAAGTTCTTCATACATTAAAGTCATGCACAAATTTCCTGTCATCCCTTTAAGGTCATGTATTATTCCTCTCGCATTTCCATAATTCCCGTTTGATATATGTATTCTCATATAATCAACATTTTTGCTCTGTTTTTTCACAAAACTGTCTGCAAGTTCCCATAGTAATTTGCTGTTGTTATTCATATTTTTTAAACACTCGCTGACATTAAAATATAAAGAATTATTTTTACTGTTATTTTCATTTTCAACCGTTTCTCCATTCTTTAGATTTATTCCCGCATATTTTTCAATTACCTTTCTCATATCATACGGTTTAAAAGGCTTGATAACGTATTCCTGCATTCCCGATTTTTTTATTTTCTCGAAAACATCCTGTGCGGCATCGGCTGTCAGTGCAATAATGGCGGTATTATCACATATATGATTTTTCCTAATAAATTCTGCCACCTCATAACCATCCATTTCCGGCATTCTAAGGTCAAGCAGTATCAAATCCACTCCCTGTTTTTCAACAAATCTTACAGCAGATTTTCCCGAATCAGCCGTATAAACAGTAAGCCCAAAACTCTCAAGAATTTCCTTCTCAACAGCAAGATTTATTTCCGAATCATCTACAAGCAGTACATTAAATTTAAGTTCTTCCTCAATATCATTTTCTCTATCTGTATGCAAATCATTATTTTTCTTCTCTTCTTTTGAAATCTTCGCCGGTACACGAAAATAAAATCTTGAGCCCTCGCCTTTCTTTGATTCGAGATTGAGTGTCTGAGTATTTCCACTGTACAATTCAATCAATTGTTTTGATATTGCAAGTCCCAGTCCTGTTCCTCCATACTTCCTGTTTATTGACACATCATCCTGTACAAACGGTTCAAAAATTTCTTTCTTTTTCTCATCAGAAATTCCTATTCCGGTGTCTCTTACCTCATAATAGAGCACACAACTGTCATCGTTCCAATCCTCTACCCTCTGTTCTATTGTAACTGAACCTTTCTCGGTAAATTTAACTGCATTTCCTACTAAATTCATCAATATCTGATGAAGTCTTGCCGAATCCCCCACAACCATTTCAGGTATATCCTGTTTTATATCTATGTTTAATTTTATGTTTTTACGGCTCGCTTCATTTTCCATAACGACATAAACACGCTTCAAAAGTTCAATCGGAGAAAATGAGATTTCCTCAAATTCTATTTTTTCATTTTCTATTTTAGAAAAATCCAAAACTCCGTTTATCAGTTCAAGCAAATCTTCTGATGCAACCAATATACTGTTGCAATATTTTTCCTGCTTTGAGGAAAGCGTTCCTTTTCTCAGCAAATATATGTACCCAATAATAGCATTTAGCGGCGTTCTAAGTTCATGACTCATCCTTGCCATAAATTCACTCTTTGCCTTATTTGCTTCTATTGCCTCCTCTTTTGCTTTTTTCATTTCCGTCCATGCATCATGACTTTTTTTCATTTCCAATGCCAAAACATTTGCCATCCTGTTATATATTCTTCCAAATTCTCTAAGCTCCAGCGACCCTTTAGGACGTATTCTCAATATCAGGTTTTCAGACATAGTATTCAATTCGTTATCTTTTGTGTTTTTTTCTCTGTTTTTAAGCTGATTTGTGTAACTGTTCAGCGGCTTCACATAGTTTTTATATAATATTGTCAAAATAAATGCCACAAGCACACCCGCTGCAATAAGACAGCCAACCAATACCACAAGCGCATTTCTGCACCCTTTTACCGCCGCTTTCACTTCATCATCCAGCCGGTGATTTAACCTCTTATTAAACAATTCAATCGGAGACATAATTCTTGATTTTATAACATCATAATTTTGATTGTACAACAGCTCTACAGCCATTTTTCTTTTTTCCTGACTGTTTAAATTCTCATATTTCTGTGGAATCTGATATTTAAGCACATATCTTATATATTCCCTTAACCTCCTATGACTGCAAAAATCTTTTTCTGTTTTATTCTCCGCTTCAAGTACAAGCCGCATTGAACACGCTTCTATTTTTATAAGCTCATCCGAATATTTTTTTGCACTTTTTAAATTTCTCTTTTCCTTTTTCTGTAAGTCCGCTTCTTTCAACTGCCCGATAACTTTATCTCTGGTTCTGCTTACCCTTACCTCATACCAGTAATTATATAGATGGGATATATCCCCTGTTACAGCATATTTTCTTGCCTCATTCGTCAGAAAATCCGAAGTCTCTGCAAGGTCATTACTCAACTTTGTAAATTTATATCTGTTATTTTGTGCCATAGATTCATTCTGTGTACATTCATTCATATATCTATAGCCGCAAATCACAATAGCACATACTGCTATAAACAATGTGACCGATACAATCATTATTTTTCTGTTGTCCCATACTCTCAAATATCTCATTTGTTTTTCCTTCCAGACAAATTCTAAATATAATTTATAATCATCAATTTTTAATTTGTGATTAGTACTTGTTTAAACAAAATACTGTAACAAAAAAGAGACAAAGAAGTTTTTGTAAAATCAGACTTCTTTGTCTCTTTTATTTTTTATATTTATGATATAATGTTCAAAAAATATTTTAACATTTATATCATGTTTATTTGTATATTTTTGAAGCAATATTCTTTACTTTCACCGGTCCGAACTCTCTGCTGTCCTTGCTGTCTGCCCTGTTGTCACCCATGACGAAATACTCATCTTCTGCAAGTTTTATCGGTTTTTCAGCCACACCCGCATAACCCATTTTATCTTTGCGGTAACTTTCTTTGAGAATTTTTCCATTTATATAGATGTCCTCACCTTTAACCTGAATTGTCTCGCCCGGCAATGCAATTATTCTTTTTATATAATACTCATCTTTAGAACTCTGTGCCAATTTCTTATTTTTTGACATTGCTATCAACTGGTTTACAAGTCTCTGCGTATATTCAACAATATCCTCTTTGTGCTTATGACCATACGGATATATCGTCACTACATCAAAGCGTTTGGGCTTTTGGAAATTATATATAATCTTATTTGCTATAATATTTTCGCCGTCATAGAAATTATCATCCATTGAATGACCGTCTACCACCGTACGCTGTGCCGCATAAGTATTTACCACATAAGAACCTGTAAGTGATATTGCAATAAGCAGTATCAATGAAATCGCTGTTTTCAGTAAAACTTTCATAATCTTCTTCATAATATTTCCCACCTTCTGTTTTGTTATAAACATCAATACAATAGAAAAATCATAAGCATAATATCACGTTTTGCTTCATCGCATCTTATCATAACATTCTTATAATATAATGTAAAGAAATCAACACTCATCCATTATTTTTTACGCATTATCACATTCAGCCATTTCTCACTGTCTCTGCCTGCTCTCACATCTGATGTTATCCATTGTTCTTCTGTTTCTATTCCATGTATGTTCTTAATAAATTTTCCAAAAGCCTCCTCTGTCATATCATTAAAATATCTTCCGTTTCGCTCTCCTGAAAAATTTCCATATTTAAACGATGCATATATAATTCCGTTTGCTTTCAATGCAGCAGCCATTTTATTCATAACATTTTCAAGCTCATCCGATGTCAGGTGAAGTATTGATGAACACGCCCATATTCCATCATATTTTTCCTTTGCACTAAGTTCGGTAAACATCATATTTTTCACTGTAATCCCGGTATATTCACTCGCACGCCTGCAAAGTTCTTTAGAACCGTCAACTGCATCAACCTTGTACCCATGTTCCAAGAAATATTTTGTGTCTCTTCCCGAACCGCACCCAAAGTCCAGAATAAAATCACCTTTTCCCAATTTATCAGCAAATCTTTTCTGTGTCGCTTCAAAGTCCACCTGCAAGGTGCTCGCCACAAATTTATCTGCATTTAAATTATAATAATCAAGAGTATTTTTAACATTATTTTTCTCTTTCACACAGTCAAAATGAAAGCTTTCGAGAATTTCGTTTGAAGCCGTTCTGTCAATTATCTGTTTTATAAGAGTTTCCAGTTTAGAATTTTTAGTATAATCTGCCGGTACAAAATATTTTATTCTGTTTTCTTCAAGCATATTAAATACTTTTGTTTTGTCTTTCGTTTTTTCATCATACACTCCGATGGAATGACCACCGTTTATATTTACAAGTTTCATACATGGAATGTCTGTCTCACTGTCACCGATATAAACCATATTGCGAAAAGGTACCCTGTACTCATTTGGTTTAAAATAATCATTTACTCTTGAATCATTTACATCAAGTATTCCTTTTTCTATTCTAAATAAAAACTGAGTCTTGTTCGTATAATTGACGACCTGCGCCGGCCATACGGCAACACCGCTTTTGTCAAAATAAAATGAGCTTGCATATATTTTTTTGAATTTACCGGCAACCTTTGTACCCTCAATCATTTCTTTTAAACCTGAAGATATTATGTAATGTTCAACAGTTACACCTTTCTTTTCACCATACTCATTTATTCTGTCAAACCATGTTGCAACACCTGGGAACAGCTTTACTTTCGCACCGTCACTATGTAATGTCTCTTTTGTAAAAAGAACCTTTCCTCTTGACTTTTCTGCCATAAGAAACATATATGCAAGATTTCTGTCCATCTCGTTTTCTTCCGAAAGTTCATTTGACTCTCTCCAAAAATCATCAACTTCGTAATCTATTGACTGAATATATCCCTGTGCCTGCATATCATCAGGTGATAATGTCTTATCAAAATCATAGCATATTGCTAAAACCGGATATTCTGTTTCATTCTCCTTTGTCATAAACAATTCTCCTTCTCTGATTTTATACCCAACTTTATTTCAAATACTCCCCTAACATCGCAAACACCAATTTTTTTATTTTCTCCGCAACCCCCAAACAAATATCCCGATTCATCCCTGCCTGCACACCGACATTTACAAGTTCTTTCATTCCGGGATTGCGTCCATTCCCGTCAACCATTGTTGTATGCTCTCCATAATATGTGTTGCTAAATGTCAGATCATAAGCAGGACTTAATCTCCAACTATCATTTATATCATCATATAAAAATGTAAAATTTTTGGAATGATCATCTCTATTATGTGCAAATACATTAAAGCACATACGACGATACATGTTTTCAATGTCTTCTTTATTATCATTAGTTATTATTTTTGTAAGCTTCATAAGACTATGATAATCAAGACTCGGCTGTTCAAAGTCTATTTCAAGCAATGCCGCCGCTGTCACCATATGAATATGCCTTGTTTTTCCATTTATCTGCTGCCTGTCAAATCGTTTTGTTCCAAAATATCCCTTACATTTTGATGATTCAAATAATTTTGTTTCGCTCATTTCAATTCCACATTTTTTTGCACAGATAGAATAATCGTACTCCATTTTTCCTGATTCTTTTTTATCAACATGTGCAGGAAATTTTATAATCCAATATGAATCATCTATTTTCGTCATAATCTTAGGTCTTGCTCCACCACTTGTTCCACCAAGTCGATACAACTCGTCAAGTTTTTCTGAATACTCTGTATTTAAAATTTTCCGGCACTGGCTTTCCAGTTCATCAAGATCATCTGTTTTACTGTCTATTGTCATTTCTAATTGTGGTTCATAAGTTAGCGCGCCCATTCCCGAACTACCTACAATTGCTAATCTGTCAAGCAATGTATATTCATACACTTCCTTTCCTCTTTGTTTCAAAAGCCTTTCTAAAAGCAATCTTCCCCATGCATCAGGCAGGCTATCTGCAAATACGCCAAACAAACCATTAAAATAATCCTTATTAGGAATAAAGACCTGTTTTTTTAATGGTAATGAAAATGGACTAATAGAAAATCCAGTTTCAAGCCATTCATCACTATATTCAAAAGCTGTTTTTCTGTTAGAAATCTCAGCTATTGTTCCAACCAGTCTTTCATCATATAAAACATTTATTTTTTTATTTCCTCTCATTTATAACCTCCTCAATATTTCTATATGGCACCTGTGTAAATGCATTTCTCAGTTCATCAGCAATTCCAAGTGCCATAGAAATCTTTGTGAGATTTATCAACGAAATCTGTCCCTTTGTTTCAAATCTTTTTATAGATCCATAACTTACATTACTCATCGTCGCAAGCTTCTGTTGAGAAATTGACCTACGTTTTCTAATATTTCTTACTCTTTCTGCAAGCTTCATATCAAGTTCCTCTGCCGTTTCCCAAACAAGACCTTCCATAATAATCTTCCCCCAAAAGCAAATATAGATAATATATTATCCAAAATCTCTTATTTTATCCACTTTTAGATAATATATTATCTATTATAACACTGTCAAGCGGATATTCGCAATCCGCTTTGCTGCTTGCTCATAACACGATTACTCTGAAAACCTGTTCCACTGCAAGCTCCATATTTTTAATTGCATTTTCTTTTTTCATTGCTTCTTCAAGCGTAGTCACTCCCCGGACTATCGGAAAAAATGCATCTATCCCGTTTTCGTTACAGATTGCTGCATCAGCAGATATACTTCCGGCAAAAGCAATCACCTTTTTGTCGTATTTTTTTGCAAGTCCTGCTACACCTATAGGTGCTTTTCCCATAACAGTCTGGCTGTCAAGCTGTCCTTCACCTGTTATGACTATATCTGAATTTTTAATTTTATCTTCCATATCTGTAAGCTGCATTACAAGCTCTGCCCCGGGTGTAAGTTCTGCATTTAAATATGAAAGCAATGCAAAACCAAGACCTCCTGCTGCACCTGCTCCCGGAATATCTTCACACGACACACCGAGTTTTTCTTTTGTCTTATCTGCAAAATGTTTCATATCATTATCTATAAGCGGCTTCATTTCATCGGTCACGCCTTTCTGCGCACCAAATATATATGTGGCTCCTTTTTCACCATAAAGAGGATTATCAACATCACAAGCAACCTGAAATTTGATTTTTGATATCAAAGGATTTACTTTATCAGCAATAATCATCTCTACTTTTCCCAATGCCGCTACACCTTTCCCAACATCTTTTCTGTTTTTGTCCAGAAATTGATATCCAAATGCCTGAAGCATTCCAATACCACCATCGTTTGTCGCACTTCCGCCTATTCCGATAATAACTTTCTCACATCCTCTTTTTGCTGCATCCAGAATCATCTCTCCAACTCCGTATGTAGTTGCCATCATCGGTTTTTTTTCATTTACAAGTGTGAGTCCCGCTGCCGAAGCCATCTCCATAACTGCTGTTCTGCTCTCTTCAAGCCATCCATAATAGCAACTGACCGTTTCGCCTAAAGGTCCGGTAACCTCAAGTTCAATCTTTTCGCCACTCATGCCTTCTATAAGTGCATCCGTTGTCCCCTCACCGCCATCTGCAAGCGGACATACTACTGCTTCTGCATCAGGAACAGCTTTTAAAATTCCTTTTTTTGCTGCATTTCCTGCCTGCATGGAAGTCATGCTTCCCTTAAAAGAATCTATTGAAATCAGTATGTTCATTTTATTTTCCTATCTAAATCATTATCTGCAAAATCAATTTTATAATTTACTCAGCTGTTTTCTTTCAACAATATTATTATAACACCACTTTACAACTTTATAAATTATACCCATGCTTCATAAATGCTTATTTTATAGCATTTATCACGGATATTGATTTTATTTACTCTACCTGAATCTAATACTCTTTTTCTTAAACCTCCTCCCAGCATCATCTCGCATAAAACTAAACTTTTAATTACCCTCTATAATCACACCATCTTCAATTTTTATTACTCTGCTGCATTGCTCTGCAACCGTTAAATCATGAGTAACTATAATAATTGTTTTTCCTTGTTTATTCAAATCAATAAATACTTTCATAATTTCTCTGGTTGTCTCCGTATCCAAAGCTCCTGTCGGCTCATCAGCTAAAACCAGCGAAGGTTCGTTTACGATTGCTCTGGCAATCGCTACACGCTGCTTTTGTCCACCCGAAAGACTATTAACAGGCTTGTCAGCAAAATTCTTCATCTGTACCATTTCAAGCATTTTTATAGCAATTTCCTTTCTCTCTTTTTTCCCTTTTTTCTTACCTCTTGCCGCAAAGTCCAGTGGAATCATCACATTATCCAATGCAGTAAATTCTTCTACCAGTGCAAAGTCCTGCATCACCATACCGATTTTCTCGTTGCGAATAGCCGCCATCTTTCCCTCTGAAAGCTTACCTATTACCATATCATCAATACAGTATTCTCCCGAATCGTAGCCATCAATACAGGCAAGAATATGTAATAAGGTAGATTTTCCGGCTCCGGATGTTCCAACAATCGCAACCATCTCCCCACTTTCTACTGTTAATGATATACCATGAAGTGCCTCAAAAGCATTGTTTTTGCCCTTATTATATGTTTTTATTATTTTATCTAATTTAAGCATTTTATTCCTCATCTCTGAGCGATTTTGTTACAAAGATACTATGAGAAATCCGCACATGCGATTTCTCATCTGCAATCATGGCTATTTGTTTTCGCTCAGAAGCAAATAGCCATGTGAAAAATAAACACATCAGTGTTATTTTTCACACTAATCTCCATTCCGCCGCTGACTCCTGCGGCACAAATAGTTATGAAAAAAGGTATGCGTCTTCCACCACTTCATTTATACTTGTTACCAGGAGCTATACTACAAAGCACGGTGAGGTGAGTCGAAGGCTTTCTCTCAGGGATTAAATCAGTACACTAATCAGTGTAAGTCATATCTTTCAAGCACAAATAAGTGGTACTACGAGTCCGCAATCTAAGAATTGTTTTAACTCTTGTTAAATGTGTGATGTGACAGTCAATGGCTCCTGATTTATTACGAAAGGAGTTGTTTTCTATGAAAGTTGTTTACTCAACCTGTTGTGGTGTCGATGTTCATAATACTTTTCTCGTTGCCACAATCATTAAAACCACCAAAGGTGTCCAACCTTCTTACCAAAAGAAAAGGTTTTCTACTTTTAACAGTGATATCCGACACTTCAAACAGTGGCTTCTTGATAATTCCTGTTTTGATGTCTGTATGGAATCTACTGGAAAGTATTGGATTCCCGTTTTCAATCTCTTGGAAGATAAAATCAATGTTACCATTGCTAATCCCAAATGGGTTAAGGCTGTTAAAGGTAACAAAGATGATACCAAGGACTCCAAATGGATTGGCGATCTTTTTCGCCTTGGTCTTGTTCCCGGTAGCTTTATACCTTGTAAAGATATACGCATTCTTCGTGAATACACTCGCTACCGTTTCAAATTGACCTGTTGTAAACGAAGTGAAAAAAATCGTTTCCAAAATGCTTTTACCGTCTGTAATGTCGCTCTTGATGCAGTTGTCACCGATATGTTCGGTAAATCTGCTTCTTCCATTACTGATTATCTGATTACTTCTGATGAATTTGACCCCGAAACGTGTAAGTCTTTTCTTCAAAAATCCTTAAAGAAGAAAGCCGATTCAATAATCGAATCCATTGAAGGATACCAGATGACTTCTTCTCAAAAGGAGCGCATGCTCATGGTACGTTCTCATCTCGATTTTGTGCAACAGTCCATTGATTCACTGGACTCCAAACTTGATGAACTAATTGCTCCTTATGAAAATGCTGTTTCTCTACTCTGTACCATTCCCGGAGTCGACAGGACTTCTGCTATTACCATCATCTCCGAGATTGGTACTGATATGTCACAATTTAACTCTTCCAAATGTTTATGTTGTTGGGTGAGTCTAACGCCAGGCAATAATGAATCTGCCGGCAAGAAGAAGCCGACAAAGATTACACGTGCCGGAGTCTACCTCAAGCCTGCATTGGTACAATGTGCCCATGCTGCTGTAAAATCTTCAACTTCTCCTTACTACAAAAACAAATACGAACGAATTTCGAAAAGAAGAGGTAAAAAGAGAGCCATAATTGCCATCGCAAGAATGATCCTTACTGCCATTTACCAGATGCTTTCAAATGGTGAGACATGGAATCCTTGTGATTTATACAAAATCGATATGCCACAGGAAATGCAGGATAAGCAAAAAACAAAAGCAATAAAGCAAACCCTAAAGTTACTTGTTTCTGAAGGTGTAATATCCCCCGAATCTGCATCTGTAGCAATTTGATTTTTTTCAATTTGTAGGATGCCTTGTATTAGTGCGCCATTTTTTACGCATCATAAGTATATTTTTCAATCTATTCTACCTCCCTTAAAATGTCTTTTGCTGATTTCTTTCCAATCAACAAAAAAGACAGCACGATACTAAATACAATAAAAAACACTATCATCACTAAACAACCTAATAACTGCCAGCCTCCCATAGCAAAAACAGTTCTGTCCAGTGCACCCAACTTTTTACAAATACCAATGCAAAATATCGTAAACACAAATATTCCCATCTGCATCATAATTACACTTAATACATGAATAGACACACATTTTTTCCATGTCAACCCCAACATATAATAGATAGAATAATTATGCATATTTTGTCGTATCATAATTACCGTACTGCTAATAATAGACATCATTGTAAGAATAATCATAGCAATTAGAATAGGAATTAATATATTCATCTGATTCATAATATATTCCATACTATTTTCTCTCATTTCTACCGATGTATGACGAAATACATACCTGCCATTAACCGCAAGATATTTTGAATTATACTCTTTTTCCTTCTTTGAAATCCCCTTATCATATTGTATAAAACATGGTCCTGATATGATATACGGCCATATGCATTTTTCACCCTTTATCAAATTCTTTTGTTCAGTTGCAGCATTAATTTGATTGTTATGTTCTATATCCCTCTTTGATACAAATACGACTGCCCTTTCCTCCTCGTCCCTGTTAAACGGATAATAATAATCCCTAAAATCAGAATATTCTCCATAATGTTTTGTACGCATAATTGTGCTCGCTCCATCTGCAAGAATTCCTACAACCTTAGCCTTAACCTGTTTTGACAGCTTGTACTTCCTCGAATCTTTTATTACATCAGATGTTGTAAGCGTTATAATATCTCCTACTTTATGACTATTCTCTTTCTGTGCCAGCACAATCTCAATCATATCAGTATCTGCATCCTCTATCCTAAGCCAGCGTCCTGTTTCCATCTCAGGAGTATATGCAGAGAGTAATTCATCATCATATCCAACGACAGGTGACCATGTGCCAAGCTCATTCTTTTTATTATCAATATCAAATGTCATCTGTATAGAATATGAACTAACCATATGCGCTTTCTTTAAATATTTTTCCACATCAGATGACTCCGTAAAAGGAAGATATCTCTGCCCATTTCTCCCCAACAAATCAGTCATATGCATATTCAGACCATCTCCACGAAAAAAACTTTCCAAAGGCTTGTATTTTTCATATCTGGAAAAAATTGCTGAAATAATGCTGACAATCATAATTAAAACAATCATAGTCTGAATAAAAAACAGTATAGTCATAAGCTTATTTTTCTTTTGCTCATAAAGTGCATATTTTAGTTTCATCGAACTCCTCCCTTTACATTCAACTTCATGTCTGTTTTCAAAGCATATATAATCATTAAAGTCAATACCAGCAAGGAAATCAAAAAATATACAGCAAACAATACAAAATAAATATAACTGCTGTAGCTACTGCTCATATATTCATAATACCCCGAAATTTTTTTCAATATTACATTTTCAAATAGCAAAACGCCAATAAAGTAAGCCGTAATAGTCAAAGCTGTACATTCTCCCAAGTACAATAATACAACTCTGCAAAAACTCAACCCACAAATCCTGTAAACCATGAGTGCCTGCTTTCTGCTGGAAAGAATATAACGATACAAAACAGCAAAATTTATTGCAGAAACAAGTGTAATAAAAATAGTAACCATTATAATTGTGTTATACAGATATACCGCATCATCATCTGGAAGATTTGCCGCTGCTACAACAGCTTTATCTCCAAAAATTTTCTCAGTTTTTTCCACCACAATATCGTACTGCTCTTGTCTAATCGGTTTCTTAAAATTAAATACTATTTCTCCGGTAAAAGGCGTCGTATCCTCCAAAGATGTAATTGGTATAACCGGTCTGTCAATATCAATGATTCCATAAGCAATAATTTTATAATCTTTTCCTTGAATATGTAGTATTTTCTTGTCCACAGCCATACGCTTACTGACAGGAGAGGACATTGTATTCCAATGTAAATAATCCCAACAAATAGCAACTTTTTCCCCTTTCCGATATTCTTCCTCCGTAAAATATCTTCCACTTTCCAACATAGCGTTATCTTCTACTTCTTTTTCAAATTCATCACTTTTAATAATCAATCCATCCTTTATAGAGAAGTTCATATGAAAGGGTAATTTGTCTACTATCGCTGTCGCTTCAATGTATTTCAATTTATCCGTATAAGAATTACTAAATTCCGCCACATATTTCTTTAATAAATCCACCGTTACATAACTTTTTGCTGAATCAGCCGGCATAAAATAGCTTTCATCATCATTTAATTCATTATCTGATGTTTCATCAAAATCCCCTTGTAAAGTCAATACAATCTTTCTCTCATCTGACAAATCATACTGTTTTTTTAACTGATAGTTTTGATATAATCCATAAGAAAAATGAATCATAATACACGAACAGATTATAGAAAAAAAAGATAAAATAAATATCAATTTCTTTTTTATGAAAAAGCTTTTTATATTAAACCAAATATATTTCATTCAGCACCTCCTATTCAAATAAGGAGTGTCATTTATTTTATAAAAATGTCACTCCTTATAATTTTAAATCTGATATATTTTACTACTAATATACTGTTAAATTCAAAGTTTCAAGTACAGTCGATGTTGATGATTTATTCTTTCTTATTGTTGCAGATGCTGAAAATTTACCTACATTTTCTTTAGATTGTCTAATCCACTTTCCAGACGCAACACTACCTGCATTATTTCCTAAAACATATGATTTAATTGAAATATATCTAGTCGTGCCAGAAGTATTCTTAACACTCACCACCCCTTTGTCTTTAGACGAATAGTCAATCACTCCAGACATATAAGCATATTTTCCCGTTGTAGAATTTGGATTTGCAGCAGATGCTACTGCACAAATCACACCACACGCTGTTGTCATTGCGATTGCAAAACTGCATACTACCTTTATTATCTTTTTCATAACATTTTTCCTCCATTCACACTATCACTTTGTAAATAATTTTTTAACTCTCCACAAATTAACGATATCGCTATTGTAAATTGCGAAAAAATAATACTTTCCAAAAACAGAATATTATGAAACACTAAACTTAAAATTACTATTAAACATTCAAGTGCCAACACTACACTAGCTTTTTTACGATAATGAATGTGTTCAATTTCATCCAGTCGTTTATTAATAGTATCAATAGGTGCCAACAACAAAATCACAATGCTACTCATTATAAATAATAATAGCAGACAAAATACACTTAATGATACATATTTCACAGTCAAGAGTACAAGTATTATTGATGCAACAGTTAAAGCATAACATCTCATTGGTGTTGAAGCATGATACCCACCTGCATATGAGCGTAAAAATACAAATGAAATTATATATACAACTGAAACCAGCAATTCACCAAATAAAAATCCAATAGTCAATGCTGTTAACATATTAAATATGTTAATTCCAAGTTGTCCTACACCATACATATAGATTTCGTTAAGCTCTCCTGTTTCCATATCATCATATAACAACCAGTTTGCCACTGCTTTTGTCAGCTTTTTTCCCATCAAAACTTCCTCAGCTTTTTTACTGCCTCTGGTAATTTTGGCTGATAAAAGAAGAAAGCACATACACTATTTGCTTGTTTTGTAGCAGTATGTAGCACTGCTGTCCGAATTGTTCTTTTTATAAAATTATTTTTCATATTTAAATCACTTCTCTTATATTTATTTTCTCTTGACTTATTCATTCTACCATATATTCATCTTTTGTACGGCCATTTGTATGAATCTATATAAACTTTTGTTGAAACTTAAAGTTTACGCACTATCAAAGAAGTAGCAAAGCGGATTGCGAATATCCACTTGACCTCTGTGCTTTCCAATGACATTTTTACAAAAATTCAATTTTCTTACCTACATATGCAGAACAATATCCACTACAAATAAATTATCTTCTGTTGAAAATTCCAACAAACCGTTATACTTTTCAACAATTTCCCTTACATTTTGCAAGCCCAAGCCATGCATTGTCTTGTCTTTTTTACTTGTAAAAAAACTCTTTCCTCGTCGTTGTAAGCAACCATTATAAGCGTTTTTCACACAAAGCCAGACACTTCCCTTTTCATATGAAAAATCAATTTGAACAAATCTATCTATGGCTTTTTCCATCCTGCCTGTTCCGTCCATTGCATTATCTAAAAGATTTCCCACAATAACTACTAAATCATCCTCATTAATTGGCAGGTTAGATGGAAGCACTATATCAATTTCTACCGAAATCCCCAACTCTGTCATTTTTGTTAATTTATAATTAACAATGCTGTCCAATGCAATATTTCCCGTATTACAGTATGGAGTAGCAAATTCTATTTTCTCAACAAATTCCTCTGTATATCTTGATACAGACTCATATTGTTTTTTATTAACCATCTGCTGTATAGCTATCATTCGATTTTTCATATCATGACGATATTTGTTTAATTCTGCATATTTTTCTGTTAGCATTTCAGATTGTTTGTGATAATATTCTTTTTCCTTTTTAGCAATTGCTGTTTCCATATGTTCCTTAATTACTATGGTCAAAGAATCATATAAATACATCAGCATAAAAACAGATGATATAAGACAGACCAGTGAAATCCCCGCTATTCGTTCATCCAATTTCTCCTGAGAAAAAATCATGCACTCCAAACATATCATAGACACAGTAATCACTATAATAAATGTTACAAAAGATTTCGGTACTTTGAGCTTTTCATTTATATTATTAAATTTTCTGATAATTAATGAAATGCTCCAAAAAATCATTTCTATTATCAAATTCCAGAATACCGATATATGCTCAGTATTTCCAAAAGCATCAAAACCACTTATTCCAACAATCACAGCTACAACTGCCTCAGAAGAAAATGAACACATATAAATAAACGCAGAAACAATCAATCTTTTTGACATAATTGTCACATAACAAAGCGAAACAAAAAAAATACTCCCGTATGAAATTCCGGCACTAATAACTGGAGATACGGAAGCAAAACGCAGGGCAAGAGAAATAAAAAGGCGTGCTGCATAGGCAATATACGTTAATCTGTCATTAACATATGCATCCTCGAAAAATATCATCATATAACGAAATATAATATATACTTCCAAAGAATCAACAATTCCTCCCATAGCATAGTTAAATATATTTTCCATCACTTTTCCTCTTTTCGTATTTTCATACACATTTTCCTGATTGCAGACCGCCTAGACTGACTGATCGGTAATACGGTATTATCTATCATAACAACTTTTTCATAAAATATTTTTTTAATTTGTCGATAATTTACAATAATAGATTTGTGAATAAACAAATAGCAATGTCCTTTTACCATTTTATATACATCATCCATTGAACCATAAAAATCATCTTCCCTATCCTTCATTTGAATGTGTATCTTTCGATTATGGCTTTCAAAATATAATATATCTGACAACGGAACTTTAAAATAGTCCGTTTTCTTTTTGTAACCAAAAAACTTATTATTCTGTTCAGTAATAATCAGGTACTTATTAACCAATTTTTCAATTTTTGAACGCTCAATCGGTTTTACAAGAAAATTCATCGGATGAAATTCAAAAAGTTCCATAGCATATTCTGTCTTTGCGGATATATATACAATCTGAACTGTTTCATTTCCCAGTTCATCTCTCAAAAATCTTCCGACATCTATCCCAGATTTTCCGTCCATTTCTATATCTAAAAAGATTAAATCATATTTCCTGCGTTCAAATTCTTTACACAGACTTTCTCCTGTATAAAATGACTCTACTTCACAACTCATACCTTTATCCCTAAAAATATCAATCAACATCATCTCCAATAAAGCGCATATCTCCACCTCATCATCACATACTACTATTTTAATATCCATAACTATGATCCTTTCAACTGACATTATCGTATCAACAATACTTCGCGACTGGCTTGATTTTTTTAATCAAATTTACCATTTTCTAAGTAACCCATAATATTATAACACAACATAAAACAAAACTGATTGATATTCTACTATGTTTTTTGATTATATTGAAAGAGCAAAACATAAATATATTTATGCTATGCAGAATACATTGCTGCCTCAAGAAAATCCATCATTGTATTTTCAATCACACTATACTAAAATATAAGATATATCAACTAAGGGGGTACAAATATATGGCTGATAACAATGCTACAAGCATGAAAGATTTTGAAAAGGAACTTGAAAGTTCTTTTAAGGTAATAAAAGAAGGTGACATTTTAGATGTAACTGTAATCGGTATTTCAGAAACTGAAATTACTGTCGATTTAAATTATTACACTGAAGGTATTATTCCTTTAGAGGAATGCAGTGATGACCCTGCTTTTTCAATTAAAAATGACTGCAATATAGGTGATGTCATTCGTGCAATGGTTATTGATGCTGAGGGCGACAACGGAGCTGTTATATTGTCAAAAAAAGCAGCTCATAATCTTCTGATATGGGATGAATTAAAAAATGATATGGCTGACCGTACTATCTTTCCTGTCAAAATAACAGAAGCAAACCCGGGTGGTGTAACAGGTTTTGTCAAAGGTGTAAAGGCATTTATCCCTGCATCAAAAATCGGTCTTGACTATGTTGAAGATACGGAGAGTTATGTCGGAATGACTTTAAATGCAATTATTATTACTGCTGATGCAAATGAAAAAAGACTTGTTCTTTCAGCAAAAGAAATTGCACGCGAAAATGCCGTACTCGAACATTCACAAAAAGTATCCAGACTCGCGGTCGGTGAGACTTTCTCCGGAAAAATTGTGCGTATGGAATCATATGGTGTATTTATTGAGATAGGTGAGGAACTTATCGGACTTTGTCATATATCACAAATCACAAATAAATTTATCAAATCTCCGAAAGAGGTCGTCAAACTTGGCGATACTGTATCAGCAAAAATCATTGCCATTGACGGTGACAGAATATCACTTAGCATGAAAGCTCTTGAAGATGATGTTCCTGACGAGGAAGAAGATACCTATGAAATTCCTGAAGAATTTCGTGCAGATAACGATGAAACTGCAGACGAAAGTCCTTTTGCAAAACTTCTTAAAGAAATTAAATTATAATTGATTGTCACATTTATAAAAATGCATAGAAAGGAAACTCTACCCTGCCTATCTTAAAAACCACAGGCTCTTTGTCAGAAATAAAACAGGCAAAGAGTCAGGGTATATTTCATTTAAAGACGACCGTTTGTATTATGTTATAATTCCTCTTTTAGAACAAAAAAGTGCACAAGTTAAAATCAAAATTCCAAAAAAGCAGTACAGATTAAATACCAAAAAGCCTCATAATTATAAAAACATTGATTTTTTTATTAAACTCCTTTCTGAAGCTGATAAATGTTTTCCTGAAAACATAAATATGAAAATTGATAATCTGCTTGATGCATATCTAAACGCTTAATTTTATTATTCATGTCCCTCCGGAATATCTTTTATAACTGTGCGCCATATTCTTATAAGAAATGCTGTCGATACGATAAAAGACATTATCTCAGCAATAGGAAACGACCACCATACCATATGAAGCCCACCGAACTTTGCGAGCAGATATGCAGCAGGTATAAGAACCACAAGCTGACGCATAATCGATACAACCATGCTGAATATTGCTTTTCCAAGTGCTTGAAATACAGTACCGACGATAATACAGTACCATGCGATAAGATAATGTACGCCGATTGTCCTAAGTGCAGGTATACCAATCTTAAGCAAATCATCAGATGCACTAAACATTCCAAGCAAAACCTGTGGAATACTCTCAAAAAGAACAAAACCGATAAATGTAAGACAAAATGCAACAAAAAGACTGAGCTTTATCGTTTTTGTCATACGCTTACGCTGTCTCGCCCCGTAATTATAAGCAATTATAGGTGTGATTCCATTATTTAACCCAAATACAGGCATAAAGAAAAAGCTCTGTAATTTAAAGTAAACACCAAATACCGCTGTAGCTGTCGATGAAAATTCAATAAGTATTCTGTTCATGCAATAAGTCATTATTGAACCTATTGACTGCATTATTATTGAAGGAATACCCACCGCATAAATCGTTCCGATAATCTTTAAATCCGGTCTGAATCCTTTAAATTCAAACTTAACCTCATGATTAAACTTATGATTGCATGTTCCCGCAACAATACCCGCAACACACTGACCGATTACTGTTGCCACTGCTGCACCTGTCACTCCCATTTTAGGGAAACCAAACATACCAAAAATCAAAATTGGGTCTAATATAATATTTGTCAATGCACCACTAAGCTGTGATGTCATACTAAAAATAGTTCTTCCTGTCGATGTAAGAAGTCTCTCAAAAAAGACCTGTGTAAATATTCCAAATGAGAAAATCATAACTGTGCTTAGATAATCAACACCCATCGTCATAATTTCAGCATCTGCACTCCCTACCTGACTTCTATAAAAAGGCTTAACTATAGTAAAACCGAGTATAAGAAATACTATATAGCTAAATGCATAAATAAAAGCAGCATTTGTTGCAGTTTTATTTGCTTTCTTGAAATTCTTCTCCCCAAGAGACTTAGACAAAAGTGCATTCATACCAACACCTGTACCGGTGCCTACTGCAATAAGAAGCGTCTGCAACGGAAACGCAAGCGAAACTGCCGTCAGCGCATTCTCAGATAACTTTGCAACAAATATACTGTCAACAATATTGTATAACGCCTGAACCAGCATCGAAACCATCATCGGCAGCGACATATTAAAAACAAGTTTTCCAATTGACATAGTTCCCATTTTATTTTCCTGAACCGGAACTGAATTTTGTTGATTATCCATTTTTATCTCCCTCCGTGTAATTCAGTAATTTAATCTTATTATATCATTTGTAAGATTAAAAGCTATTTATGCCGTACAGTTTCATATAATAGCACGAAAAGAAGAATATATGCAACATGCTTAATTTCTGTCTGTATTTTTGCGAATAAAATAATTCTATAATTAATAAATTAAACTGTATTGTGCAATTTGCTTCTTTCTATGACCATATTTTATGAAAAATAAACAAGAAAAATGGTGTGTAAATGCTACAAAGCACGATAAAATCGTGCTTTGCAAACTTTCTTAATATAATAAAAACTACAAGCTCTCAACAAATCTCATAAATGCTTCCTGACCTTCTTTTGTACGCTTATAAACTCCTGCACATTCAAGCACCTTGACAAATACCTTACTTATTTCATTGTGAATTATTTCCATAATATTTTCTGAAGTGATTGTATAATTTCCAATCCATTCGTCTACCCAGTCGGCATGTTTTTCAAGTGTCTCATCTGCACGAATATCTTTGTGATTTAAAATCGCTTCTGCCAAGTCACTCATTTCTTTTTTCAATCTTGCCGGAAGTACCGCAAGCCCCATTACTTCGATAAGTCCGATATTTTCCTTTTTAATATGATGAAGATCGGCAGATGGATGATATACTCCCCATGGTGCTTCTTTAGTCGTAATGTTGTTACGCAAAACAAGATCAAGTTCGTATTTGCCATCACGCATACGTGCAATCGGTGTAATTGTGTTGTGCGGCACTCCATCCGTTTCACTAAAAATAAAAGCATCTTTATCTGTATATGCTCTCCAGCTTGTAAGAATGTGGTCTGCTGCATCCACAATCTTTTCTGCATTTTCACCCTGTAAACGAATTACTGACATAGGCCATTTCACGATTCCTGCTGTTATGTCCTCAAATCCCGGAAGTTTAAAAGTTTTGTCATAACCGGCTTTTGCCATTGCAAATGTGTAACCGCCACCCTGAAAATGGTCGTGACTTAAAATAGAACCTCCAACTATAGGTAAATCTGCATTTGAACCAGCCATATAATGTGGAAACTGTCTTACAAAGTCAAGTATTTTCCTAAATACTGCCCTATCTATCTTCATTGGTGTATGCTCTGCATTAAATATAATGCAATGCTCATTATAATAAACATATGGTGAATATTGTAAGAAATACTGCTGTCCATCTAATGTAACAGGCATAACTCTGTGATTTTGTCTTGCAGGATGCGAGAAATGTCCGGCATAACCCTCATTTTCCTTACATAAAAGACATGCCGGATAGCCTGATTTTTTAGTTTTTCCTGCTTTTGCAATGTCTCTTGGGTCTTTCTCAGGTTTTGAGAGATTTATAGTAATATCAATCTCGCCATATTCCGTATCAGTTACCCATTTCTCGTCCTTTGCAATTCTGTCTTTTCTTATGTAATTGGTTGCCTGACTGAAATTATAATAAAAATCTGTTGCTTCCTTTGGCGAAACATCATATTTTTCTTTGAATTTTTTTCTCACAATACTTGGTGCCGGAGTAATACAACCCATTATCTTTGTATCAAATAAATCTTTTGCTGTGATTGTATCTTCCTTCATAATTCCTTTCTCAAAGGCATATGTCATCATATCTTCAAGAATTTCATTAACCGGTCTGAACGATGTAACTTTATCAACCTCGCTGTATTCCATTACATCAAATAATTCTAAAAGTCTATTTGTAACATAAATTTCATCACATTCTTCAATCAAACCATTTTCTTTTCCGTATAAAACAAGTTCACTGATATATTTTGTAATCACTTTTTTTACCTCCCTGTTGTTTTTTCTATATTTACTCTCATTTATTATCCAATAATTTTATATATGTTTTATCTTCTTAATTTAATCAATGACTTTCATTCCACCATATTTGCGAATTTTAAGAACGCTGCACGCTCCCTTTCCAAATACCTTATCCATTTTTTCAAGATATTCAGGCACAGCCTCATTTTTAACAAACGCCTGAATAGTTCCGGCAAATCCTCCTCCATGTACACGGCATACTCCGTTTCCACCCTCAAGCACACTGTCACTTATAGCAAGAGCAAGTGACACATTCTGATGTTTAATATCATTTACGGTATAAACATTTTGGAGGTATTTATATGATGAATCCCCCGACTCCTTGACAAGACTCAGGAATTTATCAATTTGTTCTGCTTTAAGAGCACCTATTTCTTTGCCGACACGCTTATTCTCATTTATAAAATGAATTGCACGAAGCACTGCACGGTCACCGCACTTTTCTCTGAGCTTTGCTATATTTTCAAGAATATCTTCCATTGAAACTTCAAGAAGAACTTCTTTTCCAAAATAAGCTGCAACTTCCTTCATTTCCTGCGGAACTGCTGCATAATCTGCTGTTAAATCTGCATGCGAACCTTTTGTATCTGTGATACATAAACTGTATCCATATTTATTCATATCAAACTCAACTTTTTCAACAACAGGCTCTTTTGGATTTGCAAAATTTACATGAACAAGACTTCCTACCGAACACGCCATCTGATCCATAAGACCGCAAGGTTTTCCAAAGTACACATTCTCCGCATACTGACCGATAATGGCTATTGTAACGGCATCCATCTTTCCTTCATTATAAAGATATGAAATAATAGTACCTACGACTGTCTCAAAAGCAGCGGATGAAGATAATCCTGCTCCAATCAGCACATCACTTGTAATGTATGCCTTAAATCCGCCAACATTGAAGCCATGATCCTTTGCACCTTTAAGCACACCTTTTATCAAAGCTTTTGTAGTCTCCTTTTCACTTTCATTATAAGAAAGATTGCTGACATCAATAACAATCTCTTTATATGTACCTGAAATGAGATGTATCATATTGTCATCAGTTTTTCTTGTAATTGCAATAGCGTCAAGATTGATAGACGCCGCAAGAATTTCACCATGCTGGTGATCTGTATGGTTTCCTCCAACCTCACTTCTTCCCGGAGCACTATAAATAGCTGCCTCTCCCTCACCATAAAGTTTTTCAAACTTTTCAATTGCCTTAATATAACGCTCTGTCTGATATTTAATCTTGCTCTCATCAACATAAATATCTGATAATAAGTCTTTATAATCACCTTTTTTTAATGCTTCTTTTAATTCACTTGTCTTTTTCATGCACAAAATCCTCCTAAATTTATCTGCCAATTAACAAAAATTCTTATATATTAACACTCTGCCTTATTTAAATCTAATATAATACCAGTTTACTAAAATGTCAAGAATTGTTTACTATTATTTTTACTAAATGTTTACTGTATTTTTTATAAATAATCTCGACAATCTTTGCTTATTGTGTTACCATATGTTTAGTAAACATTTGTGTACTTAAACAGATACAATTTTGGTTACTGTTGTTACTGTCCACACTTACTGTGCGACCAGCAGCCAATTTTCTTTTTTACAACTAAACTTATAAAAACTAATTTAACGAAGAAAGAGGACGTTATATGGCAACAATTCGTGATATAGCAAAGAAAGCAGGCGTTTCTCCCGGTGCAGTTTCAAGAATATTAAACAACGACACTACACTTCATGTCTCAGCCGAAACACGAAAAAAAGTGTTGAATACTGCAAAAAATTTAAATTATAAAAAGCTTCCGAGAGCAAATACCCCCGCCGCAAAAAACACCTTTACAATGGGTATAGTTTTATGGTTTTCAGCCGAAGAAGAATTAAAAGACAACTATTATCTCAAAGCAAGACAGGGTGTAGAAGATTTCTGTGAAAAAAATAATATAAATGTACTCCGTGTATTTCCCGGAGACTCCGAAAACTTTTCAAAATTAAACGATGTTGACGGACTTATATGTATAGGTAAATTCAGCCGTGAAGAAATCAAAAATTTCATTGATATATGTAACAATATTGTATTCCTCGATATGGCTGTAGACGAATTTAACATCACCTCCTTATCAATGGATTTTGAACACGCTGTTTACAGCGCACTTGATTATCTTACAGGGCTTGGTCACAAAAAAATTGCATTCTTAGGCGGAAAAGAATATGTCGGAAATCATGAACTTATAACAGATGCCCGCACAACTGCCTATAAAAAATATATGAATCACAGAAAAATGGATTATAAACCTTATTTTAAAGAAGGAAGTTTTACCTTTGAATCCGGTTGCAATATGATGAATCAACTTTTTAATGAAAATAATATTCCAACTGCCGTATTTGCGGCAAATGATGTTATTGCACTCGGAGCAATGAAAGCAATTCGCGAAAATAATTTTAAAATTCCTAACGATATATCCGTTATAGGTTTTAACGACGAAGAGACAAGCGCCTACATTGAGCCTCCGCTTACAACCATACACGCTCCGGCGTACGATATGGGGCAACATGGTGCAAACCTTGTGTACGTCGCTTCAAATCTCAGCATAAAAACACCGCTTAAAGCTAAAATTCCATGTGAATTGGTGGTAAGGGAAAGCTGTAGGAAAAATATTGGAAGATAGTTCATGAAAAATAAAAAATCTAAAAACACTTTTAAAATAATAGATTTTCAAAAACACTCAGACAGTTTTATCTAAATGCTCTGAGTGTTTTCATTCTTACTAGATATTTTATTTTTACTTCTTATTAAGTTCGTTTTTAATCTTTTTTGTATCCTTATATGTAGCATAATTTAAAGCTGCATTTAACTTTGCAAGAGTATTAGCTTTAGTAGTTTCATCTTTAATCTTCTTTGTATATTCCAGTTGTTCCTCAGCAATTTCATTTGTCATTTTTGAAAGATCCAGCATAGCACTCTGCTTTTGTTCCATTCTGTCCCTATATTGTAATGTATCATATAAATTCTGTTACGGTTCCGAACCACAAAGGACATGATTTAACAATTGGAGTTCTTAAAAGTATCGAAAAAGTAACAGGACTGTCTCTTCGGAGATAGTCCTGTTACTTTTTTATTTTAAAATCCAGACATTCTTACTTTACTGCAGCCAATATCCACTTCTGGCAGTCACCGCCCCAGAAATTCCACTGATTTATGTTTCCGCCTGAATCCCTGCTCCAGTCATACACATCAAGACCTGATTTACAGCTTGATGCCTTTGACAATACTGCATATGTTCCATCTGACTGTTTGCTTAATTTAAACAACTGATTTGTCCCTTTGTTCAGACTGTACTGTACAATGTTGGTTCCGTCCGCAGCACTTCCCATTGCCACATCAAGTGCCTTTGTATAATTTGATGCTCCTGTAAGTATATAGTAATATCCGTCACCATTTGATACTATCTTATATTTCTGTGATGCAAATCCATTATATGCCCACTGCTGGATATTCGCATGGTCTGCCGAACTTCCGTCTGCCACATCTAAATATTTGCCTGAAAACTTGTTTCTTATATAAAATATTCCCTCCGTCTTGCTTACTTTAACTGAATTTTTTGTTCCCCATATCGTCTGATTATTTTTTCCTATCAATGAGAATGTCATAACTTCATTGTGGCTCGGTGTTTCATCCTTCTGCTTGAAAAATACACCTTTATACATCACACCGTCTATAACCATCTGACAATAATATGTTCCTTTAATATAACTCCAGCTTCCCGTCACATCCCCGGTGATTTTTCCGTTGGAATTTAATTTTATTTTCTGTGTTGTGAGCATTCCGACATTTTTTGTTGAAGCATCTTTTCCATGATTTACAAATTCATATTCTCCAAGCATATCTGATGCTGAATAACCTGTTTTTGAAATCGTACTTCCGAGATACTCATAAACTGCCGTAACCGGCCAGTTATCCTGATTTAAAAACTGCTGGTGTACTCTCACTTCATGGGACTCATTTCCGCTGTCAAATCTGGTGTGATAAACAAGGTATCTCTGATTGTCCGTGTCAATAAATGCTGAGTTGTGACCGGCTGATTTGTAACCCTGCATTATCGGGGTAAAGTTATAATTTCCCATAACTTTTATTCCACGGTCTGCCTGATTTGTTCCTGCTGAAAATACTGCTGAATTTCCTGCGGCATCAACATAATTTCCATTGATTGTCTTTGAACGGTACATTCTCATATGGTAGCCGCCGTCTGCCCCAAGCCATCCATATGTTACATAGAGATAATAATAACCGCTCTCTGCATCGTACTGAATGTAAGGTGCTTCGCCTGATTTTTTATATCCGCCTGCTATTTTCTTACCAAAATATCCGTCTGTGTTACCACTTGTAGTTTTTGGATATTTCGGCTGACCGGTAGCCGCATCAAGCTCAAGAATACAAATTCCTCCTGACCATGAACCATATGTCATCCATAGTTTTCCATTTGCATCAAATAAAATACACGGATCTATCGCATTTGGATAAAGACTGCTATTATATGCTCCATTTGATGAGAACCAGTTTCCAACTTTCTCAACTTTTCCGTTATTTATCAATTTTGGAATATTGGTATTGTTATAGTTTGTATTAACAGTCTTTGTACCAAGGTCAGATGTTGTCGTAACCTTAACATCTCCCTTTGTAAATCCAGAATAAACAACTGTATCTACATAAGAGAACGGACCTGTCGCAGACTTCGATACCCCATATCCTATACATGAACGCACAGCCGTTGATGATGTGCAATAATAAATCATGTACGCACCCTTACTTCCGTCTTTCCATACATAATTTTTATTGTATATGACATCAGGTGCCCAGACACCGTAGCCGCCCTTGCAATCGGAGTCATTGTAACCTGCCCACTGGAATGATGATGCAAGCGACTGTTCAAGAGATTCATTTTTTGAAGCTTTTGTGCTTCCACTGTTTTTAACAGCCGTTACAATTTCCCATTTCTGACAGTCACCGCCCCAATAGTTCCATTCATTTATATTTCCACCTGCTGATTTGCTCCAGTCATATACATCAAGACCTGATTTACAATCACTTGCTTTTGTCAAAATCGCATATGTTCCGTCTGCATTCTGAACAATGCGGTATTTTTGCATTTCTCCGCCCCAATAACTCCACTGCATAATGTTAGTGCCGTCTTTTGATGAACCACCGTCAACATCGACACACTTTTTATAGCTTGTCGCACCCGTAAGAATATAATAATAACCATCACCGGTAGAGACAAATTTAAACTTCTGTGCATCAGAACCGTTGTAAGACCACTGACGGATATTTGCTCCATCTTGTGCTGAGCCATTTTCAATATCAAGGTACAATCCGCTAAACTTATTTTTGATATAATAAATACCCTCGACATTTTCACTCGCATACAAAGATTTGTTTGTATATCCCTGAGTTCCCATAGCAGACCAGTTTCTCAAATCCTTTGATGATGCCTGTGCCATGTGTGAACCATAAATGTTGTAAGAACCTGTCGATGAATCATAAAAAATTGATGGGTCATGCACGGAAATTCTCGTTGTGCTTGAAGCAGCTGATGAACTTGCCGCCGCATTGGCATCAGCAGGTACAGCCGTCATACCGGATATGCACATTGCTGCTGCCATAAGTACAGTTGTGATTTTTTTAAGTCTCATTTTCATACTCTCCTTTAGATTTGCCAAGCGAATATTCGTGGTACACTCCGCTCTTTGCCTGATAGTGTTAAATACTAAGCCTCCAGAAACTCTCCCATACACTATTAGATACTTTGCATAAATAATTCTAAATTATTTTATATTTTATGTTGATTATATCAGCATTATTTCATTTTTAAAATACAAAAAAGCAAAAAAGGCATATAAGTTTTAATTATTATACAACTTTTTTGCTTATTTTTACTATTTATTAAATTTGTTCTGTTTTATCCAAAACAAAAGCATTGCGAAAGTGCATATAAAAATACAGATAACTACAGTCAAGCGGATATTTGCAATACACATTCACTGCCTGCTCATAACATTACCATCTGCTATCACAGCATATCAGTATGGGTACAAGTCCCTTACCTGATAAGTCAAAAAAATCGCCACTTATATAACTCAATCAATCTCCAAAAGACTAATCCTTTAGAATTGATACATACAAGTGACGATTTCTTTATTTATGCCGCTTAATATCAATATTTATTTTCGATTAATTTACTCCGCAATAATATCCTTTACAACCTCACCTGCAATAATAAGACCTGCTACTGCCGGCACAAATGCCATACTTCCCGGTACTGCTCGTCTCTGCAGGCATGTACGCTGTACTCCCGGAGGACATATGCAATGGTTCTTGCAATTATCATTTTCATCTTCAATAGGTGGCATCGGTTTTTCTTCCGAATAAACAACTTTAAGCTTTTTCACGCCGCGTTTTTTAAGTTCACGACGCATTACCTTTGCGAGCGGGCACACTTTTGTCTTATAAATATCAGCTACTTTAAATGCGCTTGCATCCATTTTATTGCCTGCTCCCATACAGCTTATTATCGGAGTTCCTGTTTCCTGACATTTCATAACAAGTGAAATTTTTGCCGTCACAGTATCTACCGCATCTACAACATAATCATATTCCTCAAACGGAAATGTGTCTGCATTTTCAGGCAGGAAAAATGTCTTATAAACATTGACTGTAACCTTTGGATTTATTTCTAATATGCGTTCACGCATAATGTCTACTTTGTCTTTTCCCACAGTTTTTCTTGTCGCAATAAGCTGACGGTTCAAGTTTGTAAGACACACTTTATCATCATCTATCAAATCTATCTGTTCAACTCCGCTTCTGACAAGTGCATCAACCGTATAACCTCCGACTCCGCCTATACCAAACACAGCAACTCTTGATTTGTGAAGTTTTTCAATCCCTTCTTTTCCTATTAACAATTCTGAACGTGAAAATTGATTTTGCATTTAGACCTCCGTATCGTATCCACTAGCAGATTTCTGCTCCTGCCGGCATTTTCTTTTCAGGTGTCATAAGCGACAGATTTCCTTCTGCATCTTCTGCGCAAAGCAACATTCCCTCTGATAATACTCCTGCAAGTTTAGCCGGTTTAAGGTTTACAAGTACCATTACCTTTTTGCCAACCATCTCTTCTGCAGAGTAATGCTTTTTAATTCCTGATACGATTTGTTTTACTTCACTTCCGATTTTTACCTGTGAGCAGAGAAGTTTCTTTGACTTCTTAACTTCCTCACATGCGATTATCTCTCCTACCTGGAACTGCATTTTCTCAAAATCATCAAATGTAATTTCAGGTTTTGCTTCTATGTCTATTACTTCCTCATCTGACTCTGCTTCTTCTGCTGCACCGGCGGCCGCTTTCTGCGCTGCCTGAATTTCCTCAGCTTTTGCAAGCACTTCTTTTACGTCCAATCTCATAAAGAGAATTTCAGGTGCATCTGTTACCTTTGTTCCTGATTCATAAAGACCGAATTTATCCATATCTTCAAGTGCACGCTCTGTTGTGTTGAGCTGTTTTAAAATCTTCTCTGTTGTTTCAGGCATAAATGATTTCAAAAGACTTGCACCGATAGTAATACTCTCAATAAGGTTGTAAAGAACTGTTGAAAGTCTGTCTTTCTTTGACTCATCTTTACCGAGTACCCAAGGCTCTGTCTCGTCGATATATTTGTTACATCTCTTAAAGATTGTAAATACTTCTGTAATTGCATCTGCAACACGAAGCTTATCCATTTTTTCTTCAACTTTCTTTGGTACGGAAAGTACGAATGACTTAAGGTCATCATCAACGCTTTCAGCAGTTCCTTTATCCTCTGCAACTCCGCCAAGATACTTGTTTGTCATTGAAATTGTTCTATTTACAAGGTTTCCAAGTGTGTTTGCAAGGTCTGAGTTCATACGCTCAACCATGAGTTCCCATGTTATTACACCATCATTTTCAAATGGCATCTCATGAAGTACAAAGTAACGAACAGCATCTACTCCGAACATATCTACGAGGTCGTCTGCATAAATTACGTTTCCTTTTGACTTACTCATCTTACCCTCTCCCTGAAGAAGCCAAGGGTGACCAAATACCTGCTTTGGAAGTGGAAGCCCAAGTGCCATAAGCATGATCGGCCAATAAATTGTATGGAATCTAAGAATATCTTTACCTATAAGATGAAGGTCTGCAGGCCAGAATTTTTCAAAAAGGTCTGTTCCTGTTTCACTTGTATCGTTGTTTCCGTCAACATCGTATCCAAGTCCTGTGATATAGTTGCTGAGCGCATCAACCCATACATATACAACATGACCCGGGTCAAAGTCTACAGGAATGCCCCATTTAAATGAAGTACGTGATACACACAAATCCTGAAGTCCCGGAAGAAGGAAGTTATTCATCATCTCGTTTTTGCGTGATTCAGGCTGGATAAATTCAGGATGTGTCTTTATATGCTCAATAAGTCTGTCTGCATAATTGCTGAGTTTAAGGAAATATGCTTCCTCTTTTGCCGGCTGACATTCTCTTCCACAGTCAGGACACTTTCCATCTACAAGCTGTGATGATGTAAAGAATGATTCACAAGGTGTACAGTACATTCCTTCATAATATCCCTTGTAGATGTCTCCCTGCTCATATAACTTTTTAAATATTTTCTGAACCTGCTTCTCATGGTATTCGTCAGTTGTTCTGATAAATTTATCATATGAAGTATTCATTAAATCCCAAATTGATTTAATCTGTCCTGATACATCATCTACAAATTTCTTTGGTGTTATACCTGCTTCATCAGCTTTTATCTCAATTTTCTGTCCATGCTCATCTGTTCCTGTCTGAAAACGGACATCATATCCCTGCTGTCTTTTAAATCTTACAATACTGTCTGCAAGAACTGCCTCATATGTGTTTCCAATATGCGGTTTACCTGATGTATAAGCAATCGCTGTTGTTAAATAAAATTTCTTTTTCTCTGCCATTTTGAACCTCCTATAAAATAAAAAAGCCTTTAAGAACATCATAAAATATTCTTAAAGGCGATTATACCGCGTTACCACTTTAATTCATCCGCACTTCAGAATGCGAACCTCAACCACTGCCATCACAGTGCCACGCTTTAACGGGCGTACCCGGTACCTCCTACTTTTATCGTTACTATACTATCACTATATTTACGCCTCATCTGCGGCATAAATATAAGATTATGTTCAGAGTGTACAGCTCCAAGACCATCTTCTGCTACATTCCATATGCCCTTTCTCAGCAACGATATTTCTTAACACATAATATGCTAATAAAATCTTCGGACTCTCTGTGATACTTTGTGTAACATACTTTTCTTTTCACAGCCTTTTTCATTCATAGATAAATGTATTTTAATATGTGAGTTGGTATTTGTCAACTGTTAATGTAGCAGTTACAGCTCCACTTTAAGGACTTTGCTATTGATGACACATTTCTTTCGCTGTCCTCATTCTCATAAAGTGCCATAAGTACCTGCAGCTTTAACATTTCGTTTTTTCTCAAAATAACATTGATTGATGTGCTTTTTTTATCAAAAAGAATTTCTATACCGACAAATTTATACTTGCCGCAATCTCTGTCTGACCTTCCGGACTCTCTCCGGCAGAAAGCTCTATCTGCTCTGTGGCAAGCTTTGATGTATCCACAAGCGTCTGTGACATATCCATACTTAATGATGCTCCCTGAGCCTGTGACATCATTATTCCAAAATCTCCGCCGCCTCTCTTCCATATTTCTATTTTTTCTTTAAGATATGTGATATCTGCGTCCATCAGCTTGCTGTTTTCTTCTCCTCTGTGAGCCTGTTTCTCTCTTTTTTCCTGCTTTCTTATTTCGTCTTCTATTTTTCTTAATTCTTTCTGCTGCTCTGCTCTTATCTTTTCATCCGGAATTTTGACAACCGTTTCTTTCTTTGATGAAATATACTTGTCATCATCTTTTCTATTCATGACTTCCTGTTTTATATGTGCAAGTTTCTTTTTTGCAATAGTTATCATTCTTTTTGCATGGGAGATTGCAATGTTTAATTCATCCGCATCATAATTACCGCTTGCAGCTTTTCTCCTGAGTGCCGACAGATTTGAATTTGCACTTGCAACGGCATTACTTGCCTGTGATATGCTTTTAGCCCCCTGAATACTTGAAGATACTTTTTTATAGCTGTAATTTAAAACTTTTTTCGTCTTTGTCTCTGTTTTTGCAGCGTTTTTCTGAGCCTCTTTCATTCGCTCAAGCATATCTTTTAATCCTTCAAGCTGTTTTTGAAACTTTTCATATTCTTCTTCCTTTTTCGTCTTTTGTGAGCTTTTATCATCTGATACACTGTCATCCTCAATCTCTATATCACTGTCATCACTCAGTTGAAGCATAACACCATCGTCTTTTGTCTTATATGTATTTGCAATACCGTTATCAGACTTAACAGAAATTCCGATACCGTTTTTTGTTGTAATATCAGCGTATGTACTGACTGCATCATCCGAAACCTCACCGGATTTTGAGTAATTCTGCTTGCCGGACACCTGCTTACTTCCCCTTGTCTGAACATTATCTTTCTGTAAAGCTTTGTCTTTCTTTGCTTTTCTGTTTATATGATTTTGTCCTGTTTGAAACAGTGCATTATTTATACCTACTGCCATAAAACTCCCTCCTTGTTCTTAGACATCTAACACTTTTAACACTATGTTTTTAGCTCCTTTTTCTATATATCGGCAGTAAGTACAAAACTTCTCAACATTATTCAACAACAATTCCACCATATTTCCACCTGTTTTCCACATGGTTTTTGCAAGTTATCCACAAGTTATCCACAAATTGTGCATAAATGGTTTGATTGAGCGGTGAATGTATTAACGCAGAAATTGACTTTATTAAACAACAGTGTTAAAATCTCTTTGAACAAATGTTCTTGAAGGAGATTACTAATGAAACGCAACAGAAACATTTTAAAAATTGTCACTTATTCTTTTTATATTATTATCACATTTGTAATTTTAATATTTATCCTTTATTATAGTAAAAATAAAGAAGTAAAATTTATTCTCAGTTCCATCGGTATCTGGTTTTGTTTTTTTCTTTTCTGCGTCTACAAAATATGCAAAGCACGAAAATATGTAGGATTTTTTGAAAAAGGCATATATGATGCTGTAGATTTTGATGATATGGACGGTTTTGAGTTTGAAGAACTTACTTGCGACATTCTTGTTGCCAATGGTTTTGAAATTGCCGAGAGTACCCAAAACAGTGGTGATTTCGGTGTGGATGTTATCGCTCAAAGAGACGGTATCATATACGCAATACAATGTAAAAGATACAAGGGTCCTGTCGGAATTGATGCTGTACAGCAGGTTTATGCCGGACGTGATTTTTATGAATGTAATGTTGCCGTCGTTCTTACAAACAGTTATTTTTCAAAAGCCGCACAGAGGCTTGCAGACAAAATAGGTGTGGTTTTATGGGACAGAGAAATGTTTAAGGAATTATTGTAAATGGAGATTTTGATTTATGAACACCATTAAAATATCAGTCAGAAATCTTGTTGAATTTATATTAAGAAGTGGTAATCTCACTACATCATCAGGGCTTAAAGACCCCGATGCAATGCAGGAGGGTGCACGTATACACAAAAAAATTCAACGTAAGATGAAATCAGGTTATCAGGCTGAAGTTGCGCTGTCAATTACTGTTCCAATCAGTTATGACGACATCAATTTTGAAATATGCGTCGAGGGGCGTGCCGACGGTATTTTCACAGACGAAACCGGTTATAATATTGATGAAATAAAAGGTGTTTACAGTGAACTTGCATCCATTGAAAATCCCATTGAAGTTCACAGAGCACAGGCTCTTTGTTATGGTTATATATGGGCATGCGAACACAGTCTTGAAGGTATCGGTATACAGATGACTTATTGCCATATCCCAACCGAAGAAATCAAACGCTTTAATGAATATATTGATTTTAAGACACTTGAAAAATGGTTTTATGAGCTTTTACATGAATATGCAAAGTGGGCGTCATGGGAGCTCAAATGGCATGAAAAAAGAAACATTTCAATAAAAAATATTGAATTTCCTTTTGAATACCGTCCCGGACAAAACACTCTTGTAAAAGGTGTATATCAGACAATTCTTAGAAAAAAAAGACTTTATATAGAAGCTCCGACAGGTGTCGGAAAAACAATCTCAACTATCTTTCCGGCTGTCAAGGCAATGGGCGAAGAACTCAGCGAAAAACTGTTTTACCTCACAGCAAAAACGATAACCCGCACAGTGGCACAGGACGCATTTAATATTCTTTCGGATAACGGCGTACATCTCAAATATGTAACTATTACAGCAAAAGAAAAAATATGTATTCTTGATAAACCTACATGCAATCCCGGTTCGTGCCCGAGAGCACTGGGACACTTTGACAGAGTAAATGATGCTGTTTTTGACGTCATAACTCATGAAGAACATATAACAAGGGAAATTGTATCAACATATGCCGAAAAGCACAATGTCTGTCCTTTTGAAATGTGTCTTGATATATCCACATGGGTTGATGCTGTCATTGGTGATTACAATTACGCTTTTGACCCAAATGCATGTCTAAAGCGTTTTTTTGGTACGGACACAACATCAAACAACTATATTTTTCTTATAGATGAAGCCCACAATCTTGTTGACAGAGCCAGAGAAATGTACTCGGCTGCTCTCATAAAAGAGGATTTTCTTTCAATAAAAAAACTTACAAAATTTATGAGCAAAAAAATCACAAATGCCATTGAGCGCTGCAACAAATCGCTTCTTGCTCTCAAACGTGACTGTGATGTTCTTACCGAATGGCAGCTTATAGATATTGAAGATTTTGTTATCAGACTTATGCAGCTTGCAAATTATCTCGACGAATATCTGCAGGACTCCCGCAATAATAAGCATGGTTCAAACAATGTAAAAGGACAGATAAATTTAATGGAATTTGAGGGTGTGAATAATTCTGAACTTGTTCCTGATACAAGAGAGAAAATACTTGATTTTTATTTTTCAGTAAGGGCATTTCTAAATACATATGAACTGCTTGACGATAAGTATATTATTTATTCTGATTACTCAGAAGATGGAAATTTCAGACTACGTCTTCAATGTATGGACCCCTCCACCAATCTTGACAGCTACTTAAAAAAAGGAAGGTGCAGTATTTTCTTTTCAGCAACATTTCTTCCTATTAAATATTATATGGAACAGCTTGCCGGGGGAACAGATGATTATGCGGTCTATGCTCCGTCTCCATTTTCTCCTGAAAACAGACTTATAATGATTGGTCGGGATGTCAGTACAAAATACACAAGGAGAGGTCCGGCAGAGTACAAAAAAATTGCTGGTTATATAATTGATTTTATATCTGCAAAAATCGGAAATTATCTTATATTTTTCTCATCATACAAAATGATTGATGATGTACTTCCATTTGTTGAAGAAAATTTAGATTTTGAACCTGACATTTACATTCAGTCCTCCTCGATGAACGAACAACAGCGTGAAGAATTTTTAAACAACTTCAAGGAAAATCCCACCAAAACAACCCTCGGCTTTTGTGTTATGGGCGGTATATTCGGTGAGGGAATTGATTTAAAGGAAAACAGACTTATAGGTGCAATTATCGTCGGAACCGGACTTCCAATGGTCTGCAATGAAAACGAACTTTTCAAGGACTATTTCGACAGAGAAGATAAACCCGGTTTTGACTATTCGTACCGCTACCCCGGTATGAACAAAGTTTTACAATCAGCCGGACGAGTCATAAGAACCGATACCGACAGGGGTGCAATCCTTTTGCTTGATGAAAGATTTACGCAGGCATCATATCAAAAATTGTTTCCTAAGGAATGGTACCCGTATGAAGTTGTCACGAAGAATAGTATGAGAAAACGGGTAGAGGAATTTTGGAAAGATTAATGCTACAGTCTGACCGAACATCATAAAAGTGGATATTATATAATAGATTATTAAAATTTATTCAAAAAAGCTGATTCATATTTAGAACCAGCTTTTTTGAATTTTAATATACATTTGACATTAATATACGTTTTAAACACCCATAATTACGAACGATAATCTCCGTTAATCTTAACATAATCATAAGTAAGGTCACATCCCCATGCTTTCGCACTGGCTTCCCCCTGACCAAGATTAATGTCTATAAAAATTTCATCTTTTGCAAGAAGTTTTGCTGCTTCATCCTCTGAAAACTCAACTCCTGCTCCATTCTCACATACTTTCACACTGCCAACTTCTGAGCGAAGTGATACACTGACTTTTGAAATATCAAATTCTGCTTCTGCATATCCGATGGCACAAAGAATTCTTCCCCAGTTTGCATCTTCTCCAAACATTGCACATTTGAATAACGGGCTTCTAATAACACTTTTAGCTACAATTATTGCTGTTTCCATGTCAGGTGCACCACAGCAGGTACACTCAAGCAGCTTTGAAGCACCCTCACCATCTGCTGCAAGCATTTTCGTCATGTTTGACATTACAATATAAAGAGCTTTCTTGAACTTTTCGTAGTTTTCATCTTCAGCTACAATCTCTTTATTTCCTGCAAGTCCGTTTGCCATGACACTTACCATATCATTTGTAGATGTATCTCCGTCTATGCTGAGGCAGTTATATGTAATCTTGACTATTTCGCTAAGTGCTTTCTGAACCATTTCCGATGAAATAGATGTATCTGTTGTCACAAAATTGAGCGTTGTCGCCATATTCGGATGAATCATTCCACTTCCTTTTGCCATACCGCCGAGATGACAAACTTTTCCATCAATCTCAAACTCCACAGCAACTTCCTTGCGAACAGTATCTGTTGTCATAATCGCATCTGCTGCCGCTGTATGACCGTCTGCTGTCATTCCGTCAACAAGCTGCTTCATATAATCTTCAAAAGGTTTTACTGAAAGTCTCTGTCCTATAACTCCTGTTGAAGCAACAATTACTTCCTCAGGCTTAATTCCTATTGCGTCTGCAAGAAGCTCAGAAACTTTCTCTGCAATCTCCTCACCGTCAGCATTACATGTATTTGCGTTTTTTGAATTGACAATAACTGCTTTTGCTTTGCCGCCGCTCTTTTCAAGATGCTTTTTAGTAACAATTATCGGTGCACCTTTTACTTTATTCTGAGTATAAACACCTGCCGCATTACACTCTTTTTCACTGTACACAACACCAAGGTCAAACTTTTCCTTAACCGGATTTATACCGCAGTTAAGTCCGTTTGCGACAAAACCTTTAGCAGCACATACTCCACCTTCAATATATTTATATCCGTCAAAAATCTCTTTAGTCATTATGAGCCTCCTGTTTTTCTGCATTATTAAACATCTTAACTCTTTTTTGAGATTTTAACAATACTTACTTTTTATACTTATTTTTCTTTTGCATCTTTTAGATTTACATTTATTGTAACTTTACCGTTTTTTTCGAGTTTTTCAAGCTCATCCTTTGTTAAGTCCACCTGTTTTCCGTCTACATAATATGTTACACTTCCATCGGCATATGCTGTGCACGAAGCTGAATTACCCGTTGCATTTCCGTTTTCTTCGGCATCATTTATTTCAACTACAACTTTTGAGTCTTTATTTTTTTCAGGTGTCTCGCTTACGTCCTTCTCGTCTGATTTTACCTGTGCTTTATTATTAGCAGTTCTTTCTACTTTACCGGATTTCTTTGTTTCATCATCTGCAACGGACTGTTTTTTTGCCGATACCTGCTCCGTTTTTATCTCTCCGTTACTATTTGCTTCTGTGAAAGCTTGTGCAATACCGTTCTGTGAAAATACTGTCACGGCTCCTGCAAGTATAATTGCTGCTCCTAACGCTCCGATTGTTGTTGTTTTCTTAAATTTCATAATAGCCACTATCCTTTCTTTTACTGCATTCTTTCCAAAACCGTTGGCAAAGAATGATAATCTACACTGTTTTTCCGCAAGGTTCAAAAGCACCATTGCATACTCTTTCCTGAAATCTTCACCGCATCTTAATATCACCCGCTCATCACAAGCCATTTCAATATCACGGTTCATAAAAATATACATCAGCCATACAAGAGGATTGAACCAATGAATACAAACTGCAAAAATCACCGCCAGTTTCCAAATGTTATCCGCATATTTTATATGAATACTTTCATGCATCAACACGTATTTTATTTCATTGTCTTGACCAGAAGACAACCCGTCCGATTTTTTCAATCTCATAAATATTTTTGGAAATATTATCTCCGGATGTATAATTCCAAATGTTATCGGTGTCGCTGTCATATCAGAAACATAAAGTTTTACATGTTTCGGCAAAATTTTCATCTGCCTGATATTCTGCTCAAATTCCTCCTGTAATGGTAATGCAGCTTTAAACTTTTTGTACTCCCTATAATATGAAACTGCAAAAAACACAATTAAAACAACTGCCACAAGTCCCCACCCTGTCAACACTAAATTTATATTGTTATTTTCAGAATACAGATTTTGCGGCTTAGACACTACTGATGTCCCCGCTGCATAATATATCCCGGACTTATTTTCACTTCTAAAAAGCCCACCCAAAATATTTTTTGCACCTCTGACCACTCCAATGAAAGGCTTTGCAATACCAATTGTTATCGGAAGATTAACCGGTATTATCAAACGAAGCAAAACAATTTTCCACATTGTCACGATAAATCTTTTTGAAAAATAATTTCCGGCAGCTTTTTCTAAAATAATCGTAAGTATAATAAGCACTCCTGCCGAAACACTCATGTCTATAAGCATTTAAACACCTCACTTCATTTGATTTACCATATCTTTCAACTGCTCCAGTTCTTCTGCCGTCAATCTGTCCTCAGACAACATTGCCGCAAAAAAATTCTTTTTTGACCCTTCAAACATACGGTCTATAAGTTCCTCTGTCTCATATTCCTGTGCATCTTTCTTTGAAATAAGTGCTCTGCATCTGAATTTCGGTTCAATTCTTTCAACAGCGCCTTTTTCAATACATTTTTTAATAACTGTATATGTGGTATTTCTATTCCACCCTATTTCTTCTTTTAAAATCTTTGCTATCTGTCCTGCTGTCAATTCACCCTCTTTCCATAAAATTTCCATAACTTTCAGTTCTGAATCATAAAGCTTTATTCCCATGGTAATTCCTCCCTGTGTTTTCAGTTTCAAAAAATGACTATTGCAATAGTTATTACGTTTTTTATACTATCACGATAGTCATTTTCAGTCAATATTATTTTTGTGTTAATTCTGTGAACAGTTGCAAACAACTGTTTATATTATTATTTCTTATATTTTCCGACCAGCCATTTACCCTGACCACTCAAATCATTACCGGTAAATCCGCTTGTCTTTTTGCATGACGCTTTTAAAAGCGATGCGCTTTCAGGTTTATTACTAAGGCTCCAGCAAACATATCCCATATTATAACTGTTCATAAGCTTAATCCATTTATTTGCACTTGAAAAATCATATTTTCCGTTTCCGCTTGAATCGCATGTACCAAACTCTGTACAGATTACAGGCAGCCCGTTTTTATGTGCTGTTTTAAGTTTATTCCTATAACTGTCCCCATGGGTTGTCGCATAAAAATGTATTGAATACATAATGTTTTTGTATCCTTTTATAGGACTTTTTGCCGCAATATCAACATCTTGCGACCAATTTGGAGTTCCTACAATTATAATGCCGTTTTTATCATTTTTTCTTATAACAGGAATTATTTTTTTTGCATATTTTTTAATGTCAGACCAGGTTGTCCCTCCATTTGGCTCATTGCATATCTCATAGAGCACATTTTGATAGGATGCATATTTTTTTGACATTTGAGCAAAAAATTTTTTAGCCTTTTTCTGATATTTTAAAGGTGTCCTGTCATTCAAAACATGCCAGTCTATTATCACATACAAACCAAGTTTTTTTGCGGCTTTTACTCCCGTATCTATGGTATCAAGCAGCTTTTTACGGCTCGCCGCATCTGTAACACAATATCCGTTGTACTCTTGTGTGTACATTGCAAGCCTTACCGTGTTTACTTTCCATTTGTCACGCAATGTTTTAAATGTTTTCTCAGTAATGTACGGATATCCGACATCCCAGTTTATTCCATGTGAACTGACACCTTTTAATCTGACTGTCTTTCCGTTTTTGTCTGCTATATTTGTTCCCTTAACTTTCAGTTTTCCATGTTTCTGCACATATGTTACAGCCTTACATGAAACTTTCTGAAAAGGCAGATAATTTAAATCCGTCAAGCCAACTGCAATCATCAGTACTAAACTGATAATCATTTTTACTGCTGTTTTTCTCACTAAATACTTCTTTTCCATACTAATCCTCATTTCTGCATAAAATAAAAGTCTGCGAAACTCTCATATCTATAATAATATCATACAAATATTGAGTTTCACAGACATTTAAAAAAACATTATTTTTTCTTTCCGAATAAAATCCTTACTGAATTAAGTACACATATCATTGCCACACCGGAATCGGCAAATACCGCCATCCACATTGAAGCAATTCCCGCAAATCCAAGAACCATTACAAGTGCCTTGATTACAAGTGCACCTATTACATTCTGCATTGCAATTGCTTTTGTTTTCTTCGCAATCTTTATACTCTCAGGTATAGCCGAAAGTCTTGAATTCATAAACACAACATCTGCCGCTTCAATTGCTGCATCTGCTCCACTTCCCATTGCTGCTCCTACATCAGCTCCGGCAAGAACAGGGGCATCATTTATTCCATCGCCGACAAACATAACAGCACCTTTTTCCTCACGGATTTTTGAAAGGTTATTAAGTTTATCCTGTGGAAGCTGTTTTGCATAACAAATATCTATTCCTGCCTCTTTAGCTACCATCTCAGCATTCTTTTTTGCATCACCTGTAAGCATTGCCGTCCAAAGTCCATATCTCTTTATGTCACTTATTGCCTGTTTAGAGTCTGATTTTATCTTATCATTGATAACTATATAACCAATGTATTTTTCATTAAATGCAAGCAATACTTCTGTTCCATAAATTTCTTTAGCTTTACTTGGAACTTCTATTCCTTTCATTGTCAGAAGCTCAATATTTCCACATAAAAGCATTCCATCATCCAGCGTAACTTCCATTCCTTTTCCGGAAATTTCTTTTATATCTTTTACCTCAGGTATTTCAAGTCTTCTTTTCTTCACCTCTTCCATAATACTTGTTGCGATTGGATGTGTCGAACGGCTCTCTGCCGCACCCGCAAAAGCAAGTATTCTGTCCTCGGCATAATTTCCATCACTTACTATCTGTGCTACCTTGAAATTTCCCTCTGTTACTGTTCCTGTTTTATCCATAACAACTGCTTTTACTTCAGCAAGTGACTCAAGTGAAACTCCGCCTTTAAACAAAATTCCTTTTTTGGAACCTGCTCCTATTCCCGCAAAGAATGCAAGTGGTACACTTAAAACAAGAGCACACGGACAGCTTATAACAAGGAAAGTAAGTGCTGTATATACCCAGTAATGCCAGTTTCCTGTTATAAGTGACGGTATAACTGCCGTAGCCAAAGCAGCAAATACAACGATAGGTGTATAAATTCTCGCAAATTTACTTATAAATCTGTCAATCTTAGGTTTCGATGCCGCCGCATTTTCAACTGCTTCAAGAATACGGCTTACCATCGACTCTTCCAAAAGCTTTTCAACTTTTACATATATAAGACCCGACATGTTTACGCAACCTGAAACAACTTCACTTCCCTCTTTTACTCCTACCGGAACAGGCTCACCTGTCACCGCAGAAGTATCAATACGGCTGTCTCCTTTAACAACAACTCCGTCAAGTGGTATTCTGTCACCCGGTCGTACTTCTATAATGTCTCCAATCTCTATTTCTTCAGGGTCAAGTTCTATTACATTATCCCCATCTATATACCTTACAACCTCAGGACGCATATCAACTGCTTCCATAATCTGTTTACGGCTTTTTCCAACCGCAATATCCTCAAAAAGTTCACCGATTTCATAAAACAGCATAACGCCTACTGCTTCCGGATATTCACCTGTAGCAAATGCACCAATGGTAGCAATGCTCATAAGGAAGTTTTCATCAAATAATTTACCTCGAAAAAGATTTTTAACAGCTTTTAAAACAACTTCACCGCCAAGTATAATATATGATACAACAAAAAGTTCTATATACACAGCCGGTATAACATTAAGATATTTCTGACAGACAACACCACCTATAAAAACAAATGCACCGGTCACAATTTTTATAAGTTCCACTTTGACATCATCGTCGCCTCCACCTTCATCCGCTTCAACCGATGTCTTTTTTTCACTGCTGTATTCTTCAATAACAGTTCCGGGTTCCATCTTATCTGCTATTTCTCTAAGTTTTGGAAGTACCTCATCCGGGTTTTTCGCCTCCACCAAAAGCTGGCTGGTCGCAAATGTCAATGTAACCGCCACATCCGGCAGTTCATTCATCTTTCTCTCAACTTTTGCCGCACAATTTGGGCAATCAATACCCTCTATACGATATTTTTTCTTAGTCACCCCATCAAGATGTTTGTGGTGGTGATGTTCATGTCCTTCATGTTCTCCGCGGCAGCAACAGTCGCCATCACAGCAATCTTCGTCATCATGATGATGGTGGTGGTGCTCATGTTCCTCATGCTCTCCGTGACAGCAACAGTCGTCATCACAACTATCTTCATCGTCATGGTGATGGTGAGTTTTCTTTTTTCCACTGTGTTTCTTTGCCTTTGAAATCTCTTCTATCACGGTGCCCGGTTCCATCTTATCTGCTATCTCTCTAAGTTTCGTAAGTACATCATCCGGATTTTCTGCTTCCACCAAAAGCTGGCTTGTTGCAAATGTCAATGTAACACTGACATCCGGAAGGTCATTCATCTTTTTCTCAACTTTGGCTGCACAATTCGCACAGTCAATACCTTCTATATGATATTTCTTCTTCATAATAAGAGGTCTCCTTGTCTTTTAATTTATTTTAGTCAGTGTTCATATGAACAATTATTCATATGTTGTATTCAATATATCATAATTATATTTAAAAGGCAAGTATAAATAATATAAAAACAGCAATGAGGAATAAATAATTCGTCGCTTTTTTCGTCGCTTTTCAAACGAAAAAAGCGACGAATTATTTTAATCTGTACAACTTGCCTTTTGTTTTCCCATTATCGATGAGTTTATCAAGTACTATTAATTCTTTTAATAATTCCTTTGTTCTAGTATCCTTTAGTCCAATATTATCGGCTATTTCAGCCGTTTTATGCCACTCGCCATCATTCAATAATTTTAGGATTTTATCATATTGTCCTATCTTTTTCTTTGATAATTTTTTCGTCGCTTTTTCATAGCTATCTGGCAGTGAAACTTCATCATCAGCTTCCAAAAACGCCGGATGGATTGGAATTCTTATTCTCATAGCTCGTCTATCTTCATCCGTAAAGAACTCCG